>Ga0074046_10002557_pt1 | contig 15664 bp, 26 predicted proteins | sample BogForMeECP23OM3_FD_94441 | JGI IMG/M metagenome (GOLD analysis project Ga0074046, IMG submission 94441) | Bog forest soil microbial communities from Calvert Island, British Columbia, Canada - Bog Forest MetaG ECP23OM3 | ecosystem: Environmental > Terrestrial > Soil > Wetlands ...
GGGCGTGGGCGCGGCCTGTCAACGCCCCGGAGCGAAGCGCAGCCGCAAGGCGTTCCGCGCTCTTGGCGGAACGGGGCTTGACGGGCTGTGACCCGCGCCCGTACCCTCTTCCCGCTTCGGAATCGCTCGGTTACGGTCGCCGCGAAGCCTACTGCTGAACGCGTCCGGCAACACCGGACAAGCGCCGGATGTGCGTCGGACAAACACCCGATGCCGCAGGCGCGGCGTCAGCGGACCGGATTTCGCATCTTCGCGCAACCCTCGGCGGATCAACGTGTTTACGCGATGCCGCCCACAGCGGTTCTGCCGTTTACGAACGGAAACGGCAGGGACGCGGGAAAAATCTAAGTCGCTGCCTCACAACAAGTTTACGCACGTAAACGCGCCCGCCGCCTTCGGTATCCCTGCAGCTCCCTACTTGGGGATGACGTGTCGCAGCGTCAACCCGGTGCGTAAGCACCGCAATAAACCTCAACCCCTCAAACCGGCCTCTGGGAACAACAAACCGCCCGCCCTGGTACCACTGCTGCACACATCCGCGCAGCATTCGCCTCGCTTCCGGGCAGCGAATCGGCGGCACAATCGGCATCGCAAAGCGCCGCCAATCGCACCGCGATTAGGCCACGAATCGAGAGCGCAAAGGACGGCGAATCGGGTCGGGATCGGAGAGCGAATCGGGAGCGCCAAGCGCGGCTAAAGAGACCGGGATCGCGGCGCGGATCGGCGGCCCATCCCCCCGCAATCGGGCACCCACCGGCAGGGTAAAACAGCAAGGGCCGCAGCCACTGGATGCACACGGACAAAACCAGTCGCAACCGTTCCCTGGACAGCGCGAATGTAGCCGAGGCGCGGTCCGTGTCAAGGCTCTGCGACCGTTCCGCGGCGGACGTTGTCCGGCCTTGACACAGACTGCTGCAACCTCGGCTTTCTGTCTCCGACTATCCGGGAACGGCAGCACGAGACGAAGCTGCATGCACCCCGGCGGCATTTCAGTATCTAGCGACGTGCAGCCAACGAAACTGCCAATTGGTTGGGGGGGAACGTGCTCCCCTGGAAGCGAAGATTCCGTGCGAAGATTTACACAGTTAGCATGGAAGAAAAAGTGTGTAGGTACTGCATCCATAAATTCCGACCTTCTAGGTACCACCCGGATCAAAAAGTCTGCGGCTCAGGAGATTGTCAGCGTCGCCGCCGCACAGACTACCATCGGAAAAAGCTCGTTGAAGATCCCGTTTATCGAGAGCAATGCCGCGACAGTCAGCAAAAATGGCGCGAGAAAAACCCCCACTATATGAAGCGCTATTGGGCAGACCGGCGAGCCGGTGACCGTCTTAATACTAAGAAATCGCACTTAACATCTGAATTGAACCAGCTCTTGAAATTGGCAAAGAACAACTCGGCTGTCGATCTTCGGTCGCTGGATGCAAGCATTTGGCTTGTCTCTCCAGATGGCTCATACGAAGAGAACAACCTTGCTTCCGCCAAAATCATCATCGTGCTTGGGATTCCGTGCTCCTCAGGCTAGGGTCAGGCAGTAAAGAACACCTCTTTGAACCTGGTTCGCCGCTTGTCATATAACTACTAATGTCTGGAGAATCCAGCATTGGGCGTTAAGGCGGTCCCCTCCGGGTGACCGCACTGGCTAGCGGTCCGCAAGAGCAGCAGTGACTCTTAAGGTCGCCCCAGCTCCCATCGCGTGAAATCCGCACTTCAGACGACTGCCACCAATGGAAGAAACGGGACGACAGCAGGCTTCATCGTGTCCATCCGGTACTGGCGCGACCCGCGTCGTGGAATACGTCCGCATGTCGACCGAACACCAACAGTACTCTACTGACAACCAAAGGAAAGTCATCCAGCAATACGCTGAGGGTCGAGGCATGACCATCGCGCGGACCTACACGGACGCCGGCAAGAGCGGCCTTCGAATTGACGGTCGAGATGCTCTGAAAGAGTTGATCCATGATGTAGAGAATGGCCAAGCTGACTTCAATGCAATTCTTGTCTACGATGTCAGCCGTTGGGGACGTTTCCAGGATGCGGACGAGAGCGCCTATTACGAGTACATTTGCCGACGCGCAAAGATTGATGTGCACTATTGCGCTGAGCAATTTGAGAATGACGGCAGCCCCATTTCGACAATCGTTAAGGGCGTGAAGCGGGCCATGGCTGGCGAGTACAGCCGCGAGCTTTCCGCTAAGGTCTTTATCGGGCAATGTCGCCTTATCGAACTCGGATTTCGCCAGGGTGGCTCACCAGGGTTTGGTCTTCGTCGGATGCTGCGTGACGTGACCGGCCAATACAAGGGAGTGCTCAACCGGGGAGAGCAAAAGAGCATACAAACAGACCGCGTCATTCTCGTCCCAGGGCCGCCGGAGGAAGTGGAGATCGTTCGTTGGATGTACCGCATGTTCGTGGAAGAAAGAATGCTCGAATCGAGACTCGCCAAGATGTTGAACGAGCGCGGCATTACCACAGATTTGGGGCGGGCCTGGACTCAAGGCACGATTCACCAGATCTTGACGAACGAGAAGTACGTTGGCAACAACATTTACAACAGAATGTCGTTCAAGCTGAAGAAGAAGCGCGTTCTAAACCCGCCTGAGATGTGGATTCGTAGCGATGCAGCATTCGAGTCTATCGTCCCAGCAGACCTGTTCACAAGAGCGCAGACCATCATTCGCGAACGCACTCGCAAATACACCAATGACGAACTACTGGACCAACTTCGCAGGTTGCTGGAGCGCACGGGCCGTCTCTCTGGTCTTCTGATCGACGAGACTGACGGCATGGCGTCCAGTACCATCTATCGCAGCCGGTTTAGCAGCCTGATCCGGGCATACGGGTTGATCGGGTACACTCCCGAACGCGATTACCAGTTCGTCGAAACAAACCGTCAGCTGCGCCTGATGTATCCGAAGATCATTGCTGATGTCATTGACAACATTCACCAGCTCGGAGGTGCTGTGAGTACTGACCCCACGACCGACTTGTTGGTGGTGAATGATGAATTCACCGCAGCTCTCGTTATCGCCCGATGCCGCCAAAGAGACTCAGGAGCCTTTCGATGGTTAATTCGCATCGATGAGGGTTTGAACCCAGACATCACCGTTGCAGTGCGAATGGCCGCCGATAATCAGAGCCCGCTCGACTACTATCTCCTGCCGAGTCTCGACATGACCTTTGAAAAACTATTGCTCGCCGAAGACAACGCAGTCAGTTTGGATACATATCGCTTTGTGACCCTTGATTTCTTTTTTGGCATGGCCCAGCGCGCAAGGATAATGGGGGCCGCATGAACGATACCGCGCCGACCGTTCAGATGATCCCCATAGATCAAATAAATGTCCTCAATCCGCGAAGCCGCAACAAGGTGGCTTTCCAAGGCATCGTGGCCAATATTTCCAGCCTTGGTCTCAAGAAACCCATTACCGTCGCTCGCCGGATCGAACCCACAGATGGCAAACCATACGATCTGGTGTGCGGCCAAGGTCGCCTTGAGGCCTTCATGGCGCTCGGCCAAGTTGAGATCCCTGCAATTGTGAAGGAAGCATCGAGGGAGGAATGCTTCTTAATGAGCCTGGTAGAAAACATTGCTAGGCGCCAAATCCGCCCGTTGGAGTTGCTCAGAGAGGTCGACGGTCTGAAGTTGCGCGGTTACAACACAAATGAGATTGCGAAGAAGATTGATGTTGCAAGGAGCTACGTTGTGGGAATCACGCATCTGTTGAAAAACGGCGAAGAACGTCTTCTTCATGCCGTTGACAAAGGCCGGATACCGCTGTCGGTTGCGATGCAGATCGCGAATGCCGACGAAGAAGGTATTCAGCAAGCCCTCTGCCAAGCCTATGAGGATCAGACTCTCCGCGGCCGCAAGCTGCTCACTGTCCGTCGCATCATAGAGCTGCGCAAAGCCAATGGCAAACGGTCGACCCCAGGTGTCCGACGTAGAAATAACGGCTTGCAATCAGCAGAGTCGCTGATTCGTGTTTATCGTCAAGAAGCCGACCGGCAAAAACTCCTGGTGAAGAAGTCGCAGCTGACGGAGCACCGGTTGCTGTTCATCGTGTCCGCTCTAAGAAATCTTTTCCGTGATGAGAACTTCACCACATTGTTGCGAGCGGAAGGACTGGAGTCGCTGCCCGCTTACCTGGCGGAGCGGATTCAGATCACCGAAAGGGCTTGAATATGGCTAAGCAGGTGTCCATCGCGTTTAATCCCCAAGGAGTGGTGGTGCCGCTCACAAACATCCTGCCACTCAAGCAGGTAAAGCCCGTCATGCGGTCCAGCCAAAAGTACCAGCAGGTCCTTTCTTCCGTGCGCGAAGTCGGCATCATTGAGCCCCTGATCGTATTTCCACACAACGGCCAGGCAGACACATATTTATTGCTGGATGGCCACGTGCGCCTTGAGGTCTTGAGGCAGATCGGCGAAACTCATGCGCGCTGTCTAATCGCGACTGATGATGAAACCTACACGTACAATCGGCGAGTAAACCGGATGGCCACGATTCAGGAACACAACATGATCCTGAAAGCGATTCGGCACGGCGTCTCGGAAGAGCGGATCGCCAAGGTACTGAAAGTAGATGTGGCCCTCATCCGGCAGAAGAGGGACCTGTTGAATGGTATTTGCAAAGAGGCCATCGAGATCCTCAAGAATAAACACGTGTCGCTCGGAGCATTCTCCTTTCTACGAAAGCTAAAACCAATGCGCCAGATTGAGGTAGCCGACCTTTTGGTGGCGACGGGGAACTTCTCGGTGCCCTATGTAAAAGCTCTTCTGGCAGCCACCCACTCCGACATGCTTGTCGATCCTGACAAACACAAAGTGGTCGAGGGCCTGACTCCGGAACAGGTCGCGAAAATGGAGAAAGAGATGGAAATCTTGCAACGCGATTTAGGGCTGATTGAGGAATCCCATGGAAATCAGGTCCTCAATTTGGTCCTAGCGCGTGGCTACCTGGCGAAGTTGCTCGGCAATGCCCGTGTTGCGCGCTACCTTGGCCAGCACCATGCAGATATCTTTCGCGAACTGCAGTCGATCTCAGAGAGTTCTTCACTGGAGAACTGAAGTTGATCCGTCGCGATGAGCAAGCCTTCAGCAACAAAGGCGTATTTTTGGTTCCAGATTGAGACTTGAGCATAGAACCCAATTAGGGTACAATTGTACCCATTATGAGTACAGGAGCGCATTACGAGGTCGCGGGCCGAGGGCTTTTTGGCCAGACGCGTAGCGCGCTGCTGGCCATGCTTTACGGCCATGCAGACCAGTCATTCTACCTGCGCCAGCTTGTCAGGGCAGTTGGCGCCGGCCACGGTGCTCTTCAGAGAGAGTTGAAGCACCTAACGGAGATGGGCCTCATTGTGAGAACGGTTCAGGGTAATCAGGTCCTATATCGCGCAAATTTACAAAGCCCGATTTTCTCGGAAATCAAGAGTCTGATATCCAAGACCGTGGGCATCCACGATGTCATCCGTTCGGCTCTGGCGTCTTTGGGAGCAGAGATTCAAATTGCTTTCGTGTACGGTTCGGTTGCGCATCAGAAAGAGCGAGCGGATAGTGACGTGGATTTGATGGTTTTGGGTGATGCACCGTTCAGCGACGTTGTTTCCGCGCTGAGTCCGGCACAAAGGGCGCTCGGCAGAGAGATCAACCCGACCGTTTTTCCGGTGTCTGAATTCCGATCAAAGCTGGTGGCAGGGAACCATTTCTTGCGTAGCGTAATGAAAGAGAAGAGACTTTTCGTGTTGGGGACCGAGAATGAGCTTGCAAAGTTGGCTTCAAAACAGTTGGTTGGTTCAGCACACAACAAGCCCTGAAGAGATCAAGAACCTGTTGGCGATTTCGGATCGGGATCTCTTGGCTTGCCAAGTGAAACAGTTGCCCGCCGACTGGCGTTGTACGATTGCTTACAATGCGGCACTCCAGGCGGCAACCGCCGCTCTGGCTGCTGCGGGCTACAGGGCTGCACGGGACAATCATCACTACCGCGTTATCCAATCGCTGGAGTTCACGACGGCACCGGGCAGAAAATTTATCGACACCCTAGATGGCTTTCGCAAGAAGCGCAACGTGAGCAGCTACGATGTAGCTGGGGCCGTATCGGACAAAGAAGCGGACGAGATGCTCAAACTCGCGACCAGCCTCCGCGCGGACGTGGAAAAGTGGATGAGAGCGACTCGCCCGGAACTATTTAAGCCTAAGGTCTAGCGGCGCGACGCCAATCGCTCAAAGTGGTTCGGCGCGTCGTGTGAGTTGAATGGCGGAGAGAGTGGGATACGAGGCCCGGCAGGGGAAAATTTGCCAGTGTTATGGGTAAATTTCGCTCTTACAATCACTTACGACTTGCGGCAAGGGGTCCGTTTAGGCCCATCTGACCCCCGTTCGCCCCAAATTTTAGTACGGAATAGTACAGCGAAAAGGCGGAAATTCGCGGCGCTGGCGGTGAGCACGCGGGTGCGACGTTGGCGAATACAAAGCGAATATGTTGCCATGACCCGAGAAAGGCCTCCGGTCCAGATTTCCGTCGTGGATTCCTGCGGAAAAGTTCCAAGCTGCACTGGCTGCCAAGCGCTCGAGACGGTGAGCCGTATCGGAGATGGAGATCGATTTCAGCCCCGGTTCCCTCTGAATCACACGCGGTTCCGCAACGCACGAGAGTTGTGAGGGCAGCGATTCGATAATGGGGAACACAGCGAGGCTGCGGTGAGCGCCCGAACTGCTGCTTTCGCACGCTGCCAAAGCCGTTTCGCTTAATTTCCTAGTCTTAGGGACCTTGCGTTACCAGAACGTCGCTTATAATCCAAAGCGGTAGGCCTTTGGTTGGCGGCGGTGCTATGTTCTCCGTATACCATGCGATTTGACCTTAGCAGTGTGCTGAAGCGCTCGCTCACGAGATCACTCGCCCTGTCCGCGGTGGCGTTTGCTATTCAGTTTTCATTCTGCTTCGCCCAAACGAACCCTAAGCCCGCCCGAGCTACAGCCCGACCGGTGAAGCCCGAAACGCCACATCTTGAATTTGTGACTGAATATATCCGTGAGTTGGCAGCAGTTGAGCGAATACGCGCGGCGGGTGAAGCTGAGAATAATCAAGATAAAAAAGATGACAAGCTGCCCTTCGCAAGCGCCGTCCACACCAGCACCTTGTTCGAACTGGAATTAGGGTCGCAGGTCAAAATGCTCAAAGGTATGCGCCTCAATGCGCCGTTTGATGAACTCATTCCGAACATTACAGTGTTCTATGAACGAAAAATCGCATTTTGGCGAAGGATGCGAGAAATTAGCAGCGCCTTTATCGGCGGGCCGAAGGAAGGCGTGGATTATAGCAAGCTGGCGGCCGAAATGCCCAAGATAAGGGGCGAATTGGATTTCATTGACCAATCTCTGTTTGAGGCTACGCCGGGCGTCTTCGCAACACTGATAGACATGAAGGCCGACTCCAAAGGGCACGCGAGCCACCTCATTATCACGAAGGAGGATAAGGCTAGGTTAATTTCTAAGCTCAATGACTCCTTCGGCGCAAAGCTAGACCAGAAGGACCAAAACTTCACAGTAAGCGCGGCCAAAGTCTTGAGAGACTATCTGAACAAAGATTTCAAATGTTCAGACGAACCTTGGGAGTGATTGCATTCAATGAAACGCGCACCTTTGCTCATTCTCGCAATTGTTGCCGTTACCGCTCACGCCCAACAGCCTGTCAGTTTGAAGGAACTTTGGAGTGGATGCACAATTTTGCCGCTGACAACGGCAGACAATACGTCGGCCAGCGGAATACCGATAACGGGAGTTGCGAACTGGGTACACCCGACTGCGGGCAACGGAAGGATGTGACCACATTCGATAGTCAGGGCTGCTCCGCAACAGTAAAGTGGTCAGTTACATTGAACTATAAAGATGTTGGCACCCACACCTACCGATTTTCGCTGAAAGACCTTGACCCCAAGAGCGTAGTCTGGGTGAAAGATATGCCGTTTGAAAATGCGGCCATCGCGGATACCGCGAACAGCGTGAAAAAAGTCAAGGTTGTCTTCACTCCTCCAGAGGGTGTGACTTGGGATAAGTCCCTCGATGAACCACAAACATTTGTTGCTCTAGTCTTCGATAACGGGGACCACGCCAAGCGTTTTGTGAAAGCCTTTAAGGACGCAATTCAGGTCTGTGGCGGAAAACCGTCACCGTTTTAGAACTACTCCCAAACGATTGTGTGAAAAATCCTGATTATCCCCCACCCATAAAACACAACGTACACGGCCAAGACCTGACGCTGATAGGCATTGTGGATGGTGTCTGCCGGGTGATTGATTACCCAAGAGCTCGGATGGATGAGCTTCGAGCACATCTTCCAAAGAAGTGCTTCCTCTGCGTCGGATGGCTCGACAGTAACCCGCTTCCCTTTGGCGAGCATGTTTCCCAATTGATAAGTTCCTGCGGGCACCACTTTTTCCAACTTGCCAAATAGTTCCCTCGCATCTATTTCTGCTTCGGAAATAAACTGTGTCGCTCTCGCTGGACTATCTGAGACAAAGTGAGCCCAAAACTTTAGCTCGATGAGGTTTCGCATAACACCCGCCATCAAATCCGCATCCTCTTCAATCCAGCGAACAGCGCGCCCTAATTGAATGTCAAGGTGCTTGAGAATTCGGACCCGCGCAATTTGCTGGTCCGAACGATTATCTTCTGCTATGACCTTTGCGATTACGTCGCGGCAATGCCCCATGGCAAAGCGGAAATGTTCCGCGCTGTAATTGTTGGCAAGGTCCGTGACGGCGGTTACGGGATAAGGCACATCGTTTTCAGTGTTCATGTAAGGATTCTAGCGTAAAATCGGCGGGCGAACATAAAGCGTAAATTCCGGAGCCGTGGTATCGTAGGCGCGAACACTTTCCCCAAGGAATAGCTATCTGAGTCGGATTCCCCTGTGAGAAGGCTGGCTCCGAGGAAAGCGATAGCAATTCATCGCAAGTGCTCGGGATTGCCGGTAGGCACAGTCTTGGGCGCAGCGCCCACGCCCTGCTTCTTAGGTTCTATCGTTAACTTCCGCCTGTGCCTACCGTCGCGAGTACAGACGGCTTCCTTATCCGACACCTTTGTTATTGGTTCGCCGCAAATCTCGCAAATAAGCTCTGGAAAGAGTGGTTCCATCGTTGACTGGCCTCCTCCTGATTCTAGCACCGGCCACGAGCCCGACTCACTTCCGTGGTGTTTTGCTGGGCGATATCTGATACGAGTTGGCGGCATGGAGACAGTTGCCGCTATGGGCCGCGTGGCACTGCCGCCACGCGACCAATTCTTTTTCGATATCCTCTGCCGGTCGCCCGTTGATCTGATCGCGCACAATTCGCATGGCGGCTACTTGTGGATACTGCGTGTCGCGGAAGTCTTTATAGAAAGCATCCATGCCATTGAGGTATTGACCAACGGTGATTCCCGAAAAATCCAGGGCCTTAATGGTCACGGTGCAGGGCTCGCTGTCTGCTCGCCTCTGCCATCCACACAAGTAGGCAGTGCTCACAGTTGCCTCCTCCATCGCCGATATGTAGCCGCTGATATAACCCAACTTGGAGGTTTCGGAGGCGGACCGCCAAGAGGAACCATCCGCGTCAGACAAGTCTTTCTGCTGGTTCCCTTGACCGAAGGCGCAAGCCGCGAACAGGAAAAGGACTACAAATATGTGTTTCATTGTCACCCTCGTGGGCTTTTCGGCCCATCGTATCACTGGCGCGGGCCTTTCTTATATTCGCACCTTGGAAAAGGATCTGTTCCCGGTCAAGCGTGTACACAACAGCCCAAGATCCGGGCCCAACCTCAACCTGTTCGCCACGACTTCCAAAGCACTTGTGCAGCCACCTAAGACCTGTTAAGTCGTTGTAAATGCCATTCTGAAAAAGCTGGCGTCACCGGAATGTGACTCAATGGCCAGCGTGCAATAGCGTGCAAAGGTGCGCGGCGAAGGTGGTAAATTTGGCATCCATGGCAATGTAGAATCTACAAGTTATGGAAGCGATTGGGCGGGGCAGGGTTCGAATCCCACTCTCTCCGCCAGTTTCCCACCAGCATAAACACTAGCTGATTACCATGGTGCCGTTGACTTCGCGGCGACTCAGAAATTCGAGAGGGGCGCCGAGCGCGTCACCCACGGCAAGCCCAACGAGACAGCCAGCAATCTGGTCTCTTCGTCGGGAGGCAGAGCCAACGCTTAAATCATCAATCGACATTCATCCGCTCCTCGAATCGGACCCGCTCCGCCACAACGATCCTCGCTCGGTGCTGTGATATGGAATGTTACCGCAGGCAAGTAGTTCATCCCGCTTGCTGCAAGGCGGCTTTGAGACGCGCTGGGGTCATGGGCAGTTGCCGCAGGCGACTGCCGGTGGCGTCGAAGATGGCGTTAGCCACGACCGCTCCCGTGGTGACAACCGGCGGCTCGCCACAACCCGACGCCGGCGTTTCCAGATTCTCGATGAGGATGGTCTCGATCCTGGGCAACCAGGAAAAACGCGGGATCTGATAAGTGTCGAAGTTGCGGTCGAGCACGGCACCATCCTTGAAGCGTACTTCCTCAGCCAGGGCGTAACCCAGTCCCATGGTGATGCTGCCTTCCATCTGCTGGCGCGAACCATCGGGATTCACAGTGACTCCCTGATCCTGGGCGCAGACGACCCGCTTGACGTGTACATTTCCGGCGCTTTTGTCGACTGCGACCTCGGCCACCGTCGATGATTTGCCTTGACCGTGCCGGATTCTTCCGCAAGCTAGATGACGTCCTTTGCCCAGCAGACGGTTCACCGGCAGGTGAAAGCTGCGGCGGGGACTACAAGCTATCAAAGTCCAGCCTGCAAGAAGCCGGGTTCGATCCATCCGACCTGAAAGACATTTTTCAGCGTGCTCTGTGCACTGGGCGGGTGCTGTGACTGCGAGATTTTGTGCAACGTTGCGGAATCAAGCAGGCTCAAGGCCAAGTACTGGCGTAGTCGGGGACGAGAACTAAGCGATCAGAGAGGGCTTCTCCCGCATCGAGACCGGGGTCAATGCATTATGAGAAAGCGGCCTCGTAAATACCTAGTCGAGGACCGTGGGGGAGCGGAAGGAAGATAGAAAACGGTACTAAAGAATGGCACTGTACCTTGAGGGAAAGGCTCCGTTGGACGCGAATGATCTTTCCCCCAAGGAGGCAACTGAATGAGTCGCGACATCAAGTATATCGGCATGGACGTGCACAAGGAAGCGATTGTCATTGTAGTGCTGAGTGGTGGCGGCAAGCTGGTGATGGAGTCCATCGTGGAAACCAAAGCCAGCAGCATACTGCAGTTTATCCAGGGTCTGCGAGGCGAGCTGCATGTGACCTGGGAAGAAGGGACCTGGGCGAGCTGGCTCTACGACCTGCTTAAGCCGCAGGTGCAGGAAGTGCTGGCATGATGCACGGCCACGGCATGGGCGGCCCGCCTCCTACTCCGCCCGCCGAAAAGAAACCCCAGTAATTGGCTGAAACGAAAACAGCCTTCGCGTTTCTCACGCGCGAAGGCTCTTCCATTTATATACGCTCGCCAAAGGCAGGCCTTCATTCGCCGCTAGCGGCGAGTTTTTTAGCCAAAGGCAAGTGTCCCCATTCATTAGTAATAGGCGTTCGCCAAAAGGCAGGTCAGTCACTCGGATTGGCGATCAGTGCGCCAACAAGCTGAAGTGAAGACCCAAATAGTACGGCCACAACACAATCGCGAGAACACCCTTCCAAAAACCCAGGTGTAGGAACCCAATCGTGAAGAGCCATGCGGCGACCCACACGCTCCCCATGAATGTATGCTGCTCGATTCTTATCTTCTCCATATCCTCTCCGCGGGTTATGCCGTTACCTCACGACCGTGGCCGAGCCGGGGTCAGTGGATCAGTTGAGACACTAGTTTCTGGCTCCCTTGGACAGTTAGGGAAGGAATCGCCAGCAAACACTGGAAGCAGTACCTAGTTTTGGATTGCGCCTTGCGAAGGAAGTTGCACCCGCACCATTCGCAGTATTTGGCATCCAGAATCATCGCGCCCACGGGGACTCTGTGGGACTCATAGTCACGCAGTCCCCGCCAGCGTGCAAGGGAATCGCTCCGGCCCGGCGCTGCCGAGATATGAGGCCGCAGTCTGATAGCCACAAATTCCCTCGCCCGCAAGTATATAGTCATTCACAGCTCCTGGAGGAAGAACGCCTCCCCACGCCTTTTATGAGAGCAGCCTCATTTTGAGGAAAGAGCAGTCGCACCCACTTCCTTCTTGGGTGCATCTTTCTGGATGTTGACACTTCCCTTGAAGTGCGCACCTTCCTCAATGGAGATGCGCCGGGTCACGATGTCTCCCATGACAACTGCGGACTGCTTTAGGTCAACCCGGTCGCTCGCTTGAATATTGCCTTCCAGTTTACCCCCCACGACCACACAGCGGAGGCAATGATGTTGGCTTTAACACGTCCATTCGGCCCGATGGTTAGGCGGTTTCCTTTCGGCTCGATGGTGCCTTCCACCTAGCCATCTATATAAAGGTCTTCGCTGCACGAGAGTTCCCCTTTGATCACAAACGACTTGCCGATGTGGGTCATTTGCGTTTCCATGAGCGCTACCTCCTGGGCCGCCAACTCCCCAAGCCGAAGAATGGGAAATGCAAACCCCAGGATCGTCTGAGGCTTGCTCATCATCTTTGAGCGAGATTAGGCTTACGCCGCTTTTGCGGTCTCGCCCATGATCTCCGCTTCGGCCTGAAGCCAATCGTCCAAATCGTGACCGTCGGTCCTTCCGCGCTGCTCGTAAAGTTCGTAGGCGCGTTGCTGAATCTGCTGCTCAATCGGGATCAGGACGTTCGGCTCGTCCGACTTCGGTGCGAGTGTTGATGGCGTTTTTTCGACCTCGTCTGGATGACGTTCTACCCTCTTCTCCAGTTGTTCAGTCTGCCGCTGTAATCTGTCCGCTTTGGTGCGTTTCGTTGCCATGTCCACAGCTTGACACAAGCCTGATGCCAAAGCGAGGTTTTACACTGCATCACTACCAGAGGCGAGCGTTTCCGATTGTCACCACTGCGCCCAGTCCAGCCATTTTTTAGCTAAACATCCTTCAGTTGTTCCCCATCCAGCCCAAAATAGTGACCCAGTTCATGGATGACCGTCAGCCGGATTTGTTCGCGGACTTCAGCCTCGCTGACGCAGACCGCTTCAATGTTCTTCTGATAAAGCACAATGTGATCGGGCCCCGACGGTAGGTTGAATATGTTTTTCTTAGTCGTGGGCACGCCATGGAAGACACCCAGAAGCAGCCGCCTTGGCTGCCCCGCCTGCGGTGATGGCTGGTTCGGCGGCACATCCTCCACCAGTACGGCAACATTCTGAATGCGACTGCGAAATTCTTGTGGGAGCGAGTCGAGCGCCGCCTCGACTACCTTGACGAAATGTTCGCGCTTCATCCATCACCCACCGAAACAAGTAGGCGCACACTCACTCTGAGTAGCCATCGTCGGTCGTGTCGTCATCATCTTTGCCGTCGTCTTCCTCTTTCCTCTTTCCTCTTTCCTCTTTCCTCTTCCTCTTCGTCGGGCTCTTCTCGCAGGAGGACATCGGCAGGCAACCGATCAGAAGGGTGCGAGTCGGGGCACTCTGGATGTATTCTGCTCATGCACAATGGTACGCCTCGTGCTCGTGGCAAACGCATCGATAATCGGGCGCCCACCGAGAGACAACACAATGTTATGCCGATTCTGAAAGCTGGCGTGCTCTATTTCGCGCTCGTATTCGGAGCAGGCTTCGTGCTTGGCACCGTTCGCACAATCTGGGTCGTCCCACGCGTCGGCACGAGGACGGCGGAACTGATGGAAACGCCCATCATGCTCGTAGTCACGATTGTGGCGGCGCGATGGACGGTTCTGCGACTCGCTGTGCCGTCCGTGCCGTCTGCTCGCCTCGGGATGGGGGCGTCGCGCTCTTCCTCATGCTGGTCGCGGAATTCGGGCTCGTGCTCTGGCTTCGGGGTCTGTCGATCAGAGAGTATCTCGCTACGCGAGACCCCAGTGTCGGGGACGGTCTACTATGTGATGTTGGCGGTGTTTGCCGTCATGCCGCTTCTGGTGCGATAGAACGTACTGAGGCTTAGATGACTCTAAGCGAATTCATACGATGGTTATATCGTGGGCAGCGACCCAACTGGATCGCGAGGATTCTGAACAGGGCGTGGGCTGCTGTAGCCTCGTCGGGCGTTGCGTCCAACTACCTCGTGACATTGGAAGTGGGACGAAAGTCTGGGCGGACAATCTCGCTGCCTGTTGTCATGGCTATCGTCGATGGGCAGCGGTACTTGGTATCAATGCTCGGCGATAACGTGAACTGGGTGCAAAACATACGTGCAGCGGGTGGAAGAGCAGTTGTCCGAAGCGGCGGTCGTGAGGAGGTCGAACTGGAAGAGGTTCCCACCGACCAGCGTGCTCCCATCCTGAGGGCTTACTTGCAACGAGCACCGGGGGCACGACCGCACGTGCCCGTCAATAAAGATGCGGATCTTCCTGAATTCCAGAAGGGCGCCGCGGAATTTCCGGTCTTTCGTCTCATATCCAGCAAGACAGTACAACAGATTTAGCCCGGCGACTGAATGGCGGCTCTTCTACTGCGTGCGGGGCGCTCTCGCAGACACGTCATTGATGCCGTCCCGTTTGACCGTTGCCGTGCCTATGTTGGATATTGAGACGGAATGGACGCCGAACAGACCATTACCGAGATCGAGTGGCTAGAGCGCGTTTTCGCGGTACCGGACACCAGACCGCTGAGCGCAAGCGACATCTCGGCTGCCAATCGAAGGCACGACGAAATGCTCGCGCATAGCCCGTGGTTTCGGCTTTGGCAGCGGTACGGCATCTGCTGCCGAGCCGAGTCGCCAGTGCTTCGACTGGGGGAATTGGAGAGCTAGACCTCCGAACCAGCAAGAATGCTCACCTCTTCTCTACAGGAGAATCCGACGATTGCGTTCACTGGATCGTGCCGTCTTCACCGAGAGTGCTGCGGTTCTTCCCAATTACACGCACTTCCTTCCCACGGAGGCCAGCGTATTTGATCGCCATGCCGAGGAGCAGGTATTCGTCGTCTTGGTAGTCGGCAGCAAAGGCGTCTTGGTGAAGCACCACCAGTTCGGCGTCATCCGCGCACGCTTTCGCGAACTCCGGAAGCTTCTTTCTGATCGTGGCGATCAGGCTGGACTCTCGTTGCATGCGTTCGTCATTGGTCATCGTGCCATGAGAATAGCCGATTCTGGATGGAAGCGAATTCCACAGGTCGAGAGCACGCTGTCAGAATTGAGCATGTCTGACTTTCGCCCCCCCCTTTCGCCTCGGCAGGAGATGGTCAGCCAGTATAACTTCTGATGCACTCGATCTGCTGCTCAGGAAAGTGTACGATGGCAGCCGTCTTTTCTCTGAGAGGCTCTGTATGAAGCGAACGTCAGCCACGATGTGTGTGACTATCATTACCGTCCTTGCGATTGCTGGATCAACGACCGCACAGTCGCCTAATCCAACAAAGCTGGAATCTGTGTTTTGGCTCAGCGTGAAATGGAGAAGCGGCGTTCTCCGTTAGTGTAGATTCCGCCCCTTCGGGGCGGGGATTTTCAAGGCATGGGGGTCTATCGTCCGATGGCTTTTGCCTCGCAGTGGA
>Ga0074046_10002558_pt1 | contig 15662 bp, 6 predicted proteins | sample BogForMeECP23OM3_FD_94441 | JGI IMG/M metagenome (GOLD analysis project Ga0074046, IMG submission 94441) | Bog forest soil microbial communities from Calvert Island, British Columbia, Canada - Bog Forest MetaG ECP23OM3 | ecosystem: Environmental > Terrestrial > Soil > Wetlands ...
CTGCCGCGCGTATTCGCGGAACGGTAGCCACGGAGCGACGTAAAGCCTAGCGCGGCCAAGTGGCCGCAACCAAAACGGGCTTCTCCGTGTTCTCCGACCCTTCAAAGCCTCAACACAGAGACCACGGAGGACCTCAGCGACCTCTGTGTTGAGTTTTTCCTGGCCACGGAGGACGCGGAGGCGTTATTGGTTCGGGAAGAAATCTTCGCGCGCCGACAAGGAGTTTGGGAAAAGTAGCACAAAGGAGATGAGGAGGACATGGCGGTGTTCTTTTCGGCATTCGGCTGGGTAGAACTGAATGAACCGATTGCCATGTTCTTGGCAGTTATACGAAAACCCTTGGCGCGTGCGGGGCGATGCCGCTAGGACAGGTCAACAGACTAGACGTAACAGGCAACAGCGGAGACGCTTGATCCCGGAAACAGTTGCCCTTCCCGTTCCACTAGGAGGAGGGGGAACGGCATGGGGGCGAGTAATGGGGCGTCTTACCCCGCTGGCAGGGCGATGGCTTGGCTCTTCTCAGCGGGCGTCATCGTTCGGACGCGCTGAATCTCCTTGAGCAATTCCTGTGCGGTGATCGGCTTGGAGATGTAACCATCCACCCCAGCGGCAAGGCAGCGCTCCCGGTCGCCCGCCATGACCATGGCGGTCGTGGCGATGATCGGCAGATGCTCGCCGCTAATCTTTTCCTTTTCCCGGATCGCTGCCGTCGCCTCCAAGCCATCGATTTCCGGCATCTGCACGTCCATCAGCACCAGATCGAACTTCTGATGTTCCACAGCTTCGAGGGCGTCGCGGCCCGTGCGGGCCACAGCAACTGAATGACCGTGCTTTTCGAGCAGCCGCCTCGCCAGCATCTGGCTAACCCGATTGTCTTCGGCCAGCAGGATTCTGAGCTTAGTGTCCGTTGACTGGAGGCTGAGGTGCGGGACTGGGCTCTTTGGGGTGCTGCTTGGTTGCTTGGCGCCGAGGGCAGCCTGGATGCCGGCAATCAATTGGGACCGAGAAATGGGTTTGGTGAGGTAGACCGCGATTCCCAAATCCCGGCAACGCGCCGCGTCACCGCGTTGGCCGGCAGAGGTCAGCATCAGTATGGCGGACCCCCTGTCTAGTTGGCTTTCTCTGAGGCGCTGGACCAGGGCGAAGCCATCCATCTCCGGCATCCAGCGGTCGACCATTATCAAGTCGATGGGCCCGCTCGCGTCCGCTATCCGCGCTAGGGCTTCAGGTCCGTTAGCGGCCAAGTCCACTTTTATCCCACAGTCCGCGAGAATTTCGGCCACGATGCGACGGTTGGCGGCATTATCATCCACTACCAGAACCGACAAGCCCTCAAGGGAGGCCAATTCAGGGGTTTCAACATGTTCTTGACTCGCCCCCCTTCCCACGTGGGCGGTGAAATGGAAACAACATCCCTGGCCAGGGCGGCTTTCCACCCAGATGCGACCGCCCATCATATCCACCAGACGGGTGGAGATGGCCAAACCGAGCCCGGTCCCGCCAAACCTCCTGCTGGTCGATCCATCCGCCTGGACGAATGCCTCGAAAATCAGCTTTTGTTTTTCCGCGGGAATGCCGATGCCCGTATCGCGCACGACGAAGTGCAAAACGGCACGATCCGCCTGCACGTTCTCCGCTTGCACCCTCAATTCCACTTCACCTTGGCTGGTAAATTTGATAGCGTTACCAAGCAGGTTGATCACAATTTGGGCCAGGCGAGTAGGGTCCGCGACTATGTCCTCTGGGACCTCAGGACGCACATCGTAGAGCAACTCCAGACCCTTCTGTTGGGCGCGCAGAGCCAAGGGCTTAAGGACCTTCTCCAGGCTCTCGCGCAATCGGAACGGTATGGGGTTCGTTTCGAGCTTCCCCGCCTCAATCTTGGAAAAGTCTAGGATATCGTTAATGACGGTCAACAGACTGTCGGCCGACGTCTTGGCCATCTCGAGATACTCACGCTGCTCGGCATTCAACTCCGTGTCGAGCGCCAGCTCCGTCATACCCAACACACCGTTCATGGGAGTCCGAATCTCATGGCTCATGTTGGCGAGGAACTCAGATTTCGCGCGGTTCGCGGCGTCCGCCGCCTCTTTGAGTGCAGCCGCTTCGTCGAGTTGGCGCTGGATAATCTGCGTCTGCCGCTTGAGGCGCGCGCTCAGGATGGCCACCCAGCACAGGGCCGCCAGCGTCACCGTAAACACCACGGCAAGGACCAGCAGCGCATGAGCGGGGGTCCACCATGAGGGAGCACTCAGCAACACCACATCCTGGGGCGACCGCAGCAGGATGCGGAACGATCTCGGGCGCTCGATGCCCGTCCCCGCCGTGTGTTCCTGGGACTCGAATTGCAGCGAGCAGATTCCTGCAACCCGGAGAATAGAGCCCGGTTGCCACAGGACTGCTTGCTTCGGAAAATCCTCAGGCAGAACGGCCAGGAAAACGGAATTGGCCGACGACAACACTAGAGCCCGACCGTCGGCGGAACGGTCCTGATCGATTATGCGGCCGTCGATCTGGACGAGCGTGTTATCGTGCTCCTCTTCAAAGACTTGCGCGGTAGTGACGCGGCGCGGCGCGGGCGGTTCGCCGCGGGCCGCCCGCCGGAAAGTCGCGTCCAGCAGCGCCAGCGAGTCGCCATTCGACGGGAACCCCACTACGTCGACCAGATCGCCCGTTTCGAGGTTCGAAGCCTGAGCGGTCTGGGCGCATAACCCGCCGCTTTGATCCACGATGCACAGTGTGCGGCCGGGCCAGTAAAGCGCCACGTGACCACGCACGTGGACCCGGTGAAGATAGGAGAGATCCGGCGCGAACCGCACCACGCCCGCCGCTGGAACCGTGGCCAAGGCGAAGGGATCCGCCGGCCCGGCCTCCACGATTCCCACCTGGGCAAGGGTTTGGAAGAAGACTCGCCCTCCGATGGTCATGCGATGCCCGAGATACCGCGGCACGGCGACGCCGCGGATAAAGACCTCCGCGTCGATAAAACGCCCGTAATCGGCGCCGGGCTCGCGCACGGTTGTTGCGTCCAACACGCTGCCTCCGACGTCGACGTCGAGCGTAACGTTTCTTCCGATTTCGCGAACCCGGCGAACCAGCCCCTCGATCTCCACCCACTTGCAGTCGTAGGTCCCGGTGTGCAACTGAGAAGGACCAATACGATGGGCCTCGGGCAGCTTCCGATACGAACCGATCACCCGGACGACGGCCCGGTCGACAATCGACGCGAATTCTCCGGGACCGCTGACGCCTTCGATGTCGATCTCCGAGCCGGGGCGGAGCGGAAGCACCGGCCGCGCCGGCACGGCGACGTAAACACAGCCGGTCGCGTCGCACACGAACAGGGCTCCACGGCGGGGGTCGATGTAGGGATCGTAGTAGGTGACTGTGGCGCGAAAGCGCACGGGCAACCCGAGTTTTGCCTCCTCCAGCGTGAGGCCATGGGCTTGACGTGCGCTCGTGATAACTAGTGGTCGATCCCGTAGCTGGGGCGCCGCAATCCCGAGGGCGCAATGCGCCACTATCAGCCACGCACTCAGGCCATAGTGAGCCAAGTGGACCCAAATCCGTGCCCGAATCTGCATGACTGGTTTATCGGCACAGGGTTGGACCGACTTCAGTCCCCAGAGTGCCTGCCAATTAGTCAGGTCGATACGGTCAAATACTCTCATTGGATCGCCACGCTGGTCTCACCATCCGAAACATAGACGAGGCCGCCACTTTCCTTGACTGCGACCGTCCCTCGCACGCGGATGGGAGCCTCGAGATCCGAGGTCACGTCGTACTGGCGAATCTGACGGAGAGGGACTTCGCCGGCAGCATAGGGGTGGGCAGGAGGCGCTTTCAGCACCGCGACATAAGCTGGGCCCGGCACAAAGATCTTCACGCCCCGCGTCTGACGCGGGTCATTGTAAAGGGCGCAGACAGGCCCGCGCAGCGAAACCTTCGAGCCCACTTCGAGGGCAGGGTCCGTCCCGGTTGGATTCCAGTAAACGAAACTGGCCGCCGTACTGTCCTGGATGAAAGCGTGACCCAGTTTCACGTCCGCATAGGTGATGACCCCGTGGAGGAGTACCGGGTATTCTTGCTTGGCTTGTTCGGCCGTAAGCTCGTTGACTTGCCGAGCGTCCATCAGGAGAGGCAACTGCTTCCCGGCCGGACTCGCGCTCGGTGGGGCCAACATCAGCAGGACCGCCAACCCGGCGATTCCCTTTACCATGCCTTGTGTCACGCTGACTTGACGGAGTTTCCGACGTGAATCCGTGGGATTATCACTGCCCCCACTAAGGCGACACGCCGTGAGCACGCCTCCGCCAGTCAGCCTCGACGGTCCCCAGCCACAGTCATCCATAAGCTCTCATATCGGCCAAGAGATAAAGAAACTTGACCACCGTCTGTCAAGAAGTCCACGCAACGCCAAGCCAAGAAGCAAGAGCAAAGAACCCTAAGCAACGTTCCCCGTGGCAGGGATACCCCAAAAAAGGCAAAGGAGCTAAGCTATGGAGTGGTGGGGAGATTTGCTTCGGCCTGCATAACACTCCAGTTTCCCTCCCACGACCACGTTCCCTTCGATCGTGGGCTAGCTCGAGATTTTGCACAATAGTACGGAAGTCTCGGTCCGCGAAGCTGAACTGCCACTCTCGAGCGGCAGTGCTATTATTCCCCCACCTTGCGCCATGACCCACGTTGGGTTCTCTGCCACCCTGATTTCGTCTAGGCCGGTTTTCGATCCTATTCGGCAGTACCAACCGCCGCCACAGGTTGCCCAAGTTGTAGGCGATCAGGCTCAGCCAAAGCCGCGCTTCGTTAGATCGGAACCGGTGGGAGCTCAACCGCGTCATCTTCACCGCCTGCTTGCCTTCTTTGATCCATTGTTCCGCCGTCCCCCGCTTGTCGTAGGACCGCACTACCGCTCGGTTGTCCGTTTCCAGGTTGGTCACGATGAAGCCCAGCCGTTCATCCAACTCACGAACCAGGATAAGGCCACCGTCGGAGGTGACCCGTGATCCCTGGAAATCGATCTTCAGAGAAGCGTTAAAAGAGAGTTGAAAGGGCTGATTCTGCTTCTCACCCATTGGGTGTCGTCGTCCGGAGCGTCTTCATCACGTTCAAACCCCTATGGATATTGATGATGAAGCCCATCCGAAGATACGCAAGTCAAGATCAAAATGGAAATGTGGGTTCAATGGCTCAATGACTCAATGCCCTACTGCCGCCAGCCCCATCACGAAATTACCCTGCTTGTCGGCCTAAGGGTAGAGCAGGTATTTGGAGCGCAGAGTTCGGAATTGTTCCAGCGCGCCTTGCCACTCGTAGACGATGCGGCGCGGGTCCTTCCCTGCCTCAATGGCCTCCAGGACCCAGCGAGCGCCGATCAGGGGGAGGGTTTTGTCAAGCTGGAAAACGTCCGGATACAACTTCCAGAGGGCGGCTGCGAGTTCGACCCCGAGTTCAGCCGGATCAAGCATCTGGCGGTCGATCAAAACGATCTGGACGCCGTGACAGAGGCGGTCCGCAAAGGAATTGCTCGAGGGTTTGAAATCCACGGGCACGAAGCGTACTCTCTGGATATCCCGCGCGTTCAAGTAGGCAGAGAGATTTCGAGAGTCCATCCATGGAGCGCCGAGCAATTCGAAGGGGGTATCAGTGCCGCGGCCCACGCTGACGTTCGCACCTTCCACCATGGCGACGCCAGGATAGAGAACTTCCTCGGTGGGATTGCGAAGGTTGGGCGAAGGGTTCACCCAAGTCAAACCCGTCTCGTCGTACCAGTCCGTACGCTGCCAGTCGCGCATCTTGATGACGTGCAGCTTGGCGCCGAGGTGGTTTTCGTTGTTAAACATCTCTGCCAGCTCTCCCACCGTCATGCCGTGGCGAATGGGCAGGGGAAAGTAAGCCACGAAGCTGCGCAAGTCGGGCTCGAGAACAGGTCCTTCCACTTCCGTCCCGTTGATGGGATTGGGCCGGTCCAACACGTAAAACTCGATTCCCTTCCGGGCGGCAGCCTCCAGGCAATAGCCGAGGGTGGTGATGTAAGTGTAAAAGCGGACTCCGGCATCCTGGATGTCAAACACCAAGGCATTCAGCCCCTCCAACATGCTGTCAGTCGGCCGTTCTGTGTCTCCATAAAGGCTGTACACCGGCAAGCCGGTGGCTGCATCTGTGCTCGAGGGGACTCGGCTATCCGCCTGGCCCTCAATCCCATGCTCGGGACTGAACACAGCAAGGAGTTTCACCCCCGGCGCATGCGCGAGCAGATCGACGGTTCGCCGCCCGGCTGCGTCCACGCCTGTCGCATTGGTGATCAAACCCACCCGCCGCCCTTCCAAGGGAGCAAAGTGTTCGGCTTCCAGGACGTCGACGCCCGTCTGCACCTTGCCATTTCTAAGGCCTTGTATCCGATAGCTTTTCATCAGTTCGAAATAACCTGTGAGCGAGCGGCGGCTGGCCAGCACCTGTTGGGCGGAAGCAGGTCCCAGCGCGGCGGCCACCAGCGTGGCAATCTTCGTACGCAGGGGGCCGACATCGCCTTTGCCGTCAGGGTGTACGCGATTGGTCAGAATGATGATGTAGGTTTTGGTGACCGGGTCGATCCAGATACCTGTCCCGGTAAATCCGGTGTGCCCAAAAGATCCGACCTCGAACAGTTCGCCCCGGTTCGAAGCCAAAGGTGAATCCAGATCCCAACCGAGCCCGCGCAACACCATCCCGTCAGGAGGAGTCTGGGGCGAGGTCATCTTCTCCACCGTCAACGGGCTCAGGATGCGGACGCCGTTGTAACTGCCCCCATCCAGAAGCATCTGTGCGAAGATGGTGAGGTCATCCGCCGTCGAGAAAAGTCCCGCATGACCGGCCACGCCTCCCATATTGTACGAAGTGGGATCATGGACTTCCCCCCACAGCATTTTCCCCCTGTCACCGTATTGGTATTGAGTGGGCGCAATGCGGCGGCGCAAGGTGGCGGGAGGGTTGAAGCGTGTTTCATTCATACCCAGCGGCTTAAAGATGTGTTCAAAGCAATAGACGTCCAAAGGCTCGCCGGAGACGCGGCGCACCAGTTCGCCCAGCGTCTCAAAGTTAATATCGCTGTAAATGAAGCGGGTGCCGGGCGGGACGATCGGCTTCTCACCCACGATCATCTTCATGGCCGTCTCGTATCCCGACCAATCCGGCTTTAGATCGAGGTCAGGAGGCAGCCCTGAATAATGGGTCATGAGCTCCCGTACGCTGATGGCTTCTTTCCCATTTGCCTTGAACTCCGGCCAATAGTCGGCCACGGGCGCACTCAAGACTATCTTCCCCTGCTCCACAAGCTGCATGATCGCCGTCGTCGTGGCAACCACCTTGGTCAGTGAGGCCACGTCGAAGATCGTGTCAACCGTCATCGGCAGCTCTTCCGGGACCAAGGCGCGGTGCCCGAAGGCTTTGCGGTAGATGACCCTTCCTTCGTGCCCGATCACCACCACGGCGCCAGGACATTTGCCGGTGCGAATTGCTTCCTCAGCCACGGAAGCGATGGCTGCCAGCTTCTCTTCGGTTAAACCCACCTCCGGCCTCGCCGTCACTTGGACCGGGAAAGCTCGAACGCCCAACGTTGCAGCGAGCACACCGGCCGCCAGAAAAAGGCTCATTATCCGGGGACCACTCATCGTTTCTTACCCCCCATGTTAGGTCGCGTCAAAGCCGGGGAAAAAGCGGCTCTGCCACCCGTCGCCGACGCGCCTACGGCAAAGCCGCGCCTCCCAAACGCCTCTCCAACAAGAACGCAGGAACTCCAGTGCCGGGTTGAAGCCTGGCGCTACAAAAACGAAATGAGGCACTGCCCTCCACTAGGTAGTATCACAGTTTGATGATGTGGCGGCGAGTTTACCTCGCAAAATGGCGGCGTAAAGCCGCCTCTACATCAAACTGAGACACTACCCTCCGGTACGCCGCCTTCCAATTCAAGAGTCTTCTGCTATATACTCGGCGCTTCTTTCTGTCAACAAGCAGTTGGAAGAATCCTCAAGGGTCCGGCTATCTATGAAAATCACCCTGATCGACTGGTTAGTGGTGGCCGCCTATTTCGCGGTGAATTTGCTGATCGGGCTCTACTACCGCAAGAAGGCGAGCGCCAGCACGGGCGAATTTTTTGTTTCCGGCCGGGAGGTCACCTGGTGGCTGGCGGGTACGTCCATGGTGGCCACGACCTTTGCCGCCGACACTCCCCTGGCGGTCACAGGCCTGGTGGCGCGACAAGGAATCGCCGGCAACTGGCTCTGGTGGAGCTTTCTCCTGAGCGGCATGATGACCGTCTTCTTCTATGCCCGCTTGTGGCGGCGCGCGGAAGTCATCACTGATGCGGAGCTCGTCGAGTTGCGTTATGCAGGCAAGCCTGCCGCTTTTCTGCGTGGCTTCCGGGCATTATATTTCGGCGTCCTTATGAACTGCCTGATCGTCGGCTGGGTCAACCTCGCCATGGAGAAGATCCTCCAGACCGCTCTGGGCATCCCCAAGAGCTTGGCGATTGTCATCATCTTCGGGTTGATTGCGTTCACCGGCTTCTACACTTCGATTTCGGGCCTGTGGGGCGTGCTTTGGACGGATGTTGTTCAGTTTGCTCTCAAGATGACGATGGTGATCGTGCTGGCCTATTACGGCGTCCGGGCCGCGGGGGGGATGACGTTGTTGAAGACGAAACTAGCCGCCCTTGACGCTGCCCGCGGCGCGGCCACGGGCGGCTCAGGTTCCATTCTTTCCTTCATCCCCGATTTGCATTCGCCCTGGATGCCTCTGATGGCGTTCTGCGTTTACCTGGGAGTGAATTGGTGGGCCAACTGGTATCCGGGCGCAGAACCGGGCGGTGGCGGCTACGTGGCCCAACGTATCTTTTCCGCCAAGGATGAAAAGAACTCTGTATGGGCCACCCTGTGGTTCAACATTGCGCACTACGCCTTGCGTCCGTGGCCTTGGGTCCTGACCGCCCTGGCATCCGTAGTTCTATACCCCAAGCTCAAAGACCCCGAGGTCGGCTATATCAAGGTTTGGGTGGATTATCTGCCGGGAGCGTTCCGCGGCTTCATGCTGGCCGCCTTCGCGGCTGCCTACATGTCCACCATCGCTACCCAGCTCAATTGGGGTTCCTCTTACATTGTTAACGACTTCTACCGGCGCTTCCTGGCCCGAGCAAGAGACGAGCATCACTACGTGCTTGCGGCCAAATTCCTGACTGCCTTTCTGGCCATCCTGGGGGCTGCCGTTTCGCTGGTGATGACCAGCGTTTCCGGAGCGTGGCAACTGTTGCTCGGCATCGGCGCAGGGACAGGAGCAGTCTACCTATTGCGCTGGTACTGGTGGCGCATTAACGCCTGGTCAGAAGTCTCCGCCATGGTTGCCGCCGCGATGACAACCGCACTCCTTCGCACCGTCATTCATATTCAAGGCACGGAGGCAATTGTCTTTGCGAAGTCTATCCTTCTCACGGTGGCGGTGACCAGCGTGGTGTGGCTTGCGGTTACTTTTCTCACAGCGCCGGAACCGGAATCCAAACTTCTCGAGTTCTACCGGCGAGTCAGGCCCGGAGTGACCGGCTGGAAGCAAGTTGCCGCCCTGGCCCCCGAAATCCCCGCCAGCCGCGATGGCTGGTACAATCTCATGGACTGGCTGCTCGGATGCTTGATGGTGTACATGACGTTGTTTGGGATTGGTAAGCTGCTGCTCGGGTCGACCGCTTTGGGAATCCTCTTTTTGGCCGTCGCGGCAACCGCTGGTTACGCCATCTACTGGGACTTCTCAAAGCGCGGCTGGGAAACCCTCTCCGGCAGGGAAAAACAGTGATAAGTGATTGGTAGGCTTTCCGACCTGAGGCCATCTCCCGCTGGGACACAGGAAGGAAGTGTACGCCGAGCTGAGGGGCATTCAGTTGCCCAATAGGATTCACGCCTTCGAAGAAAGCGTGCTTGCAATCCCGTTCAGGTATCTTCTCCACTCCAAACTGCGGCTGACACCGTGAGCCGATTAGCACGTTGACAACCTGGCACACAGGCCGCTGCTCTACGCCGGCGGCGCGCGGCTCAGTCCACCGTCAGGGTGAGTTTGAGGTCGTGCGTGAGCGTGGAGGGCGCGGCGGTTGAGGTCACTGTCGCGCTCACGTCCAGCGTGTAGGTTCCCGAGGGCGTGCCGGGCGTGTGGACGACCTGGGCTCCCCCCCCGCAGGCACTCCACAACATTACCATCAACAAGCACGCGCCCAGCAAGAATGCGGCTCGACGTTTCCCAGCCCCAGCCATCCCCGCGAGGCTCGCCAGCGCCAAGAACGCGTACAGCCAGAACATTCGCCCCAATCCTGTGATGCTGGGCGGGGAAACTTTCCCGAACGGTGGCGCCAGCGACCCCGCCGTGGTCGATACCGTCACCGTCACCGGCGCGGATGCCGTCCCATTCAACGTGAACGAACCGGGTGTGACCGCGCAGGTGGAGAGCGAGGGTGCCCCGCTACACGTCAGGTTCACCGTTTGGTTCAGCCCGCCCTGCGGCGCCACCGTCAGCGCGTAAGTCGCTTGTTGCCCCGCAGCTACTGTGGCGCTAGGCGCGGAACTCGACATCGTAAAGTCCATTCCAGTGCCCGAAAGCTGAACGGTCTGGGGACTGCCCGGAGCGTTGTCGGTGATGGTCAGCGTGCCAGTCTGCGGGCCCGCCGAGGGAGGATCAAAGAACACACTGATGGTGCAATTTACTCCCGCTGCAAGGCTGCTGGTGCAGCCGTTGCTCGTTCCGAAATCCGCGCTCGCCTGAATGCTCGAAATGTTCAAGGGCACGTCGCCGTTGTTGGTGAGCGTGATGTTCTCAGGCAGGCCGGTGGTGCCCACGAACTGGCCGGGGAAAGTCAAGCTGGAGGGCGAGAGGTTCGCCACAGGAGCAACGCCGGTGCCGGAAAGCGAAATCGACTGAGGGCTGTCAGAAGCGTTGTCCACCAGGGAAACGGCAGCCGTGCGCGTCCCGCGCGCCGCGGGGGTGAAGGTGACAGTAATTTGGCAGGCGACATTCGCCGCCAGCGAGCTTCCGCAATTCTGGCTCAAGCTGAAGTCGCCGCTGTCTGCTCCCGTCAGCGAAATGCTGGTGATGCTCAGGGCCTGATTGCCCGCGTTCTGGAGCGTCACCTGCTGCGCGCTGCTCGTTGTCCCCACCAGTTGAGTCTGAAACGCCAGGCGTGACGCTGACAAGCTCGCCGTGGCTCCAAGCCCCGTGCCGCTCAGAGTCACCGTTTGCGGGCTGTTGAGGGCGTTGTCTGCGAGCGTGAGGGCGCCCGTTCGATTCCCAGGAACCGTGGGAGTAAAAGTGACGGTGATCAGGCAACTGGCGCTGGCAGCTACCGAGCCAGAGCAAGTGTTCGTCTGGGCGAAGTCACCGCTGGTTGTGATCGTGAGGGGAGTCAGGGCTCCGGCGCCGGTGTTGGTCAGCGTGAGCGTCTGCGGGGGGCTGGGGGTTGAAACCGCTTGCCCGGCGAAGCTCAGGCTGGTGGCCGAAAGGCTGACCACGGGCGCAAGCCCCGTGCCGCTCAGACTTACGGTTTGGGGGCTGTTGACGGCGTTGTCCGTCAGCGCGAGGGTGCCGGTTCGATTCCCAGCGGCCGTGGGCATGAAGCTGACATTGATTGTGCAACCGGCGCCGGTAGCTACCGAGCCAGCGCAGTTGTTGGTCTGGGCGAAGTCACCGCTGGTTGCGATCGTGAGGGGAGTCAGAGCTCCGGCGCCCATGTTGGTCAGCGTGAGCGTCTGCGGGGGGCTGGGGGTTGAAAGGGTTTGCCCGGGGAAGGTCAGGCTGGTGGCCGAAAGGCTGACCACTGGAGCAAGGCCCGTACCGGTCAGACTTACTGTTTGGGGGCTGTTGAGGGCGAGGTCCGTCAGCGTGAGGGTGCCGGTTTGAGGGCCCCCGGTGGTAGGTTGGAAGCTGACATTGATCGTGCAACTGGCGTTGGGAGCAACGGAAGGCAGGCAATTATTGCTCTGCGTCCAGCCGCTCGAGATCGTCAAACTGCTGATGCTCAGGGCCAGCGGACCGGTATTCGTGACGGTCACGGGTAGGGGGGTGCTCGTGGTCCCAACAAGCTGGCTATTGAAGCTCAGGCTCGTGGGAGAAACATTGGGAGCGGAGAGGATTCCAGTGCCTGTCAGTTGGACGGTCTGAGGGCTACCGGCGGCGTTGTCGGTGATCGTCACAGTGCCGGTGCGGCTGCCTGTCGCCGTCGGCGTGAAAGTGACATCAATAGTGCAGTTGCCGCCGGTTGCCACCGTTCCTCCGCCGTAAGGGCACGAACTGCCCGTAGTGAGGAGTGCAAAGTCTCCGCTGGCGGTAATGCTCGTAAGGTTCAAGGGAACATCACCGCTGTCGGTGAAGGTCACACTTTGTTCAGGGCTGGTTGCGTTGACAAGCACCCCTCCGAAGCTCAGGCTACTGCTGGAGAGAGCTGCTGCTGGTGCCGGGGAGAGCTTGGCCACAAAGGCGTCGCTGCCCCCGCCGCCGTAGCTTGCCTGCAACGGGTTGACGGTTAGAAAACCGGGCCCGGTGGTACCCGTGACGTAAGCGCTCCCCGCCGCGTCCACCGCGATGCCGTAGCCGTAGCTGCCGGCACCACCGCCCAGGTAGGTGGAGTAGAGGAGCGCGCTCCCGGCGGGATTCAGCTTGGACACAAAGGCGTCTATGCCGCCGATCAAGCTGGGCTGGACTGGGTTGGCGGTGGGGAAATCGGTCGAGCCGGTCCAGCCCGTGACGTAAGCGTTGCCCGCGCTGTCCGCCGCGATGCCGTTGCCTTGGTTCGCATTGATGCCGCCCAGGTAGGGTGTGGCGCCGCCCAGGAAGGTGGAGTAGACAAGCGCACTCCCGGCGGGATTCAGCTTGGACACAAAGGCGTTGGAGGCACTGGAGGGGCCACAGCCAATGCAGGTGCTTTGGATCGGGTTGGCGGTGGGGAAATCGATCGAGTTGGTCCAGCCCGTGACGTAAGCGTTGCCCGCACTGTCTGCCGCGATGCCGCAGCCAGAGTCCTCTTCGCTGCCGCCCAGGTAGGTGGAGTAGACGAGCGCGCTCCCGGTGGGATTCAGCTTGGCCACAAACCCTGTGTAGCTGGGAGCTGCTTTGTTCGTCGCCTGCAACGGGTTGGCGGTGGGGAAATCGATCGAGGTGGTCTCGCCCGTGACGTAGACGTTGCCCGACGCGTCCACCGCGATGCTCCTGCCGATGTCGAAACCGCTGCCGCCCAGGTAGGTGGAGTAGAGGAGCGCGCTGCCGGCGGCATTGAGCGTGGCCACGAAGGCATCGCCACAAATTCCACTACCACCAACGGCGCAGGCGCCTTGGAGCGCATTGGCGGTGGGGAAATCGGTCGAGAGGGTCTGCCCCGTGATGTAGGCGTTCCCCGCGCTGTCCACCGCGACGCCGTAGCCCACGTCCTGATCGCTGCCGCCCAGGCAGGTGGAGTAGAGGAGCGCGCTTCCGGCGGGATTCAGCTTGGCCACAAACGCAGTTTGTCCGGCTGTTGCTGCAGCAGCTTTATTGGTCGCCTGCAGCGGGTTGACGGTAGGGAAATTGGTCGAGGCGGTCGTGCCCGTCACGTAGGCGTTGCCCGCGCTGTCCACCGCGATGGCGTAGCCATCGTCCTCACTCGTGCCGCCCAGGTAGGTGGAGTAAACGAGCGCACTGCCGGCGGGATTCAGCTTGGCCACAAAGACGTCGTATGGGCCGCCGGCGTAGCTGGGCTGGAGTGGGTTAGCAGTGGGGAAATCGGTCGAGGCAGTCGAACCCGTCACGTAGGCGTCGCCCGCCGCGTCCACCGCGATGCCGTAGCCCACGTCCTGATCGCTGCCGCCCAGGTAGGTGGAGTAGCTCAGCACCGGGTCAATCACCAATGCTCGCTTGGGGTCGTACCCGGCCACGCGGAAACCCAACTCGTTGTTGCTCGCCACGATGAATGCGCCGTCGAGTTCCGCTGTAGCGGCGCTCTGTGAGCGCCGACGGCGGTCATAGACCGCCGCTACAGCCGGCTGATAGACGACCGGCTTACGGAAGCGCACCTCGTCGTCGCCCACCTTGAGCACGAGGTCGCCGCTGGCCGCGTCGACGCGCATTCCGTCCGCGCCCGCGAAGCTTAGCTTGATTTGGTTCGGGTCGGCGCCGGGGGCAACGACGAAGTCATACTCGAGTTGGTCGCCCTGGTTGCCGTAATAAGTCAAGCCAACGCCGGGATAAACGTCTTGGTACCTCACGTTGGCATAGGTAGGCACGTTCGTGCGCCACTTCTTGGGATCGTTGCCGATAAAATAATTGCTCTTGCCGGGCAGTTCCTCCGCGCCCGTCACTGTGGCTTTGGTGTTTGCGCCCACGAGTTTCATCCGCAGAACGCTGCCCGTTGTCCGTGCTCCGTTGTCAGTTGCTCGTTGCCCGCTCTTCCCTTCCGGCTCTTGGGTTCTGACTCCTGAGTGCTGCCTTGTTCCTACTGACGACTGACCACTGACAACTGACGACTTCCTTAGCGCCAGGACGGCCTCGTCATGGGTGAGAAAAATCGTGTAGCCGCGACCGCGCGAGAGAAACTTGACGGGGCCGCGAACCTGGCCCTGGTTAGCCTCAAAACTGAGAGGTAGCTTGCCGTAACTCGCGACGAGCTTGGGCTGAATTCCAGCGGGAACGGTGGAAATCCGGCGGCCAGCAGGAATTTTCTTTGAGGCTTGCAACCCGCGATGAAAACCAAACAAAACGGCTGCAAGAAATAATACGGAAACACAACCGCAGTAGGCCGCAATCCGCTTAGTCGCGGTCTGCCGGTGCTCGGGAACGGTAAGGCCGGGGAACATAGGCGCCTCCACCCCATGGCAGAATCCGGGCCATTACCGACATTATGAACCCGCCAAGAACGCGGATACAAGAAGGAAAACTACGCGGGGTGGGCGACGTGAAAGTGAAAGCCGATCAAATGGATGTGGCGCGGGCGTCTCGCCCGCTGTGGCGGGAGCGTCTCGCTCCCGCGCCAAGGAACCCTTAACGTCATGGGAAAAGGGCCGATCGAAAGTGAAGGCGGAGTCCCTCAGGGCGCGGGCAGGATGCCCGCGGCACAGCGGGCGAAACGCCCGCGCTACGTCCCTCACGGTCCAACAACAGGATTGGTCAGCGTGCCGACGCGCTCCACCGTCACGCTGACCGTGTCACCCGGTTTGAGGTAGACCGGCGGCTTGCGGTGATGGCCCACACCCCCCGGCGTGCCCGTCGAAAGAAGGTCACCGACTTCCCAGGTCAGTGATTGGGAGAGGTAGCTCAGCAGAAATGGGATCTTGAAGATCAGGTCGCAGGTGTTCGAGTCTTGCATCGTGCGCCCGTTGAGCGTGAGTGAGATTCGCAGGGAGTGCGGGTCGGGAATTTCGTCGGTGGTGACGATGCAGGGGCCGGTAGGCCCGAAGGTGTCGCAACTCTTCCCCCGGAACCACTGCCCGTCGCCGTGTTGCATGTCGCGCGCAGTCACATCGTTAAGAATGGTGAAGCCGGCGATGTGCTCGAAGACTTTCTCTTGCGCTATGCCTTTCCCACGCTTTCCGATGACCGCTGCAAACTCCGCCTCGTAGTCCACCTCTGTCGAGTTGGGAGGGAGGACAATGGAATCGCCAGGGCCGCAGATCGTGTTGCCGGACTTCAAG
>Ga0074046_10002559_pt1 | contig 15639 bp, 13 predicted proteins | sample BogForMeECP23OM3_FD_94441 | JGI IMG/M metagenome (GOLD analysis project Ga0074046, IMG submission 94441) | Bog forest soil microbial communities from Calvert Island, British Columbia, Canada - Bog Forest MetaG ECP23OM3 | ecosystem: Environmental > Terrestrial > Soil > Wetlands ...
CCTTCCTCAACGGACGCCTCCTCCGCGCCCCGCCCCGCCTCGCCCCAACCTGATGCAACCCAAACGCGAAATCTCGCTGACCGAATGAACCTCACATCGGCCAACTGCCGTTTCTAGGTTTACCTATCACGTTCCCGACAGCGACCTCACCGATCTCCGCGAGCGACTGAAGCGCGCTCGCTTTCCCGATCAGGCGCACGGCGAGCCCTGGGCGTACGGCACAAGCGTCGACTATCTGCGCAAGCTTGCGGACTACTGGCGCGATGGGTTCGACTGGCGCGTTCAGGAGGCGCGGCTGAACGCGTTCCCGCAGTTCAGAATCGAGCGGCAGGACACCGACCTCCACTATCTCCATGTCCCCGGAAAGGGGCCGCATCCGACGCCGCTGCTCCTGATGCACGGCTGGCCGGGATCGGTGTTCGAGTTCCTGGACCTGATCCCGCGCCTGACCGATCCCGCGGCCCATGGCGGCGACGCCGCAGACTCCTTCACCGTCGTCGCCCCGTCGCTGCCCGGCTACGGCCTGTCGTTCCGGCCGGGACAAAAGCGCTTTGGCGTCGAGGAGATCGCCGACATTTTCGCCGACCTGATGAGCGAGACGCTGGGCTTCAAGCGCTTTGGCGTGCAGGGCGGCGACTGGGGTGGAATAACGGCAACGCGCATGGGCGCCGTCCATGCCGACCGGCTGATCGGCCTCCACGTCAATCTGCTCGCCGTCCGGCGCGACCGCGACATGGACAAGAATCCGACGCCGGAGGAGCGCGTTTTTCTCGACGACCTCAACCATTGGCTGAACGAGGAGACCGGCTACCAGTGGATTCAGGGGACGCGCCCGCAGACGCTGAGCTTCGGCCTGACCGATTCCCCTGTCGGGCTCGCCGCTTGGATCGTGGAGAAGTTCCGGGCGTGGTCCGACTGCGGCGGCGATGTGGAAAGCGTGTTCACCCGCGACCAGATGCTCGCCAACATCAGCTTCTATTGGTTCACCGGAGCGATCGGATCGTCCTTCTATCCCTAATACTTCCGCCGGCATCGCCCCTGGATGATCCCGGAAGGCGCCGCGGTCACGGCGCCGACCGGCTACGCGGAGTTCCCGCGCGAAATCCTGCGGCCGCCGCGCTCGGTTGCGGAGAAGACGTTCACCGACATTCGCCGCTGGACCGTGATGCCGAAGGGCGGCCACTTCGCCGCGATGGAGCAGCCGGACGCGCTCGCCGATGACGTCCGCGCCTTCTTCCGGCCGCTGTGCTCGGGCTAGAGCAGATTGCGATTCCGTCGAGTGGGACTTTTTAGACGCGGTCGTCGACCGCTGTAGCCGCAATCAACGATCGCGGCTACAGCGGCGCCGCCGCTAACCGCAAAATGCTCTGGTCGCGACATGGCACGGTCCGCCCGCGTCTGCGAAGCGCGATCGGACGGCGCGGCAACGCGCGCTAACCGGTCGTCTCCTCGAGGCGCACTTCGTAGCCCCACAGACGGCGGATGTGGCGCAGGGTCGCCTCCTTCCCGGCGTCCGAGAGGCCGACGCCGTTGCGCAAGGTATGGCGCAGCACGAGCGGGCGGTCGCCCAGGGTATCGGCGCCGACGACCTGGATATCGGGCTCGTTGTTGGCGACATCGTAGCTGTCCGCGAGCTTGGAGCGCACGGTTCGATAGCCCTCGTCGTCATGGATGGCCTCGACGTGGACCTTCGGATCGGTCGCGCTGTCGGAGAGGGCGAACATGCGGAACTGACGGATCAGGCGCGGCGACAAAAACTGCCGGATGAAGGACTCGTCCCGGTAGTTGGCCCAGACGTCGCGCAGCACCGCCGCCCAGTCCTGCCGGCCGGCGATGTCGGGGAACCACACGCGGTCCTCGTCGGTCGGCTCGACGCAGATGCGCTTGATGTCCTGCATCATGGCAAAGCCGAGCGCGTAGGGGTTGAAGCCGCTGAACCGCGGGTCGTTGTAATCGAACTGGGCCACCACGTTGGCGTGGCTGTGGAGAATCTCGAGCAACGCGCCTTCGGAGATCAGGCCCTTGTCGTACAGCCGGTTGACGATCGTGTAGTGGACGAAGGTGGCGCAGCCCTCGTTCATCACCTTGGTCTGGCGCTGGGGATAGAAATATTGCGCGACGTTTCGCACAATGCGCAGGAGTTCGCGCTGCCAGGTCCTGAGCTTCGGGCTGTTCTTCTCGAGGAAGTACAGCAGGTTCTCCTCGGGCAGACGGAGGTTGCGCTTGCGCTCGCGCGCGTCGTCGTCTGCGACGTCTTGCTCGCGGGCAGGCGGCGCGCTGGGCACGGTCCGCCACAGGTCGCGGTAATCCTGCTCGTCGCGCTCGAGCCTCTCGCGCCGGAGGCGTTCATAGTCGGCGAGGCTCAGCTTGCGGGCGCGGGGATAGCGGAAAATGCCTTGCCCCATGAGCGCGTGGGCGGCGTCGAGCGTCCGCTCGACCGCCTCGACGCCGTAACGCTCCTCGCAAGAGGCGACGTAGCGCTTGGCGAAATCGAGGTAGTCGAGAATGCCGGCCGCGTCGGTCCACTGCTGGAACAGATAGTTGTTCTTGAAGAAGTGGTTGTGGCCGAAGGCGGCGTGGGCGATGACGAGCGTCTGCATCGCCATCGTGTTCTCCTCCATGCAATAGCTGATGCACGGATTCGAGTTGATGACGATCTCGTAGGCGAGCGCGGTATAGCCTTTGCGGTAGAGCGCCTCGTCGCGGGCGAAGTGCTTGCCGTAGGACCAGTGCGCATACATTAGCGGCATGCCGACTGACGAATAGGCGTCGAGCATCTGCTCGGCCGAGATGATCTCGATCTGGTTGGGATAGACGTCGAGGCCTAGCTCTTCGCGCGCGATGGCTTCGACGGCGTCGTAGACCCGGTGGACCGTCTGGAAGTCCCACTCGGCGCCGTCGAAAAGGAGGCGGCCGCCGGGTTGGAGCGGATGGGTCGCCTCGAGAGACCCGATCATCATGACACGGCTCCCTTGTTGGGTTGCTTGGCGAAGAGCTTGCGGAAGACGGGGTAGATGTCAGAGCGGCCGGCGACGCGCGCCATGGCGAAGCCGGGCGTCGTCTCCTTCAGGCCCGCGTACGCGCGCCACAATTCCTTGCCCCCGCCGTCGAGCGGCGATCCCTCGTCGGCGATCTCGATATAGGCGTAATACTGGACGAGCGGCAGGATCGTTTGCGTGAGCAGCGCTACGCATTCGCGCGAGTCGCTTCCCGAGTTGTCGCCGTCGGAGGCCTGGGCGCAATAGACGTTCCATTCCCCTACGGGATAGCGGGCCTCGCGGATCGCGAGCATCTCCTTGAGCGCCGAACTGACCACGGTTCCCCCGGTCTCCCGGCCGTAGAAGAATTCCTGCTCGTCCACCTCAGCCGCCTCGTCGGTGTGACGGATGAAAACGATGTCCACGCGCTCGTATTTGCGCTTCAGGAACAGGTGCAGGAGAATGAAGAACCGTTTGGCGAGCTCCTTCTCCCGCTCGCCCATCGAGGCCGAGACGTCCATCAGACAGAACATGACCGCCTTGGCGCGCGGGACGAGAACCGGTGTGAACCGGCTGTAGCGCACGTCGATCGGGTCGATGAAGGGGATCGCGCGCTGCCGCCGCTTCAGGCGCTCGATCTCGCGGGCGAGATGGACGATGCGCTGTCGCTCGACGACCCCGGCCCCCGGGCGGGCGCGCAGCGTCTCGAGCTCCTGCTCGAGCGCCTCGATCTCGCTCTTGCTCGGCCGGCGAAGCGCTATTCGCCGGCCCATGCTGACGCGCATCGTCCGCAGCACGGCCAGATTCGGCGTCACGCCGTCGTTGGTGTAACCCGCGCGGCGGAACTCTTTCGCCTTCGAGTCCTTGAGCGACGTCTTGACCAGATCGGGGAGCTCGAGATCCTCGAACAAGATGTCGAGGAACTCGGCCTCCGTGAGCGCGAAGGAGAACGGGTCCTCTCCGCGGCCCGAACCGGACCCGTCGCGTCCCGCGCCGCCGCCGCCCGCCTTGCCCTTCGGCTTGTCGATGGTGTCGCCTGCGACGAACTCCTTGTTGCCCGGCAGGACAAACTCGCGCTCGCCGAGCTCGCGGGAAAGATGGAACTGGGGCTCGTCGATGCCGTCGCTCGGGATCGAGACCGAGCCGCCCTTGGTCACATCGGCGATCGCGCGCTCGGCCACCGCCTTGTCGACCGCGCGCTTGACCTCGGACCGGATGCGACGAAGGAAACGCTGGCGGTTGCCCAGGCTCTTGTCACGCGGATTGAGACGGCGGTCGACGAACTGGGCCATGCCCTTCCTTCTCTCTGCCTATCCGGCCTTGTTTACACGCATATACCACTCCACCAGCCGGCGCACCTGCCGTTCGGTGTAGCCGCGGGCCTTCATTCGATCGAGGAAGTCGGCGTGTTGCTTCTCGGTCTTGGAATCCTGCTTGGCCCCGAAGCTGATTATCGGCAGCAGGTCCTCGACCTGGCTGAACATGCGCTTTTCGATCACCTCGCGGATCTTCTCGTACGAGGTCCACGAGGGGTTCTTGCCCTGGTTGGCGGCGCGGGAGCGCAGGGCGAACTTCACGATCTCGTTGCGGAAGTCCTTGGGATTGGCGATGCCCGCGGGCTTTTCCGTCTTGGAAAGCTCGGCGTCGAGCACCTGCCGGTCGAACACCTGGCCGGTGTCGGGATCCTTGTAGTCCTGCTCCTCGATCCACGCGTCCGCGTGGGCGATGTAGCGGTCGAACAGGTTCTGGCCGTACTCGCTGTAGGACTCGATATAGGCCTTCTGGATCTCCCGGCCGATGAACTCGGCATAGCGCGGCGCGAGAACCGACTTGATGAAGTCGATGTAACGGTGCTCGACATCCTTCGGATATTGCTCGCGCTTGATTGCCTGCTCGAGCACGTACATGAGATGCACGGGGTCGGCGGCGATCTCCTCGTTGTCGAAGTTGAACGTCTCCGACAGGACCTTGAAGGCGAAGCGGGTGGAGACGCCGCTCATGCCTTCGGCCACGCCGGCCGCGTCGTGATATTCCTGCACGGACTTCGCCTTCGGGTCGGTGTCCTTGAGGCTCTCTCCGTTGTAAACGCGCAACTTCGAATAAAGTGGCGAGTTCTCGTGCTCCTTGAGCCGGGTCAAAATGCAGAAGCGCGCGAGAAACTCGAGCACCTCGGGGGCGCAGGAGGCGCTGGCGAGCTCGCTGGTCTCGAGGAGCTTGGCGTAGATCATCGCCTCCTCCTTCACCCTGAGGCAATAGGGAACCTTGACGACGCAGATGCGGTCGAGGAACGCCTCGTTGTTCTTGTTGTTCTTGAATTGCTCCCATTCGGACTCGTTGGAGTGGGCGAGCACGATTCCCTGGAACGGCAACGCGCCGAGGTTTTCGGTGCCGGCGTAGTTGCCCTCCTGGGTCGCCGTCAAAAGCGGATGCAGCACCTTGATCGGCGCCTTGAACATCTCGACGAATTCGAGAAGTCCCTGGGTCGTGCGGTTCAAGCCCCCGGAATAGCTGTAAGCGTCCGGGTCGTGCTGCGAGAAATGCTCGAGCTTGCGGATGTCGACCTTGCCGACGAGGGTGGAGATGTCCTGGTTGTTCTCGTCGCCCGGCTCGGTCTTGGCGACGCCGATCTGGCGCAGCTTCGAGGGGTAGAGCTTGACCACGGAAAAGCGGGAGATGTCACCGTCGAAAGCGTCGAGGCGCTTGGACGCCCAGGGCGAGCAGATGCCCGTCAGACGGCGGAGCGGAATGCCGTAGCGGCTCTCGAGCGCGGCGGCCATCGTCTCGGGACGGAAAATCCCCAGCGGCGATTCGAACACCGGGCTGATCTCGTCGCCCGCCGCGAGCACGTAGATCGGTTGCGTCTCCATCAGCGCCTTGAGGCGCTCGGCGAGCGACGACTTGCCGCCGCCGACCGGACCGAGCAGGTAGAGGATCTGCTTCCTCTCCTCGAGACCCTGCGCGGCGTGCTGAAAATAGCTCACCACCCGCTGGATCGTGTCCTCCATGCCGAAGAATCCGGCCATCGACTGGTAGAGCTTGATCGTCCGGTTGAGGAAGATGCGGCCGAGGCGCTGATCCTTCGACGTGTCGACCACGACCGGCTCGCCGATCGCGGCGATCATCCGCTCCGCGGCGGAGGCCGTCATCCCAGGGTTGTCGCGGCAGCCTTCCAGGTACTCGGTCAGGCTCATCGTCTCGCGCCGCTCGCGCGCATAGGCTGAGGAGAAGAGTTCGTTGATGTCCGGACTCCTTCCGGTCGCGCCAGACGCGGCCTGCTTGGAGTCAGACCCCGCAAGTGCAAAACCGGCGTTCGGGCTCATGGCGTATCTCCAACTAGACTCGGCTCCGATCACGCGCCTTCATGAGCGTGATTCGGAAAGGTTAAAAGACAGTGTACGCGTGTCTCGAATTGAGACAATCGACAGGCGGCTCGGACCGGGACTAGTCCACCAGGTTCTTGTGCTGTGGGCCGACTTCGGTGACTGGACCCCGCGCCCAAGCGCCATGAATTCTCGCTCGTCACAATTCCACCTTCGACGCCGAACACGCGACTCCGCGATCCGGTCGTCTATACATGCCTTTGATGGCGCGGGCGTGTTCGCCGGCCACAAACTCGACGCGGCGCCCTTCCGTTCCAACAGAACGACCGGAAAGGGCCGGGACGCTGCCTTGACGCCTGAGCCGACGCAAGTTCGGCGCCGAGCATCATCCGCAAGCAACGATCCTGAGTTTGGCGTTAAGCGGCCCCGCCGCGCCGCGGGTGGTGACGGTTGCCCCTAAAATGAGCGAAAGTGCGGCAATTGCAGGCCACGACCGCCGCGATGCCCGATTATTTTGCAGAACGAGCCGCCGAAATTCGCCCGGAAAGCCGTTTGGCCGCTCGCAAGGTCATGATTTCCCAGGGGGGAGGGATTCCGTGACCGAGGAAGGCTCGCGCTTCGATCTTCTTTTTCCCTCGCGGCGGACGCCCGATGACGTCTTTTTGAGCCGACGGCCGGCATCGCGTCCCCGCGGCTCGCCGGATCGAGCGGGCGCCGCGGCGATCGGCCGCGGGGCGCAGCGGCAGCGCGGAAAGCGCGCGCCAGCCCCGGCTGGCCTCGGGTTGCCGCGCCAGCGGCTCGACCCTGCTGCTCGCGGCGGCGGCCCCCAGCCGGCTCCTGTTCAGAAGGACGAGCGGCCCGTCCCCCACGCCAAAACAAGAAACGACAGAACCGTCCAAATTCCGCGTCGGCGATTTTCCGTTCGTGACGCCAGCGCCGCCCGAGATCGCCGCAATTTTGGGCGCCTAAATCCGCGGCAAACCTGTTGGATAGAGACTATAGCGCCGCCCCCGCGGCGCCGCGCTCGGCGAGCAGCCTCGCAATGTGCGCGCGCAACTCCGGCACGCCTTCGCCGTCGCGGGACGAGGTGAAGATCACCTCGGGGTAGGCGGCGACGTGCTTGCGGAGCGCTTCGAGAGTCGACTCGATCCGCGCCGCCTGGTCGGTGAGCTTCACCTCGTCGCGCTTGGTCAGCACGACGGCGTAGGAGACGGCGGAGGCGTCGAGGAGTTTCATCGTCTCGTGGTCGCTGTCCTTCAGCCCGTGGCGGCCGTCGACCAGGACGAACACGCGCAGGAGCGACGGGCGCCCGCGCAGGTAGTCGCGCGCGAGCTTGCCCCACGAGGCGGACTTCTCCTTCGACACCGCGGCGTAGCCGTAGCCTGGCATGTCGACCAGCGTCGCCTTGCCGGCAAGGTCGAAAAAGATCAGCTCCTGGGTGCGGCCCGGCGTGTGCGAGGTGCGCGCCAGCGCGTTCCGGCCGGTCAACGCGTTGATCAGCGACGACTTACCGACGTTGGAGCGGCCGGCGAAGGCGACCTCCGGCGCGCCGACGGCCGGCAGACCGTCGGACCGCGCCGCGGCGAAGACGAAGTCGCACGGGCCGGCGAACAGTTTTCGGCCCGCCTCGATCCAGTCGGTTTCGGGCATTGTGGCGTCGCGGCGCGGGGAGTTCACCACCAAGGACACAAAGGATCACGAGGGCGTTCTTCGCGCCCCTTCGTAATCTTCGTGGTGGGAGAGACGCCGCTCACGTCGACGTCTTGGCCGGTGGCGTCTTGGATGGGGCAGGAGCGGCCGAAGCGCTCTTGCGGGAGAACATCCTGGACAGGTTGTCAAAGAGCTCCAGTTTCATCCCGGCCCTCTTCATGATGAGAGACTGCTGCAAGATCGTCAGCGTGTTGTTCCACGTCCAGTAGATGACGAGGCCGGCCGGGAACGTGCCCAGCATGAAGGTGAAGATCACCGGCATCCACGCAAACATCGATTTTTGAACCGGATCAGCGGGTTCAGGGTTCATCTTCATCTGGAAGAACATCGATACGCCCATGATCAGCGGCCAGACGCCGAGCGCCAGGAAGTGGCCGAATACCGGCAGCGCCGTCGGGTCCCAGGGGATGAGGCCGAACAGGGTGAAGACGTTGGTCGGGTCGGGCGCCGAGAGGTCCTTGATCCAGCCGAAGAACGGCGCGTGCCGCATCTCGATGGTGATGAAGATGACCTTGTAGAGTGCGAAGAACACCGGGATCTGGATCACCATCGGCAGGCAGCCGGCGACCGGATTGACGCCCTCCTTCTTGAACAGCTCCATCTGCTCCTGCTGCTGCTTCACCCGGTCGTCGGGATAAAGCTCCTTCAGCGCGGCGATCTGCGGCTGGATCTTCTTCATCTTCGCCATCGACTGGTAGGAGCGGTTGGCGAGCGGGAAGAAGGCGAGCTTGACCAGCACCGTGACGATCAGGATCGCGACGCCGAAATTGCCGACGAACTTGTAGATCGCGTCAATCAGCAGGAAGAGCGGCTTGGTGATGAAATAGAACCATCCCCAGTCGATCATCAGATCGAATTTCTTGATGCCGAGCTTCGTCCCGTAATTGTCGATCGTGCTGACTTCCTTGGCGCCGGCGAAGACGCGCGTGGTCGTCTCGACGGAGGCGCCGGGCGCGATGGTCTTCTCGGGACCGACGAAGTCGGCCTGGTAGTCGATTGGCTGGACGGCGCCGCTGGCCGAGAAGCGGGCGTCGATCGGCTCGGTCTGCCCCGGGATGATCGCCGTGCCCCAGTATTTGTCGGTGAAGCCGAGCCATCCGCCGGGACCGGAATAAGTGTCGGTCTTGTCGTTGGCCTTTTCGATGCCGGCGTAGGTCACCTGCTGCACGCCGCCGTCGCCGAACACGCCGACGAAGCCCTCGTGCAGGACCGAATAGCCCGCGACAGTCGGCTTGCCGTGGCGCAGCACCAGCCCGTAGGGCCTGACCGTCGCCGGAGCACCGCCTTTGTTCTCGACGGAATCGACGATGGTGAACATGTACTTGTTGTCCACCGAGACGACGCGCTTGAAGAGGAGGCCGTCGCCGTTGTCCCAGGTCAGCGTCACGGGTTGGCTCGGCGTCAGCGTCTTGTCGTCGGCCGTCCAGATCGTGTCGAGCGTCGGCGTCTTGGCGCCGCCGGTTCCGACGTAGCCGGTCGTCGCCCAGTAGGCGTCGGGCGCGCCGCTGGGAGACAAGAGGCGGATCAGCGGACTCTGCTTGTTGATGGTCTGGCGGTAGTCCTTGAGCACGAGGTCGTCGAGCTTGCCGCCCTTGAGGTCGATCGAGCCGGCGACGCTCGGCGTGTCGATGGCGACGCGCGGACTCGTTTCGAGCGCCTGGGGGACGGTTTCCGTCGCGACGAGGCCTGGCGCGAGGGCGCCGCCAGGGGCGGAAACGTTCGGCTGGCTGGAGGCGCCGGGCGCCGCCGCGCCGGCCTGTTGCGACTGGGCGGTCGCCTGGTTCTGGGCTTCGGTCTGCGCCTGCTGCTGCGCCTGGTGCTGCTTTTGATAGAGCGGGCCGGCGTAGAAATACTGCCAGGCGGCCATCACAAGGACGGACAGGGCGATGGCGAGAAAGAGGTTTCTCGTGTCCTCGGAGTTCATGGTCGCCTGTTCTTGCCTTTGGGCGGGTTTGCGGGGGCCGGGCTTCGGCCGTGCTTATCGTTGCGCCCGACGGCGCGGAACGCCTCGCGCAGGTCGTGGACCAGCGCGGCGAAGGGCCGCGCGAGCGCCTCGCGCCGGCCCATCAGCACGTAGTCGCAATCGGCTTCAGCCTCAAGGGGCGCGGCGGCCCCAAGCGCCGCTTTGAGGCGGCGGCGGACGCGGTTGCGCACGACCGCATTGCCGACCTTCTTGGTCACGGTGAAGCCGACGCGGGCGACGGCGTCCGCGGCGTCCTCCGACGGACGGGCCGCCGCCTGGAGCGTGAAGGCCTCCAGCGCCCGTCGACGGCCGCGGCTCACGCGCTGGAATTCGGCGCGCCGCTTAAGGCGGCCGAGGGGCTGGCCGACGGACGCCGGGGCGTCCTGATCCGGGGATTTCGGCTCCATCCGCGACGCCGCATGGGGCAGGAGGGAAGATCGCCCAAGGGGCGGCCAGCTCGAGGCCGCCGGGGATCCTTCAGGCCGACAGCTTCTTGCGGCCCTTGGCGCGGCGGGCGTTCAGCACCCTGCGGCCGCCGACCGTCTCCATCCGGGCGCGGAAGCCGTGGCGGCGCTTGCGAACGAGCTTGCTGGGTTGATAGGTCCGCTTCACGATCGTGTCTCCAAAATTGGGTCGCGCCGGAACGCGCGCGCCCGACACGTCGCGCCGGAACCGGGCGGCGAGCCGGGAAAAAACGTTGCGGCGCTTTCGCGCCGCCAGGAAGCGGGCTTATGCCGCGAGGGGCAGGGGAAGTCAATCGAAGGCGCGGGGAAATCAGGGCTCCGAATCCGGGTTAACAAAAGCGCGGCGGTCAGCGTGGAATGGCTCCTGGTAGTTGCATCGCGCGCCCAAGAGACTCGCTGCACGTGCAATTCAGCGGTCTGCATGCTTCATCTGCGGCGTGCCTCCGGAGTTCGTCGCCGCCGAGAGAAGGTCGAGCGGCGACTTTCTTAATCGTCGCTAACCCGAGTTCGGAGCCCTGGCGGGGAAATAGCGGGGAAATCGGCCGGCGAGGGACGCGCGGCTCGTCGCGCTGATGCGCGGCCGAGGCAACGTGGCGCCGACCACCAATGACATCATGGCGCTAACCCGCGGAGGGCAAACGATCGAAAGTTTCAATGTCGGATATTTCGTCGGATATTTCGCCGAGAATTTCGAAGCGCATCGTTCAGACGCATCACTTGCCCGGGCTGATCAGCTCCAAACAGTCCCGCCGTCCCTCGTCGAGGCAGCGGGCGATCTCCCTCTGCCGTTCGATCGCGGTGAACGCCCAGTAGCCGAGCGCGGCGATCACGACGATGGCGAGCAAGGCGAAAAAGCACGCCCGGTTTGGCCCCGAAGGCTCGCCGCGCCCGTCGTTCGGCCGTGGCGGCCCGGCGCTCACGCGATCAGGCCGGTGGCCTTAGCGTCGATGGCGCCCAGCGCCGCCAGCGCCTTGGCGACGATGCCCTTGGCGTCGAGGCCGGCCGCCGCATAGAGCCGCTCCGGCTTGTCCTGGTCCTGAAAACGGTCCGGCAGGGTCATCGTGCGGACCTTGAGGCCGGCGTCGAGCGCCCCTTCATCGGCGAGCAGCGCCAGCACATGGCCGCCGAAGCCGCCGACCGACCCTTCCTCGACGGTGATCAGCAATTCATGCTTCGCCGCCAGCTTCAGGATCAGCTCGCGGTCGAGGGGCTTGGCGAATCGCGCGTCGGCGACCGTCGTCGACAGCCCGCGCGCCGCCAGTTCCTCGGCGGCTTTCAGACCCTCGGCGAGCCGGGTCCCGAGCGTCAGAATCGCGATCCGCGAGCCTTCGCGGACGATCCGCCCCTTGCCGATCGGCAGTGGGACGCCGCGGGCGGGCAGCTCGACGCCGACGCCGTCGCCGCGCGGATAGCGCAGCGCGATCGGGCCACGGTCGTAGGCGGCCGCGGTCGCAACCATGTGGATGAGCTCGGCCTCGTCCGCCGCCGCCATCACGACCATGTTGGGCAGGCAGGCGAGCGAAGCGACGTCGAACGCGCCGGCGTGCGTCGCGCCGTCGGCGCCGACGAGCCCCGCCCGGTCGATGGCGAAACGGACGGGCAGATTCTGGACCGCGACGTCGTGCACGACCTGGTCATAGGCGCGCTGCAAAAAGGTCGAATAGAGCGCGCAGAACGGCTTGAAGCCTTCGGCGGCGAGCCCGGCGGAGAACGTGACGGCGTGCTGCTCGGCGATGGCGACGTCGAACACCCGCTCAGGGAAGACCTCCTGCATGATGTCGACGCCGGCGCCCTGGGGCATGGCGGCGGTGACGGCGACGATCTTGTCGTCGGCGCGCGCCGCCGCGAGCAGCGCCTCGCCGAACACCTTGGTGTAGGCTGGCGCGTTGCTCTTGGGCTTGGCCTGCGCGCCGGTGATCACATCAAAGGCCGAGACGCCGTGGTACTTGTCGTCGGCCGCCTCCGCCGGCGGATAACCCTTGCCCTTCTTGGTCACGACATGGACGAGCACCGGCCCGCCGTGCATGTCGCGCACGTTTTTGAGGATCGGCAGCAGGTGGTCGAGGTTGTGGCCGTCGATCGGGCCGACATAATAGAAGCCGAGCTCCTCGAACAGCGTCCCGCCGGTCCAGAAGCCTCGGCCGTATTCCTCGGTGCGCCGGGCCTTGTCATAAAGGAACTTCGGCAGCCGCTTGGCGAGCTGCTTGGCGACGTCGCGGAACGAGCGGTAGGTGTGGCTGGTGACGAGGCGGGCAAGATAGGCCGACATCGCGCCCGTCGGCGGCGCAATCGACATGTCGTTGTCGTTGAGGATCACGATCAGCCGGGAGCCCATTGCGCCCGCGTTGTTCATCGCCTCGTAGGCCATGCCTGCCGACATGGCCCCGTCGCCGATGACCGCGACGACGTTGTTTGTCCCATGCGACAGGTCCCGCGCCACCGCCATGCCGAGGCCGGCGGAGATCGACGTCGAGGAGTGACCCGCGCCGAAGGCGTCGTATTCGCTCTCCGCGCGCTTGGTGAAGCCGGAAAGCCCGCCGCCTTGGCGCAGCGTGCGGATGCGCGACCGGCGTCCGGTGAGGATCTTGTGGGGATAGGCCTGATGGCCGACGTCCCAGATCAGCCGGTCGCGGGGCGTGTCGAACACATAGTGTAGCGCCACGGTGAGTTCGATCACGCCGAGTCCGGCGCCCAGATGGCCTCCGGTCACCGAGACCGCGCTGATCGTCTCGGCGCGCAACTCCTCGGCAACCCTGACGAGATCGCCCTCCGGCAGCGCGCGCAGGTCGGCAGGCGACGCGATCGCGTCCAGAAGCGGCGTAGCAGGTTTCGACACGTAAATCCCCAACGCGCGGCCTCTCTCGTCGCGCCTTAAAAAGGCAGGTTACACCAGATCCCCCAAGGGAAGGTTACACCGAAGCCACACTCGCGGGCAATTCCGCCTCAGTGCGGCTCAAACAAGGCGGGGATAGCCGTCGACATGGCGGCCGCAAGCGAGCGGCGCCGCCAGCCTTCCGCCGCGGAAAGAGCGCGACGCGTGCGTCGGTCACAGTCCCGCCGGCGAGCCGTCTTGCGGCTTCGGCTTCGAGCACGGCGCCTTGATGAGCGACGCGCCCGAAGCCGACGCCGGACGGTCACGGCTCTGGAGCCGCGAGCTTGCGCGTCTTGAGATTCACCGCGACGATGTCGTCCGGCGTCTTGGCCGCGGCGCCGTCCGTGGCCGGATGGTACTCGATCCGAAGCTGGGTGTCGGTGACGACGACGCGCAAATAGCCGAAGTCCTGGTCGTCATAGTTCTCGAGTTGGACGAGGTCCTTGCCGTGGTCGGCCGCCTGGATCACCGTCGGCGCACGGTAGGGCGACTCATAAACCGACTCGCCCTCGGATTTGTCCGACGGGGCGGATTTGGCCGGCGCGCCGCCCGCCGTTTTCGAGCGCTTGAGTCTGGCGACGGCGTGGCCGCCGTTGCCGGCGATGATGTAGGGGATCTGCATGTCGCCATGACCCCGGGTGAAGCGCTGATAGTTGTGCGCATGACCCGAAAGCACGGCATGCGGCCAGACGCCGAGGTCGGCGCAAATCTTGTCGATCTGCGCCTGCATGGCGATGCTCCACCCGTGCATCGAGCCGAGAGTATAGGCCGGATGGTGATGCGCAAAAACGAGCGCGCCGTCGTATTTTTCCTTCTTCACGCGCTGCAGCGCGGCCTCGAGGAACTTCAGTTGCGAGTCGCCGATCTCGTCAGAGGCGATGACGCCGGGGTCCTCGAGCGTGTTCGAATAGAGCGCGATCACGCGCAGGAACGGCGCTTCGAAAGTGAAGAAAACGCCGGGCTGGATCTGCGCCGTGCGCGACAGGCCGCCCGCCTCTGGACGGCCTCGAACTCGGTGGCGCAGAAGTTGTCGATGAAGGCTTCGAGCGAAGGGACGGTCACGCCCGGGGCGACCATGCCGTCGTGATTGCCGGCGATGGCGAGGATCGGGGCAGGGTAATCGCGGTAAGGCTCGTAAAATTGATCGTAGTAGTACTGACGTTCGCCGAAGTTGTAGATGACGTCGCCGAGATGAAAGAAGAACTGAGGCCGATTCTCGGCGACCTCGTCGTCGAAGTCGGCGGCCATCTTGTCGGCGACGAGGTCCTGGTTCTCGGGCCCTTTCACCGATCCGGTGTCGCCGACCGCATGAAAGACGAGGCGACCGGACGACTCGATTTGCTTTGCCAGCGCGTCGCCGTCGGGACCGAAGACCTGCGCCAGCGTGAGCCGCGGCTCGGGAAGGCCGCGCGGCGCCGGGAAGGGCAGGGGATTGAGCTTGTGCGCCGCATTGAGCGCGTCGATTTTCGCATAAGCCGCGTTGTCGGACGGATGGGGGACGCGGAATTCCTTTGGGTCCGCGGTCGGCGTCGGCTGGCCGAACACCGGCCGGTCGACCGGCGTCGGATCCGTGTTGTCGATCGGCGGCGGCGCCGACGGCGCTGGCGGGCTCTTCTTCTTGCGATGGTGCGGCGAGCGGGTCATGGACGTTCCCTCACTTTTGGCGATTACGCCTTTTGCAGATTTATCAGAGAACGAAAGGTGTAACGGCAATATGTCCATATCGTACTAGTAAATATCCAGCGCGGGCCGTTTCCGGCCTATTGCGACGCGCGGCCGTCACGGAAGCTTCTTGATGAAGCCCGCGAGTCGCATCAGGCCCTCCGGCCAGGGACCGTGCCCGCTCAGGGCGTCGAGGCCGCCGGCGGCGCCGGCGTCGATCAGCTCCGCGCCCCAGTCGGCCGCGAGAGCCGCGACTTCGTCGTAGCCGCTGTCCGCGTCGTTGCGGCTGGCGATCACCACGCTTGGCCAGGGCAGAGGCGCGCGCGGAACGGACCAGCCGGGGCCCGCGATCCGTTCGAGCCCGGCGCGGTCGGTCGGGGCGACGAGGAAGGCGCCGCGGACGTCCGCGCCGCCGAGCGCGAAAGCCGAGCTGGCGACGGCGGCGGCGCCGAGGCCGTGACCGACGAACAGCACCGGCCGCCTGGCCGCGCGTACGGCCTCGGCGATCGCGTCCGTCCACGCCTTCCGCCCGGTTGCGCCCGCATCGCTCGGGACAATGAGGCGCGCGGTGGAAAGTTTGGCCCGCCATCGGCTGGGCCAATCCCCATCCCCGGCGCCGCCGAGACGGGGAACGATCAGAACGTCGAAATCGGCGATGCGCATCGGCGCC
>Ga0074046_10002561_pt1 | contig 15638 bp, 13 predicted proteins | sample BogForMeECP23OM3_FD_94441 | JGI IMG/M metagenome (GOLD analysis project Ga0074046, IMG submission 94441) | Bog forest soil microbial communities from Calvert Island, British Columbia, Canada - Bog Forest MetaG ECP23OM3 | ecosystem: Environmental > Terrestrial > Soil > Wetlands ...
CTCCGCAGTTGGAGGCTGGGTGAGTCTCTTGATCTCCTCTGCCAGCGTGGCCGCAGTTGAGCCTCCGCTCGGCGCCGGTATCGTTGGGCGAGCGGCTGGTGCGATCGTGCCCGGGTTGGCTTTGGTTTCGTCCTTGACCGTGCTCGACGACGTATCGGTTTGGACAGCTCTGCGCGCGGCCTCCCACGGGTCTCGACTTCCGGTCAGAGTCGCGGTCGGGGCCGTGGACGCAGCCGGCTGCTGTTCTTCTGCTTTCGAGCCGAGCGCCGACTTGATGCCTCGCACCAGCAGTACCGCATTGATGGGAAAGGTCGACTTACTTCCAGGCGGATCGACGATGCCCTGCCACAGCCGTCTAGCCTTTTCCTTCTCCCTCTCTCTTTCAACCATTTTTTCAATGGGCTTGAAGAACCAACCGAGCAGGGCGAGACCGCCGAAAATCACGGCGAACATGACTCCAAGGAAGAGCACGCTGCCGAACAATGTCCCCCATTCGCCATGCAGGATCAGCTTGATCCAATAGACGATTAAACCAAACAAGCCGCTGTTTGGATCTGGAGGAGGCACGTCAGCATAGGCCGGCGCTGTGCCCGCCAGCAACAGGACGGCGACGGCAATTCGGCGGATCGATTTTTGTAATGGGCCAGGCATGGGGAAGCCCGGGGGAGTTGAGAAAATATTAGCAAAAAGATCCCACGCATGGATGGGCCCCGAATTCGTTTTCGCCGCTGATCTCCAGTCGCTAATCCCTGGCTGCTGCTCTTTTGAGCCGCTCAGGGCTCGGAAGAAGCGCCGGCAACTCAGTGATGGAAGCCGACGCCTGCGGGCGATGGGGTGAACCCTGGCTGCGACGCGAACCATTCAAGATGCCGCTTCATGTCGCGCAGCAACATTCCGGCGAGGTCGTGCGTGAAACCATTGCGCACCACGATGCGCTGGACGACGGTTTGATCGCGATTTGCGGGCATGCGATAGGCGGGTACCTGCCAACCGCGGTCGCGCAGGCGGTCTGAAAGGTCGTAAAGCGTCCAATTCGACGGCTGTTTCAGCTTCCATGCCAGCACGGGCAGGTCCTGCCCCGTGGAGAGCATTTCGAACGGGCCGAGCTCGGCAATCTGGCCGGCCAGTTCGATGGCCACCTCGCGGCACGCCTCATGCACGGCGCGATACCCGGAGTGGCCAAGCCGGATGAGGTTGTAATACTGCGCCACGATCTGGCTGGCGGGACGCGAGAAGTTGATGGCCAGCGTGGGCATTGTCCCGCCAAGGTAATCGACTTTGAAGATCAAGTCTTCGTCGAGATCGGCTGGCTCGCGCCAAATGATCCAGCCTACGCCGGGATAGACCAGGCCGTACTTGTGCCCCGAGGTGTTGATGGACTTGACGCGCGGCAGGCGGAAGTCCCAGACGAGTTCGGGCTGGATGAACGGAGCGACGAAGCCGCCGCTTGCGCCATCGACATGGATAGGAATATCGAGTCCGGTCCTGGATTGAAGCGCATCGAGCGCTGCGCTCAGCTCCTGGACATTCTCATAATGACCGGTGAAGGTTGAACCCAGCACGGACACGACTCCGATTGTGTTTTCGTCGCAGGCCGCTGCGGCGCGCTCCGGATCGGTGACGACTTCCGCGTCTTCGAGCGTAACTTCGCGCGCGTCCACGTCCCAGTAGCGGCAGAACTTGTGCCAGCAGACCTGGGTGTTGGTTCCCATCACCAGGTTGGGCCGCACGCTGTTGCGCTCGGGGTCCTTGCCCGCGGCGCGCATGCGGCGACGCCAGCGCCATTTGAGCGCCAGGCCGCCCAGCATGCAGGCTTCGCTCGATCCGATGGTCGAGGTGCCGATGGTTGCCGCCGCGTCGGGCGCGTTCCACAGCTCGGCCAACATGTGGACGCAGCGCATTTCAAGCTCGGCGGTCTGCGGATACTCGTCCTTGTCGATCATATTCTTGTCGAAGGTCTCGGCCATGAGCTTGTGCGCTTCAGGTTCCATCCATGTGCTACAGAAGGTGGCCAGATTGAAGCGCGAGCTGCCGTCGAGAATCAGCTCGTCGTGGATGAGGTTGTAGGCAGTTGAGGGCGCCATGCCGTCTTGGGGGATGGAGTGGCGCGGCGTTGGCCCCAGCAGCGATTGACGCGCGTACATGGGGCGCACCTTGTCAGAGTCGTGGTGCTTGCGAATCGGGGGTTGCAATGGCGGGTTCGGCTGGCTCATGCGATGACCTCTTGGGATGAACTATGGTAGCGGCAAAAACTGGGTTCAATGCAAATTCGCCACGAAAAAAATGCCGCGAACCTACTGGCGTTCTGACTGGGAGCCGTGGCGCTGTGACGGGAGAATTGACTTTAAATCAGAGGGCGGGCACAAAACTCAGTCGACTCCACGGCGGCCGGCGCAGACTACTTCAAGAGTTGCTCTATACCCCGAACCAAGCGGTCTGCGTCGTGATGAAAGTCCGGATCCGGCCGCACAGAGATTCCGTTGTGATAGGCGAGGGGCGCCAGAGACGGCGGTAATTCGTCCTCAGCAGGCATTTCGATCCCGTCCACAAGAACAGGAATCACCGGTATGTGCCGGTCAAGCGCCGACTCGATCTCGATCCGTAGGTGGTCGCGCGGATCATTCAACCGCTGCTGGCCGGATGCAGTCGTCGGATTCCAGTTTCGTCCAATCACTGCGACGAGCACCGCGCAATGGCCAACCTGTTCCCGAAGGTGCTCACGAAAATCGCGGCCCAGGGGGATAGAATCGACGTCCTTAAATACGGATTCCCTGCCGAATGTTGCCAGGAGCCGGTCATAGATGCGTCCGGTGATGTGCTGGCTGTCCTGGCGCCGGTAAGAGATAAACACGGATTTGGTGGGCTCATCGGGCGGGACTACGATCGGATCCGGCATTTTGGAAGGCGAGGCGGGCGCGCTGGCGGGCGGCACCGGCGGACTGGGGGGCGGCACCGCCGATATGCCTGTGATTGGCGCGGACGAGCTCAAAGGATCCGCAGGCGCGCTTGCCAGCGTTGGCTCCGCGATTGATGGCGACGCAGGGTGGCTGGCGGGTTGGGCTGGCGTGAAGGCTGCCGAGGGCGCCATCGCTCCGAGTACTGCGGACGAAAGTCCCAAAACAATTGGGCCCGATCCCGGTGTCGCTTCGGGGACGTACTCAGTGTCGGACTCCGGAATAGGCTCGCGTTCGACGCCCAGGCGCAGGCTTGTTGACACAAGATCTGGCTCTACGCGCACGAGCCCTGAAGCTGCGTCGGTGATCCACTTGGTGGATCGTTTCACAATGCCAAACATTCGGAGGGACCCCAAAGAGCGGATGCGGAAATACTACCAAGAAAACTGCCCCAAGCGGTGAAAATCAACCAACCGGCCCACTCCCTATTCCCTGTTCGCCGCTTTCAGCGTCTTCAGCCCCAATTCCTTCATGGCAATCTGCAGATCGGCCCAGGCTTCTTTTTTCTGGCGTGGGTCGCGGAGCAGGAACGCCGGGTGATAGGTGACGATGAGGCTCATGCCGCGAAAGGCGTGCACGCGGCCGCGCAGCCCGGCCAACGGCTGGCGCGCGCCCAGCAGATAGGTGGCAGCGGTGGCACCGAGCGCCACCAGCACCTGCGGACGCACCACGCCGATTTGGCGAAAAAGAAACGGTGAGCAAGTGTTGGCCTCCTCGGGCTCTGGCGTGCGGTTGCCCGGGGGACGGCACTTGACCACGTTGGCGATGTAGACCTCCTCGCGCTTGAGGCCCATGGCGGCAATCATGTTGTTGAGGAGCTGGCCGGCGCGGCCTACGAAGGGCAGGCCCTGCGCGTCCTCGTCTGCACCCGGGCCTTCGCCCACAAACATGAGGCGCGCGGTTGGGGAGCCATCGGCAAATACGATCGAGTGACGGCCCTTATGCAGAGCGCAGCGCGTGCAGTCGCCGATGTCTTCGCGAATGATTTGAAGCACGGCGGCGCGATCCTCTGCGGGAACTACGGCGCCGATTTCCGGGGCTTGGATTGGCTTGCGGGTTTTGATATTAGGATCCTCTGCGAAAAAGTTTGGTTGCTGCACCAGAGTCTCAGCCGCAGGATGCGCCGGCGGCGTGGATGCATGGTCTCCCACCCTTTCCGCGGCCGCTTGCGCGCCCGCCGGAAAGGATGGGGCACGGGATGGTAGTGCATCAGCAGAACCCGATTCCCGGGTCCCCAAATGCGAGGGACCCGGGGCACCCACGACCTCAATGGATTCGCTGACAGGACGGCGGTAGAAGTCCGTCAGGCCGAGGTCGCGGTAGAAGCGCAGGCGCTCGGCAAGAGCTTCGTGAGTGGCGGGATTGAGGGGGCGCGGCATGAAGCTACTGGGCAATCCTTACTCCGCGATTCTTACTCTTCGATGAGCAGGCGCCGTCCAGCGCCCGCAGGAAGGCTCTCGCTCAAGACGCGGTCCTGCGCAGTTTGCGTTTCCTGATGCTCATCGTCCTCGACGACCACGGAGCGAGGGCGGCGGAGGGTGAGGATTTCGTCGAGAATGCGGTCGGCGAGCTGGCGCTTGGGCATCTCGGGCAACTCGACGGACGTGGTGCGGGTGAGGAAGGTGGCCGCATTGGTGTCGGCGTCGATGCCCACGCCCTCGCCGGCCACATCGTTGATCAGAATCGCGTCGGCGCCCTTGGCGAGGAGCTTGGCGCGGCCGTTTTCCATGCGGTTCTCGGTCTCGGCGGCAAAACCGACGATGAGTTGACCCGGCCGGCGGCGGCGCACCACCTCGGCCAGAATGTCCTCGGTGGGAGCAAGCTCCACCGTCATCGGGCCGGTGCGCTTGAGCTTTTGCGCGGAGACGGCGACAGGCCGGTAGTCGGCCACGGCCGCGGCCTTGATCACGAGTGTGGCCTCCGCCATGCGGTCAAGCACGGCGTCGCGCATTTCGCCGGCGGTGGTGATTCTGACCAGCTCGCAGTGCGGCGGCGCGTGCAGGGCAGACGGGCCACTGATCAAAATCACTTTTGCGCCGCGGCTGCGCGCCGCCTCGGCCAACGCGTAACCCATCTTGCCACTGGAACGGTTGCCGATGAAGCGCACGGGGTCGAGCGCCTCGCGCGTGCCGCCCGCGGTGACGAGGACCACCTCGCCACGCAGATCGTGACGGCGGCCCAGCGTTTTCAGTACCGCATCGGCAATCGCTTCCGGCTCGGCCATGCGCCCGGCGCCGACCATGCCGCATGCCAGGTCGCCGGTTCCCGGATCGACAATGGCGACGCCGCGCTGTCGCAGGATTTCAAGATTGGCCTGCGTCGCCGGATGGTTCCACATGTTCACGTTCATGGCCGGCGCTACGAGCACGGGCGCGGTGGTGGCGAGAAACATCGTGGAGAGAAAATCGTCGGCGAGGCCGTGCGCAAACTTGGCCAGAATGTTGGCTGTGGCGGGAGCCACCACGAGCATGTCGGCCCATTGCGCTTCTGCGATGTGATCGATGCCGTGCTGCTCGGCAGCATCTTCCGCGCCCCAATCTTCCCAGAGGCTGGTGATCACTTTGTGCCCGGTGAGTGCGGCAAACGTGAGCGGCTGGACGAATTTCTGCGCCGCCGCAGTCATCACCACGTGCACTTCCACGGACTGGCGCTGCAGAGCGCGCACCAGTTCGGCCGCTTTGTATGCGGCGATACCTCCGGAGACGCCCACGGTGACTCGCATACGTCGATTGTAGTGCAGGGGACAGTTGTCAGGTTTCAGGTGTCAGGTTTCAGGGAGCGGGCGCCAGCTGTATACGGTCAAACAGAAACCCTCAGCGCATTGCGCAGAAAAGATTACCACGCAAACAGTCGGTACCTGCGCGATGGAAGTCAGTTACCAGGATTTGCAAGCCGCTTGCCGCCGGTGCCTGACACCTGAAACCTGGAACCTGAAAACTGCCCTTCAGCTCAGCAGGATGGGAACGGCGGGGCCTTCTACGAGGGGCTTAACGACCTCGACCTCGGTCTTGACGTAGGCGATCTTGCCGGCTTCGATCTCGTCCTGAGCGATGCGGCAGGCCTTGTTCGATCGCGTGGGGACGAGAGCATGGGACCCGTTCTGCAATTGCCGTGCACGGCGAGCCGCGACCAAAACCTTTCGGTAGTTCGAGTCGAAACTGGTTTCAATCGTCATCGGAATCTCCTCCAAACAGAAGCTGCTGCTGGTCGGGGCCTCCATCGATGCCAAAGGCCTGCAACACAGGTTTGAGCCGCTCCTGCGAGTTCGACAGCAGGCAGGCCGCGGCGACCTCCAACACACGGCGGGAACGGTAGGCAATGGGCTCGCCGTTGCGATAGTAGCGTTCCGCCAGCACAATGGCTTCCAGTTGCGCTACCGCCCTGTCGAGAACGTCATTGATCAAAATATAGCCGTACTGGCGATAATTCTCAATCTCCTTGCGGGCCTGGCCGAGACGGCGAAACAATTCGTCCTCGACCACAACGCCCTCGGCGCGGCTGCGGTTGCGCAAACGCGTGCGCAGAACCTTGGGATTGGGCGGCAAAACAAAAATGCCAACCTCCTCGGGCATTCGCGAGCGCACCTGCGCGGCGCCCTGCACGTCGATGTCGAGCATCAGGTCGTGGCCCGCGGCGAGGGCTTCGTCGAGCGACTGGCGCGACGTGCCATACAAGTTGCCGAAGACCTCCGCATGCTCAAGAAACATCCCGGCATCCACCATGCGCTCAAACTCTTCACGCGTGGTGAAATGATATTCGCGCCCGTCTTCCTCCGATCCACGCGGCGCGCGCGTGGTCCAGGAAACCGCGAAGTCAACGCCGCTGACCTGCTTGCGCAGTTCGCTCACTAACGTGCTTTTGCCGGAGCCTGATGGCGCCGAGATGATGAAGAGGATGCCTGCCAAAGTTCGTCGATACCTTTCTTCGTAGGTGTCAGGCTTTAGGTGTCAGGTTTCAGACTTCGGCTCGCTGCCCATGCGTCATGTCTTAGCTGATAGCTTCTTGCTGTTCCCTGCTCCCTGCTCCCTGCTTACTCCACATTTTGAATCTGTTCGCGGGCTTTTTCTATCTCTGCCTTCATGGCCAGTCCTAGTTCGGTAATGCGCATTCCCTTCCCGCTCACGCCGCCGGTCTTGGAAAGCAACGTGTTGGCCTCGCGGTTCATTTCCTGCAGCAGGAAGTCGAGTTTCTTGCCGGCTTCGCCACCGGCGCTGAGCAATTCGCGAAAATGCTCGATGTGCGCGGTCATGCGCGCCAGTTCTTCGCTAATGTCGCTGCGTTCGACGAGGACAGCCACTTCTTCGAGCACTCTTTGCTGGTTGAACTCGGGGCCGACAGCCGCCGACAGCCTCTGCGCCAGACGCTCCTGGTAACGCTGCTCGATCTCCGGGCGCAACTCCGCGACGCTCGCGGTGGCTGCGGCGAGCCGGTCCAGCGTGCCGCGCAGAATCGCTTCGAGGGCAGCGCCTTCGCGGGCGCGCATCACTCTCAACTGTTCGAGAAGCGGAGTCACCTGCTCGAGAACGCTTGCGGTAAGCGCGACAAGATCGTCGTCCTTGCGGTCCTCACCCTGCAAGGCTCCGGGCAGACGCAGGGCGGCGTTCAGATCCGGCGCGCCCTCGAGCCCATGCTCGCGCCGCGCCGCATCGAAGGCGGCGAGATAGCCGGCAATCAGCTCGCGATTGAATCCGGCCCTGGATTGGGTGCTGCGCTCCAGAGAGAGAGACAAATCGACGTGACCGCGAATGAGGTTCTCCTTGAGCACCCGGCGCATCTCCATCTCCAGAGCGTCGAGGCCGGACGGGAGCCGGAATTGCAGATCGAGAAAGCGGTGATTGACGCTCTTGACGGTGAGCGTGTAACTGAGCTGATCGTCATCGCCCCCCGGCACGCGAATCGGCACGCGAACCTGCACCTTCGCAAATCCGGTCATCGAAGAAATGGCCATGCTTACTCCTGCGCCTCAGGCACCAGCGCCGCGGCGCTGTCGTGCGACCAGCCGTTCCCGAACCCGTTGTCGGGCATGTCGGTGAACTGCAGCTGATAGAGCTTCTGATAAGTCGGCGACGTGGCCAACAACTCGTCGTGCGATCCGATCGCGGTAATGCGGCCTTCCTCGAGCACAGCAATGCGGTTGGCGCGGCGAATGGTCGAGAGCCGGTGTGCGATCACTACCACGGTGCGGCTTTGCATCAGGTTGGCCAGCGCCGCCTGCACCAGCGACTCGCTCTCCGAGTCGAGGGCCGAGGTAGCTTCGTCGAGGATGAGAATGGGCGCATCCTTGAGGATGGCGCGGGCGATGGCGATGCGCTGCTTCTCACCTCCCGAAAGGCGGAATCCTTTTTCGCCGATGATGGTCGCGTAGCCCTGCGGCATCTTGAGGATGAAATCGTGTGCCAGGGCGTTCTGCGCCGCCTGCTCCACCAGGGACGCCCTGGTGTCCGGCTTGCCGTAAGCGATGTTGTTGTGCACCGTGTCGTTGAAGAGGATCGTCTCCTGCGTGACCTGCGCCACCTGGCGCCGCAGCGAGGCCAGAGTCAATTCGCGCACGTCGTGGCCGTCGATGAGAATGCGTCCCGAAGTGACGTCGAAAAAGCGCGGAATCAAATTGACCAGCGTGGACTTGCCCGCGCCGCTGGGCCCGACCAGGGCGAGCACTTCGCCGGCGTTCACTTCAAGATCGACGTTATGAAGAATCTGGTGCTCGCCCTCTTCGCTGGAGTAGGAGAATCCTACGTTCTCAAACTTGATGGACTGGCGAAAGTGCGTGAAGGTGGAGGCATGCGGCCGCTCTTTCACATCGTCTTCGGCGTCAAGGAAGGCGAAGATGGATGTGGAAGCGCCCAGGGCCTGCTGAAAGCTGTTGTAGAAAAAGGCGAAGCGGCGCAAAGGGTCGTAGAGTTTGAAGAGCAGGAAAATGAAAGAGCCGAACGCGCCGATGGTCATGTAGCCGGTTTTGATCAAGTCGCGCCCGATCCAGAGCAACATCGCCATGGCGATCGCGCCCACCGTATCCATCAGCGGCGAACTGATGGACTGGACCCGCACGCTGCGCAGGTTGGCGCGGAACAGCCTCTTGGCAGCGTTCTTGAAGCGCAAAATCTCCCACAGCTCGGTATTGAACGCCTTCACGATGCGGTTGCCGGTCATGGTTTCGTGGAGAATGTTCTGCACCTCTGCGAGCTTGTCTTGACCGGTGCGGGTGCGCGTGCGGACCTCCCGGCCGATCTTGCGCACGGAGGTGATGACCACGGGAATAAACAGCAGTAGCACCCAACTCAGTTTGCCGCCGAGGTGAATGACGAAGGCCATGGCCACGACAAAAGTGAAAAACTGCTGCAGAAAATCGCCCAGCACCGAACTGAGCGAGGTCTGCACGCGATCTACATCATTGATGAGCGTGGAAAGTATGGTGCCTGTGGGGTGCTTGTGAAAGAAACTCGAAGAGCGGCGCAGCGTGGCCTCGTACAGATGATTGCGCAAATCCGTAATGGTGCCGAAGCCGGCATAATTCACGAGGTAATTGCCCAGATAGTCGCAAAGGCCCTTCAGAATGGTGGTCAGAACCAGGGCAAAAGCCACCACGTTCCACGCATTGTGCATGTGCAGAAAGTGGGGAACGAGGTTGCGCAGATCGAAGTGCCAAGCTGATTTAGCAAGGCCCAGCATGATGGGGCCTTCCGGCGCGCTCGGCGCCAGCACACGATCGAAGATGGGCTGCAGCAGCAGGATGCGGAAGGCGTCCAGCGCGCCCACCAGCGCCGACAGCATGACCCCGGGCAGCCATTCAAGCGTATAAGGCAACCCATAACGCAACAGGCGCAGAACGTTCTTCATGCTGGAGGGCCTGCCTCGCGCAGGTCGCTGCGCAGCAGGGGCCCGGAATTGCGCTCAAAATGGATGCGAAAGTCCATCCACGTATTGTATCCGGGCCGACCCGGAAGATGGCTCAGAACACGGTCTCTCCAGGTGGCGTTCCTGATGCTCGTGACATAAGCCGGAGCCCAGAAATGCAAATCCTTCGACAGCGTTTGCCGCGCGCACGCGGCAAACTCCGCTCAGGATGACAGGGCATTTTTGATGCATGCCTAAGGAGAAGGGACGCCAGTGTTTGCGTGCGTTGCTATGATGACGAAGTGATTCGTTCGACAAATCAAGCATGGGCTGCGGGGCTGCGCACGGTGTTTCTTGACCGCGACGGCATTCTGAACGAGAAGATGCCGGAGCACCGCTACGTGACGCGCTGGGAGGAGTTTCGTGTGCTGCCCGGCGTGCCCGAGGCTCTGCGGCGCTTGAATGAGACGGGTTTGCGCGTTGTGGTGGTCAGCAATCAGCGCGGCATCGCGAAGGGGCTGTACACGGCGGCGGATTTGGAAGCGATGCACGCGCAGTTTCAGCGGCTGCTCGAGCGCGAGGGCGCGCACATCGATGCATTTCTTATTTGCCCGCATGAGACGGACGAATGCAATTGCCGAAAGCCATTGCCCGGACTCTTTGAGCAAGCGGTGGCACGGTTTCCTGAGATCACGGCCGCGACGAGCGTGATGATCGGCGACTCGCCGTCCGATGTTGAGTTTGGACGGCGGCTGGGGATGAAAACGATTCTTGTCGATGCGCAAGATCGCGCGGCGGGCGCGGAGGAAGTTGCGAAGTTGGCGGATCTGCGCTTTGGCTCGCTGGCTGAGGCTGTGGATGCGCTGCTGGCCGGCGGCTGAAAGCCGCGCCCTGATACCAGGTCTGTGAGTTGAGGTTCGTGCGATCCCACCCTTTCGCCCCAGGAGACGGGCGAAAGGATGGGGCACGGAGGATTCTTCTTCAGGCGGTCCGCGACCTAATACCGCTTCAAATCCATGATCGCTTTCAGAATGGTTTCGGGCTGCGGAAGAATCGCGTCTTCTAGCTTGGGCTGGTAGGCGACGAAGGTGTCCATGGAGCCGATGCGCCGCACTGGCGCGTCGAGATCGTCGAAGAGCTCGTCGGCGATGCGCGCCGCAAGTTCTGCGCCGTAACCCCAGCTCAGCATGTCCTCGTGCGCCACGATTACGCGGTTGGTCTTGCGCACCGAGGTGGCAATTGCCTCCCAGTCGTAGGGATTGAGGGTGCGCAGATCGAGAATCTCCACGTCGATGCCGTGCAGGCGCTCGGCTTGTTGCGCGGCCTGCAGGGCACGCGGCACCAATGCGCCGTAGGTGACGAGGGTGAGCTGGGAGCCGGGCCGAACGATTTTCGCCTTGCCGAAGGGAATGGCAAAACCCGGTCCGGGATAGGCGGCGCGGCCATAGGTTTCGCGGTAGAGCCGCTTGTGCTCTAGAAAGAGGACGGGGTCGTCGCAGCGGATGGCGGTGCGCAAAAGACCGTTGGCATCGAGCGCATTGGAGGGAAACACAACGCGCAGGCCGGGAGTGTGCGTGAAGATACTTTCGCCGGATTGGGAGTGGTAGATGGCTCCGCCGGTGAGGTAGCCGCCGATGGGCACGCGAATGACCGCGGGCGCGCTCCAAGTTCCGTTCGAGCGCCAGCGCAGCAAAGCTAACTCATTATGAATCTGATGCATAGCAGGCCAAATGTAATCAAAGAATTGAATTTCTACCACCGGCTTCATGCCGCGCAGCGCGTAGCCAACGGCCCGGCCCACGATGTTGGCTTCAGCCAACGGTGAGTTGAAAACGCGCTCCGAGCCGAACTCGGTTTGCAGGCCGGCGGTCAGCTTGAACACGCCGCCCTTTCCCTTCACCTCGTTGAGAGCCTCGTTGCGGCTGGCGTCGGCCACGTCTTCGCCATAGATTACGATGCGCTCGTCGCGGTGCATCTCGTCGCGCAGGCAATGATTGATGAGGTCGGCCATGGTGTGCGCGGCGACCTTTGGCACGCTCTCTTCCTCTGTGTGTTCGGGCTGCTCGGTGGCAAATGCGACACGGGTAGGATCGAGATCCTCAGAGTAGACGTGGGCGGTGATGCTCTCCACGGCGGGCGGCGGTGCATGCAGCGCACGCTCAGCGGCCTCCGCGGCTTCGCGATCGAGGCGACGCTCCATCTCGTCGAGCTCGGCGGCCGCGAGAATGCCGTCCGCAAGCAGACGCGTGCGCATTCTGGCGATGGGGTCGCAGAGGGCGTCGGCCTCACGCTCGGCCGCGCAGCGATAGTTCTTGTCATCGTCGGACAGGGAGTGGGAGTAGAGGCGAACGCAATGGCCGTGCACCAGGGCCGGACCGCGGCCGGCGCGACAATGGGTCGCTGCCTGCTGAAACGTGCGCAGGCTGGCCACGGGATCGTTGCCGTCTATCTCGGCAAAAAAGAAGTTGGGGAAATTGGCGACCAGACGCGAAATGTTTCCGCCCGGCGTATTGACCTCGACGGGAACGCTGATGGCGTAGCCGTTGTCTTCGACCATAAAGATCACCGGGAGCTTCTGATTGGACGCGGTATTCATCGCTTCCCAAAATTCGCCCTGCGAGGTTGAGCCCTCGCCCACGCAGGCCAGAGCCACCTCGTCGCCGTGGAAATCGACATTGTGAAATTCGCGATAGTCGCCGGGGTCTTTGACAGCGGACTCGGGATGGCGGCTGAAGTAGCGGCCAGCTTCTGCGCAGCCAACAGCATGGAGCAACTGGGTCGCCGTGGAGGAAGATGAGCTGACTATGTGCAGAGATTGGCTGCTCCAGTGGGTGGGCATCTGACGCCCGCCGCTGGCCGGATCGTCGGCCGCGCCCACGGCCTGCAACATCATGTCGTATGGGCTCACGCCCAGCGCCAGGCAAAGCGCGCGATCGCGATAGTAGGGGAAAAACCAGTCGTAGCCGGGACGGAGAGCCAGCGCCGCGCCCACCTGCAGAGCCTCGTGGCCGGCGGCCGAAATCTGGAAGAAGATCTTTTGCTGGCGCTTAAGGAGAATTTCCCGGTCATCCACCGCGCGAGAGAGAAACATCAGGCGATAGATTTCGACCAACTGCGGTGCGGTGGGCTCATCCGAAGCGGGGGACACCCCCGCAGCACGAGCCCTGGAAATTGCCACTTCCATTCCGGTCGACCCCCAGGAACGCTTTCCAGATATTGCCCACTTTGATTGTACCAATGAGTTTGATGCAAGCGCTTGGCAAGCTGACTGCAAGGCCGGGCAAGGCCCCGGGGCATTCAACGAGTGGAAGTGGGGAAAACCATCGGCGCCGGCGGCGGCATGGTGGTCTGAGGTGCGCCCACGCTTTCGGTCATCCTTTGCCGCACGTTGCGCGCCAGTTTTTCAATGTCGGCGATTTTATGCAATTCGTTCGGAGACCATGTGCCCGTATTGGCCTTGGCGACCTCTTCATTGAGTTCCCTGGCGAGCTTCAACAACTTATCGGTGTCGGCGACGATTTGCTTTTGCCGCTCGTTATTGAGTGCGCGTATCCGTCTTTCGAGCATCGCGGGGTCAAGATCTGCATCAGCCGACGAACTAAGATCTGCTTGCGGTATGTGGGAACGCATGCCTCCCTGACCTTGCCCCTGTCCGCCGTTGGATCCTCCGGAGGACTGCGAGCGGGCCGGCAAGGCGCACACGAGAGCCAGTAAAACCGCTAATCCCATGCTGGCGCAGAGGCGCAGGCAGGCGGGATGAAATGCGGCATTCCGAAATAAGCGCCGTGTTTCATGCATGGTGAACCGTCCTGGCAGCACGTTGCATGGCATATCTCAACCCTTGGGGCTTCCCGTTCTAACCTTGTGAGCCAACTGCTCGATCGCGCTGGCTTTGCGAACGACCGTCACAGAAAGCGTGTCCCTCGTGGTCTTGTCGACCTCCGACTTCAGATCCGTGGCCAGCTTGAGCAGGTCGGAACATTCGCTGGCAATCTGCTTCTTCTGCGCCTCGTCGGAGGTGTTCGCGGCGGGCGGCTTTTCCTGCTGGCCAGCAGCGGGCGCTGGTGCACTGGCAACTTTTTCGGGAGCCGCATTGGTTGGGGCAGGCGCAGATTGTGCGTGACTGCGCAGCACACCGACGACCGCCGCAATGGCAAGAGCGGCGCAACATGCCAGCGCGCAGAGTTGCTCGCGGCGATCGCGAATCCAGCCCTTGGGCGTTCCTCGACCAGCGCGACGTCCGCTCTCGATAGACCACATCATGGGGTTAAGATGCGCCGGAGAGACCAGGCAACATTCCGGACATTCCTGCGCTCAGTCTAGTCTAGAAGGAGGAGTTTTGGCATGTTTCTTTATGCAATGCAAGCGACTTTCGTCCTGGCCATGCGATGGGGAGTATTCCAGAAAGGGCGGTTCCTGGGCAAAGTGCTGGATGAATGGATTGCCGACAGCCAGGAGTTCGTCCACACCAAGCTGCCAAAGCTGATTGTTATTGCCATTATCGCCTTTATATTCAGCCGCTTGCTACGCTTGCTCACGCACCACATGACGCGCCTGGCGGAGGCAAGTGCGGCGGATCCGGGCCGCTTGGCCGAAGTAAAAACCATGTCCGGAGTCATCCGGGCCACGGGGTTGGCGATCATCGTGGTGATTGCGGGCTTCATGTGCCTTGATGCCATCGGCTTCAACCTTGCGCCCTTGCTGGCATCGGCGGGCATCGCGGGGATTGCCATTGGCCTGGCCGCACAAACCATCGTCAAAGACATGCTGAACGGCTTCCTGATCCTTGTAGAGGGCCAGTTCAGCGTGGGCGACCAAGTGCGCGTGGCCGGGGTGAGCGGCGCGGTGGAAGCGCTGACGCTGCGCAGAACCGCCGTGCGCGACGGGGACGGCACGCTTTATCTGATTCCGAATTCGCAGATCACAACGGTCGCCAATCTGAGCTCGGGTTACGCCATGGCCACGGTCAATGTGAGCGTGGATTTCTCGGCCCATCCCGACGCCGTGATAAAGCTGCTGAAAAAGATTGCCATGGACGTGCGCAACAGCGACGAGTTCCGCGACGTGGTTCTGGAGGATCCGCAGGTTCTTGGCCTCGACAGCGTGAAGGGTTCGCAGATGATCTTTCCCGTCATATTCAAGACGCGGGCTAATCAGCAATACGGGCTGGTGCGCGAGTTCCAGCGGCGGGTCCGGCTGGCTCTTGAAGAGAATCATCTGCTGCCGGGCGATCCGAATCGCGTGTTCCAGCACCGCGAAGATGCGGATGCGGCGGGGACGTCTCGGCGGACTGAGGAGGCGCCGGCGCCGGTACACGATGCCACGACAATTAAGCCTCAGGAAAGCAATCCGTTCAGCGGGGAGTAAACGGCCGGCTAGGAATCCGACCCCATCGCCTTCAGCAGAGCCTCACCGTTGGCGATCGGCGGCAGGCACGTGCGCCCGCGGCAAACCAGGGCCCACACATCGGCTCCGCCAGGAGGTGGAACCTGGAGCAGCGTTTCGGCCAGCGCTTCAGGAACTTCGCCGGAGACGAGGTGCGCGGGGTCAATGCGCATCACGGTATTGTTGATGGCGAAGCGCGCCACGGCCAATGCCTCAAACCGCGTGGCTTCAGGCCCTGAGCCCACAATGACTACTTGTACAGGATCGAGCAGAAGCCGTTCAGCGGCCAGGCCATAACTGCCGGCGTAGAGGCCGAAGTGGTCCACAATGCCGGAAAAACACGCCAGCGTATCTTCGGCGATGTCGCGATATTGCTTGCGCCCACTCAAGGCCTCAAGGCGCAGCAAGGCCGCGGCTGCCGTAGGGTTCCCTGCCGGTGTGGGCGCATCCTGCAGCGGCTTGCGC
>Ga0074046_10002563_pt1 | contig 15634 bp, 15 predicted proteins | sample BogForMeECP23OM3_FD_94441 | JGI IMG/M metagenome (GOLD analysis project Ga0074046, IMG submission 94441) | Bog forest soil microbial communities from Calvert Island, British Columbia, Canada - Bog Forest MetaG ECP23OM3 | ecosystem: Environmental > Terrestrial > Soil > Wetlands ...
AATATTTTCGGAATGTTAACTCTTGCTTCCAGTATCTTAGTATTTGTCTCTTGGAAAGAAAAAGAAGAAGCCTTGAATTTGATGAAGCAAGTCGTTAAAGGTGAAGATTGATGAAATTGAGGACGAATGCGGTCCGACCCGTGAGTCAAATTAAGAGAAACCATCCCTCGTTTAAAAACAAAAATCCTGGAATGATGTATATGGTCCGCGATTACTGGGGAATAATATTTCGAGGTTGGAGCTGAGCAAATGGAATCTGGTAAAACGAGACGTCTGCGAAGAATTATTCGAAGCGACGCAAGAACCTTGATAATCGCTATGGACCATGGGGTCTCAATCGGACCAGTCCGCGGACTCGAGAATATGCAAAACACGGTGGACCAGGTCGTGAAGGGAGGCGTTGATGCCGTCCTGTACCACAAAGGAATCGCAAAACATGTCGACGCCCGAACTGCGGGTTTGATAATCCACGTATCCGCATCAAGCAAACTCGGTGGAAAGCCCTTACTCAAAGTTGGAGTGTGCACTGTCGAAGAAGCCATTAGACTTGGCGCTGACGCCGTATCTGTTCACATAAACATTGGTGCAGCAGAAGAAGACAAGATGCTCGAATTACTTGGCGGTATATCTGGGCAATGTGATTCGTATGGCATTCCACTGCTTGCGATGATGTATCCGCGAGGTCCAAACATCAAGAATGAACACGAGTTTGAACTAGTCAATCACGCAGCACGAATCGGCGCAGAACTCGGTGCAGACGTTGTGAAAACTGTTTACACCGGTGAGATCGATAGTTTCCGTTCAGTAGTAAGTAGTTGTCCTGTGCCAGTCGTAGTAGCAGGCGGCGCGCGAATGTCCAACGACCTAGAAGTCCTAGAGTTAGCCGAGAACTCGATTAAGGCAGGCGCAGCAGGTCTCTCTATCGGAAGGAACGTATTTCAGCACAAGAGTCCTGAAATCATGAGCAGGGCGTTAAATATGGTTGTACACGAGGGTCGATCCGCGCGAGATGCATTGAAACTTCTCGAGGCGGCGAAATGAAAGAGCTCTGGATTAGAATCGATCCCAACTTATCATCAACTCTAAAAACTGAACTATTGAGGCAGGCAGACGGACGATGTAATGTTGCTATTCTAAGCACTGACGATCTGAAGTTCGCCGCAGGGCTCAAAGTCAAGACTGCGTCCAGTAGTAATCATTCCGACATCCAACTTGTTTCGGGTAGTGTTAGAGCCGACGAAAGAATACCTGCACACTCAGCAGTCGAAATAGTAGTCAAAGAAAGCGCGGACGAGGCGAGGGCACTGCAGCTCGCTGAGAATGGCGCAACCTATTTGATCATTCAATGTCCGAACTGGAAGATCATCCCACTCGAGAACCTCATATCTAAAGCCGGAAAGGAAGCAACCCTCTTAGCCGAAGTATCAAACATTGGTGACGCCAAAACTGCACTGCAGACTCTCGAACTTGGCGTGGACGGAGTGGTCATCAATCCAAAGTCGCCGGAAGAGATCGTTGAGATATCTAATTTTCTTAAAGAATTTCAAGAGGTCCTTCCTCTCCTTAAAGCCAAAATACTCTCAGTGAAACCCCTCAGGTCCGGTGCAAGGGTATGCGTTGACACGACCGAACTCATGAAGCCAGGAGAAGGAATGCTAGTGGGTTCTCAGTCTTCCGGAATGTTTCTCATTGAAGCTGAAGTACATAGAAATCCACACGTCGAACCACGCCCATTCCGAGTCAACGCAGGGCCAGTCTCAGCCTACGTGTTAACTCCTGGTTTCAGGACTCGCTATCTTTCCGAACTAAAAACAGGCGACGAAATCCTAATCGTAGATAGGACTGGAAAAGCAAGACCCGGCCACGTGGGTAGAGTTAAGATCGAACTGAGACCTATGATGCTTGTCGAAGCTACGGTAAACGGTCAGCATTACTCCACAATTTTACAAAACGCCGAAACAGTACGATTGATTTCGGATAATTCTTCCAAATCAGTCTCTGAAATCAAAGCTGGCGACGACGTTCTGATAAGAATCGAGGAAGGCGGAAGACACTTTGGGACACTGGTTGCTAACGAAACGGTGATCGAACGCTGAATAAGATCTGCCTCTCCCTGATGGTAGAAGGCAGCACAGAAATCGACATGCTTTTGGAACAGCTATCACAAAAAAAGCCAGACCTAGTCGAATTCCGTTTTGACAGAATAAGCGATCTCGCAATACTCGAAGTTATTGGAGAAACAAAAAAAGAGTTCAAGACAATTGCTACAGATAGAGGCAAAAGAGATGCGGCAACTCGAAAGAAGCTGCTTCAAACCGCTGCCGAATCAGGATTCGACTTCGTAGATGTTGATCTTGAGGATCAAGCTTCGCGTGAAATCATTCCAGTTCTGAAAGATTCGGAATCCCAACTCATTATCTCATATCACGACTTTTCAGGTACTCCCAGTAATGATGCGTTAAGTAAGGTTCTGGATAACGAGAGATTAAGCGGGGGCGACGTGTGCAAGATCGTAACGGCAGCAAAACACCCACGTGATAACCTCACTATCCTTAGCTTTGTTGAAAGTAATGCATCAACAGCAAGACTCGTTTCCTTTGCGATGGGTCGAATAGGAATTCCATCTAGAGTGCTCACCACTGTATACGGAGCAGAATTCACATTCGCTTCGCTCGGTGAAGAGTCGCAAACGGCAGAAGGTCAGCTGAGCATAGACAATTTACGTAAAGTATGGCAGATTCTAGGAGTTAGTTGACACGCAAATTTCCGGACAAACCAGAGTATATGGTGTCATCGGAGATCCGGTTGATCATTCGATGAGCCCTATCATCCAGAACGCCGCATTCATCTCGGCGAACATTGATGCTGTTTACATCGCATTTCCTGTTAGAGCGTCGAGACTAAAACCTGCGGTTGAAGGACTACGGGCTTTAGGCATTAAAGGGTTCAATGTTACCACACCGCACAAAGTCGCAATTATGAAGTGTCTTGACAGGCTAGATCCGGACGCTGCCAAGATTGGATCAGTGAACACGGTTACAAACAAGAACGGTATCCTCTCGGGATACAGCACTGACGGGATAGGTGCTGTTAGGGCAGTTGAAGAAGTCTGTCAACTGAAAGGGCGATCTGTCGTAATCTTCGGTGCTGGCGGAGCCGGTAAGGCCATAGCCTATGCATTTGGCCCAAGAGTCGGTTCACTTCAGATTCTCAACCGAACCTTTTCTAAGGCTAGAGACCTGGAACGAAGAGTACGAAAGAGCTTCCAAGTTGATATCTCCTGTGGAAAATTTACCGAAACGAAGATCAAAGAATTTGTAATCAACGCAGATATTATCGTGAACGCGTCCGCTCTTGGTATGGAAGGCAACAAACAACTACCTGTCAAAAGAGAATGGTTGAGCCCTAGGCAGTTAATTTTTGAAATAGTTTACAGGCCTATCGAAACGCAACTCCTCAAACGAGCCAAACAAATTGGTGCAAAAACTGTGACCGGACTAGATATGTTAGTGCATCAAGGAGCCTACTCGTTCGAGTTGTGGACGGGAAAGAAAGCGCCTGTTGGAAAAATGAGGCAAGCTGTATTTCAACATCTAACGGCGTTGTCTTATGCGAAAAGCTGAAGCGGTCAGTCATGGCGCTGTAACAATAGTCAACGCCATGGCAATCGGCAAAGGTGCGGCTGTAGGAGTAGATCTATGGACGTGGGCTAGAGTATCTCTTACTAAGAAGCCTGGAGAAGTTGTCTGCAGAAATCTCGTCGAACCAAACGAAGATCAATTAATGCGGATCATAGTAAAAAATGTCTTTCGTGAATTCAAGTTACTTAAGAAATATGGTGCAATTGTTGAGACCCGATCTAACATTCCGGTTGCTGTGGGACTAAAGAGCAGCAGTGCCGCAAGCAATGCGATATCTCTGGCAACGCTAAAGGCCGTAGGTGTAGAAACCAACGACTACCAGACCGTACGGCTAGGAGTCGATTCAAGTCTCGAGGCTGGAGTAACAATTACGGGAGCATTCGATGATGCGTGCGCCTGCTACTTTGGTGGACTCATTATAACGAATAACTGTACCTGCCAGGTTTTGAAGCGCCTCATACCGTCTCTAGAGCTCTCACCTATCATATATGTTCCGAGAACGAAAAAATATACGAAGGACGTGGATGTTAGTAGACTAAGCAAGATAAAGCCGCTAATTGAATACGCATTTCAAGAGGCACTTAGAGGAAATTACTGGTTTGCGCTAACGCTGAACGGATTAGCTTACTCGGAGGCCTTCGGATACGACACTGACCCTATAAGGCAAGCAATTTTCTCAGGAGCGATAGCTTCGGGTCTTACCGGTAAAGGGCCTGCGTTCGTCGCAATCGTGCCGAAAGCGAATCTCAGAAAGGTACGGAAAGCATGGAGTTCAATGCCGGGGAAAATAATCGAAGTATCCTTCAATTTAGAAAAGGCAAAATCATCGATGGTGAATCCATGAGGGTTACGATTTCTCCTCGTGATCAACTCGCAGGAATAATATCTTCTCCGTCTTCTAAGGCTCAGACTCATCGTGCACTATTCGCTGGGCTGCTTACGAATGGCACGACAACGGTTAGGAATCCGCTAGCGTCGGATGATACCGAAGCAACCACGCGAGCGATCGTCGCCGCAGGAGCCAAAGTCGTGAAGGACTCCGATACCTGGATAATAACTAGTATTGGAAGACCTATCGCGCCGGAGGATGTCATCGACTGTGGGGAATCAGGTGTGACTATGAGATTTACGATCCCCATTTTGTCATTGACTGGATCCAGAGCCACTCTTAGAGGACAGGAAAGTTTGTTGCGTCGTCCGATCGAACCGTTATCAAAAGCAATGAGACAACTAGGTATCGAACTTACGATAGGTCGAGACTACGTGACGATTGAAGGCGAAACCCCGAAAGGTGGGACAATTCGGATTCAAGGCGATGTCAGTTCTCAGTTTATCTCAGGATTGCTCTTCGCTGGACCACTAATGGAGAAAGGGATGAAGCTCATTATTACATCAAAACTTGAGTCACAAAGTTATGTATCACTCACAATTCGGACGATGCGTGAACATGGCGTCGAAGTCACTCCGAACAAGGACATGACACAATTTGACATAACACCGGGCCAAGTCTATTTGCCTGCGGAACATCGCATTTCTGGTGATTATTCATCGGCAGCGTTCTTTCTCATTGCCGCGGCGATAACTAACTCTCGTCTTCTGGTTCATAATCTGCAACCAAACAGCCTCGAACCCGATTCAGAATTGATCAAGTTCATGAATCGGATGGGAACACGAACCATTTTTCAGAATGATGGGCTCCAAGTAGAACGTGGAACACTACAAGGTGTTGATTTGGATATTTCTGACTGCCCGGATTTAGGACCGATTGTTGCAGTCCTAGCATGTTTTGCCCAGGGACAGACGAGAATTACAGGCGCGGCCAGGTTACGTTACAAGGAATCAGATAGACTTGCAGCGATCAGTTCGGAATTGAGCACTCTAGGCGCGGACATAAAGGAGACGCAAGATGGATTACTTTTGAAGGGGCCGTCTTCATTAAGGGGAGGTACTGTCCAATCGCATGGAGACCACAGAATCGCTATGGCACTCGGCGTGGCGGCACTTCGAGCAAACGGTAAAGTGACGATCGAACAAGCCGAGAGTGTCAGTAAATCATATCCGCGATTCTTCGATGATTTACGATCGTTAGGAGTGGAAGTTAGCAGTGGGCAATAACACGTTCGGCAAGGATTTCTGTGTTACAATTATTGGCGAGAGCCATGGCCCGGGAGTCGGAACTATACTTGACGGATGTCCTGCCGGACTTCGGTTAACGATTGATGATTTACAGAGAGAACTCGATCGCAGAATTCCACCCGACCCAATTCTATCATCGGCTCGACGTGAGAAGGATGAAATTCAAATATTCTCAGGTGTATTCGAAGGATATACGACCGGCGCTCCTATCACTCTCCTTACTTTGAACAAGGATGTACGGTCGCAAGACTATGAGAAACTGAAGGCTGTTGCAAGACCCGGCCATGCAGATTTTCCGACTAGAATAAAATACGGCGGATTCAATGATCTCCGAGGCGGTGGACGAGCAAGCGGAAGATTGACTGCGCCGATTATGATGGCTGGAGCCGTTGCTAAGAAACTCCTTGACGCGGTAGGTATACAGATATCCGCACATACCATCCAAATACATACTGTGAGGCTAGAGCGACAGCTTTCATTCGCTGAAATTAGGCAAAATGCATTTACGAATTCTGTTAGATGTGCAGATCCCGAGACTGCCGAGAAGATGAGAGAGGCGATCCTGAGAGCAAGAAGCGAAGGCGATAGTGTTGGAGGGATTGTGGAGTGCGTCGCTGAGGGTGTTCCAACAGGAATAGGAGAACCATTTTTTGACAATCTCGACGGGGATCTTGCGAAGATTGCATTCAGCATACCTGCTGTGAAGGGGTTTGAAGTAGGATTGGGTTTCCGATCATCATCAGTCAGAGGGTCAGAAAATAATGATCCCTACGCAGTGGTTGATAACAAAGTCGTAACACTCACGAATAATTCAGGAGGGATCCTTGGTGGTCTCTCAAATGGTATGCCGATAGTTGTTCACGTAGCCTTCAAACCCACCTCATCAATACCAAAAGAACAGAGAACTGTAAATCTTAAGGAGATGCAGGAGACAACAGTGCAAGTTTCCGGACGCCACGACCCATGTATCGTGCCGAAGGCCGTACCGGTCGTTGAGGCTGTGGTCGCCATAGTTCTCACAGATCACAGTCTACGTTCAGGTAAGATTCCACGCGCCATAGGTAAGAAAGAATCGAGCGAAGCTAACGACGACTCGAAACTTCAACCGCCTCATTGAAGCGACTGTACGAAGTTGTAAAGCCCTTTTCCTTGCTGATGAATTTATGCCCGTTCGCTAAGGATCGAACGAGTGTTCGAGTTCTATGGTTTTTGATCGCATCTAACAGAGACGCGGTTTCTTGAGCCAATTTCTTGAGAGTACTCAGTGAATATGCGTTATCTACAAGAATGGACAATTCATTCTCCTTCCCTTCTTGGTAGATCGCCTCAGCAATCAGAAGTTGCAACTTGAACGTGGTTCCGGCGAGTGTTCGCATCCGATTTGGATTAACTGACAGCGCCATGAGCGAATTTACGAATACTATATTGATGAAGTGCGGTAGAGCAAGTATGATCGATGCTAACTTATCATGATCCTTCAGACTGCAATGAATGAGTTTTGCTCCCTTCTTTTTCAGCAACGATAGGAACTGTTGGGCAACCCGGTTTTTGGCGGGTATTACACTCGTTAATACTACTCTGCCTGCTATGCTCTTCGCTCCGGCTCCGAACATTGGATGGATGCTTAGAATCGGTGTTCCCTTCTTCTGTAGTTTTAAGATCGTACTTTTGATAGGCGTCTTAACCGAGGAGATTTCAACGATCGACGCGTTCGACTTGGCGTTAATTTGAATTTCTTCTAACAGCCGCTTTGTTACACGCGTGGGTGTCGCAAGAATGATGAGTTGAGCCTCTCTCGTGACTCGATTTAGATCACCGACAAATCGCAGTTTCTCCTTTCGCGAAAGGCTTTTCGCTGCTCGCTCGTTCCTATCATAGATATTCACCTTGTATCCATTTTCCTTTAGGAAGGTTGCAAACCAAGCCCCCATACGTCCGGTTCCGATTACGCTCGCTACGACCAAGAGTCAATCGCCTTTCCGATGGCTCTGATAGCTTGAGGAATCTTGCTTTCGGGCAAAGATACCGCAAGCCTGAAAAATTCTGGATAATCACCAAAGGATTGGCCAGGACTGATGCTGACTAGTTGGTCCTCTAGTAATTTTTTGGCGAAATTGACTGAATCGAATTTTGTCTTCTTTGCTCTCGGAAAGACGTAAAATGCTCCATCTGGCTTGTAGTATGAAACGTCTATCTTGTTGAGTTCTCGACAACATAAATCCACTTTTTTCATGATTCGATTCACGTTGCGTTGCGCCTCGCGTCGACCCTTCTGCATTTCAACCAGAGCCGCTCGTTGAATAAATTCCGGAACGCATGTGACGGCAATCTGGATCAGGCGCCTTATCTTCAAGGCCTTCTCTTTCGTTGTGACCAGGTAAGCTATCCTCCAACCCGTTAAGCCGAACTGTTTAGAGAAACTGTTTACGTAAATGGAGTTTTCGTATTCTTCACTAAGTATACTCGCGGGTTGGGAGTGACTGAATTTCTCGTAGACTTCATCGGAGAGAATGATCGCATTGTACTTACGAGCAAGGTTGACGATCTCATGAAATTTCTTCGACGCGATGACTTTCCCCGTCGGATTGCTAGGGCTGTTTATGATCAACATTTTCACTCCCTTTCGAAGCTCTTGCTCGAGCTTTCCTATGTCGATCTCCCACTCGTCAGCAAGTTCCGTGCGGATACTGATTGTTCGTCCCTTCACGACGTTGATGCATTCTTCGTATGCTGGCCATGAAGGTTGATGGATTACTACTCGTTCCAACTCGGAGACATACGTTGAGATCGCGGCGAAAATTGCAAAACGACCACCAGGTGTGATCAGTATCTGATCTGGTTCAATCTTCGTGTTGTGCGTCACTGATAGTTCTTCAGCCAATGCTCTACGCAACTCAAATAGTCCTGAGGACGGTCCATAACCAACAATTTTTTTCTTACGAAATGTACCTGAGAGTTGTCGAATTGCGAGCTTGGACGGAGGAAAGTTTGGTTCACCGATTTCGAATCGCGTAACTTTCTTTCCCTGCGAAATCAATTTCTGTGTGAGTTCGAAATTTTCTTTCATCAATTGGTCTCTTGATTGTTTTGGTCGTAACGCATCCTGGACGCCAATAGTCTGTTCGATCAATAGTTCTCCCAATTTGCGTGCGAAGGCGGTATCGATTTTAAGCTTCGTCGCTGAGTCAGTCAAATTTTCCATTGTTGCGCGTTCAGCATCCGAATCCACTGTGGGGATTCCTCTTGATTCCTTAACTTTCGCGAGTTCGCTACCGAGCATAAATCGCTCTTTGATAATATCGAGCAATCGCCGATCTGATTCTCGAATCCGCGTCCTGTAATCTTCAATACTCAAGGTAAATGCACTATTTTTAGAAGTTTAGTAATTCGTTCCGTACTTCTATCATTAAAATCTAATCATTGAGCGGTACATTCATGATTCAGGAAAATCCAATTCGTGACTATTTGATGAGAATCTCACCCCCCTGATTTGATCTAGTTCTCCACAATATCATGCGTACACTTTGATGGGTTTCTCGTTTAGAGTGCAGATTATTCTGTTCTCAAGCAGCTTCGAGAATCCATCTCTAACATTTTCCATCACATCCAGCACTTTGAGGATTCGTTCGAAACTGTAGCATATTCCTAAATACACTATGCATTATCAAACAACATCTCGTGAGTAAAAGTGAAGATGGGCGATTACGACGTACCTGACGGATTGCTCTACACAAAAGAGCACGAATGGTTGAAGGTTGAAGACCAAATATGTCGTGTCGGCATCACGGATTACGCTCAGAAGACACTCCATGAAGTTGTTTACGTGGATCTTCCTCCAAGAGGAAAGACTTTGATTCAAAATGCTTCGTTTGGAACAGTCGAATCTGTGAAGGCGGTATCAGAATTGTACTCACCTATCTCCGGTGAGATAATTGAGCGTAATGACAAACTGACAGATGCACCTGAACTTGTTAATCAGGAACCCTACGGAGCCGGCTGGATTGTGGTAGTTAAGCCTTCTCGTTTGGAGGAGGATTTGAAGAACCTTCTAACCGAGACCGCTTACGCCAAATTCATTGAGCAATATGTCAAAAAGAAATAAAGTCTTGGCATGGGCCTGAAGTCGTTATTTCATCATTCGTGCATTAATCTAGAAATGCGATAGAGGGTCAGATTGTTATTTGACTCGCATGGAACTAGGGACCACCTCTTTGATAGAGGAAAGACAGAAACAGACTAGAATGTTCAAGCGGCTCGTTGGACGAAAATTCACTCAACGCCGGCTTCAATATGGCTATGATTACAGAGAACCATATTCGACGATCGCATCAGAATTCCTTGCTCTACCCTCACTTGACAACGTAGATCGGCTTTCAACCGTGCACGGCTATGCGATGGTTCGGAAAGCGATCAGCCTTCTAGATAACATGGTTTTTGAAGACTTCTTCTATGGAAAAGTTGGACTCTATCCGATGTGGATCAAGCAGTTTACACGATTACTTGATGCCGCTCGCCCTCGTCAAATCGTAAAGGAACTAATGACCAGTTCAGAGCACCAAACCAACTGATCCTCGGCACCTACAGACGTGGCAAATTCTCCTCAAGCCGAGTCGCTCATCCATCGCACGTAGCAGTGCGTTCGACCTCACAAAAGTACGATTTGCAAGTAACTTTGGACTTGCCGGGTTTGTGCCAATGGGCAATGATGGCACCTCATAACTTCATTTATGAATATCCGTGGAGAATTTGACCTAAAATTCTCATTACCCAAGGTTAGAGGAATTTTACGATCCATATAATCTTCATGCGAAGTCTATTGGGAACGGGCACTGTCACATGAAAGAATGCGCCTTCAGGAGTTGGTGACTGACATGCTAAATCTCTTCGTTCCAGGAGCTTTCTATCTTGGAGGAAGAGTTGAATCACTAGGATAGGCGAAAGCTGGCAAGATTGTAAAACAAGTTATTGCGCAAGAATCAAATTAAGTTTGATAGATACCTCTGAATTCAATCCAATTCGACGAGAAACACCTGGTAGCTAGCATGACAGAAACAAAGATCGACACCGGATCGCATGCCCTGGACAGTCTTCTTCATGGCGGGATTACACGGTCTGGAATAACCTCGATCTATGGCGAAGCAGGGACTGGGAAGACTACAATTGCACTTCAAATCGCGAGGCAAACTACCATGCAGGGACTTAAGGTTCTCTACGTAGATTCCGACCGTTCCTTCACGCAACAGAGATTCCAACAGATGACTGGCGCGAATTTTCACAACCTCAGCGAACTCGTGCTACTTTTTTTTCCAGAGGATTTCGAGGAACAACGGGTCCTTTTTGAATCTCTAGAAAATTTTCTAACACCAACAGTTGGCCTGGTGGTCGTCGACTCTATATCTTCGCTCTATCGAGTGGCGTTTTCGTCCACCAACGATAGCATTTTCAAGCTTAACAGAGTTCTATCCAGGCAGCTTGCCTACCTAAGTGAACTATCCATCACTCGGAAGATTGCATGCCTCATAACCAGCCAAGTCCACGCTAGGCTTACTGGACCCATCGCGCAGATTGAGCCAGTCGCGCGTCGGGCACTCTTTCATTTTCCCAAGAGCATCATCAGGCTCAGGAACACTCCATCGTCAAACGTTAAAGAGTGCATAGTTGAAAGAGATGAAGGAATGGATGTATCGAACAGACGGTGTATCCTTGCGTTGACCAACGAAGGATTTACAGATCTTCAAAAATGACCCATCGATTTTACGGGAGATGAGATAATTGTGGCCTTCTATGAACGACTGGATCTTGGCACTGTATATTGTTTGTCCAGTCTATTGCGCGAACGGCGCCCCGGTCTTATTCGGCGGAGGAAGACCGATCGATTTTGGAAGATCTCTGCCTGACGGTGAAAGAATATTCGGTGATCACAAAACATTTCGCGGACTAGCAAGCGGACTAATAGTTGGCTTCATTGTAGGTATTTTAGAGAGCTTACTTGCGTCAACTCAACTCATTTCATTAGCCTTGCTCGCATCGCTTGGTGCCCTTCTCGGTGATCTCGCCGGTGCTTTCCTAAAGCGACGATTAAAGATCAAGCCTGGAAATCCATTGCCCGGAGTAGATCAGCTAGACTTTGTCATAGGAGCAATCTTTCTTGTGTCTGTTATGTCTCCGCCGCCTCTTGGAACCATTTTGATATTGATCTGCGTGACTCCGCCGATTCATCTCCTTACAAATGTTGGAGCGTACCTGCTAGGACTGAAGTCGACTTACTGCTAATGCGCTAACCGCCGAGCTTAGCTGACATGAGTGCGTTCGAATAATAGACTACTATCAGGACTGTGAACGTTCCAATCATCAACAGCAAGTAGGCGTTCCTTGGACGGTAAGCAAACCTCGTGCTCCGCAAGAGCATGTATAAGCCCCCTAATCCGAGCATGTATAGAAACCCTGCAATCAAACTCTCATTCAACGTTTGCTGACCCAAAGTGCCGCTAATTACTACTGAGTAACCGGTGGGAGTTGGAAGCAGAGAGATAGGATGCTCCAGAAGATCGTAAACTCCCCCTGCCAAAATGAAACCAACGATCGCTAAGGCGATTACGATTGTTAGGGTGGTCGATGGCTTAATCCTTCGAGTTGATGGTCCACCACTAAGATGCAACGAATAGGCCATGTTACCCAGAGCACGTTTAATTCTCCATGGCAATTTGCCCAGCTTGATACGAAGCCCTTCGAACATTCCCGAATCCCGTGCTAGCCAATGACCACGAGGCTAAAATATGTTATCGTAATCTGAACCTGCTACTCTACGTGGTCATCTATTGCCTCAGAAAATAGTTTGCGCCGACTGCGGCTCAATACTCTATAACGGCTTAGAGCTTGAAACCCCATCAGAGATAATTCAACGTCATAACGGTCTCTGTCCCCAATGTAAGAAGAAACTTGACTTTGAGACTGGAAAACTCAAGATAATTCCTAACGAGAAGACCGCGAGGTAAGATCCTGGCGCTGAATTAGGACGTTTTGCCAATCTTGCCAAGAGTCGTACCACTTCACTCGTACCATGAAAAAAACGGACACTTAACCGACTTTGGAGGCTTTAGCCTACCTCTCTGGTACAAGGGTATCATTCCGGAATCGCTCGCCGTTCGAAACTCTGTAGGTCTTTTCGATGTAAGCCATATGGGTCGTGCCCTTATTCGGGGTACAGAAGCTCAGAATTTTCTTGAAAAGATAACAACGAACGATGTCAGCTCGCTCACGACGGGCAAAGGTCAATACTCCTTAATCTGCAATCCAAATGGAGGCATCAAAGATGACATACTTGTTTTTTGCCTGCAGAATGAATTCCTGCTCGTATACAATGCCGCAAATAGAACTAAGGACTACGAATGGATTCAAGCAAATTCCACAGGTGACGTTGAAATTCAAGATGTCTCGGACGAAGTCGGAATGTTTGCTCTGCAAGGCCCAAACGCTGCATTATTAATGTCAAGAATCAGCAATCAATCCACTGAATCGATACCCCGATTTGGATGTGCCTGGACACAAATCGCTGGAATTCGAACGCTCGTTTCAAGAACTGGATACACCGGAGAAGATGGATACGAGATCTTCGTCTGGGGCTCATCCGTAGCAAAACCAGAAAACGCATGTGCTGTTTGGGATAGCCTACTCTCGGCGGGAAGCTCCTATGGGATAGAACCATGCGGCTTAGGCGCGCGAGACGTCTTGCGACTTGAAGCCGGACTCTGCCTCTACGGAACTGACATAGACGAAAATACTAATCCACTCGAAGCAAAGCTCGGATTTGCGGTAAAGTTTCATAAGGAATTCATCGGCAAACAAGCGTTGCTTGATTTGAAGGCAGCGGGGCAAATCTCAAAGATAAGAATCGGACTGGTTACGCTGACTCGAGTGATCCCAAGACATGGTTTCGAAATATTCTCGCAGGGAAGAAATGTTGGAAACGTCACGAGTGGAACCCTGTCTCCAACAACAGACCGAGGAATAGCAATAGGCTACGTGGAGGATAAAGTTGCTCACGAAGGAGATATTGTTGAAGTAAAAATCAGGGAGAGATTTGAAAAGGGTACAATAGTAAGGCCACCTTTCTATGATCCGAGCAAATTCGGTTATTCGAGAAAAATCTCCCGTACAAGTTGAACTAAGTTCAAGCTTTCTCCTCAGTCATCGCTGAAGTCGGATGAATGATTCTTACAGTGGGCGCCCATCTAACTTCACCGAGTTTGGGAAGAATGTTTCCGCATTCCAGGCACTTTCCTAAATCCTCAGGATTTTTCGTGCCACAAACGGAACAGTAAACGGAATTTAGTATAGTTCCGCAATTAATACAATACCTGGCATTGGCATCGTTCTGCTTCTTACATGAAGGACAGAAAGTTGCTTTCAAATTGGGTCACGAGAGGCGTTAAAGTTCGCTTCCAATTCGATCTGATAAACTCGCCGTCTCCATGCTCATAACCTTTTATACGAGAGTATACGAGAGCCAAAATGTAAATTCGAAAAATCATACGGTGAATTGCTCTGTCGGCGACAAGTCAAGTTCTCCACAAGATTCGCAGCGTATTGGGGAGATACATTAATCGTGAGGTCTTGGCCGACAGGATTCAGGGAGCACGCAAATCGCTATCTACGATATCCCGTGGAAGCGTTTTGGAGGCTATTGTCCTTAGCCTAATCGCAGTTATCGCAATCTCGGTTCGAATGATGCCGATCCGCTGGGGTTGGTATCTGAATGAATTCGACCCATATTTGCAGTGGCGAATGGCTCAGTACGTTGTCGATCACGGTTTTCTTGCTTGGTTCAGATGGCACGACACGATGAGTTGGTATCCATATGGTGCGGATATGCCAACCTGGAACCTGTACGGTGAAGCCTTCGTTGTAGCAGCAATCACGATGATGCTTCACGCTCTTGGGGTTCAGGCTAATGTGTTCGATGTGGCAATGATTTTTCCGGTTGTCCTTGGTACCCTCACAGTTCTCGCTGCGTACGTACTCGGAAAAGACATCTGGGGAAGAGGTGTGGGCATGTTCACTGCCTTATTCTTGGCTCTGAATCCAAGCAGTATTGGGCGAACACAACTCGGGTTCCTGCGTCACGAGCCGCTAGGCATTCTCCTAATGGTTCTGATTTTCATTTTCTTCAGGCGCGCAACGGTCTCCAATACGTCACCGCGGAAGGCTATTACCTACGCGGCTCTAACCGGGTTTTCCCTCTTCTACTTGTCTGCCAGTTGGGCTGCCGCCTTCTTTCCATTAGACCTCATAGTGCTATACGTAATTATTCTCGCATTGATAGGGCGGAGTTCGAAAAGAATATTCGTTTCCTACTCGGTCGCGATGGGTATCTTTCTACTTTTCACTCCATTCCTTGTTCCTAAACTTGGTTTCGTTACACTGCAAGATCTCACATGGCTCGCGGTACCTGTAGCAGAAGTATTCCTACTAGGCCGAGAGGTTACTGGTTACATTTCTAGCAGAAAATTACAAGTTTATCTGCTCGCAGGTGTTGTCATTGCAACTGTCGGTGTAACTTTCCTTCTCTCGTATTTCCACATCATATCTGACCCGTACGGAAAATTCTATGCCGTGATTAATCCGTTCGTGCGAGGCAACGTTCCAATAATTGCAAGTGTGGCTGAACACCAACCAGCAACATGGTCTTCCTTCTTCTACGAATTCGGCACGATATTATTGCTTGGAATGTTCGGTTTCGTCTTCATATTGCAACGAGCAAAGAATGAAGACATCTTCCTCCTCCTCTGGGGAATAACGTCAGTTTACTTCGCGGCCTCATTCGTTCGTCTAACGCTACTTCTCGCTCCAGCATTCTG
>Ga0074046_10002564_pt1 | contig 15626 bp, 13 predicted proteins | sample BogForMeECP23OM3_FD_94441 | JGI IMG/M metagenome (GOLD analysis project Ga0074046, IMG submission 94441) | Bog forest soil microbial communities from Calvert Island, British Columbia, Canada - Bog Forest MetaG ECP23OM3 | ecosystem: Environmental > Terrestrial > Soil > Wetlands ...
AGATTGAAGGCCCCCACCGCGCCGACGCAGACGAAGTAAAACAGCGTGCGCTCCACGCCCAGGTAGGTGAGAGGCTTGTGCAGGCTCTTGAAGACTCGATTTGTGCGCTGCTTCTGTGTTCTGTCTGTCATAAGTCTCTCGCCGAGCGATGGCGTGTCGAATGAAGGGATCGAAAGCGGCTCGGTAGGGCGCTAAACACCCCAGAGCCAACTCAGGACATTGACGGCGAGAACGGCAATGCCCGTTCCGGCGGCAACGCCGGCCAGAGCCTTTTTTGCGCCGGGTTCGCCGTGTGCGAAACCATAGCCGCCGATTACGATGGCAACCAGACTTGCAACCTTCGCAATCGTGCCGGTGAAGAGGCTTTGGATGGCGGTAAAGCCAGTGTCGAACGGTGAACCGCCCTGCGCTAGCGCGGCCACAGGCATGACAACAAGTAGGGTGAGAAGGACGGTTGGACGCGCCCGCTTCGACCAAAAGAGGGTTCGGATTGGGCGGACAAGACGGACTTGGAGCCAACGTGATGACATTTGCGCCTCCAGGAGCAGCTAAAATCTGCTGCGTGTGGCGCAAAACTAACCGCACTCAAGTTCGCTGTCCAATGAAAGTTCGGGAGTCTGTTATTCCCTGGAGGACTAATAGCTTGTCGTGATTGTGCTTTGGCGGGTGAACTCGTAGTCGAGACAGAGAGAAAGAATCTCTATGCTCCGATGAACAAAAGATATATCCAAGGTCATTTCGTTAACTCTTCGCTCACCCACACACCCTCTGAATGCCCCGCTGGAACGTTTTGAATGGTATTGCAAGCCGCAAAGCAAAGCCGCGACAAAGGCCGACACCACGGCCGTATCAAGGTTCTTTGACGCTTTCCGGGATTTTTGTCGTTTCCGCAAGTTCCGCTATTTCATTAAGCTACACCTCCTCAAAGCCGCCCGGTCAACGGAAACCTGACGTAATCCACCTATTGCGAAAAGCTATTAGTCGCAGAAGGAATAACAGACTCCCGAAATTTCATTAGACAGGGCGGCAGAAATGAAGCAGGTTGGGAACAATTGTCGGTTGCACACGGACTCGACCAGCCAAAAACGGTATTGGTCGGTTCGGAACCTCCGTGTCCGGCCCGACAGAGGACTAAAATGTCGACCCAGCCCAGTCGGATTGCTCGACCGCAATCTCCGTACCTGAGAGGAATGTCTACTGAACCGTTTGTATCTGCTGACGAAGCCGCGAGCTTCCTTGCCATCAAGCGCCGCTATCTGCTGGCGCTCGCGCGCAATGGCATCGCAGGGGCATATGCGCTCGGGACGGGGACCATTCGGAAAGTTTGGGTGTTTCGGCTCTCGGAACTGGCGGCTGCGATTGCGGGCAAAAACAGTGATCCCAAAATGCAGGAATTGTGCGATCCTGCATCTGGCAGTCCCCGCTGAAAAGAGGAAACATGACTTATCAGCGAGGAAGTTTGAAAGCAGTGAAACGCAAGGAAGGAGCCACCTGGGTGCTGCGTTACCGGGTTACAGCTTCGGACGGTAGAAGAGTGGAAAACATCATGCAAGTGGGTCTCGTTCGGGATTTCCCGAAGGAAAAAGACGCATGGCATGAAGTGGACAAGCTCGGACTGCCCGTCAGAATCAACGAAGATCCCTGTGTCGGTCGCATCCGGTTTAACTCTTTGGCGGAACATTATTTGAAGGCCGATTTCGGCGCGGATGCTGTGCGGCCGAAATCGGTAAACACCATCCCCATCGTTGAGCATTACGTCCGTGACTACCTCATCAAAAAATTCGGTGAAAATATCGCGGAGGACATCAAACCACTTGAAATTCAGAAGTGGCTGAAATCCCTCAACGAAACCAACGGACTTGCATGGACGACGATTGCGAAGATACGAGGCCTCATGCTCCGCATCTACAAGATCGGCCTCCGTCACGAACACGTCGCGAAGAATCCCGTGCTGCACGTCGAGACGCGTTCCAAGTCCACTTACCGGGCGATCATCATCACCCCGGCCCAAACGCTGACCATACTCAAATCTCTCCCCTCCCCGCTTCACTACGCATTGGTGCTCACCTGTGCGGCGACCGCGCTGCGCTCGTCGGAGATTCTGGCGCTGCGCTGGGCGGACGTGCTATGGGGTGAAGGAAGGATTAGGGTATCGAAGCGCTGGGCCAAGGGCGAAGACGGAAAAACGAAAACCGATGCATCGGACGGCTACGTCCCGCTGCATCCGGTCCTGGCCGGGCATCTTCGCGCGTGGCAAAGACAGACGCCGCATGCGAAGGCAACCGACTTCGTGTTTCCGTCGATGAGAGCCGAGGGAAGGAAACCGCTCTGCTCCTCCGTATTCGTCGCCGACCATCTGCGACCGGCCGCAAAGAAAGCCGGAGTACACATCGAGGACGGCCAACGGTTCGGGCTTCACAACTTGCGTCACAGCTTAAGCAACTGGCTGGTGAACAAGGCGAAAGTCGAACCTAAGACCGTGCAGGGACTCTTGCGTCACAGCAAGATTCAAACGACCCTCGATCTGTACACGCAGGAAGACAGCGACGAGACACGGGCGGCGCAGGGTGAATTCCTGACGGCCGTGGGGATGAATGTAACGGTGCAGTAGATGTGGGTTGGATTGTGGGTTGGAGTTTCCGGTGTCACGTCCGGTAACTCTTTGAAAAGAATGGCGGGGACGACGAGACTCGAACTCGCGACCTCTGCCGTGACAGGGCAGCGTTCTAACCAACTGAACTACGTCCCCACTTTGTTTTCACCGGGTTAGCGGTAAACCCTTGATTTTCCTGTCTTTTCCTACTGTCCATAGAGTCGCCTGCGTCAACCTCTTCCACCCCATATAACCGAATTCCGGGGTTTTATCGACAGGAAACCGTAAGGAAGTACATCCCGACGAATCCTGACGCAAGCCCTACGATCCGGAGCATCTGTCCATGCCCCGCGTGTAGATTGTAACAGACGATGGATTGATGCGTCAGGCCTGAGCCCAAGACGGATCTCGAAACCGTGGAACTGTCCGCGACTGCGTTCTGTGCGCTGCCAGGATCTGCATACCAGGATTCGCAGTCTATACTCGCCTCGTGCACCAAGCATCACAACTCCGATACGGCGCTGACATTCTGCAGAATCTCCGGGGTTTTGATGATTGGCTTCGACGACTTGGTGTACCGGTGCGACAAGCGGACCGCGCGCATCGCGCAATTCGTGTGCTGGAAAAAGCGGAGCGAGCCTTCCTGAACGGCACGAACCAAGCAGATGGCATCTCCAAATCGGACTACCTATTCGGTTTGACGGAGGCTCTGGAATTGCACGATGTGTATCTGGCATTCCGTGACTACGCGCCCCAACAGCTTTGCGAGCGATTGACAAGAGCGTTGAGTGGGCCCGCTCTGCCTGAATCCGAGACAGCCACCAGCCGCGACGGCCGAAACGTGATGTTCGAGCTGGCGCTCGGGGCCGAGTGGGCGCTCTGCGGGGCCGAAGTGGAACTCCTCGAGCCGGATCTACTTCTTAAGGTGCCTGACAGGGGCTATCTGATAGCCTGCAAGCGGCCCGAACATGAGCGCAGCATTAGAGCCGCAGTCAGGAGTGCAGCGAGCCAACTTCGATCAGCACTGCCGTCCGCTCCAAACAACTACTTCGGGATCATTGCTGTCTGCATCAGTCGAGTTCTAAATCGGGGCAATGCGTACTTCTCGGGCAGCTACGAACAGCTCAGCGGTCTTGTCAACATGTTGATGGGCAGACACCGAACGGACTGGCGCACAACTGAGTTTCACCCACGCAACATCGCCGTCCTCTTCTACGCCCATACTCCGGCCGACTGGGGGACCGGCTTGTTCCGGTTGAGCGCGGTACGAATCGGGCCAACTCTTCGGGAGGAATCGGTCCATCAGAATCTCAGGGACGATATGACAAACTTGTATTCCAACTGCGGTCGTTGAAAACGCTGACGATTGAAGTTCCGACCGTCGGTCTATGTACGATTTTCGAGCGTGAGAGATCCTGATGCCCAAGCGAAAGATGACGTTGGACCCGGAGTTGGCTGCAGAAGCCAAGAGCATAGTCGCATTACAGGACATCAATCCGCCCATTCAGCTTTGGCCCACTTTATAAGTTTTTTCTCTCGGTGTTCGACGGCAGCAAGATCCCACTTCTTGAGCTTCTCGATTAACCGCCCGACTTCGATGGTCAACAGCAAGCCGCTTTCCTTGTAGGCGGAAACCTTCTGTGTGGGATCAAGGTCCTGCAGTTTCGAGTTCACCCCTGGCGGCAGCATCGTCAAATTTCCAAGCCGATGAACAAAAATGGCCTTTGTTCTCGGATCTTCGGAACCTTTGCTTCGCGGCCGTATGTGCTCAATGGACCTTGACGGTTCTGTGAGCCAAATGCGCTTCCACATCGACTCGTTTATTTCTTGTCCCTTTGCATCAGCCAGGTGCTCTTCGTACCGGAAGAGGAAGTACCGCAATTGCTCACTCCAGGGGCCGTAACAATTCTGCCGTAACGATTCCACGACCTCTTCGATTGGATGATCCTCACCAATTTTATGTAGTTCTTCGAGGATCACTTCTGATGAAAGTGCTTCATTGGTTATGCGCCAAGCCAGCCGAACATAATCTCCAACCTTCGTCCGAGAATCATTCCTGCCGAGTCCATAAACGCGGAACGTAACATTCTCCCATTTTCTCAACAGCGTGCGTTGTTCATCCTCGGAAAACTTGCGGAGGAGAATTGCCGCCGCAACCAGTCGTGCTTGGACGATATACGCGACTGCTCCCAGGCGATTGTCCGAAAGCAGTTGATCTTCGCACTGGGTCACTCTCAAAAACCACTTCGTGCAATCGACTACTTTTTTCGCGCTCGTGCCGCATCCAGCGGTCAGCACAATGACCGCGCTCTCTTCATCAAGAACCTTGCTGGGTGGAACGCTGATTTTCCGGCCAGTCCTCTCGGTCGCCAGTTTCGCGAGAGCGGTTCCTACTCGAAGGGTTGCCGCGAACCGGACTGTCTCGCGGTTGAGGTTTCTCAACCCGATGGTGCCGTAAATCTCTGTCCAGAGCTTATGGAGCTCCTGAACGGTGTCCGCCTTCGTCTCCTTTTCCCCGTGCTCGAACACAATCGCCATCAAGAGACTCTTCAGCTTGTCGAACCAAGTAACGTCGAGTCCGCGACTGTTGAGAACTTCGAAAACGGTGTAGACCAGAGCCTCGTCCTCAATCTCATGAAAGATGACCGAGAGCCGATTTTTCACCGTCGCATAGAGGTCGATGAGCGTTCCAGCTGTTTTTTCAGGCCATTGCTTCACGAATTCTTCGCACTCACGAACGGCGGCGGCGACGTTTCGATCGTAAGTGTCAGAGGAAACACATGGTTGACAGGCTGAGTCCTCAGACAGCAGGACTTCGCCACTTTCACTAGCTTTCGTTTCACAAGGATCCCTTTCCTTAAGCTGGAAACGCTGGTCTGCAAAATCACTGCACAGTCAAATCCCGCCAGTAGGCGTCGCCTGCTTCGTGGTGTGGAACTAGAACGCGCTGGTAGAGTCGCAAGACCACCTCCTGGTTCCTGTAGTCAGATAGATCAATCCTGATATCTTCCCAGTGCCGCGAATCGGATTGGCGCGACTCATACAGTCCGTCAATGAGCTTGTCGAACACCTTTTTGTCATTGACATAGACCTGCAGTTGCCACGCACGTCCCATGTCAACACCCGCTTTGAACTCCAAAGACGGAGCTGACCCTAAGTTCACTGTCCGTCTCAGGACTGTTCCGCGTACTTCATCCCGAGGATAGGTGGCGAGCACCGGGCCGTCCAAGTAGGTGATACCTCGAATTCCCGGCATGCCGCCACCCGCGCCTCCGAACCCGGCTCGTTCCATCGTCCAGTCCCGGTTCCAGTACTCCATGAGGTCCGCCAGTTCGAACAGCTCTGCGGGCTGGGTAGCAGGATCCTGGACAGGAATTCGAATCGAGGCTCCTTCGCTACTGGCGCCGCGAGACAGGAGGATTGCCTCGCCGATTCGCACCGTGCGCTGCGCCAGCTCTGAAATACTCTCGTCCACTGGAGGCGTGAGTTGCAGCGGGCCCATTTCCTTGCCCTGAATCCGATCATGGAGTTCAGAGACTTGTTCGGAAGGCGCCGCTTTCATGCCATGCATGGCTGCCACCACGGATTCTGAGTTCGCGGAATTGCAGTCGGTATCCGCGAAGTCGGCAGCGTGCACTGCGAGTTGCAGAGTTTTGCTGAAATCGCCGTCACCAAACCAGACACTGGTGGCCACAATGCCGCCATTGACAACCGCGTTATTGGTAGCAGGATATTCGATTCCCCAGCGCTCATCGACAGCTCGGAAGATCTGCTCAGCCGTGCGATCCGACTCTGCCATTGTGATAACCATGTCCAGACACTGACGATAAGGCGAACCCGGGTGGATCAGACTGGCGGCCTTGCGAACGATCGAGTGGGTATCTTTTTCCACGAAAGCGATGCTCACCATTCCGGAGACGAAAACTGCCCCATCTGTGCCTTCCGCGTAGCCATTGATGTGACCGAGATTCCGCGCAAGTGCCGCTGCTACGTTCGGCATACCTGGCGCCAGCGCTCCATAGACGTCACTGCTGAACTGTGGCCCGATGGTCCACCAGAGCTTGTTGTATCTGGGGTGACCAGTGTCCGGAGCCTTGACTCCTCGCTTCAACAGGATTAGCGCCTGTTCGCTCGATCCCCACGAGCCAGCGTTGTTCTCAAGCCATTGTTGTCCGAGTTGCTCAACCGTGAGGCCAATGCCGTATTTCTCGAATGCCCGCACTGCCACCATTTCGTAGTAGTAGTCATCATCGACAGGAGCGTAGCCAGGCAAATGGGTCATGGGAGTCACGGGCAAGGTCGAAGCCGGCTGATGTTCGAAACGGACCCCGGTCATCTGCGCGATCATCTGTGCGGTCCAGATAGCCTGCACCCGATCAAGATATTCTGTGCGCGACAGGGCAAGTATTTTCGACGAGCGCCCCGCGGATGCCGTCCGGGGAGCGTTCTGCGTGTGTGCTGCACATGTGAGGAGGGCCACGATGCACAGGAAGGATCCTGTCTGTTTCTTCATGTTCTGCTCCACCTCGATACCAAACATCCGCTCATCAAATCGGCTCGACTTCGTTTGGACTCCAGTAAGTTGCCGCTTGGCCGCCGGCTCTAATTAGCTAAGTTCCGGTGGCCTTCCACGCATTCGGGGACCGCGCGGCCACACAGCAAGTAAACGAATTTGCCTGCGCTTTATTGGACTTTAAACAACTGGTACCCAAAGGCGGGCAGATTGAACTGAACTCTGTTGTCGAGCAGTACTTTCTCGCCACTACACAAATCTGTGAGAGATCGCGCGTGAAGACCGCTGGTGTCGATTCTTACTTCTTGGGCTGTGGCCCAGAAATTCGCCACTATCAGCACTCGCTCGGTGCCATCCGGGGCTGTTCTTACGAAGGCGTAGTACTTGGAATCATCGTTGGTCGGCAGCTTGCGGCGTAGCCCCATCTGGTGAAGGGCACGATGTGCGGCCTTCGTCTTCAGCAGCCATTGAATCTCGGGGTCCGACGCCAGCTTGTCGTCCTTGTGGCTCCAATCCGAAATGAACTGCCCGGTGGTAGCAACGATGGCTGCGGCAAGCCGCTGTTTTTCTGGATTATCTTTGATGGCGACCAGAGTCATGTTCAAAGTGCCGCCCGCCGCGACCACCCGGTCGTGGTAGTTGCGCAGGGATTCTTCAATCGGACGCGGATCGCCGGCCTCGATGGCATTCTGGAGCACCAGATAAGGCTTTTCCCACCAGATCCCCAGACCATAATCTTGGACGGAGTTCCATCCTCCATCGGTGATCCATGCCACTGGGTCTTCGTGAAAGGCGCCGCCGCCTTCGGGCTGGCTGTATTTGTTGCCATAACTGTTGATAACGTCGGTGATGCGTTGATGCCCTTTTTCCCAGGTATAGCCGACGTACCAATTGACAGCGTCCATGACGATGCCGTCTATGCCTGTGTCCAACCAGAAGCGGGTGATTTTCTCCGCCTCGTCCTGCCACTCCACACTGTTCCAGTTATATTGGGGAAGTTCGATTGTCTTCCCTTCCGCATCTTTCCCCGGCCAGCGAGTCCAGTAGTAGTGCTTCGCGCGCTCGCTGTAAGCCCAGTGTTCGACTTTGTCTGGCTGGTAGTTCAGTAACCAGGTCGGGCGAACCATAAAGAAGGTATCGCCTGAGGCCGGCGCAGGAGCATCCGGGCGCTCGCTCCAGAAGAACCAGTTAGATTCGCGACTCGCGCGACCTTCGCGGACATCGTCGCAGGCTTTGAGAAACGAAGGGGCATCGACAGCGCTGTAGCCCACATTTTCAAAGATGATCACTGACATCCCGAGACGATGGGCAATCTCTATCACTCTCCGGAAGTCGTCCATGGTCCCGTACTTCGGCTCGATACGATAGTGATCACGTGCATCAAGACCGTTGTAGCTCTTTCCTCCATCTGCCGGAGCGAAAATGTTCAAGCCAGTGAAACCTTGCTCTTTGATGGCTTTGATCTGGGCTTCGGCTTTCGCAGGTTCAAGAAGGAGCTGGGGGAATACGGTGTCATCCTTTAGTGAAACGGTGCGTACTGCGGATGCAGATTCCCACCAGCGCTGCGGTAACACAGAAGTGCGCTCCGGGTGCTGGCCGCTGGCAGCCTCGGCCGCGGGCAGAGCATGAAGTCGCGCGCTCGCGACGCCTACAAGCAAGAGGCACAAGAAACAATTCTTCGAAAAGCTAATACGCATGATGACTTTCCTCGAGACCCAGTGGCGGGAGAAGCCGTCACTGCGGCGTAGCAACCCGCCCCATATAAAGACGAAAGAACGAGTCCGAGTCGGAATGGAGGCAAACTTGCGCATTTGCCGTCCCGGACTCGACCAAAGTAGAGCCGTTGTCATCCACTCGAATCCGCATCGGCTGCACCGGACAAATCTTGGTGTCCAAAATGTAAGCCACGGTCATCACATCGTAGAGGGTTGGAGTCTGCCATCCCCATTCGTGGTAAAGCAGGGTCAACGCATCGGTCAGCGGCGTGCCCGAACGAAACAGAATCGCTCTCTTCACTTCGTCAAGATGCACCTGCGTCGAGTCGAGCGGCATCACGTAAAGCGGCACCCCTGAGGCAAAAAGCTTTCGCGCCGAGGAAATGTCGCTCCGAATATTCCATTCCGGCTGCGGCCCGTGCGCCGGAAGATATCCAAAGTCGCCGTAGCCCCGATCAATCGAGCCTCCCATCAGCACAACGCCCCGCAGCTTGCGGAAAGTCTCCGGATCCTTGTCGATCAGAGCGCCTACATTTACGAGCGGACCAATCGCTATCAAAGTAATCTGCCCCGGATAGCGGCGTATCTGCTGCGCAATGAAATCCACAGCCCCGGGATGCGAAGCCCGCGCAAAGTGTCCACCCTCAGCATATCTTCGCTGCGTAAAGACGTTGGTCGCGTGAGTCGGTATGCCCACGGCCACCGGAATATCCTGCCGTCCCAACTCGCCGAGCAACCGGTCCAAGAGCTTGGCCCGTGTCTCCGTATCCCCATAAGTAGTAGTAATGCCGAGAATCTCCAACTCAGGGCTACGCAGCGCCAGCGCCACCGCGAAAGCGTCATCCACATCGTCGCCAATATCGGTATCGATAATGACTTTCTCGGAAGCAGCGGGCAACGCAGACTGCGCCTGCGTGCGTACGGACAACAAGATCAAAAATCCGATCCCCAGATATCCAACAATTTTGCGCATATGAAAAATAGTCGCCGACCAACTTTCTCTCAGCTCAAGCGGTAGAGCATGCATAGGGCTCCTTCAAAACGGGGGAGGTTTCCCACCTATCAACAGTTGTCCATTCTGCTATTGCCACGAGTGGGCCCTCGCCCAGGCGAATCCAATACTTCGAACTACACGCGCTGAAACCAAAAGCGAAGCTGGACAATCTCCAAAGAAGCGTTTGCCGGAGATCCTTCGTACACACCTAGGAAAGCCCGCATGGCTCGAGCGACATCCGCTGCATTAGGGGTTAAGCCTCCGGGACCAACATTGTCGACCGTCGCCACGTCCGGCCCCTGACCAGCATAGGCGGCCAGACAAACTTGCCCTGATGCTCCCGATTGAGTGAGCTTAGAACGGGTTTTCACCGTTGCTTTGCCCGCAATCTGAATCCATCCGTAGTTGCCAGGATTGACATTGTTGAGGACGATGCCCGCCGTGGGTGAAGACCCGATCAATTCATCACAAGTAACCTGGTATTGATTCTCGTCCACCGACGTATCCCAAAAGGCCAGCAAGCCGCGACCCGGCAAAGCTTTCATGCCTGACCTGAAGCGGACATACTTATAGATTCCCCCGTAGAGGACTCCCATCTGCCTGCTATAGGGAACCTCGTCCGGGCCAAAATCCACCATTTGGCCGATCTTCAAGGTAGAGTGGATTTTTACATCATTGACGGAGTTCAAGGGGCGTGGTTTTGAAGCAGGCTCGTCGGATCCTACTGCGGCGGTGGGCTTACCCCCGGCCAGCACAGCCGCTGCCGCTCCAATCTTTGCCAGGCCTAACAAGAATTCTTTTCGCTGCATGGCATTTCTCCTATTGCTCAACTGGGAGCACTTGATAGAACCGGTATCCGAAGGCAGGCACTTCAAGAGTCATCGTGGCTTGGCGTGGCAGTAACTCTCCGCTCTTGAGCTCCACGAGACTTGAAGCAGCAACCCCACTCATGTCGATCTGAATCTTTTGAGGCTCTTTCTGGAAATTCAGCACGACCAGCACCCGTTCCGAACGGTCCGCCGCGGTTCGTAAAAAGGCGTAAAACCGATCATCCGCATTGGTTGGAATTTGCCTGCGGGTGCTCAATTGCTGCAGGGCAGGATGAAGTGCCTTCGTTCTCAACACCCATTGCTCTTCGGCGTCGGGCATGGCCACCGTATCTGTCCGGAAATAGTTGCCGAGGTACACTACGAGATCACCCACGGCTGCAACCGATGCCATGGCGAGATGTCTCTTTTCGGGCTCTTTGTAGTAGTAATCTGTCACTTTCTGATAAAGAATCCCTCCAGCGCCCACCATAACATCATGGTAGTTTCTCAAGCTTTCCTCGATGGGACGAGGATCCCCGGTGTTGATGGCGTTCAGAATGGAGTTCTTTGGCCAATCGTCGGCCCACTTATTTCCCCAGTAGCGGAGGCCGTAGTCCTGCATGCAGTTATAGCCACCCTCAGTAACCCACGCCACATCTCGCCCGCCCTCGGGTTGAACCATCGTATTGCCGTAACTGCGAATTAACCCGGTGATATTTCGCTCGTTCTTCTCCCACGTCATGCCGGCGTAGTAGACAGGAGCGTCGATCAGCATTCCATCAAGCCCAGTATCCATCCAGAAACGAATGATGCGATTCGCTTCTTTGGGCCACTCGCTCCCTCCCCAGTTGGTTTGCGGCAGGCCCACGGCCTTGCCATCTTTGGTTTTAGCTTGCCATCGCGCCCAGTAATAGCTGCCAGCAGTTTCGCTGTATTGCCAGCCCCAAGTTTTGGGGCGGTAGTCAGGATCTCCCGGTGGCAAACCAGCAATAAGAAAGTGGTTGTCTTCTGGTCCGGGCGGAGGAGCGTCACCCCGGTCGGCCCAAAAAAACCACTTGGCTTTTTCGCTGTTGCGATTGGCTTTCTTGTCGCGGCACGCTTCCAGAAAATCAGGGGCTTCCACACTGAAGTATCCGACATTCAGGAAGATCACGACCGCGAGGCCTTTGCTGTGGGCGAGCCGGACCAAGCGCCGAAAATCGTCCATTGTTCCGATTTCCCGATCAATCGTGTAGAAATCTTTCGTATCCAGCCCCGAGTAGGCGTAAAGACCTTCCGCCGGCGCGAAGATCTCGATGGCCTGGAATCCCGCAGCTGAAATCTCATCTAGCTGGGTGGAAGCTCTTTGCGGATCCGACGAAAGCACCTCGCCATAGTTTTCTCGGTTGGGTTTCAGGGTCATGATCTTCAGGCCCGCAGTCGTCTGCCACCAGTTAGGCGGGACAAGATTGCGAAGGCTTGAGCTATGGTCTTTTAACGTCGAAGGTGGCATCGAACTGGTTTGACACAGGCTAGCGACAGGGATCAGCAAGAGCGCTAGAAGCGGAAAATGAAAGTGTCTGAACATCATTTTGACTCCTTTACAAGTTGGCTCGAATGAGTTTCTGATGTTGTCTCTCGTTCATCTGCCCAGCGACCCAAAGTTCACGATCAAGGAAACTAGAAACGTGGTTTGCTGGTTCGCGGGCGCTTGTCGCGCGGAACGTTGAAAAACAGCTTCGTCCGACATGTCCCGACGACATTCGAATCGGCTCACAAACCCTTTGGCGATGATGTAGTCGCCCGTGAGTGTGACTTCTTCAACGCGCTGGGGTGTGCCGGTAGTGTAGCCTTCAACGTCATGGAACCACTCGTATCGAGGACTGAAAGCGAGATGCTTATAGGGCGCCCACTCCAGGCTGCCTGCCACGCCATGCCAGGTATCGGTCTGCGCAGACTTGCGCTGGTATCCCGTATCAAAGTTGATGTCGGCCTTCAGGTTGTGAAAAAGAGTGGCGATTAGAGTTGTGTCGTACAGTCCGCGCGGATAAAACTGCGCCCCAACACGTTCTGGGCCATAGTAGTAATCCTGATAGAGAGTCCAGTGATCATATTTGATCGCACTCGTAACCGCCACCGTCTTCATTCCGTTACCGTCGAGGAATCGATTCCACCCGTTCACAAGCTGGAGGCCGAGCTCGATGTGTCTATTGACTTCGAGATTCGATCTGAGCCCGATATGATAATTCGGCTGCGCATACACAAACAGTAGGGAGCGTGAGTAATTCCAGCCCGAGATCGTTTCCGCGGATTCAACACCTGCACTGGTCTGAAACTTTCCAGCGTCGATCTGTAGATTGTGCAGCGACTTCGCCTTGTAACTGACAAAAGCCTGCAAAACGTTGCGGAGGGGAGAGTCGGGTTCGCCGGAATCTATGATCTTGTAAATATCCCCATAGCCCGCATCCAACTCAAAGCCAAAAGGAGACGGATCCATCGACAGACCGAGTTCTGCCATGTTGAGACGCGGACTGAAATTGTAGACATCGAAATTGTGAAGCCCGTTGATCCCGTCCGCAGGTCGGTTGGCATTCCAGCTGTAATAAGCGTCCATAGCGCCGCTTAGCTCAACAGGACCAAGCTTGATGGCTTCCCGAGACGCCGGTATCTGAGCCAAGCAAAACGTGCTTCGCAATATATGGAGACAGAAGAACGCAATCACAGAGAGAGTACTAAATCGGGCACTGCGCCGCGTGCCCCCGTCTTGCGGCGGAATGTGACCTACTCGCATGAAACGTTTCACGAAACCGCCGCGGTTATCCAATGAAAAGAAGCCTTCGTTCTCTCTGAACATGGAAATTCAATATTTCGGCTGCGGGACGTCCCCAGCTGCCATCGCAGTTCTGATCTTCCGCTCCACTTGGTCGCTCATATAGCCACAATCCAAACGCATGTAAACCGAGGTGTACGGGATCGTTTCTGAGGTCTTGATGAACAGGATTCGGAATGTCTTCCCGGCCTCGTCAATTTTGCTCATCACTTCCGTATGCGGAATACTGGAAACCTGGTCCTTCGAAAATGGCACCGTGATTTGCTTTCTCAACTCTGACACTCCCGGGTAATCGCGCTCATCAATGAACTGAAGTTCCTGATCCAGAAAGACCGTAGCTCGCACGTGGCGTGACTTAGAGATCGCACCAGCCACATATTTCAGAACTGCGGGCAGATCTTCGCTGACAACGATAGTTTCGATGCCCGGTGCGGCATAGACGGGGAAGGCTGAGTCTGCGACTACGATCCAGTTTCTATGACCATAGAGGGGAAGCCGATTCTGGACGATCGCCTTCCAGTCAGAGGAGGAACCGCTAGCCTGGCTTTGTGAGAAGGATGGGCTAACGAGCAACGCTAGAACCCAAACGATGGTGCGCAATCTTCCGTTCAGTGTGTGCATAAGAACCCCGCAGATTCGAACATAAGCTTGGTCGTGGGCGTCATCGGGCCTGCCTTGTGTAGGACGGCTCTTGTAAAGTTGTAACTGAATGCTGCTCCAGGAAACGATCCACTTCGTCTCCGGTAGGCATCGAAGGTTGAGCTCCGGGCCGCGTGACCGAAATTGCGGCGACAGCCGAAGCGAAAACGGCGCTGCGCGCAACTGTCGAGCCGCGCATTAGCCCCACTGCAAATCCTGCATTGAATGCGTCTCCGGCGGCAGTCGTGTCCACAGCATCCACGGGAAACGCGGGGATGCGCTCTTTCGCTAAAGTCCCTTGGGCAATGAGGCAACCGCGCGCTCCCAACTTCAACAATATGTTCTTGACACCGCAATCCAGGAGGCGCTCTGCGGCCTCATAGAAGCCTTGGTCGCCATTCTCAATGCGGGTCTTAAGGAGTTCCTGGGTTTCAGTCTCGTTCGGCGTAATCCAGGTGACCCTGCGAAGCAGGGCCGTTGGGAGCTCGCGCGCCGGCGCCGGGTCAAGCATCAGCGGGATGTCGTGGCGCTCAGCAAACTGGGCCAGGTACTCAACCGTCTCTAAAGGAATCTCAAGCTGCGCCAAAAGAAATCCAGCGCGTTCCAGAATCGTCGCTGCTTTTTCCAGCAGCTTCGGCGTGAGTCGCCCATTGGCTCCGGGCACGACCACGATGTTGTTTTCGCCAAGGCGTCCGGTCGTGATCAACGCAACGCCAGAAGGACCTTCTACGGTGTTCACGTAAGCAGTGTCCACGCCGGCATCTTTCAAACCATTGCGCAACTGAGTTCCGAAGGCATCGCTCCCAACGTTTCCCACCATCGAAACGGGGTACCCGAGTTTCGCGACTGCGACTGTCTGGTTTGCACCTTTACCTCCGTAAAAAGTGTTGAAGCTATTGCCAATGATCGTCTCTCCTACCTGCGGAATACGATCAGCGCTCACTACTAAGTCCAGATTAATACTGCCGACGACAACAATTGGTTTATGCATAACGATTCGAGTTCGATTACCTCACCATGGGTGCGATCGCGATCGATCCCAGCCCAAGCAGAAAGAAGATGAACATGGCGGGAATCAGTTTGCGAGAGGCCTGCGGAGCGCTGGCAAATTCTTTCCAGATGAAGACGCCCCAGACGGCCGACACCATCGTCGCACCTTGGCCGATTGCATAGGAGACCGCCGGACCGATTATTTGTGCGTGGGATGCCACAAAGTTGAACACCGTTCCCGTACACCAGATGAGTCCACCTATGACGCCCCAGAAATGCCATGTCGGTTTTGCCTGAAAGTATTGAGACATGTTGACCGGGGGTGTGCCGGTGAGAGGCTTTTTCATAAAGAGGTAGTTCACCGGTATCGCGCAAAGGACTACCCCCAAAGCGAAGAACAAGGCTACCGTGTAGGGCCCCAAGGAATGCTCTCCCGTCACAGCCTTGGTCACGAGCGGATAAAAAACGCCCATGAGCACACCGCAAGCAACGCTAATCCAGATTCCACGCACACTGATCGAACGGCGCTCGCGCTCTCTGCGGCGATAGGCGAGTGCGTCAATA
>Ga0074046_10002565_pt1 | contig 15624 bp, 14 predicted proteins | sample BogForMeECP23OM3_FD_94441 | JGI IMG/M metagenome (GOLD analysis project Ga0074046, IMG submission 94441) | Bog forest soil microbial communities from Calvert Island, British Columbia, Canada - Bog Forest MetaG ECP23OM3 | ecosystem: Environmental > Terrestrial > Soil > Wetlands ...
CGCTCATATATGGCGCTTCTGTCGAGGTCCAGAGCTTGGCAGATCTTGCCCAACCAGGATTCAATCTCTGTGTCGACTGCGTCGGCCGGCACCCGCGCCATAGCCGCCGAGAGTTCTCCCACCAGCGACTCGAAGCGCTTGACCTCACGCCGATCGCGGCCGACGCGCGGGGCTCTGTCACGTTTCGGCTCGATAGTGGCGCTGGTCGCTCGTCGTTGCATCTGTGAAAAGTAAAAGCCGCGTGCTGGGTTTGGACGTCTGGGACGGGTGTACGCGAAATGCAATCGCGCCGGGACGCGATCCTTTCGTTGGGCACGATACAACAGCGATTCGCACTAAAGCGAGCGTCGCGCACCGATACACGCCGGCAAACTACGAGGTCACGGAGATTTCACGGAGGATTTGGCTGCCGTTATAACGCTGTGAATGGCGCTTAGTGCGGCAAATCCAACTGATTCGGTAACGCCTTTCTAATCGCCCGCAGCAGGCTTTTTTCATCGAAAGGCTTGAGCAGGCTGGCACTCGGATGCGCATCGCGCATCATTTTCCTGGTCTGCACATCGTCACGGCCGCTTATCAGGATCGTCGGCACGTGGCGTCCTGCGGCAGTCAACTTCCGGCATAATTCAATCCCGGTCATTCCCGGCATGTAGACGTCCAACAGCAGGCACAGGTCACCGGCTGGAAGATCGCCGCTCAGGAAATCTTCGGCGCTCTGAAAGTCCGACACTTCGAATCCCAAGACCTGCAACTGCCGCCGCAGCGCGCGACGCATCGACGCATCGTCATCTACCACAATTATCGTAGCCGTCGATTTCTTCCCCAATTGACGATACCGGCTGCCCGGGATACTGGCGCTCACAATCTCCATCGTTTGCGCAAGGACATTGTGCATCGCGGGGCGGCCGGTCGGCCATTGTACCAAAGTACAATATCTCTCTCCGAAAAAATGGACGAATCTTGCGCTAGCGCGGAAAAGCGAAAGCGCGTCGTGGTCCGACGAGACGGCGCAACTAATCTACTGGCATCCAAGCGAAGCAGTCCGGGGAGAAGATGAATCTAAACTCGAGAAGTATGAAATGTGCAATGGGCCTGCTGCTCGGAGGATTTTTGCTGGCCGGCTGCTCTCAAAGCGCACCGCCTGAGGCAAGCCAACCCTCCCAGGCACCGGCCGTACAGGCACCGCCGCCGCCGATGGCGAGCGTCCAGCCGCCCCAACCCGGCGCGGCGGGAGGACAGTACGAAGAGCCACCTGTCGTCAATGTGGCTGACCTGATGCCCGCTACTCCTCTCTCGGGGCCGGGATTTTCCGTTCAACCACAGGCACCCACGAACGGCGCGATGGGCCAATACACAATCGTGGCCGACCCGAGCGTCTTTCATGACGACGCAGGTTCTTACTACGTCGAGAGTCTCGACATGCTGAAGATACGTCTCTCCGAGATTCCTGCGATCGAACAACTCGATGGCATGAGTAACACCAGCGTGTTCGCTCAGGCGCTCGCCTCCAGCGCAATACGTCCTGTAAACGCCGCCGCAAATATGGTCATGCATCCGATGGATACCGTCACCGGGCTGCCCAGCGGAGTCGGAGATTTGTTTGGCCGCGTAAGTCTTGGCGCGGGAGAAATAGCTTCATCAACCGCGAATTCCTTCGGCAGCGGCAAGGCCGCCGGTCAGGCCGGCAACGCTACGCTCACCGCGTTGGGCTATGACCAGGTGCGTCGGCAGCTCGCACATGAGCTACACGTCGATCCTTACAGCTCAGATCCGATTCTCACCAAGAAGCTGAACCACGTTGCCTGGGTCATGTTCTCGGCCCGCATGACGGTCTCCGCGGCCATGATGGCAGTCCCAGGTTCGATGATCATCACGGCCGTCACGGTCACCAACGATCTCGTCTATCAGACACCGAGAGCAGACCTGATCATCCTAGTTCAAAAGAAGCTGAAGAGTTTCGGTCTATCGCAGGAGGAGATCGTGGCCTTTAGCAGCAACACCGCGATTCCGTTGAGTTTGCAAGTTACCGCGGTCAAAGACCTCGAGGCTCTCGGCAACATTCCGGGGCGTCGCGCGGCCGCAGCCGCCATCGGCAACATGATGACCGAGTACCAGGCGCGGTTCCTGGTTACTTCGCTGCACATGCTTGTTCGATGGGGTCAGCAGCAGGCTCCAATCAGCGGGATTCAGGCTCCCGGTGTGCTGATTGGACATGATCAGAACGGCGCGACTATTCTGCCTGCCCCGGTCGACTACCTGTCATGGACCCCGCGCACTGCGGGGTTTGCCACCGATCCCAACTTGATGGCTCAGCAGAATCGCGTGCTTTGGATCACTGGCAAGATGACGCCGCTCGCACGTCAGCAACTGGCGGCCAACGGCTGGAATGTACGCGAAGGTGAACAACAGTAACGCGTAAGATTTGGTTCACGAAACTTATTGAAACTGGCAAGAGCCAAGATGCGGAGGAGAAAATGATTACCAAAACCCCGAGAAACAAAATAGCAACCTGTATAGCCGCAGCGAGTCTGGCGGCGGCGCTACTGACTTCGGGATGCTCGACCACGGTCGAGAGTCAGCCGTCGGCCGCGAAGGCGCTCGAGTCGGGTGGCCCGCTGCCCAGTGCAGTCACCGGATTTCTCGGTCCCGATGCGTCCAGGTTGGCTCCGGGCCCAGAGGGTGGCGCCGCGCTCGCATGGATAAATCCCAACGCTCAATGGAGCAGCTACACCAAGATCCAGTTGATGCCGGTTGAGTTCTGGGCGGCCGCCGATTCAAAAGTATCGACTGCGGACCAAGCCGTGCTGACCGAATACTTCTACAATGCGCTGCAAACGAACCTGTCCAAGAGCTTCACACTTGTGGATCAGCCAGGACCCGGCGTTATGACCTTGCGGGTGGCCCTCATGGATGCGACGACCGCGGTACCTGGCCTCCGCACCATCTCGGTAGTTGTCCCACAAGCCCGCGTACTCAACATGGCGCAATCGCTTGCGACCGACAGCTACGCGTTTGTGGGATCCGCCGAAGCCGAAATGAAGATGACTGATTCGGTCACCGGTCAGGTGCTGGGCGAAGCAGTCGATCAGCGTGCCGGCGGTATGGGGATGAAGGGTGCAGCTTCGTTCCAATGGGGCGACGCGCAGAACGCGATGGACTACTGGGCACAGAAGATCCCTAATCGCATTTTGCAACTGCAAGGAAAGTCTGCGCAGAGCTAGGAACCCTCGTTTAGCTGAGAGTGAAACGAGAAGCCGGCATCAGAAGAAGGAGTACTCAATGCCTGGTTGGAAAAATAAATCTGTCGCGCTCGCGCTGTTAGTTGGTGTGTTCTTGAGCCTGCTATCCCGAGGCACCGCTTGGTCTCAGGACAAGAAACCCAACATCCTCGTCATCATGGGTGACGACATCGGTATGTGGAACATCGGCGCCTACCATCGTGGCATGATGGCCGGCCGCACCCCGAACCTTGACAAGCTCGCGAAAGAGGGCATGTTGTTCACCGACTACTACGCCGAGGCAAGCTGCACGGCAGGTCGCGCGAACTTCATCACCGGCGAGCTGCCGATCCGCACCGGCATGACCACCGTCGGCCAGGCCGGCGCCAAGATCGGCATACCGGCGGAAGCGGTGACCATCGCCACGATACTTAAGTCCATGGGCTATGCCACGGGCCAGTTCGGCAAGAACCACCTTGGCGATCTCAATGAGTTCCTGCCCACCGTTCACGGCTTCGACGAATTCTTCGGCTATTTGTATCACCTCGATGCGATGGAAGACCCGGCCCACCCCGACTATCCGCAGAACCTTTTGAATGTCGTCGGCCCGCGCAACATGGTTCATTCCTGGGCGACCGACACGGACGATCCGACAGTAATGCCGCGCTGGGGCAAGATCGGCAAACAGAAGATTGAGGATGCCGGCCCGCTCTATCCGAAACGGATGGAAACGGTGGACGACGAGATTCGCGACCTCGCAATCAACTTCATGGACAAGGCCCAAAAGGACGGCAAGCCGTTCTTCGTCTGGCTCAACCCGACGCGCATGCACATCGTCACGCATCTCTCCCCGAAGTATGAAGCGATGCGCAACTCAGAGAATGGCTGGTCGGAAGAGGAAGCCGGCATGGCCCAACTCGATGACGACGTCGGCCTGATGATGAAGAAAATCAAAGACATGGGGGTCGACGACAACACCATCGTGGTCTTCACCACCGACAACGGCACCGAAGTCTTCACCTGGCCTGACGGCGGTCAGACGCCGTTCGCGCAGTCCAAGGGAACAGTCCTCGAAGGTGGTTTCCGCGTGCCATGCCTCCTTCGCTGGCCTGGACACACGCCGCCGGACTCCGTGCAGAACGGCATCTTCTCCGGCCTGGACTGGCTTCCGACCTTCGTGTCCGTGGCCGGCAATCCGAACGTCACAGAAGAATTGCTGAAGGGCAAGACGATCGGCGACCGGACTTACAAGAACCATCTGGATGGCTACGACCAGACGGCCGCCATCACCGGCAAAGGGCCGTCCACGCGTCACGAAATCTTCTACCTCGGCGAGAGCACTGTCGGTGCGGTACGCATCGACGACTATAAGTTTCGTTTCATCGACCAGCCCGATGGCTGGCTGGGTGTTAAGGCCCATCCGGACGTGCCTTATATCACCAACCTTCGCCTGGATCCCTTCGAGCGGACTGGCTGGCCCAACAATGGAACCAAAGACGGCGCGCAGCAGTACTTCGATTGGTTCAAGTACGAGTTCTGGCGCTTTGTGTTCGTCCAGCAGTTGATGGGCAAGGAACTCAAGACATTCCTCGATTACCCGCCGATGCAGCGAGGCGCGAGTTTCAACCTTGACGCGGTGAAAGCTGAGATGGCGAAAAAGATGGCGGAGGCAGAGGCGGCGAGCAAAGGTACTGGCCAGTAACTCACATGACCTTCACAACTGGCGGCCCTCAGGGCCGCAAGCAGTCCAACATCGGCGTGAGAAAACGCGGGAGACAGTTCAATGGCGAATCCAACTTCAAGCTCAAATGCAGAAGAGATTGCTAAGCGCGCGATTTCAACAATGGTAGTGCTAGGTATGCTCGCATTGGCCGGATGCTCCTCGTCCGAACCATCCGCGACACAGCAAGCGGCGCTGGCGAAGACCGAGTTACACTTCGATATCAACAAGTGCGAGCAGATCGAACCGGGTTTGTTCAAATGTCCCGCCGCTGACAAGGCGATTTGCAACCCCGACTACAACGGACAGGCCGAATGCGTCCGAATCGGACCGAAAGGGAGCGTCTTCGTCCAGAGCGGTTTGGCTAACTGATAGGGGCGCGATGACGATGGCTTGATCCAACGTCGCTTTTGAGGCTGAATGCCACCGTCGTTATCTAAATTGAGGAAGGAACCCAAATGCGAACGTTTTTGACTGCAGCGCTCGGTCTCCTCCTGCTCGCCTCGGGATCGGCGCGCGCCCAAGGTGTCGTGCTGCCTTTGCCGCCTGAGGATCAGCAAAATATAACGGCTCAACTTGGGCCGGGAGTCGTCGGCGCTGCGTTGCCGAGCAGCCCCATAAGCGACCCGTCCGTTTACTTCCCGCTTCAAGATAAGTCACAACAGTACCAAGTCGTCGCGGGACCCCACGCCGGGACCATTCAGACGCTTGGGCTCTGGAAGGCCAGGCGCCCCGGCGGAAAGAAGGCCTGGCGGTTTCAGATGACTCCAACGCTAGCGGGCTTCATGCGCGAGACGGACCAGGGCGACATCATTATGGCCGCCCTCACCGACTCGGGCGAAGGCGTGGTAGTCGTCACGACTCCTGCCAATCCGTTTGTGCCCAAGGGCATGCAACCGGGAGAAACGAGAACCTATACCCAGCAGGTCGCGGTGAACTATCTGGATGACCCCAGCGACCAGAGATACTCGGGATCGATCAACGGCACCTACACGTACGTCGGTACCTATCAGGTGACGGTGCCCGCTGGCACTTTCCCCGCGGTAATGTTCCGCGTCAAGTGCGAAGGCAAAGTTGGTCCGGCTCACACACAGAACACGGGCTACAACTTTTTTGCACCCGGCGTCGGCATGGTCGCAATGATCCTCGAGGAGGACGTGACGGCCTTCTGGCTCTTCAACATTGATAGCACAACTGGCAAGGTACTCATGTCGAAATAAACGGCGCATTGGGCGCAGCCCAAAGACGAGGACCTAAGAGTGCAGCACAATGGCGAACCCTGGCCGGAGGTGATTGTGGGGACAGTGTCGCGCAAGGTTCATAAGGCCATTTCTCTTGCGGCAGTTATTTTGCTGGCATTTGTAACGTCCGCGCGAGGTGCCGGGATTGAGCTGTATCCAACTGATTCTGGCACAGCAGGTGCCGGACAAGCGGCCATTGCAGAGGACGCTTCGACCGCAGCTTCGAATCCCGCCGGAATGACTCTACTCGACCGCTCGCAACTGCTGACTGCTCCGGGCGTGCTCTTGCCCTCGACCAATTTCGACGTTGCTCCAGAAACGACAACCTCGGGTGGTGGCGGCGGCAATGCCGGCGTGTTTTTTCCGCTCGGCTCGTTTTTCTATGTCCACAAGCTCTCCGAGCGGGTGCGACTCGGCGTGGCGGTTTTTTCAGATTACGGTCTTGGCGGAGACTACGGCAAGACGTGGGTTGGACGCCATTACATAACGGAGGCGTCACTCATCACTGGCAAAGTCAACCCGACAATCGCCTACGACGTAAACAACTGGCTGTCAGTAGGCACAGGTTTTAGCTTCGGGGTTGGGCGTTTCACATTTCAATCGAAGATTAACAACGTTCGTCCAGGCGTGCCGGATGGTGGCCTCGCGATGGAGTCGTGGGATGAGGCGTTCGGCGCTAAGGTCGGCATATTGCTCAGGCCGATTTCCAAACTTCGCATCGGGCTCACCTATCAGTCACCGGAAGACTACAAATTCGGCTTTCGACCGCACGTCACCGGCCTCGGTCCGGTTGCGAGCCGCATTCGCCAGAGACTCGGCGGGGTGAAAATCAATGTCCCTTTGACGGAGCCGCAGCAAGTAATGGCGAGCGCGGTCTATGATGTCCTACCCAGCTGGAGTCTGATGGGTAACGTCGGATGGCAGAACTGGACGCAGTTCGGGGAGTTTCCGGTCGGGATCTCCGGCAAAAACCAAAGGACTCTGACCGCCAACCTGCACTTCTCGAACACGTGTCAGATCGCGATCGGGCAGCAACTTCGGATCGGTGAAAAATGGCTGTGGTCTGCGGGATTCGCGTACGACAGTTCCCCGGTTTCGAGGGCGAATCGTAATCCGGTCCTGCCTCTCGATCGACAGTTGCGGTACGGCACCGGCATCCAGTATGAGATCAACCGCGACCTAACGGCCGGCGCCACGTGGGAGTTGATGGATGCTGGTCCAGGCCCTTACAGCAATACGCGCGGTCGCGGTCCGTTGGCCGAGACACTGCAAGGGCATTACTCGACGAACCTTCTGAACTTCGCCGCGCTCAATGTCATCTGGAAATTTTAGTTTCGTCGTAGTACGGTGCTCTGAATGGACAAGCACATAAGTAAGCATCCCGAAACTCAACATCTCGCGGGCGATGTGGTTCACTACCGCGAGTACAAAATTCTGCTGCAACCTGATCGATTCACGAGCAAAAACGGCTCTCTCGAGTTTTGGGAGACAGCGTCAAAGACTCTTAAGAAGCTCCACCTCAAGGTGGATGTCGACGACCGCGGATTCGACAGCCAGGTTCGGGAAGTGCTCTTCTACGACACTCCGCAGTTTGACCTCTACAACAACCACTTCATTCTGCGAAAGCGCACCTTTTACGACCAGGGATGGCCCCGGCCCGGCCACGAGCTGACTTTCAAATACCGCGCGCCCGAGCTTAAGAACGCCGCCGCCATTGACGTGCGTCCGCAATTGGGCGGACACGACGAAGTCAAGTTCAAAGAGGAGTTGCTGCTCGAGCGCGATCGCCTCGGCGGGATGCGCAGCGTTTATTCTCACGGATGCGTCCTGACGTCGCCTAACATTGAACTCGATCGCGGCATCGAGGACATCGCCCGCGCCTTTCCGACTCTCAAGCGCATAGACATACGGCCCAGAACCAAAATGATGCTGGTCAACAACGTAGCGGTCGAAGAAGTGCAGAATACGATGGGCATCATCCATTTCGGGCACCACTTCAAAGGCAAGACCACCATCGCGATATGGCGCAGCCGCGCACTGGAAAAATCACTGTCGGGCGAGTTCGCCTTTCAGTGCAAGTTCGATCGGCTTGATGAGGTGAGCAAGGAGTCCATCGAGCTCTCCGAAGAGTTCTATAAAAGGGTGCAGCTCGATTGCGCGGAATGGATCAAACTCGGCACCACCAAGACCGCGATGGTCTACGGGCTCGGCGACAGACAGCAACTAAAGAACCGCGAATGAGTGGAGCGGGCGACCGGAGTCGAACCGGCGACGTCCAGCTTGGTAACTCGCCGAACCGATTTTCGCGAAAACCTCGCTGCCACCGCTTGTTGGCAGCGTAGCGCCGGTACACAATCCCTTGCAATCTTTTCTTGCTTCCTATTTCCCGTTTCTTCCCTTCTTTTCCCCTCCAGTCCGCGCGCGATTTCGTAGCGCTGACACGACCAGCAAGAATTCCAGCATGCGGCGCGAGCACGCGGAACTTCGTGCGCGGCTTGAAGGCGAGCGCCAGCTTCAAATTCTCGCGGCGCAGATCGTTGGAGCGGCGCAGATCGCGCTGTCATCGGAAAAGCGATCGAAGGTTTCGCTCAAGCGATGCGCGCACCATCACCGCGCGGTCGTGCGGGCGGACGCGCGCGCGCGCGAAGAGCCTGGCGCTACTTCGACGGCACTTTCATGCCGGAGTCCGCAAAGCTTGAATCGAAGATCGCTGTGTACGAACGGTACGCTTCGGAGGGCCGAGCACGAGCGATTGTCGCGAGACGCTACGAAGACGGTAGATTCGCTCCCAACGCGCGGTAGGAGATCGCGAACGCCAAAAAGACGATTGACGCGACGCCGTCAGGGTGAGATAAGAGCCGCGGAGGAAAGCACTCATGCAAAGACCAACCGGTGTGGCGGCAGTCGCAGTGTTTTCGGCAATTGTGATGGGCCTGTTTGCCCGTTCGCCCTACGCAGAAGCGGGCGGCAACTGCGAGGCTAAGCTGGCGGGTAAATCTTACAATTGCAGCTGGGTGGTTAGCGATGGTCCATCGTTTACCGAGTGCGACGAGTTTGTGACCGGGGGGCATCCAATTTCTTCGATTTCCTTTTTTCCAGTATGGATTGGGGCTGCGCATGTGATCCAACGGGCTCTTCCAAGTCGCCATCGTTCGACAGTTCTTCGAGCTCCTTTGAGTGCTCATCCGCCACTGGGTCTTTCATGATCAGCGGAAAAGTAAACGGCAAGAAACTCTCCGCTCAGGGAGAGGCGGCATTCGGCGAGCAGTATGTCGGTACGTGCAAGCTGAGTTCTTCGCCTTGCCTTTGAAGGATGCACGCTCGCTTCGCGAATCGCGCGACTATCCCCCTTATCGCCGTTCTGCGCGAGCCGCTTGTCGCGAGCGCATCCTGAGATTTGGAACGCAAGTGTCCCAAGTGGGCAGGCCTTCGGCTAAAGAGACTCTTGATCCACGGCCCGGCGAATTGCTCGCTGTCGAGTTCTGCTGCGAGTCGTGAGAGCCTGTCCGCTGATCGCGGACTAGAGCACGTAGCTCGGGCCCGTGGCTTTGCGCGGTGGCTCCGCGCTGCCCTTCACATGGTTTCGCGCCGCTGCCTAGCGGCCGTTACTCGTTGCCCGGCTAACGACCAGCCGACGCGCTATGCGATGCGCGCTGAACGCCATGTGGTGCCCCCCTACTTCCGTCGCTTCAGCGCCTCTACTGCGGCTCTCCGCGCGGCTGGGTTCTAGCCCACTTGTACTTTCTCCGCCATCGAGTTCTCCGGCGCTCGCGCCGGCGTCAGCCGTTAGAGGCTCCACGAACCTTTCGGGGTTTATTGCTATCGAGAACCAGTGACGAGCTTTTCGCTCGCCCAGGCGACGGATGAGACGAAATACCGCTTCGATCGCTACGGTCGTGCACAGTGTTCCGAACGCGCTCGCGGCAAGCGCCTCGCGCGGCGGCACTAAGGCGCGGTCATCCGCGCATTTTCGGTGATACGTGGGTGATAGCGAGCTGTCGCGATCTTCGCGATTCTCGCGCCGTGCCGCTAACTGTTCGGATTTACAAGCGAAAGAATGGAGCGGGCGACCGGGGTCGAACCGGCGACGTCCAGCTTGGGAAGCTGGCATTCTACCACTGAATTACACCCGCTCGGAGCCGAGTCTAGGTGCGGACCTGCATACTGTCAATTGAGCCCTGGCGACTCGCCTGCAGTAGATCTCGCGCGAATACAAGCGCACTTCCCCATTGACTTCGTTGCCCTCGATCAAAAAACTCTCACGTATGACTCTCCGTTTTCGGGACGCCGCCGCACGCTTGTCTAGACGTTCGTTCCATGAAGCCATTGTTGCGCTGATCGTAGGATGCCTGGCTCTCGCGTCCGCCGGATGCTTTCATTTTGGGGCAAAGTCGAGTTCCGCGAACACCCCTACTCAGCAGCAGATGGAGGCCTACGCCGAACAACAAACCGCGCTTCGAAGAGACGCGAGCCAGCCGAACCGCGAATCGCAGGAACATTGTGATCAACTCGCCACGGCCCCGCCCGGCGTCGAGGAGCTTCGAATCAATCATGGTGCCGTCGAGAGCCGCCAATGGACGCTGCTCGCAAATGGCTCCGTGCTGCAATGGTCTTTCGTGAGGGTACCGGATGGCTCGCCTGAGGGCTGGGCGCCGAAACCCGGCCTCGACAAGCTCAATTTCCAACCTCCTCTCGAACCCGCTCTCACCGCAGGCTCAAACCACTTCCTCGCTTATGCTCCGATCGACAGCAACAGCCTCGAAGACAACCAGAAATCCACCACCGCGAGAGCGGTGTTCGGCCCTGCGCAAGGCAACTTTACGTGGCGCGGACGAAAGTACAGTTACACTCTGACGCCCGAATTGCCCTGCTTTCCCCGATTGCAGTAAAACCTCGCGATGACCGCATCGCGAAAGCTGACGCGCGACTTTTACGCACGACCCGTTCTGCTCGTCGCGCGCGAATGCATCGGCAAAGTCCTGGTGCATCGCACCGCCGACGGCATCGCGGCCGGCCGCATCGTAGAGGTCGAAGCCTATCGCGGCCCGCTAGACCTTGCGGCGCATAGCGCGCGCGGTCTGACTAAACGGACTGCCGCGATGTACGGGCCACCGGGCTATGCTTACGTGTACTTGCTATACGGAATCAGTTGGGCGATGAACCTTGTGACTACTGCCGATGGCGAGCCGCACGGGGTACTGATTCGAGCAATCGAACCGTTACGAGGTATCGCTTTGATGGCGCGGCGCCGGCGTAAACCGCCGGATTCCAAAGAACTGACTAATGGACCCGGCAAACTGACTAATGCACTGGCTATTACCGGCGCCGACTACGGACGGGACTTATGCGGTGGACGGCTCTACCTCGAACGGTCCGAACTTCCCATCGGACGAATCGGCCGCTCGCCCAGGATCAACGTCGATTACGCCGGCCGCTGGGCGTCAAAGCGATGGCGCTTTTATGAAAGCGGCAACCGTTACGTCTCGGTCGCACCGCGCGATTAGAGATTCGGAGCATTCTGCACGCCCGCCTCAGGACGCAACACAACGACCACATTCTTGAACCTTGCCACGACGATCGGATACTCCCGGCGAATCTCGGCGACTTGTGGAGGCGCCACCGTCGGCGAGACGACGATCACGCGCGGCGCTGCGCGTTCATCTCCGTGAAATGGAATCCGAACCACCTGCACTCTATCCCGCTGCGCGGCAGGAATGTAGTAGCTAACGACATAGTACTCGTGATATGCGCCGACGCGCCGCTGGGAACCCGCATTAGCCAGTGCTATCTCACATGCTTCGCGCCAGCGATGGTCTCCCTGCCTCAAGTCCAGCGACACTCGCAATATAGAGAGAATTCCTATCGCGACGATCGCGGCCGTACGATAATTTCGCGAAGGCAAATACTCAATCCCTATCGCAGTGAGTATAAAGATGGGAACGAAAGAGGATATCACGTAGCGCGTCACGAGCATCGGAACAACGAGGTACGATCCAGCCAACAGAGCAATCGGCGGCAGCCCGATCCAGAGGATCAGCAGCATTGCCAAATCTCGACGCGAACGCCAGAGCTGAAATCCGCCCACGATCGCGAACAGCGCGAACAACAGGAACGGCCAACTACCCAGCCCGCTCTCGAATGTCGCCAATGGCTCCCATGACCCCGGCGGCTTGATCCATTCGTAGTCGCCCCGCTTCACGCCCTCGACTCCATATCGCAGGCCGGCGAAAAAGGGCAGCAGCAACACTATCGCGGCAACGATTGCGACCCCCATCAGCCATGGCTCCGCGCTTCGCGCCTTTTCGTCGCTTTGTGCGTGGGCAAGTCGTAGATAGATCAGCCACAACGCCTCGGCCGCAATCACAAGCGCCGCAGTAAAGTTGGTGGCCACTGCAATCGCGGAAAAAATCGTAAGACCGGTGTAGTTCGCCGGTCCTCCCAACCGCCGTGCGCGTAACAGAAAAATCACCTGCGCCAGAATCCACGCCTGCATCATCGAATACATTCGCGCCTGGCGGGCGATTTCCACCGACGGAAGCCCAACCGCAAACAGCAGCGCGCACACCGCCGCCACCATGTAGATGCGGCCTTTTTCATATCTCGCCCGTTCTTTCACGGGAGAGGCGGCCGAGCGCAGCTCGGCAGGTGAGGGTTCTGGGCCCCCGCACACCGCCAGCATGACTTCTACGCCTAGGACGAACACCAGCATGATCGACAGCGACCCGATCAGTGCTGGCAACGCCCGCATCGCCGCCTCGCTCTCGCCGAAAGTCAGCATCCAGGCGTGTTGCGCGAGTTCGCAAATCGGGAACTTGCCCGAATCCAGCTGATGCTGAATCAGCAAGACGTCCCTGACGCTCCGTCCTGACGACTCGGCCCATGAAAGCGACTCGTCAATCGACAGCTCGCGCGCGCCGAGGCGAAAAAAACGCAGTAGCGTGCCCACTACGACCGCCGTGAGCAGCACTGCGCCACCCTGTCCTCGCCAGCCGCCCGGCAGAAAGTTGCGCTTCATTGCTCTGACAGATGTTTGATGGAGAAATTGCGCGACGCCGCTGTTTCGCGTCTACTGTCCGTTATGCCGACGCCCGCGCGTAACCCTTTTCCGCTCGCAATCATAACCGACTTCGGCTATCGCGACCACTATGTCGGTGCGATGAAGGGCGTCATCGCGTCGATCGCTCCCAGAGCCACCGTCATCGACATCAACCACGGCATCCCGGCGCAATCCATCGCCGCTGGCGCGCTCGCTCTGCGCGAGTCCTGGCACTACTTCCCTCCGCGCACGGTCTTCCTGGCGGTCGTCGATCCTGGCGTCGGCACCGCGCGTGCACCGATCGCCATCGAGACTCGCGCCGGCGCCCGCTTCGTCGGCCCAGACAACGGCCTGCTATGGCTGGCGGCGAACAAGGCCGGCATCAAGCGAATTGTGAAACTGACTTCGCCCCGCCATCGTCTTACCAGTGTCAGTGCTACTTTCCACGGCCGCGACATCTTTGCGCCCGCCGCGGCGTATCTCTGGCGCGGCACTTCGATTTCCGCGCTCGGGCCCGCGCTCCGCCCGCCTTCGATCGTTCAGCTCGATCTGCCGCGTCCCGTGGAGTCGGCGCGCGAGGTGCGCGGTGAAGTGATCTATGTGGACGGCTTCGGCAACCTGGTGAGCAATATCGATCGCCGAGCGGCCAAGCAGTTCGGCTCTCGCTTTCGCCACAAATCCCTTTCAGTTAGGATCGAACGTGGCGCGGCGATGCGAATGCTTGACGCTTATGGTGACGCGCCCAAAGGTGCCCCTCTCGCAATATTCGGGAGCTTCGGCCTGCTCGAAGTCGCGGTGCGCAACGGCAACGCTGCCGCGCACTTCGCCGCCGGACCCGGCTCATCGGTATCGCTCGTCGCGGCCGCGGGCCGCACTTAATCATGGATGAAATAGTCGCACACAAGGGCACTCCCACCGTCCTTACCGAAATTCCGCGATACACCGCGCCGGCAGAACCGGGCGCGCGTGAGCTCGACGCTCCGCGAGTCCCGCCGTTGAACGTCGCGCTGCTCTTGCTGACACTCCTGACCACGACCACCGCCGGCGCGTACATGAATGGCGAGGAAGTCTCCTTCTGGCATCCGTTTCTCGCCATCGCCGCCTTGCGTTCCGGCCTCTCGTTCTCGATTCCTCTCATGATGATTCTCTTCGCGCATGAGATGGGCCACTACCTGACTTCGCGCTACCACAACGTCGACGCCTCCCTGCCCTACTTCATCCCGGCGCCGCCTTCGCTCTTTATCATCGGGACCTTCGGCGCATTTATCCGGATGCGCGAGCCGGCTCGCACTCGCCGGGTAATGTTCGACATTGGCGCCGCCGGCCCGTGGGCGGGCGTAATGCTCGCGATACCCGCCGTCATCATCGGCCTCTATCTTTCCGACGTGACGCCGCTCGACAAATCCGCCGGCGGCCTCGAGCTCGGCAACTCGCTCCTGTTCCTCGGTCTCTCGCACCTAGTGCTGGGCGTCGATCCTTCGACCGTCAACGTGAATCTCAGTCCGATCGCTTTCGCGGGATGGCTCGGGTTGTTCGTCACCACGCTGAACCTGTTGCCCGTCGGACAGCTCGACGGCGGCCACGTAATTTACGCGCTGTTTCCGCGCCGCCATCGAACGATCTCCGTGCTGTTCGTCATTTCGTGCGTGCTGATGGTGCTGGTGCCGCTCGCGCTCGGGATGAGTTTCTGGGGTGGCTGGCTGCTATGGGCTGTCCTGTCGGTGGCTCTGGGACTGGGACATCCGTCCACCGTCGATCGCGACACTCCGCTGAATCCGCGTCGCGCTCTCGCCGCCTGGGCTACCGTCGCCCTGTTCATCGTGACGTTCAGCCCGGTGCCGCTCTCGTTTGTGCAACCCGAGGCGCCTCCGCCGACGCAGCCGAGCGATCACAGCCAGGAAATAATCCATCACGCACCGCACTACGACGAGATGCTGCGCCAAATCGTCCGCTCGAAAATCTGAGGAGCCGCATTGGCCGACATCTCGAACAAACCGAACCTGCATACGAAGCCCCATCGCCCGAGCTGGGATCAATACTTCATGACGATCACGCGCGAGGTCGCCGAGCGCTCGACCTGCCTGCGCGCCAAGGTCGGCGCCGTCATCGTTCGTGACCGCAGCATCCTCGCGACCGGCTACAATGGCTCGCCAGCGGGATTACCGCATTGCACCGAGGTCGGATGCCTCGTCTACGAATCGCGCACGCCCGACGGCGAAATCGAGCAGAACTGCTATCGAACCATCCACGCCGAGATCAACGCGATCTCGCAAGCGGCTCGCAACGGCGCCGCCATCCGCGATGCCGACATCTACGTCACGCACACTCCGTGCATCCACTGCCTCAAGGTGCTCATCAATACCGGCGTCCGCACGGTGTACTATGCACGCCCCTACAAGCTCCACACCG
>Ga0074046_10002566_pt1 | contig 15611 bp, 14 predicted proteins | sample BogForMeECP23OM3_FD_94441 | JGI IMG/M metagenome (GOLD analysis project Ga0074046, IMG submission 94441) | Bog forest soil microbial communities from Calvert Island, British Columbia, Canada - Bog Forest MetaG ECP23OM3 | ecosystem: Environmental > Terrestrial > Soil > Wetlands ...
GGACGCTCCGCGACGCGGGGCTGGAAACGATATTTCTATCTTTCGGCGATCCATCAGTTTTTGCGCGACGCCCCGGCGGTGGACGTGCACATCGTGACGCAGGAGCCCGGGTAGGCCGGCATGTCGGAGCATAAACACATCCTGGTGGTGGACGACGAATCCCAGATCGCGCGGGTGCTGCGGACTTCTCTTTCCAGCCACGGATACGACATCCGCGTGGCCAACGACGGCGAGACTGCGCTGGAGATCATGAAAGACTGGTCGCCGGATCTGGTCATCACCGACCTGGCCATGCCCAACATGGACGGACTGGAGTTGTGCCGGCGGCTGCGGACGAAGACGCAAATCCCGATCATCGTGCTCTCGGTACGGGGTGAGGAGCGGACCAAGGTCAAGGCTCTGGATGCGGGTGCGGATGACTACGTGACCAAGCCGTTCGGCATCGAGGAACTCCTGGCGCGCGTCCGCGCCAATCTTCGCCGCGTGCGGACGGAAGCCTCGGAACTGGAGCCGATAGAAGCGGGCGACTTCAGAATCGATCCTGGAGCCCGCACCGTTTTTGTAAAGGACCGCGCCGTCCATCTCACGCCGAAAGAATTTGACCTGCTGGCATATTTGGCCCGCCACGCCGGCAAAGTGGTAACGCATCGCGCCTTGCTAGGCGCCGTCTGGGGCGGTCAAAGCACGGAACAGGTCGAATATCTGCGGGTGTTCGTGGCGCAACTCCGCAAGAAGCTTGAACCCTCGCCAAATTCCCCTCGCTACATAGTGACCGATCCCTGGGTCGGCTATCGCTTCGAGCCCGGCAACTGAACGTACTTCGTCTTTATGACTTCTTTACGAACTGCTTACCTCACTTTTATGGGGAAACTTGTCTAATCGACGATGTCTGAAGACAATTGTTCGTTATGCCCTTGTTCACGGGTGCGATGCTTATCCGCACTGTTTATCCGCACTCGGAGGAGGTCGTGTGCAAGACGTCATCTTTGTCGTGGCCGCAATAGCGTTTTTCCTGCTGTCGCTTGCTTATGTGCGATTCTGCGATCGAATTCGCTGAGGACAAATCGCCCGAGGCAAATCCACTGAGGACAAATCAATTATGAATGCCGAATCGATCATCATGCTGCTTGTAAGTGCCGGGTTGATGGTCTACCTGCTGTACGCCTTGCTGAGGCCGGAGAAATTCTGAAATGACAACCAATGGCTGGATGCAGATTATCGTATTTCTGGCTCTGATTCTGGCGATCACCAAGCCGCTCGGCGTGTTCATGGCAAGAGTGTTCAGCCGCGAGCGCACTTTTCTCGATCCCGTGCTGCGGCCGGTCGAGCACTTGCTTTATCGCGTGACCGGCGTCGATGAAAACCACGAGATGCGCTGGACGGAATACGCTTTCGCCATGCTGCTGTTCAGCGGCGCTTCCCTGTTGCTGCTCTATCTGATCGAGCGCGTGCAGCAGTTCCTGCCGTGGAATCCGCAGAAATTCGGGGCCGTCGCTCAGGCACTGGCTTTTAACACCGCTGCGTCTTTCACCACTAATACCAATTGGCAGAATTATTCCGGCGAGTCCACCATGAGCTATCTCACGCAGATGGCCGGCCTCGCCTACCACAACTTCGCGTCGGCGGCGGTGGGGATTGCGCTGGCGATTGCATTCGTTCGCGGCATCGCGCGCAAGGAAAAAGAAACTATAGGGAATTTCTGGGTCGATATGACCCGCTCCACCCTATGGGTGCTGCTGCCCGCCTGCATCATCTATGCCCTGCTCCTGGTTTCGCAGGGAGCCGTGCAAAATTTCAAGCCGTACGACACGGCGAAGCTGGTCGAACCGCAACAGGTCCAGAAGACTGGGACCGATGACAAGCCGATGGTGGGGCCGGATGGCAAACCGGTGATGGACACCGTAACCGATCAGACCATAGCGCAAGGGCCGGTCGCTTCGCAAGAGGCGATCAAGATGCTGGGTACGAACGGCGGCGGATTTTTCGGCGCCAACAGCGCCCATCCCTTTGAGAATCCCACACCGCTCAGCAACTTTTTGCAGATGCTTTCCATCTTCGCGATCCCGGCAGGTCTTACTTACACGCTGGGACGAATGACGGGGTCGCCGCGCCACGGCTGGGCGGTCTGGGCGGCGATGGCCATTCTATTCTTGTGCGGGGTTACGACGGCCTACTGGGCCGAGGCGCGAGGCAATCCTCTACTGCATGGAGTTGATCAACAGGCCACGGCTCTGCAGCCGGGCGGCAACATGGAAGGCAAGGAAGTGCGCTTTGGCATCGCCGATTCCGCGCTGTTTGCCACCGTCACCACCGATGCCAGTTGTGGCGCGATTAACGGCCAACATGATTCGTTTACTCCGCTGGGCGGAATGGTGCCGCTGGTCAACATTATGCTCAGCGAGACCGTCTTTGGAGGAGTGGGCGCAGGCCTGTACGGCATCCTCATCTATGTAGTGCTGTCGGTGTTCATTGCCGGGCTCATGGTCGGACGAACGCCAGAGTATCTGGGCAAGAAGATTGAGGCCTATGACGTAAAGATGGCGATGCTGGTCACGCTGGTTTTCCCGCTGATCATCCTGGTGCTCACCGGCATTTCATCAGTCGAGGGATTTGGCATCTCGAGCATCAGCAACACGGGTCCGCACGGCCTGACTCAGATTCTTTACGCGTTTACGTCCATGGCCGGGAATAACGGTTCCGCGTTCGGCGGTTTGAACGGTAACACGCTTTGGTACAACACCTCGGGCGCAATGACGATGCTGATAGGCCGATTCTTCATGATCATTCCTATGCTGGCGATTGCCGGCAACCTGGCGAAGAAGAAAACCGTGCCCGCTTCAGCGGGTACTTTCCCGGTGACTACGCCCCTGTTCACGGTTCTGCTGGTGTCCGTGATTCTGATCGTGGGAGCGCTCACATTTTTCCCGGCTCTTAGTTTGGGACCCGTACTTGAACACCTGCTGATGATGGCAGGAAAAACTTTTTGAGGCAGAAGATGGCAGAAAAGAAAAGCAAGAGCCTGTGGGACGCAAAAATCATCCGGCGGGCGCTGGTCGATGCCGTGGTCAAACTCGATCCCCGCACCATGATGAAGAACCCGGTCATGTTCGTGGTCGAGGTGGGCAGCGTGGTGACGACCTTGCTGTTATTCCGCGAAAAACAGAGCTTCGCCTTCAATCTGCAGATCACGCTCTGGCTTTGGTTCACGGTGCTGTTTGCGAATTTCGCGGAAGCCATGGCTGAGGGGCGCGGCAAAGCGCAAGCGGACACGCTGCGCAAAGCCCGGTCTGAAACCGAGGCGCGGCGCTTGCTGGCGGACGGGACCACAGAAACGGTGCCGAGTGCGAAGCTGCGTTCGGGCGATGTCGTGATGGTGACTGCGAGCGAACTCGTCCCGGGCGATGGCGAAGTCATCGAAGGCGTTGCCTCGGTGGACGAGTCTGCGATTACGGGCGAATCCGCACCCGTGATCCGCGAAGCCGGAGGAGACCGATCAGCGGTTACCGGGGGCACGCGCGTGCTGTCAGACGTGATCAAAGTCCGCATTACTTCGAATCCAGGCGAAACCTTCCTCGACCGAATGATCGCTTTGGTCGAAGGCGCGGAGCGGCAGAAGACTCCGAACGAAATCGCACTCAACATTTTGCTGGCAGGCTTGACCATTATCTTCCTGCTGGCGGTGGTTACGCTGCAACCATTCGCAATTTACTCGGGATCGCCGCAGACGGTATTTGTTCTAGTCTCCCTGCTGGTCTGCCTGATTCCAACCACCATTGGCGGCCTGCTTTCCGCCATCGGCATCGCCGGCATGGATCGCCTGGTGCAGCACAACGTGCTCGCGATGTCGGGGCGCGCCGTAGAAGCGGCCGGGGACGTGAACACGTTACTCCTCGATAAGACGGGAACGATCACGCTCGGCAACCGCCAGGCAGCAGAGTTCATCCCCGCGCCGGGGATCACCGCAGCCGAGATGGCCGATGCCGCTCAACTTGCTTCGCTTGCCGACGAAACGCCCGAAGGCCGTTCGATTGTTGTGCTGGCGAAAGAGAAGTACAGCCTGCGCGGCCGTGAACTGGCCTCACACGAAGCGGTGTTCGTCCCCTTCACCGCGCAGACCCGCATGTCGGGCGTAAACCTCGATGGCCGCGAAATTCGCAAGGGCGCAGTCGACGCCATCACCAAATACCTGCATCAATTCGGCACCTCGCTGCCGCGCGAGATTCAGGCCAGCGTGGAACAGATCGCGCGCTCGGGAGGAACTCCGCTGGTGGTCGCAGAGAATCAGCGGGCGCTGGGCGTGATCTACCTGAAAGACATCGTCAAAGGCGGCATGCGGGAGCGCTTCAATCAACTGCGCGCGATGGGGATCAAGACGGTGATGATTACCGGCGACAATCCCCTGACTGCGGCGGCAATCGCGCGCGAAGCGGGCGTGGACGATTTTCTGGCGGAGGCGACTCCGAAAGACAAAATGGATTTGATTCGCCGCGAGCAGGGCGACGGTAAGCTGGTTGCCATGACCGGAGACGGTACCAACGATGCGCCCGCTCTGGCTCAGGCCGATGTGGGCGTGGCCATGAATACCGGCACGCAAGCGGCGAAAGAGGCCGGAAACATGGTGGACCTGGATTCGAATCCCACCAAGCTCATCGAGGTAGTGGCGATCGGCAAACAGTTGCTGATGACGCGCGGAGCGCTCACCACGTTCTCGATTGCGAACGACGTGGCCAAGTATTTCGCGATCATTCCAGCCATGTTCGCGGGAACCTTCCCCGTGCTGAATGCGCTGAACATTATGCGGCTGCAGACGCCGCAGTCGGCAATACTTTCGGCCGTCATTTTTAACGCGCTCATCATCGTTGCCCTGATTCCGCTGGCGTTGCGAGGGGTCAAGTATAAGGCGATGAGCGCCGAATCGCTTTTGCGGCAAAATTTGCTCGTGTATGGATTTGGCGGCTTGGTGGTTCCGTTCATCGGCATCAAGCTGATTGACATGTTCATTACCGGCATCAAGCTGGTATAGGAATTTGCGATTTGTGATTTGTAATTTGCGATTGAAGAACTGAAAAACACGGGTATGGAACCACCGAGCCAATATGTGCAGGTGTTGAAATTACAAATTAGAAATTAGAAATTACAAATGCCATGAAGAAGAATCTGATTACCGCTGTACTCATGACGATCGCGACAACGGTCCTGTTGGGAATTCTGTATCCCCTGCTGGTCACCGGACTCGCGCAGCTCATCTTCCCCAAACAGGCCAATGGCGAGCTTATCCATGGGAAGGACGGAGTGTTAGTTGGCTCGCGGCTGATCGGGCAGCCATTTTCAGGGCCGGGCTACTTTCATTCGCGGCCATCCGCCGCGGGCGCCGCAGGCTACGATGCCACCGCCTCCGGCGGCTCGAACCTGGGCCCGACCAACGCGCAGCTGATTACTCGCGTCAATGGAGATGTCGCGAAGCTGCAGGCCGAGAATCCTGGCGCTCCCATCCCGGTCGATCTGGTTACGACATCGGGTTCAGGGCTCGACCCGGACATCTCGCCAGCGGCGGCCGAATTCCAGATTCGGCGCGTGGCTGCGGAACGCAAGATTCAAGAAACTGAAATCGCACGCCTCGTCGCGGAGCACTCCGAAAACCGACAATGGGGATTCCTGGGCGAGCCGCGCGTGAACGTACTCGAACTGAATCTTGCGCTCGATGCACGGTATGGCCGAGTGCGCTAGAAGCTGGTTGTGTGGAAGCGGGGCTTCGCCCCGCTAGCGCTCCGAGTAAATCACTCGCAGCGCGCCCGCAGCCACGGAAATCTCGGCGGGTGTCTCGCACACAAATTCTCCGTCAGCATAAATCTCGAGCGGAGTTTCGGTCTGCACACGGACTCGGTCCGCCTGCGAGTACTCAACTTCGGGCAGCAGGAGATGGCGCCCGAAGTACACCGTCGGAAACAGGCTGAGCAGTTTGAGCGGGCTCAGCTTGCTGACCCGGCAGACGTCGAGCTTGCCATCCGCAAAATCTGCTTCCGGCGCGATGCGCATGCCGTCGCCATAGAACGGCGTGTTCGCGAATGCCGCAAGCAAAGTGAGTTTTTCGGCTTCGGTATGGTCGTTATCGTTATCGTTATCCTTGTCCTTACCGTTGAACTGCGTCAGCCGCATGGAAAAAGCGGGCAACTTGAGCAGCAGCGGCAATAGCGCCAGAACATATCCGCCGTGTGCCCGCAACCAGCGCGGCATCTGATTGGCGCGGCGAGCGACGGCAGAGTCCAGACCGGTCCCAGCGACGCAGCAGAAATAGTGGGTGCGCTCCGGCGATGCGGACGGAACGATGACGCCAAGATCGATTGCCCGCGGTTGAATTGTTTCCGATGCGAAATCACGCCAGGCGCGCAACGAGTCTTGCTCCGAGTGCAAGTTCAGCGCGCGGGCAAAATCATTTCCGCTGCCCGCAGGGACGATCAGCACCGGAAGCTGTAGCCGCACCAGCGCAGGCAGATGACGATGAATGGTACCGTCCCCGCCAAAAATCAGAATGGCGTCAGCGTCGGTGGAAGAAGCGGGCAGTCCCTGCAACCACTCGATCGGAGAGCCCGCCTGAAACGGCTTCAAGTCTGCCGGTGAAGTTCCCAACCCGAAGATGACCGCAGCGCGCATGGGTTCAGCATTAAATGCTCAGCATTAGAACACATGCGCCTCCGCGAGGCGATTGCCAACGGAGCTATTTCGGAAGGCATTTCTCCATGAAGTCAACCAGATCTTTTTTCATCTTGTCGTGTTCGGCGCGATCGATGTACACCATGTGCCCCGCGTTGTAGGTGCCATAGGAAATATTCTGGCGGAACTTCGCATCGAGGTCGAGATGATCCATGGTCCAGTTGGCGGCGGCGAAGGGTGTGGCGAGGTCGTAGTGGCCCTCCATTACCAGGATCTTCATATACGGGTTCTTGATCATAGCCGACCGCAACCCGCCCGCCGTGCTGGGAAAGCCTTCTTCGGCCGATTGTCCCCAATCCCAGGTGCGGAAGCCGGGTTGGTCGTAGGCAAAAACCCGGTATGGCATGTCGGACTTGTAGTTCAGTTCGGTGCGCAGGTAGTTGTTGAACGCTGACGTGTAGGGCGGCAAAATGGCGCCGCTGGTCGGGTCATAGGAACGCTCATCGCCGGGATTCGGGCTGGTGAAGCGGCCATCGAGCCGTCCGCTGATCAGCTTCTGATCCAGCAGCAACTCCTTGGTGAAGGTGGGAACGTCGATACGCAGATCGTGGGCTTCGATTACTTCCGGACGCAGCCCGATGTAGCGTGACAGTTGCTCGACAATCTTTCGATGCTCCTCCGGCGTCATGGCGTCGCCTTTGCCGAGCGCCAGCGCGTACTCATTGTTCGACCAGCGGACGACTTCTTCGCGCGTCTTCGCCACATCCTGAGTGAGATCGGCGGATAGCTTGTGATGGTAGCCGGCGATCATGTTGAAAGTCGGCACCAGCAACAAATAAGGCAGATCGTTCGATTTGTTCCATTCGAGCGTCTGGAAATCCACAGCCATTGACAGCAAGGTCACGCCGTTGAAAGCGATACCATGATCGGCTAAATATCCGGCGAGACCCGCGGCGCGCGTGGTCCCGTAGCTTTCCCCGAGCAGAAAGAGCGGAGAACTCCAACGCTCGTAGCGCGAAAGGTAGAGACGGATGAATTCTCCGAAGGCCTGTACGTCGCCTTTCACGCCCAGAAATGTCTTCGTTAGTTCGGCGGTCGCGGCCCGCGAGTAGCCGGTAGACATGGCGTCCACCATGACAATATCACTGCGATCGAGCAGCGTATCGGGATTGTCTTCCAAGCGATAAGGTGCAGCCGGCATGAATCCGTTTGATTGCAGCACAACTCGTCTCGGTCCGAGTGCGCCCATGTGCAGCCACACCGAAGAGGAGCCGGGGCCGCCGTTGAACGAGAACGTCAGCGGACGCTTTCCAGCATCCTGCCCATCGAGCGTGTAGGCCACGAAAAACATTTCGGCTTCTATCTTGCCGTCGCCGCGCTTGATGGGAAGCCTGCCGGTCGTCGCCGTATAACTGAGAGTCTTGCCGTTCAGCGTGGTCTGGTGATGCGTGATCACCGGCGGGACCTCCGCCACATCGTAATGCTCTTCCTTGTCGGTAGCTTCGCTCGCGTCGGCTTTGGCCGGCTCTGCGGGCTTTCCGCTTTCCGGGGCCTTATCCGGAGACGCCGCTGTCGTCGATTGCTTTTTATCTTTTTTGGACGCAGCCTGCTTTGCGCTCTCAGCGGTTGTGTCGGGTGATTCGTTTTGCTGCGCCACGGTAAACGGAATCGTCAACGCGGCGAAAAAAAGAACGATCAAAATTCTCATGCTTGTCTCCGGGAAAAAAGAAATTGGACCAGCATTATAGCGCCTCGTCGTACCGCTTCGCGGATCGTGACTGGAAAGCCGGAGACAACTGCAGACGTGCTAGAATTTGTTGCGTCTGAAACGCTTCCTCCGGCTTGGCGGCGCAGATCTCTCCACACTGGCAATGACGGATTGAAAAGTGGCCCAGAATCCCAACGTCCAAAGCGGCTCGATTACCTACGCCGATGCCGGCGTCAGCATCGACCGTGGCAACAAAACCAAGCAGCGCATCAAGTATCTGGCCCACAAAACCTTTACCAAGGGAGTGCTGAGCGAGATTGGCGGATTCGGCGGGTTGTTCTCCGTCGACAAGAAGTATCTGGATCCGGTGCTGGTTTCGAGCGTGGATGGCGTGGGTACCAAATTGAAATTGGCCTTCGAAATGAGCGTGCATCACACCATTGGCGCTGACCTGGTGAATCATTGCGTCAACGACATTGCCGTGCAGGGCGCCGCGCCGATGTTTTTTATGGATTACCTGGCCACCGGCAAGCTGGACCCGGAAGTCGCGGAAAGAATCGTTGGTGGCATCGCCGACGCCTGTAAGCACAACGGTTGCGCCTTGATCGGTGGCGAGACGGCGGAAATGCCGGGCTTCTATGCCGAAGGCGAGTACGATCTTGCCGGATTCATTGTCGGAGTGGTCGAGCGGGAGCGCATCATCAGCGGCAAAGACGTGCAGGTGGGGGATTGCGTCCTCGGCTTGCCCTCGAACGGCCTGCACACCAACGGATATTCATTGGCTCGCAAACTGCTCTTTGAAATCGCGGGCTATTCTCCCGAAACCTTTGTCAGCGAGATCAAGAACAAGGTCGGCAACGAACTCATGCGAACTCATCGCAGCTACTGGTCGATCATTCGGAAGATGATCGCGGGCGAGTGCGTCGCGGCGCTGGCGCATATTACCGGCGGCGGCATCACTGAGAACCTGCCCCGAGTGCTGCCCAAAGGCACGTCAGCCGTGATTGAACTCGGCACCTGGCCAGTTCTGCCCATCTTTGAACACCTGCAGAAACTCGGCAACGTCGCTGAGGAAGAAATGCTCCGGACCTTCAATATGGGCCTCGGCATGTTGATCGTGGTTCCCGCCAAGAAATTCAAGAAAGCGCAGACGCTGCTGGAACGCGCTGGAGAAAAATTTTACAGCGTCGGGCGCATCGTCAAGGGCGATCGCAAAGTGGTGTTCAGCTAGAGTCGATGCTCACGGCCTGGTGCGCAATAAGCCCCTTTTATGAATTGTCATCCGTAGCGAAGCGAGGGATCTGCACTTCGCCGCAAAATGCAGGTCCCTCGCTGCACTCGGGATGACAAGAACTTTCGATTTTCTCCGTCTCTCTGTGCCTCCGTGGTGAATAATGATGTCGTATGAAGAACCTCGGCATTCTCCTTTCCGGACGCGGTTCCAACTTTGTGGCCATTGCCGACAGCATTGCGGCGGGCAGGATTCCCGATGCCCGCATCGCCGTCGTGATTTCGAACCGTGCCGATGCTCCGGGCCTTGAAACCGCCCGCCAACGGGGCCTCTGCGCGTTGGTCATTCCCTCGAAAGGTAAGTCGCGTGAAGAGCACGACCGCGAAGTGGTAGCGGCAATCGCCGACAACCAGGTGGATCTTGTCTGCCTCGCCGGTTACATGCGTCTGCTCTCGCCGTGGTTCGTACGGCAGTTCCCGGGACGAATTCTCAACATCCATCCGTCCCTGCTGCCTGCATTTCCTGGCCTCGAGGCGCAACAGCAGGCCTTCGCCTATGGCGTGCGAGTGTCAGGCTGCACCGTGCACCTGGTAGATGAAGAACTCGATCACGGCGCCATCATCGTGCAGAAAACCGTCGCGGTACTCGACTCCGATGACGAGCACACGCTTGCGGAACGAATTCTTGAGCAGGAACATATCGCCTATACCGAAGCGATCAGGATTGTGCTGGAAGGAAAATTTGAGATCGTCGGCAGGAGATTCGTGAGAGGTCAGAGGTCAGAGGTCAGATTGCAGAAGTAAAAATCCAAAATTCACGACGCGCCGGTTTTCACTGCAATCTGACCTCTCACCTCTGCAATCCTACATAATGAGTTCGTTGCTTTTCCTCACAAGCGGATGCTGCATCACCTCTAGCTCGTTCTTTACCAGATTCAGTCCGTACACGCACTGCTCAAATCTTTGTGAGAGTTGCGCGAACAGCGGCGCCACCTTGGCATACTCGAAGTGCTCGAACTTGGAGACGATGTAGTAACTTTCTTTTCCAGCTTTCACCCAATCCACGAAATTCTCGACCCGCTGGCGGCGCAGGCGATAGTGATTGATGCTCTCCGGAAACATGCCGGCATAGAACAGCGTATAGTCGCCAATGTGCTTGCGAACCTGGCGCTCGCGATCGAATGACGGCGCCGGGCCATAGATCGGGTCCGACTCGATCAGCATCTCGCCCACATCATTCAACGGCCTCCCCGACGCATTACGGATTTTCAACAACTGCTCGGCGTCGCAGAACTCCGACAACAGATGCGCGACATAGCCCACAATTTGCGGATCGCGAATTCCAATCTCCTCGGCATAATGACGGCCGACCAGTTCAACAAACAGCTGCTGCAGCGGATGCGTCTCCGGAATCATTTCCCTGTCCATTGGCCCCACTTCCTTCGCAAACCCATCTTACTTACTATCGGAACAAGAACCCCTGCGGATTAGATACCGTGAATTCTGTTCTAACGCAAGTGCCCATTCGAGCCACTGCTTTAGTTAGAAGCCCGCGCGGGGCGCGGCGTTTACAGGGATTTGCTGGCAGCCAAGGGATGCGACTGCTAATTCTGTTTCACGGATCGAAAAACATGATTCCCTGAATCTATTTACATGATCCAATGAACGTATCTACATGAGTTGGTCGAGTACTTACACGGAATCACAAGGAACGGAGGCGTAAAGTGGAGCGAATCAACATTTCGAGCGGCACACCTTGGGAACCGGTTGTCGGTTACTCCCGTGCGGTTCGCGTAGGCATGTATATCCACGTTGCGGGCACCACCGCAACCGGAGCCGATGGCAAGATCATCGCGGGCGATGCCTACGCGCAAGCGGTTCAGACCCTCAGGAATATTGAACGCGCGCTCGAGCGGGCCGGAGCTTCGCTGAAGGATGTAGTCCGTACGCGCGTGTTCCTCACCAATATCGCTGATTGGGAAAAAGTAGGAAAAGCCCACGGAGAGTTCTTTAGAGACATTCGTCCCGCAGCCAGCATGATGGCCATCACCGCCCTGGTTTCTCCAGAGATGCTGGTGGAAATCGAAGCGGAAGCGATCGTTCCCGACGGAAAGCAGCCCGGCGGAAAGTAATAAGTGGAGCGGCGGAAGCCAGAACTGGGGGGCTTCCGCCCTTTATTACGCTTGCCGCTAGCGTGAACCGCTAACGGCGGCCCTTCTTGCGGGCAACTTTTTTCTTTGCCGGCTTCTTTGCCGCTTTCTTTGCCGCTTTTTTCTTCGCCGGCTTTTTCTTGGCGCTTTTCTTGGCTGTTTTTTTTGCCGGCTTCTTTGCCGCTTTTTTCTTTGCTGGCGCCTTCTTGGCTGGAGCTTTCTTTGCTGGCGCCTTCTTCTTCGGAGAACCTCCGCCGCCGCCACCCGATGGAGTTACGGGCGCTGGTACGGCCACAGGCTCCCGCACTACCGGCACGATAATCTCGTCGTCTTCCTCGACGAGTACGGGTTCCTCTTCCTCTTCTTCCTCTTCTTCCAGATCCTCTTCCAGCGATTCGCCGTAGGCGCCGCTGTCACTGTACTCATCCGTCTCATCGTCCCGACCGTAGAGAGTCGGATCATCGAAGCGCATAACCCCTCCTGAATATTGAATTAGGACAACTTGCTCTGAAACTGTGATGCTCTGCGTTGCTCATGTGCATCGGCGCGCGATTATAGCACGGACAGTTTCACGGGGCAGTATCGTGCATTCTCGCGCGATTTGCGAGGAAAATCATAGGGAAAATTGCAAGGCAGAAAAAATCCCGCATGACGAGGCGAAACAAAAACGAAATCAAAGGATGGCGCCGGCTTCATTCGTACGCCAGTGCGTCGATAGGATCCTTCTGCGCCGCCTTGAATGCCGGGTACAGCGCGCCGCCCAGAGCGCTGGCAACAGCGATCAGGGCAGCCCGCGCAATCCATCCTCGCGACACAATCACTTGCAGCAGAGGCAATTTCTGGGCGAGAACCGCGCGCGCTGCCAGGCTGAAGGCGACACCCAGCACGATGCCCCCCAAAGCGAGCAGCACGGTCTCCCGGAGCACCACATTCACAATGTATAGCTTGGAGGCACCCATCGACTTCAAAATGCCGATTTCCCGCGTCCTTTCCATCACGGCAGCGTACATGGCTTGAAAGATCACGAGTACCCCAATGACCACCGATATCCAGATCACAACCCGTAGAAACGTGGAAAGGTAGGGATATTTCGTCGGCGTCATCATGGAAAGGTAGGTGGCCATCGAACTTGCCACGTAGCGTTCCATGCCCGGTACGTGCTTAACCTCGTCCACGGCCACGTCCGCGTTGGCCGGATCGTCCAGTTTGAGATACATCTGCGAAGCCTTATCCCTGGCCCCGGTTAGATCCTGCATGGTGCTGATGGGAAGAAACTTACGTCCTCCCTTGCCGTGTTCGACAATGCCGCAAATGCGGAAAGGCTGATTGAGAATCTCAATCGTGTCGCCGACCCTGGCGTGTTTGGCCTGGGCGAAAAGATCGTCGACAATCACATCATTCGGACCCTGAAACGGACCGCCCTGCAGATAACGGAAACCACCCGACAGGCCCTCATAACTCTTCAGATCGATTCCAGTAATGATCTCGAGCGTTCCGGCGGTTGAGACCTGCGTGATCACCGGTGCGACCTTTTCCACATGCGGCAGTTTGGCGAGAATATCCGCCACTTTGATCGACATCGGACTGCCGGTCAGCCCCGCGATGAAGGACGATCCCGGAGGCAGCACGATCACATCCGCTCCAATGCCTGCAGCTCGAGACTGCTGATCCTGCAGCATCCCCAGGCACAGGCCCACGATGAGCAGGATGAGCGTTACCTCGAGTGCCACAGCGACAATGCTGATCAGCGAGCGCACTGGCCGATGCACTAGATTCCCGACGATCATGCGATTCATCATGTCTTTACGTCTTTTTCAGAGGACGGATTAAAAACTACTTGCTTTGACTATCGGCCGTCTTGGCCGAACTGGAGTCTGACTGACCGAGGTGCACCACGTCGGCCCCGGACGGCTGCTCCAGCACGAACTGGTCGTCGGTCAGCGTTTTATTGATTTCCAGTTTGACCATGCTCAGGATGATGTCGTAATTTTCCCTCGGCCGTTCGATCTCAATCGTATTCGGGAAGGTCGTTCCGCCGAAATCCTTGTAGTCCTGGTAGTGCGCATCGGTTACCACGTTTCCCTGTTGATCGTAAATCCTTTGCCGGTGCGGCAACAGGTCGGTTCGGCTGAATTCGATCCGGCGCGATAGATACCAGCCCTGCGGACCCTTGCGGAGGACTGCTAATTCGTAGTCGGGCTGCTCGACGCGATGCCTCTTAGGGTCCAGCACGATTTCATAGCCGTTTTCCAGGAAGGGAATTTCATCATCCGGGCTGATTTGCGGCATCAGCAGTACGTCATAAATATATTGCGGCCGCATATTCTCCAGGCGCTTGTCGGGCTGGTAGGGGGCGTTATTGGAGCCCACGACGAACTTATTCGTCGGCGGAATCCAGAGCTTGAATGCTTGCCCGTCGCTCACCATGTCGAAGGCCGTATTCCGCACCACCGGCATCAGGCCTTTCATGCGCAGCATGGCCGGTTTGCGCGCCAGCACGTAGCCGCGAATCTCTTTGTAGTCGGTGGCCTTGCCGCTCTTCAAATCCGTAGACGAGGAGTCAATGTCAACGGTTGCCTGCATGGACTGAATCCTTGCAGCCTGGGTGTTGACGTAGTCGATGAGCTCCTGCTGGGTTGCGGTCTTCAGCGGACGGTTGGAGAGCTGACGGTCTACGGTCCGTGTTCGGAACAGACAGCCGCCCAGCGGAAAGCTAGCCGCCGACAGAAATAAAAGCAAAAACAGGCGCAGATGAGGACGATACATTCCTATGCCAGTACCTGGGAAAACCTCTGCCACATGGGTATCAGATTAGTATAAGGCAGCGAAGGCTTCAGCGCTGGCCAAGCGAGTGATTGAGTGAACGTCGATAGGCCGCCACATTCCGGTTGTGCTCTTCGAGGCTGCCAGCGAAGCGGTGGTGCCCGTTGCCATCGCTAACGAAATAAAGAAATTCTGTGCTGTCGGGGTGCAAAGCCGCTTCCAGAGCGCTTCTCCCGGGATTGCCGATGGGTCCGGGAGGCAATCCGGGGAACCGATAAGTGTTATAGGGTGAGTTCACTGCCAGGTCAGCGTGATGGAGGGTTCCCTGATACGTGCCTGTCAGTTGCTCGGCATAGATCACGCTCGGATCGGCATCGAGTGCCATCCTTTGCGCCAGCCGGTTGTAGTAGACGCTGGCCACGAGCGGCCGTTCCTCCGGAGCCGCGGTCTCCTTTTCCACGATCGACGCCATGGTCACGACGGTGGCGATATCCAGGTTCGACCCCGAGTTCGGACTAGAGGTCAGCCCGATCTGCTGTGCCACTACCCGGAACTGGTGGACCATTACCGCCGCCATTTCCTCCAGGCTCTGGGTTCGCGTGAACTGATAGGTGTTGGGAAACAGATAGCCTTCGAGCGACTTGGCGTCCGGCGCTAGATCGTAGATGAGCTGGGTCTGGGTTTCGGCAATCTGCAGAAAATCGGCCGCCGACCCCAGGCCCGCGTCTTCCATCGCCTTCGCGATGTCGAACATTGTGTAGCCCTCGGGAATGGTCACGACGTGGAAGTAAATATCGCCGCGCGCGATGCGCTCGTAAACCTGCGGAAGACTCGCCTCACGCTCGAAACGATATTCGCCGGCCTTCAGAGATGGCTTCGGGTGGAGCACGTGCCAGAGTTCGAAAACACGTTCGCTGCGGATCACTCCCGCCTTTTTCAACTCTGCAGCAATCCTGCGCGTCGAATACCCGGGACGCAGCAGCAAAGAAGCATTGGCGGGAGGCGTAACCGGGGCATAAACCAGCCAAGCCGCCCAGCCGCCGACGGCTAGAACGACGAGCAAGAATAGAGTGATCAGCGCGCGCAAGGTTTTAGTGTAGAGGGCTTTA
>Ga0074046_10002567_pt1 | contig 15611 bp, 11 predicted proteins | sample BogForMeECP23OM3_FD_94441 | JGI IMG/M metagenome (GOLD analysis project Ga0074046, IMG submission 94441) | Bog forest soil microbial communities from Calvert Island, British Columbia, Canada - Bog Forest MetaG ECP23OM3 | ecosystem: Environmental > Terrestrial > Soil > Wetlands ...
ATCGCTGCGCAAGCGAGGGGAAACTCAAAGCCGCCATTGCTGGAGAATAGCCCGTGCGGCAGATGCACTTTCAGGATAGCGACCAGCATGTCAACAAAAATAGCGAGCGCAGCCAAACGAGTGAGGAAACCAAGCGCGATCAGGACGCCGCCCCCGAACTCCGCCGCAACTACAAGGTATGCCATGAAGGCCGGCAGCCCTATCTGGTGCATCATCCCAGTGATCATGTGCATATGGTCGGCAATCTTCTGCCAGCCGTGCGCGATCATTATCGTGCCCAGAACGAGTCGCAGCACAAGGAGCCCCAGTGGTTGCAGTCGGTTCAGGAAGTCCAATCAGTCCTCCTCGGCGGCCGGCTGCCTTCCATGAAACTCCCGGGTGCCCGGTGAGACCGCGAGCAACCTCGCTGGAGTGCGCAGCGCCGTCAGAAGCCAGCTTAGAAAACAAGGATACTACTTAGGCGTCTTTAATTTGGCTAGAACCAGCAAGATAAACAGCCGGATGGCGGCGACAACTGGGCCTGAGAGCAGATCCGGGGATGAGGATGGCAACGCGGTTCGGCGCAAGCGTAGCGCTAGGCGCTGCGCCGCCACTCGGAAGCGCTTTCCTCCAGCGGTGCAGAAATGACGCCGGCAGCGTGCGTTACATCCATCTCACTTAGGCGCAACACCAGACATTTGGCTGCGCCGCCGGCTTTCAAGAACTCGGTCAGCGGGACTTGCACCACGCAGAACCCCAGCGTCTCCAACTGTCTCGAAAGCTCATTGCTGACAGCGTTCAAGACGATGGTTTTGCCCACATTCACCGCGTTGCAGGCAAATCGCAATGCGTCGGACTCGCCAACGCAAATGCGCTTGTCTTCCGGATAGCGTGTCTCAATTGCGGCTAGCGATTCGGCATCGAACGCCTTGGGAAAGTACATCACGTAACCGCCGAAGAGGGGACAGAAGCAGGTGTCCAGGTGATAGAAGCGCGGATCCACAAGCCGCAGCGAGATAACTTCAACCTTCCAAATATTCTTGAGCCAATGGTGCGTGCATTGCTGCGTTCGGACTCCGTGCCCTGCCCACAGTCGCGAACCGTCCCATTCGAACAAAGCGTCTCCTTCGCCTTCAAAGGGCGTGGTCCGTGGCGTCTCTCGAATGCTGAAACCGGACTGGTCGAACCACTTGCCGAAGTGGGGTTCCTCGCCCTGGCGTTCGGGATGAAAGAAGCGGCTCAATGCCACGACGCCGTGGCGCACTAAACCAGCATTTGCCGTAAATACCATATCGGGGGAGCCCGGCTGTGGCTCTACTAATTCAATCTGGGCGAATTGTGAAACCGCCGAGTACAGACCCTCCCACTGCGCGCCCGCTTCTTTGGTGGAGGATCGATGTACATTGCCAGCCATCCAGGGATTGATGACGTAATTCACTTCGTACAGCTCAGGGGAACACATTAGGAAGGTGGGGGCGCCGGGTGCTACTTTGCCTCTTTGTTGGGGAACAGGATGTGCCGCACTCACCGGAGGTCTCCTAATCGAGTCTGTCCGCGCCAAGAAGGGAAGTCCAATAGAAAATTTTTATGTTACCGATGGATGAACGAGCGCGCACTGCTCGACAGGCCACACTTTCACCCGTCGTATAATGAAGAGATACCCACTCGACGAAACTGCATTCTGTAAGGCGTAGCACTGGGTTTGTGAGGACAAAAACCAAGCTCTCATGGAATTCAAGTTAGTCAGTTCCTACAAGCCGCAAGGAGACCAGGGCAAGGCCATCGAGTCGTTGACCCGCGGCATCTACGACGGTGATAAGCACCAGGTCTTGCTTGGCGTGACCGGTTCCGGCAAGACCTATTCGATGGCCAAAGTCATTGAGGCAATCAATCGCCCCGCGTTGATTCTCGCCCACAACAAGACCCTGGCGGCACAGCTCTATCACGAGTTCAAGTCGTTCTTTCCGCACAACGCGGTCGAGTATTTTGTTTCCTATTACGACTATTACCAGCCCGAGGCCTACATTCCTGCGGCTGACGTCTATATCGAAAAGGAAGCCACGATCAACGATGAGCTGGACAAGCTGCGTCTTTCGGCGACCAAGTCGCTGTTCGAACGCCGCGACTGCATCATCGTCGCATCGGTGAGCTGCATCTACGGCCTGGGATCTCCAGAAGCGTATTACGGCATGCTTCTGTTTCTGGAGAAGGGACAGAAGATCAAGCGCGACGACATCATCCGCAAGCTGGTCGAGATTCTCTACGAACGCACGGAGGGAGATTTCCGTCGCGGGACGTTCCGGGTGCGCGGCGACATCATTGAGATTTTTCCCACCTACGACGACAACGCCTATCGCATCGAATTGTGGGGCGACGAGGTCGAATCGCTATCGCAGATCGATCCACTCTTTGGCACGGTCAAGCAGAAATACGCGCGGCTGCCGATCTATCCCAAGACGCACTACGTGATGAAGCCGGAACGTAAGCAGGCCGCAACCCAGTCGATCCTGGAAGAGCTGGCGTGGTGGGAGAAGGAACTGGAGAAGCAGGGAAGGATGGTCGAATCGCAACGCATTCACCAACGCACGCGCTTCGATCTGGAAATGATCCGCGAGATGGGCTACTGCCACGGTATCGAGAATTATTCCCGCCACTTCACCGGCCGTCTGCCGGGCGAGCCTCCACCTACGCTGTTGGATTATGTGCCCCGCGACTATCTTCTGGTCATCGACGAATCTCACCAGACGATTCCGCAGGTGCACGGCATGTGGCACGGCGACCGCTCGCGCAAGCAGAACCTTATCGAGTACGGATTTCGCCTGCCTAGCGCGCTGGATAACCGTCCGCTCACCTTCGAGGAGTTTGAGCATCGAGTGAATCAGGTAGTGTACGTGTCCGCGACGCCGGGGCCCTATGAGCTGACGAAATCGGCTGGCGTGGTGGTGGAACAGATCATCCGTCCCACTGGTCTCATCGATCCTGAGGTGGAAACTCGCCCAGTGAAAGGACAGATCGACGATTTGCTGCACGAGATACGCCAGCGCGCTCAAAACAATGAGCGGGTGCTGGTGACAACTCTGACCAAGCGCATGGCTGAAGACCTGGCCGAATATTACAGCGAGGTCGGCGTACGCTGCCGCTACATGCATTCGGAGATCGAGACACTGGAGCGCATCAAGATATTGCGCGACCTGCGCAAGGGTGAATTCGATGTGCTGATCGGCATCAACCTGCTGCGTGAAGGGCTTGATCTGCCTGAGGTCTCCCTGGTGGCGATCCTCGATGCCGATAAGGAGGGCTTCCTTCGCTCCGCGGGCTCGCTGATCCAGACCATTGGACGTTGCGCGCGTAATTTGAATGGCCGTGCGGTCCTTTACGCTGACAGAATGACCGATTCCATGCAGAAAGCGATGGATGAGACCAATCGTCGCCGCGCCATCCAGCGTGCTTACAACGAGGAACATGGCATCACCCCGGAGACCATCGTACGACCGCTCGATATGACGCTGGTCGCCATTGCGGAAGCGGACTACGCGGACCTGACGAAAGAAGCCGAGGGGCTGCCTGAGTTCCGTTCGCAGGAGGAAGTGGACACTTATATCGGGAAGCTGGAAAGCGATATGCGTGAGGCCGCCAAGCGCTTCGAGTTCGAGCGTGCAGCCCAGTTGCGCGACAGCATCCGAGACCTGCGAACCAAAGAGTTTATGTTTACGTGAAACCCAGGAGTGCTGTCAGTTCGTGATAATCATGACCGGCTGTTGTAAGGCGCACGAACCAGTGCAATTCGGATTCTGCGCCGGGGCGGGCACACTGACTGCCACGGCATCGTTGACCGTGTGAATAATGGTGGTGGATGACTGGTTAGCCACATAAATCCTGCTGGAAGTCGGCTCCGAGGCGATCCACACCGGGTTAGAGCCGGCGGGCAGAGCAATGGTGTTTAACACCGCGAAACTGGTCGCGCTCAGGTCGGTCACGCTGCCGGACCCCGAATTCGCTACGAAGAACCTGGTTCCGTCAGGCAATGCGGTAACCGACACCGGAGCGGTTCCAACGTTTACGGTCGCCAGGAGAGGGATTGCCGGGTTGCCGTGGACGTTGACGTTGGACGCATCGAATACACTGACGGTGTTGCTGCCGCTGTTAGTTACGTAAAGGCGAACCAGGGTAGGGTCGAAGTAGGCGAAGGTCGGCTTCACACCGAGGGGAACCGAGCCGACCATGCTGTAGTCGTTGGTATCAATGATGTTCAGAGTGCCGGGATTTACCCCATCACCCTCAGCCACAACGAAGACGTAACCAGTGGAGACGCCGGGGGTGACGGCACTGGTGGTGATGAAGACCGGGTTCAGGGCTATTCCTGACGCCAACGTGAAGAGAGATGAGATTAACTGACTATTTGGGTCGTACACCCAGACGCTGCTGCTGGCTTCATCGGCGATGAATACGCGGACTCCATCGGTCGGCTGAACCATGCCGACCGGATTCGCGCCATAGAGGGTCATCTGCGGATTCACGAGACATGTCGTGCCACTGACCGACAGGGTGGTGGTGGTGATTGTGCTGATAGAACCCGAGTTCGGACAGGCCGAGTTTGATTCGGAGTTAAGAACATACATGACTCCGGACTGGGTGGATGTCAGCGCTATGGGATGTGAGCCTGTTAGCAGATTGATGGTATTGACGACGCCGGTCAAGCTCACGGAAAACTCGCTGACCGTGTCATTGTTGCTGTTGGACACAAACACTCCAGCCGCGGTAGTACTGAAAAATGACTCATAGTTGGATCCCAGCCCGGTGGTCTGAACGCTGGTGACGCTGTCGCCGGAAACATCAATCTGAGTGTTCGAGCCGTTGCCGCTGGCATTGTAGTTGACGACATAGGCGTAATGCAGGGACTGCGGCTGGCCGCCGGGGCCGATGATCGGATTGGCGACGGGACGATATTCGTTTCCACATCCCAATTCCAGCAATAGGATAAAAGCCGAAAGAAACAACAAGCCGATTCTGCGCGAAAATCTCATCCACACTCCCGAGGGTGAATCGCCAATCGCATTCGAATGCCAGCAGGAAAACATATTGTATAGGGTGCGCGCATTGCGGTATAGCGGCGCTACGTCTGCAGCTTTGAACCCCGCCGGCCGGCAATCGTCGCTGTCGATAGCTGGCCCTGCAGAAAAAATGAAAACCTTCGTGGCCGCTCACGACAAAAGCCCTGCCGCTCGCGACAGGGCTTTGGAATTCGGGTGATGACCCTTAGACGCTGAAGGAGGATCCGCAGCCACAAGTGCTTTTCACGTTCGGGTTGTCGAACTTAAAGCCGGCACCCTCGAGGGTCTCGACATAATCGACATTGACGCCCTTCAGGTACATCAACGAGGTCGCGTCAACGTAGACCTTCAATCCGTCGAAGTCGAACGTCTTGTCCATCATTCCAGCGCCATTTTCGAACGACATGGAGTAGGAGAATCCGGAGCAGCCTCCGCCGACCACGCCCACGCGCAGGCCTGCCGGTACGGGATTCTGCTGCGCCATGATCTCTTTCACCTTGGCGATGGCCGTTTCAGTGAGGCCCAAGGGCTTGCTGTCAGCGGCCGGGGTTGTGGTGGTCGGTATCGTGGTGGTTGTGGTTGCCATTCGTTTCTCCTCCGAAACTAGCGGGATTATAACAAACTGTTCGCGAGATTGCGCGGGTTTGTCAGATTCTGTCCAGCAGCACAACGTCAAGGTGCCGGATCAGTAATGCCCCGCATGTATTGGATGTCTCCAAACGCTTTCCGTCGCAGGATTTGCGCCCGGTTGCCTCTGAACCAGTCCGTTTACTGGTTCAGCTCTAAATATTTGACTACTCAGGAAATGTCGGGTCTATAATGTAGGCCACGCGAGGCCCCATATCGAGTGGGCATTAGAGTTTCCCATTTGGGTCAGGGCAGGTTCGTTCAAAGCGAGGTAGCACAAATGTCTATGCTCACGATGTTATTGATCGTCTGGGCTGTACTGACCGGGGTGCTGATTCTGCTTTTGATTTACCGCAGCACCTTAACCCTGCACGAGGACGATCAACTATTTCTGGACGATGCCAGTGCCACGATGCGCGCCGAACAGGAGCAGCTTCAGGCCCGGATGCAAAAGATAACGCCCTACGTACGCATTCTTGGGGGCCTCTCGGGAGTGTTGATTCTTGTAATTGCCGGCATGGCGGTGTGGCAGCAGATCAACAAGACCTATTAGCTCTGACCCCGCGAGTTCTCCGCGTGGGCTGGTATCGTCTTTCTGTGCAGGACCTGATGTCGGAGCAAGAAACAGCTTCGAGTCCTGAAATATGATTGCAACAATGAAAAACGCGCACACTGCTGCGCGTTTTTCTCTTCTGCGCCGCAAAGCCGGGGCTAACTCGCTAGTGCGGGCTCCCGTTTCGGCTCTGCTAGAATTGAGTCATCGTTCATGAGGCTGGCGATCGTGGGGATGCCGCCGAATCGGCTGGGAAAACGCTGTTTATAGGCTGGCCTGGTGCCTGCCGCGGCAATCCGACATTGCCCCATCACATCGAGGTAACCATGGCAACCCAAGAAATCAAGAACCGCATATTGGAGTTTCCGGCAGCGCCGGGAATGGACTCTCAAGAAGAAGAAGTTGCCGAGTGGATTGAAGCTTTCGACCAGGTTGTCGAAGAGGAGGGCACCAACCGCGGGAGAGAGCTTCTCACAGCTTTGATCGAGCAGGCGCACGCCTCGGGTATCGAAATTCCCATTCAGCTGAACACTCCCTATATCAATACCATTCCCGTCGAAGAAGAAGTGCCGTATCCCGGCGATCGCCAATTGGAGCGGCGACTGAAAAGCCTGACCCGGTGGAACGCCATGGCGATGGTGCATCGCCAGAATAAAACGGATGCGGGCATTGGCGGCCATATCTCGACCTACTCTTCGCTGGCCACGCTGCTCGAAGTCGGATTCAACCATTTCTTTCGTGCCCGATACGGCGATCAACCAGGCGACTTCATTTATTTCCAGGGTCATGCCTCGCCGGGAGTGTACGCACGGGCCTTCCTGCTGGGCCGGATCACAGAAGAGCAAGTCCTCAATTTCCGCCACGAGCTGCGCGGCCTTCCGGCCTTGTCCTCTTATCCGCACCCTTGGCTGATGCCCGACTTCTGGAGGTTTCCCACAGTTTCGATGGGGTTGGGACCGCTCAACTCCATCTACCAAGCGCGCTTCATGCGCTACCTGGAAAACCGAGACCTGATTCCCAAGACGCCGCGCAAGGTGTGGACATTTGTGGGGGACGGTGAAACCGACGAGCCGGAGTCAATGGGCTCGCTGACCCTGGCCTCACGCGAGAAGCTTGACAATCTTATTTTCGTGATAAATTGCAACCTCCAGCGCCTCGACGGGCCGGTGCGCGGCAACGGCAAGATCATCCAGGAACTGGAGGCGGCTTTTCGCGGGGCCGGCTGGAACGTCATTAAAGTGATATGGGGCAGCGATTGGGACCGCTTGTTCGCACGCGACAAGTCCGGATTGCTGATCAAGCGCCTGGGCGAGGTTGTAGATGGTGAATATCAAGCCTACAAAGTGAAGGGCGGTGAGTACATTCGCCGCAAGTTCTTCGGCAAGTATCCTGAGCTGTTGGAGATGGTCTCGGGCATGAGTGACGAGGAGCTCCATCGCCTTACCCGCGGGGGACACGACCCGCAGAAGGTTTACAACGCGTACAAGCGCGCGGTTGAACATGAGGGTTCACCCACCGTGATTCTGGCGCATACGGTAAAGGGGTACGGTTTGGGTTCGGCTGAGGCGCGCAACGCAACCCACCAGGAGAAGAAACTGGCCGACCAGGCGCTGACTGCATTTCGCTCGCGCTTCGAAATTCCCGTTCCTGAGATGGCGGCCAAAGAAGGACGCTTGTATCGTCCACCCGATGACAGTCCCGAGATCGTCTATGCGAAGAAGCGCCGTGAGGAGCTCGGTGGATTCCTGCTGAAACGGGAAGTGCCGAAGTCGACATTCGAAGCTCCACCACTGACTGAGTTTGCTGACTCGGTGGCCGGGTCGAAGGGCCGCGCCGTGTCTACCACGATGGGTTTCGTTAGCATGCTGCGGCAACTGATGAAAGATCCCAAAATTGGCAAGCTCATCGTGCCCATCATTCCAGACGAAGGGCGCACGTTCGGCATGGAATCGATCATCCGCCAAGTCGGCATTTACGCCAGTCAGGGACAGCTCTACAAGCCGCACGATCAGGACATGCTGCTGTATTACCGCGAGGAAAAGGACGGGCAGATCCTGGAAGAGGGAATTACCGAGGCAGGCGCTATGGCCTCGTTTACCGCGGCCGGAACGGCCTACGCGAATTACCGGGTGCCAACGATTCCGTTCTTCACCTATTACTCGATGTTCGGGTTCCAGCGCATTGGCGACATGGTCTGGGCCTTCGCCGATTCTCGCGGCAAGGGATTCATGATGGGCGGCACTGCCGGCAGAACGACGCTTGCCGGCGAAGGCTTGCAACACCAGGACGGACACAGCTTGGTATTGTCGAGTACGGTCCCAACCTGTCATAGCTACGATCCTGCGTACGTTTATGAAGTCGCGGTGATCGTGCAGGACGGCATCCGCCGCATGTACCAGGAGATGGAGGACCGTTTCTACTACATCACCCTGTACAACGAAGACTATGCCATGCCTCAGATGCCGGAAGGCTGTGAGGAAGCGATTCTCCGCGGGCTCTACAGGTACAAGTCCGCGCCTGCAAGGAAGGCAACCTTACAGCTTTTCGGCAGCGGCCCGATCCTGAATGAGGCGCTGCGAGCGCAGGGAATCCTGGCTGAAAAATATGGCGTGCAGGCTGACGTCTGGAGCGCGACCAGCTACAACGAACTGCGGCGTGACGCGCTGGCCACGGAGCGCTGGAACCGTCTTCATCCCGCCGAACCGGAGAAGAGGCCGTACATCCTGACTGCACTCGACGGAGTGGAGGGTCCCATCGTGGCCGCTACCGATTTCATGAAGGTTGTGCCTGACCAACTGTCGCCGTGGCTCGGTCGCCGCCTGGTTACTCTCGGCACCGACGGCTTCGGACGAAGCGATAATCGCGAGTACCTGCGGCGTCACTTCGAAGTTAACGCCGAGTCGATCGCGGCGGCTGCGCTGTCGCGGCTGGCGCGCGACGGCAAGTTCGACATGCAGCGTGTGCAGAAAGCGTTTGAAGAGTTAGGCGTAAACAGCGACAAGATCGATCCAGCTATCGCGTAGCTTTCAGAACTCAGAACGTGAAGGCCAGTCCGCCGCGGACGCTGCGCGCTGACTGGGTCAGATACACCGTAGTGCCGTCGGGTCCGACCACAGGAATGTAGCCCTGCGCCAGCAGGTTGCGGAGGTCAATCAGTGCCTCCATATTGACCGGCATGCCGTGGATATGCGGCAGGGGTTGCCGCACGAAGATATTGAAGTAAGGGTCGGCTTGTCCGGCCGACGCGTTGAAAAGATCCACCTCGGTCAGGGTGTTATCGCCGCTCGTCCAGCGATAGGATGCGATCCACCGAGTCTTACAGTGCGGGATACCGCCGTTCAGCTTCAAGGCCGCCGTATGCCGCCAGGTGTGTTCCAGACTACCGCGGACACTGTTCCAGTTTATATTCGGTTGTTCCAAGTCAAGGACGCCACCATACGCGTAATCCGCGGTGGCCGTAATCCCGTTGGCAAACCGGTGTTGCAACACCAGTCGCACTCCCTGCGCTTCCAGCAGGCCGCCCTTGAAGCTGAAGGTCCCCGAATAAACATCCGGCAGAATGTCGCCCGGTTGCGTGTAGATCTCACCGACACCGAGCAGGGCAGGGTCCTTAATGCGATCGTTGAAATACGCAACCTGCACTTTGTTATTGTCGCCCAGGCGCTGCGACAGAGAAACCTCATGATGGTGGGCATTCTCCAGAAGCGGCGAGCCATTCACCATGGTCACGCGCGGGCCGCTCTCGCTCAAGTCAGCAGGAGCCGAATCGAAGCCCTTACTGGCACGGCTGTTGGGCTCCTCCGTGCTGTACCGGTATTCCAGAGTGAGGTTGGAAGTGAGGTGTATGTCTGCGGTTCCCGCTGGCCGAAAGGCATTTACTTCGCGTCCCAAGAACTCGATGGCTTGCGTATCACCGCCAAACTGAAAATCGATCAGGTCTCCAATGGAGAAACCATCGGAGTAGGACATGGCCAGCGCCTGCAATGCTCCGCCATGGGGGACAGTGTCGGGCGTGGAGAGCCGCCGCACGGTGATAGCGATCTCCGGCGTCCAGCCGTCATCATTTGGCCGCCGGTAGGAGACGCGGATAACTCCATCCGGCGTTCCTCCGCTCGGATATCCGAGGTCTCCCGTCACGCCAATGACTGCTGTGCGAAACACTGAACGCTCGACATTGAAGGCTGTTCCCAAATCCGAAGCGCTGCCGTAGCCCTCACTGGAGCCGCCCGCCATGAATGCAAGAGATCCCTTTGTCGAATGGTCCTGCTGGGCAGATTCAACCACCACAGCCGCTCCGGGTTCGAAGCGAAGAATGGGACGGTTGGCGGTGGAGCGTAAAGTCCACTTCCAGCTATCGTCTTCGTCGGAGCTGCGCTTCAGCTCCGGCATCATCCGGACGGCTTCGAACAAAGTATTCAGTGTAATGTTGAGGACTTTGCTCGCGCCGGTTCCAAGAGCTACGTCTTCGCGCAAGGCCGGCAAGAAAGAAGGAGCGGAAACTCGAAGCCTGTAGACGCCTGCGCTCAAGCCGGTCACGCGGAAGAACCCGTTTGCATCGGTGAACGCCACCTCGTGCTGTCCAGCCTTGCCGGCCAGTTCCACGGTTGCGCCCATTTGCGCCACCCCGGCAGAGTCTCGGACGTATCCCGATAGCGAGGCGGGGGACACTCCGGCCGGCGCAGCAATGCACAGCGAGATCGCAACCGCTAAGCCTACCAGTATTCGGGTCATCGTTCGACCTCCCAACAGAGGTTTCCGGGACCAAAACCCTGCGGCCCAAGCCTGCTTGCGCGGGCCGGTAGTTTCACCAAAACTATTCAACAGCAAACCTCACCGAAGGTGCAATCTGCTGTTTTGAGACATTGTCCGCAACCTTGATCGTCAGCTTGTATGTGCCCGGCTGAAAGCCGGTCAGCGCCAGACTCTTCTCCAGCGTAATCTGTTCGCCCACTTTAGCCATCTTGTCGGTCGATTCCGAAGCGTGAAGCACCGACTGGTTGCTGGCGACGTTGACAATGTCGTATTCGATATTCGCCGACGGCTTCTTGGTCGCTTCGTCTGCCTGAAGATTATAGACCTGCATCCACAGATTTACGCGCTGATCGCGTTTGAAACTGGCGGGCTTGCCATCCGGACTGTCCAGGTGGGGATACGCGAACTTGGTCTCGCCGATGACAAAGCTGCCGGAACCCACACTCTTGGTGGGCACTTTCTCCATGTGATCGGCCAGAATCATCGAGGAGGAGGCCAGCTTATCTTCGGTGTATTCCGGTACCTGTACGCCATGGCTCCAGGTTCCCACCCGGTCGCCGTTAACGTCCTTCACTACCACATCTAAGCGGTAGCGGCCCGGACGCAGTGGTATTGCTTTCCAGTAGAGTGACGAATGCTCCATGGTCTTTTCCAACAGGTCCTGGGGAACGTCGATCTGCACCGTGTCCTCAAAGGTCTGAGCTACCTTTCCGGTCAGTCCCGTCACGCGGCCGAAAATGTTGACGGTGCCTCGCTGAATGCCGTCTTTGGTGACAAACGTGACATCCTTGTTCTTGACCTGCAACGTTACCGGCATCAGAACTGTATCGCCCGTCACTTTGACGAAGTCGGTTCGGACCTCGAACGGCATCAGGTTCACATTGATCTTGTGGCTGACAACTTCTTCCAGGTCCTTAAACTTCACTACTGGCGCCTGGTTGATTTTCGCCATCAGCTCGATGTTGGTGAACTCTTTATTGTTCTGGATCTGTTGCTCCGGACCTGCGTTGGCGCCGCCCGAACCAGAATTGACAACTCGACTCGTCTTGCTCGATATGCCCAACTGCTCGTACAACGTAAGACCGCCCCCTGTGTGCAGCAACGCGTCCTTCTCGTTGGGATCGATGGTCAGGTGATAGTCGCCGCACGAACAGGTATCGACGAATTCCAGATTGATGTCCTGCCCGATTCCTTCGATGTAGCGATAGCGCCAATCCTCAAAGGGATAGGTGGAAGTCGTTCCACCTCCTTCGTTCATGGGACGGTCATACGTTCCGCCTCCCGGGTGGGCGTCGATACTGTCTGGTGGACCATACGCGATGTAAACGTGGCCGCGATCTGATTTCCACCCCGGTATGCCGGCGGCGAAATGCTCATTAGCGTAGGCAATGCGCCGATAGTGCTCTTCCTTGTACTCATTCTCCTCCGTGTCAGGAGTGGGGTCGCGGCGCAGCCAGAACTGCTCGATAAACGCGTCACGTTCCTCGTCATTCGATAGCTGTTTGAATGCCGTTATCTCCTGCGGAGTGATGATCCACTTGACGTCCTCGTTAAGCCATTTCTTGTAGGTAGCACTCAACTCCTGTTTCAGGGCCTTGGAATTGGCTTTCTTCTGTTTCTCCGTCAGGGGCCGCTTTAAGGGATCGACTTGCGAGCCGCTCTGCCCGGAGGTATCGCCACTCTTGCTCGGCTGGCCCGCTGCAGGCGCGGGCTTGTCGTCGGTCGCAGGACTGGAACTGGGCGGGGACAGGGATGTGGGATTCTGCGCTTTCGGCGGACTGGAACCCTGGTCCGCCGGAGAAGGCGTATTTTGGGCCGTCGCCAGAACACTGGCCAAGATAACGGTCAGCAGTAGCGGAAAAAACAGGCGAAAACTGCTTAACTTCATGGACAAAAAAGACACTCCTGCACCAACACGGGGCCAGTTAAATTGTAAGTTTTCGCTACACTGAAAGCAAGGCTGCTGGCCCAAATTCGGCAACGCAATTTGCACCATTTTTCTCGACTCCGAAGCACACAAACGGGCGGGGACGATCAAGCTACAAAAGTCAGGCGTGCCTCGCTTCTTACAAACCCACGGGCCAACAAAAGTCGCTCCTAATTTCGAGGCTGCACTCGTTCGATGTCGCACCCGCCGAACAGCCGTGCCCGCCTATGCGACCGGCAGCAGGTAGTTACCCCCAAGGCGATGCCCTAGCCGCTATAATTGTCTCCATACGAGTGTTCTGGTAACCGATCCGCTGCGGGTCGTGCTTGGCTACCAACGCTGTTCGGGTGACTGCCAACGCCAGAAATGTCCAACTCGCTGCTCTCCAAGGGAACCATGGGCCGTCTCATTTCGTACTATGCTCCAGACCGGTGCGTTCTGGTTAGTGGTTTGGCGATTGAGGACCGATGAAGAACTGGAAGAAAATCGCGCTCATTGCCGGCGGCATCGTAGTCCTGCTGGCCATTGTGGGCTTCACTGTCGAGCAAAGCCGCAAGGGAGTGGTGACGGTACAGACCGGAAAAGTCGTCCGCGAAGACATCACGTCCGTAGTTACCGCGTCGGGAGAGATTAAACCGAAGGTGCAGGTAAACATCGGCTCCAACGCGTTCGCCAAGATCACGCACCTATACGTCAAAGAAGGCGACCGGGTGAAGCGGGGACAGATGCTGGCCACTCTGGATAATGTCCAACCCGCCGCCGATGTTTCCGCTAACGATTCGGCTCTGAACGCCGCTCGCACCGACGCGATCGCGGCCGACGCTGCGGTCAATACCGCAGCTTCCGACTTGAAGTCAGCCGAGGCTGAGCTCGAGCGTGCCACACTGGACTACCAGCGGGCCAAGAATCTGTATGATTCTCAGTTGATCGCCAAGGCCGACTACGATGCCAAGAAGGCTGCAATTGACACCGCCACAGCGCAGTTGGGAATGTCTAAGTCGAAACTCGCGCAAGCCAAGGCCCAGCGCGATTCCGCCCAGGGCCGTATCAAGCAGAACGCTGCCAATCTCCGCAGTGTGTCCGATGTGCTCAGCAAAAGGGAATATGTGGCGCCGTTCGATGGAGTTATCACCAATGTTCCCGTGCGCGAAGGTGAAACCGTCACCCCCGGTATTCAGAACATGCCGGGCAGCACGCTGATGACGATTGCTGACGTGTCGGTAATCACCGCCGAGGTGAAAGTGGACGAAACCGACATCGTCAACGTACAAGTCGGTCAGCCTGCCGAGGTATCCATCGACGCCATTCCCAAGCAGAAGTTTAAGGGCATCGTCACTGAAATCGGCAGAAATGCCGTGCTGCGCTCCACTGGTGTTTCCACTGCGCAAACCACATCCAGCGGCCAGGAAGCCAAGGACTTCAAGGTAGTCGTGGCTTTGCAGGATCCCCCGCCCAACGTCCTTCCGGGACTGTCGGCGACCGCGCGAATCACAACCGCGACTCGCGCTGCAGCACTCGCGATTCCGATTCAGGCGTTGACGATTCGACAGCGTGGCGATCTTCAGCCCGAGAAAAAAGGCAAAGCCAAGACTGTCCAGGCGGCCGACCCGGTGGATCCCAAAGACAAGGAAGAAGTGCAGGGCGTGTTCATCATTTCGAACAAGAAGGACGCCGTCTTTGTACCTGTGACGACGGGAATCACCGGAACCACGGACATTGAAGTGACACAGGGGCTGAAGCAAGGCGACGAGATTGTCACCGGAAGCTACAAAGTCCTTCGTACCCTGCGCAACGGCGCCAGCGTGAAGATTGATAACACGGTGGCTCCCAAGAAGGAAGAGTCGTAGCCGAGAATCAAGCAACCCGCCGGAAGGGCAGGAAGGCAGGCGTCCGCACTAATGACGAACTCGGACCAGCTACAGCCTGAGGAGAAAAAGATGGCGACACAATTGGCGAGCCTACCCGAGATTCAACCGGTGGCGGTTCCCGATAATTGCATCATTTGTACCGAAGACCTCTGGAAAACCTATGACATGGGGTCGGAGCAGCAGGTCCACGCTCTGCGTGGCGTAAATGTCCGCATTCAGCGCGGGGAATATGTCGCCATTATGGGTCCTTCGGGTTCGGGGAAGTCAACGTTGATGAACCTGATTGGGTGCCTCGACACTCCCAGCAAAGGCAATTACTGGCTGAACGGGCAGTTGGTCAGCGAACTCGATGACGACGAACTGGCCCGCATCCGCAACAAAGAGATTGGGTTCGTCTTCCAGACCTTCAACCTTCTGGCGCGCGCAACCTCGTTGCACAATGTGGAGTTGCCTCTCATTTATGCCGGGATTCCCGCCGAGGAGCGCATCGAGCGCGCCAGGAAATCGCTTACTGCGGTCGGTATGGGGGACCGCATGAACCACAAGCCCAACGAGCTTTCCGGCGGTCAGCGCCAGCGCGTCGCTATCGCCCGCGCGCTGGTCAACAATCCCTCGATCATTCTCGCCGACGAGCCCACCGGCAACCTCGACTCCCAGACCGGCGTCGAGATCATGGCCTTGTTCGACAAACTCCACGAGCAAGGGAACAACATCGTCCTTGTCACCCACGAGCACGACATCGCTGAATATGCCCACCGCATTATCCACATCCGTGACGGGCAGGTCTTCAGCGACCAGAAGACCGCAAGAGGGTAGCGGCAGGCCGAGTTATCGGTGCCCGGCGCGTCGCCGGG
>Ga0074046_10002568_pt1 | contig 15609 bp, 10 predicted proteins | sample BogForMeECP23OM3_FD_94441 | JGI IMG/M metagenome (GOLD analysis project Ga0074046, IMG submission 94441) | Bog forest soil microbial communities from Calvert Island, British Columbia, Canada - Bog Forest MetaG ECP23OM3 | ecosystem: Environmental > Terrestrial > Soil > Wetlands ...
CCAGAACGTCGGGATTATGGGAATGATTACTATAACAATAAGTATCAGTAAATTCAATGGATTAAAGGCCATCTACCAACTCCTTGGCATCCGCCTCGATGCCGGATTGAGCTGTTTTCAGCCTGACAGTCGGCTGCCGGTCTCAAACTTCTTCATTTAGCGGGAATTTATAAACTTTAGTGCCTGGCCCAGCAAGTCAGAAATCGGAATAAACCGAATTGAGCAATTCAGAAACAGGGTCTCACACGAAAGCGCAAGTCATCTTCTGTCTTCGTGAGGCCAAGCTCTCTGCCGTTTGACTGTCAGGCAGGGATATACTAGAATGTTATCTTTCAAATCGCAATACCGGTTCTCATCCATTTTGGTGAATCACAAGGCAGGTGGCCAGTGCCCAAGCTATTCATTTCAGAACTGAAGCCGAACCTGGAAATCGCTTCCCTGTTCGTCGCCTCGGAAAAACAGTTGAAAACCGCCCGCAACGGAACGGTTTACCTCGATTTGAAGCTGTTGGATAAAACGGGTGAGATTAGCGGCAAGATGTGGGAAAAGGCCGCTGAGGCCTCGGCGGGTTTTCAGTCGGGGGATATCGTCTACCTGAGGGCAAGAACGGAGCTCTACAAGGATAGGATGCAGCTCAGCATTGCCGAAATCATGCCGGTTCCCGCCGGGGCGTACGATCCGGCCGATTTTCTCCCGGTCTGCCCTTACGACCGGGACGCGCTTTTCGAACGATTAGGCAAGCTCCTGTCAGGAATGGCCGACTGTTTCGCTCGCCGCCTGTGTGAAGCAATTCTGGCCGACCCTGAAATCGTGACCCGCTTTAAACTCGCTCCGGCAGCGAAGTCAATGCACCACGCCTATATCGGTGGGCTTCTGGAACACACCCTTTCCGTTATTACGCTCGTATACAGAATCTGCAACCATTACCCGGACCTTGATCGCGATCTGCTTATAGCGGGCGCTTTTTTGCACGACATTGGGAAAATCGGTGAATTCGTATATGATACACATATCGACTATTCGGACGCAGGACGCCTGGTAGGGCATATGGTACTGGGGACCCAGATCGTCGAGGACAAGATTCGACAAATTGAAGGCTTTCCAGAAGAGACATCGCTTCTCCTGAAGCACCTCATCTTGAGCCATCACGGGGAGGCCCAGTTCGGAGCGGTCAGGCTGCCGGCGAGCAAGGAAGCCTTTGCCCTGCATCTGGCTGACGATCTCGATGCAAAGATGAACGCCATCAACCGGATCCTTGCGAATTCAGCCGAAGACGACAGTACGTGGACCGGATTCGAGACTATTTTTGGCAGGCATTTTTTCAGGGGTTTTCCGAAACAAAACGATGGCGCCGCCGGGGATGAGATCTCGGAAAAGAGAAACTAAAGTGGCGTTAACCGATATTCAAGGCCAGCAAAGGGTTATTCGGTTTTTGAAGCAGCTTCTCAGAAAAGAAGCCGTTCCACATGCCTTTCTTTTTTCCGGAATGGCGGGCGTCGGCAAGTTTGCTGCGGCGAAGGAGTTGGCCAAAGCTCTGAATTGCCTTTGTCCGCAGGATTATGATTCATGCGGCTGCTGCGGCTCGTGCCGTAAGCTGGAAGAGGGAGTGCATCCCGATCTGATCCGCATCGGCGGCGAAGGTGTTTTTGTCAAACTGGAACAGATTCGCGATCTAATGAAGCGTTTCCGCTTCCGGCCGTTTGAAGGAAAATTCCGCGTTGTTATATTTCAAGACGCGCAAAGGCTGATGGAGCTGGCGGCAAACGCTATGCTGAAGATACTCGAGGAGCCGCCGAAGGCAAACATCTTCATCCTGCTTGCTACCGAATCGCAGATGCTCTTGCCGACCATAGTATCCAGGTGCTGCCAGGTGCGTTTTCAGCCGCTTGAGGACGAGATCGTAGCCCAATGGTTGGCGCGCGAAGGCGGGCTTTCGACGGACCAGGCGGCCGGGATTGCCCCTCTGGCTGCGGGAAGCATCGAGAAAGCGCGATGGTTTTCCGAACAGGACCGGGTGGCGGGTTGGAAAAAAGTTGTCGAGAAGTTAGAAAATCTGGACGGACTTTCTATACTCGATTTTTTCCCGATGGTTTCCGATTGGGCGAAAAACCGCGAAACTGCCGAACAGGACCTTGAGTTCATAAAGCTGTGGGTCCGGGACCTTATCCTGTTTCGGGTCGCGGGGGTGCAAAGCTTCCGGCAAGGTCAGGTGCCGCCAAAGGCAGCGCCGAACTCGCCCGGCGGCACCGCCGCCCCGCTTACATTCGAATTGAACGGTAGGACGAAGGAGGCGGCAAGATCGGTTCCGCCGGAGCGTCTTTTCTTTTTATATCACAATGTTGAACAGGCGATGCAGGGTCTTAAAGTGAACGCAAATCTGCAAATGACGCTTGAAGTCGTCTGCCTGGCCATAAAGGACTCGCTCTATGGAAAAGGTGGTTGGAATTCGTTTCCGAAAAGGAGGCAAGATTTACCATTTTGATCCCGGCCAATACTCTCCCGGCAAGGACGAATATGTAATCGTGAACACCGAACAGGGGATAGGGCTTGGGCAGGTGGTCGAGCCGCCTTACCCGAAGAACCCCCGAATCCATCGCCAGGATATAAAGAAGATCGAGCGGACGGCAACCGAAGATGAAATCCGACGGCTTCTCAATAACATGGAAATCGAGGCGGACGCGAAGAGCTTTTGCCTGGAGAAAATTGCCGCCCACCAACTTCCGATGATCCTGGTGGACGTGGAATACTTCTTCGACGGCAGCAAGATCATATTCTACTTTACTGCAGATGGCCGGGTCGATTTTAGAGAACTTCTCAAAGACCTGGTCAGACGGCTGCGGACCCGTGTCGAACTGCGCCAGATCGGAATTCGCAACCAGGCAAAAATGGTGGGCGGCCTTGGGGGCTGTGGGAGGCCGTTGTGCTGTGCGACATTTTTGAAGAATTTCCATGCCGTCTCCATTAAGATGGCTAAGGAACAAAACCTGAGCCTCAACCCTGCAAAGATATCCGGGGCCTGCGGTAGGCTCATGTGCTGCCTCCAGTTCGAGCACGAAACCTACAGGGAACTCAAGAAAGATATGCCCAAAGTGGGCAAGAAGGTCGAACTGCCCGAAGGCAAAGGCAAAGTCGTGCGGCAGAACGTTATGGCCAGGTCCTTCACGGTTCAGCTTGAAGATGGGAAGGAAATAGACATCGATCTCGAGAAAAGCTGCAGTTGCCGGGGCGAATGCCGATGTGCGCCTCCGGAATCATCCGATGAGACACTGCGCTGAGCCATAGAAGAGAGGCTACCCGCCCCAAGCCCCGCCGCTGAGCCGCGAGCGGCACTTCAGCCTCTTGAAGTAATTGAAAAGCTCGCTTTTCAAGGGTTATTAAGCATTACCACCTTGAACGCAACTTGGTACAAGTCCATCTTGGGAGGATAAATGAATCGATTCTATATAACCACGCCGATTTATTACGTTAATGCCGAACCTCACATAGGCCATGCCTACACAACAATAGTCGCAGACGTAATGAACCGCTTCTACCAACTGATGGGATTCAAGACCTTTTTCCTCACCGGGACCGACGAGCACGGGGATAAAATCGTCCAGGCGGCCCAGGCTGCGGGAGTCGAGCCCAAAGCTTACGCCGATAGGATAAGCGCGCTTTTCCGGCAAACCTGGCCCAAACTCGGTATCGAAAACGACAAGTTCATCCGGACCACCGACCTCGAACATGTTAGAGTCGTCCAATACGTGTTGCAGAAGGTCTTCGACGCTGGTGAAATCTACTTTAGCACTTACAACGGCCTCTACTGCATCGGGTGCGAGAGATTCTACACCGAGCGGGAACTGGTTGACGGAAAGTGCCCGGACCACGATAAGCCTCCCGTCGAGCGGGAGGAGGCGAATTATTTTTTCCGGATGAGCAAATATCAGGACTGGCTTATAGCACACATAGAATCCAATCCCGGCTGCATCCGTCCCGAAAGGTATCGCAACGAAGTGTTGGCGTTTCTGAGGGGGCCTCTGGAAGACCTCTGCATCTCCCGGCCGGTTGAGCGCCTCAGCTGGGGCATACCGCTTCCGTTCGACCAAAACTATGTGACTTATGTCTGGTTCGACGCTCTCATCAACTATATTTCCGCAATCGGATATCCCGGCGGTGAGCTTTACAAAGAGTTCTGGCCCGTTGCGCAGCACCTTATTGCCAAGGACATCCTCAAGCCGCACGGAATCTACTGGCCCACGATGCTCAAGGCCGCGGGCATCCCCTTATTCCAACACCTGAACGTCCACGGATACTGGAAAACAGACGAAGGCAAGATGAGCAAGAGCCATGGTACCGTTGTTCGGCCGCTGGACCTTGCGCCCGTTTATGGACTCGATGCCTTCCGGTACTTTCTCCTGCGGGAGATGGTTTTCGGGCTCGATGCGAACTTCAGCGAGGAGGCGCTGGTTCAGCGAATAAACGCCGACCTGGCAAACGACCTGGGAAACCTTTTCAGCCGTACGCTTGCAATGACTGCTCGCTATTTTGACGAAAAAACTCCCCCTTTCGGCTCACAACCCGACACGATGGACCGTGAACTGCACGATAAGGTTGAGGATGCGATCGCGCAATTCCGGGATGAAATCCCGAAACTCGGCTTCCACAAGGCGCTTGTAGCCATTTGGGAATGTATCGGCGCGGCCAATAAATACATCGACTACATCGCCCCCTGGAACCTCGCCAAAGATGCGCGCCTCTTACCCCGGCTTCAAACTGTAATGAGAACTCTTCTGGAGGTAAATAAAGTCGTTGCCGTCCTGATTTCTCCTTTTATGCCTTCGACCTCCGGGAAGATGCTCGAGCGGCTTGGAATCGTTAAAAAAACGGCGGACCTGAGGCTTGCCGAGGATACCTGCTGGGGTACCCTGCAAGAAGGCACAAAGGTCCTGAAAGGAGAATCGCTCTTTCCACGGGTCGAAACGGCGGGTAAAAAGCTGGAAAAACCCGGTAAACAAGGCGATGGGAAGCCTGATGAAAGCCAAAAACCAAAAGAGAAACAAAAAGCCGAAGACGCACCCGCCTCCCGGCTCACCGACGCAGGCCGCCCGATCGATATCGACCTCTTCCGGCAGGTTGATCTGCGAGTCGGCCTTATCAAACAGGCGGAAAAAGTCCCGAAGTCCGACAAACTGGTAAAGCTGATGGTCGATATCGGGGAAGAGCGGCAGATCGTGGCCGGAATCGCCAAAACGCATTCACCCGCAGACCTTGTCGGAAAGCAGGTGGTTCTGGTGGCAAATCTCAAGCCTGCAAAGCTCATGGGAATCGAATCGCACGGAATGATCCTCGCCGTACGCGACGGGCTGGATCTCAAACTTGTTGTTCCCGAGGCGAACGTGTCGCCTGGCGGCAAGATTTCATGAAAGCGGCAAGCGTGAAGGGTGAATTAAGAGCGGGTGAATGGGAAGGGAACTGAGATTTCCACGCCGGTAATCGAAGCTGTTCTCCGCCCGCTTGACATCTCCAAAACGGATTTCTGGGGACTTTTTGAGAAACCGGATAAGAAACTTACCCATTAATCCTCCTCGAACAAATCCCTCATCACGGGGACTGGGTGGAAGAATCCTTGGCTGGAAAGGAAAATACCCGGGACAGGAAATGAGGTAACGGAATTGTCGGACGGTCGGACAGCGGACGGGGTCGAACCAAGTTGGTTCGGACGAAGTCGGCGGTCTGAGCGGGACCGAACCCGCTCCCCACCCGCTTGGCTTGGTCCGGCCAGGACCGCCAAACATTCTCTTTTCAAGCCCGCTTTTTTCATGACGTTTTTAAAACGAACATTTTGCTGGGAAAAAAGGCGGTTCTAAAGACGATAAAAGCTCCATTTTCTGTAAGAATTCAAACAAATTCAAATCATTGGCTTGGCCAGAGCAGACCCGACCCCGGGAGGCTTCAGTTTCGGTGGTCATGAGGAATGTCTGTGCTCGAAGCCTTTTTGCCGGAGCCAGACTAATGCAGGAATTAATTTGTCGTTCCACACATATAGAATTAACAATTCGGGAGAGCCTCTGTTATTCTATGGTGATCAGGGGTTTGCCTTCCCGGCACAGTCTTGCTCTCATTATTGGTCTACTGGATTAGTGTAATGATGACAGACGGATAGATCGAGTTAAGAGAGTCGAGCGGCAGGGTTTCATAATCATTTTGATCCCTGCGCGCCTCGAAAGTCGATTTTAAAGGAAGAAACCAAGGAGGACGCGACATGCCACTCAAGACCCCGGAACAGTATGAAGAGAGTTTACGCAAATTGAAAATGAAGGTCTACTTACTGGGTGAGATCGTGAAGAACCCGGTCGATCATCCGATCATCCGGCCTTCGATGAACTCCGTGAAACTCACATATTCTCTTGCGCAGGACCCTCAGCATGAGGACCTCATGACTGCAACTTCCCATCTGACCGGCAACAAAATCAATCGGTTCTGCCATCTGCACAGGAGCACCGATGATCTGATCAGGAAGGTGAAAATGCAGCGCCTTCTGGGGCAGAAGTCAGGAGCATGCTTCCAGAGGTGTGTCGGAATGGACGCGATCAACGCCGTGGACAGCGTCACCTTCGAGATGGATCGGAAGCTTGGCACGAAATACTACGAGCGCTTCAATAAGTTCCTCCTGATGATGCAGGAAGAAGACCTGACGGTGGATGGCGCAATGACGGACCCGAAGGGCGACCGCGGACTGCCTCCCCACAAACAGGCAGATCCCGATCTTTTCGTGCGCATTGTGGAGAGGAAAGAGGACGGCATTGTCGTGCGCGGTGCAAAAGCGCACCAGACAGGGGCGATCAACTCACACTGGATTCTGGTAATGCCCACGATGACCATGGCCAAAGAGGATGCCGATTACGCTGTCTCCTTCGTCGCTCCGGCCGATGCGGAGGGCATTTCCTACATTTACGGCCGCCAGTCCTGCGATACCCGCAAATTGGAGGGCAGCCCGATAGACGTCGGCAACAGGCAGTACGGGGGACATGAAGCCCTGATGGTCTTCGACGACGTGTTCATCCCGTGGGAAGATGTTTTTATGGCTGGAGAGTATGAGTTCAGCGGCGCCCTTGTCGAGCGTTTCGCCGGATACCACCGCCAGAGCTATGGCGGCTGCAAGGTCGGCGTGGGTGACGTCCTCATCGGCGCAGCGGCGCTGGCAGCCGACTATAACGGAGCAATGAAGGCCTCCCATATTAAAGACAAGCTCATCGAAATGACGCACCTCAATGAGACTCTTTATGCCTGCGGTATAGCCTGTTCAGCGGAAGGCAACAAGACGGCTTCAGGAAATTACCTGATAAATATGTTGCTGGCCAATGTCTGCAAGCAGAACGTTACCCGTTATCCGTATGAAATTGCGCGCCTGGCTGAGGATATCGCCGGCGGGCTCATGGTGACCATGGCCTCCGAGAAAGACTTGAAACATCCGGAAATCGGCAAGGTGGTCGAGAAGTACTTCCGTGGGGTAGCTTCGGTTCCGACCGAACACAGGATGCGAATCCTGAGGCTCATTGAGAACATCACATTGGGAACAGCGGCTGTTGGCTACCGAACTGAATCGATGCACGGAGCTGGTTCACCCCAGGCTCAGAGGATCATGATTTCCCGCCAGGGTAATCTCGAGCACAAAAAGAGTCTCGCAAAAGAACTGGCCGGGATCAAGGCATAATTGGCTTCTACGGAGGGAAGCCCTGGGTACCGGACCATCGAGAACGTCATCGAAACGGAAATTCGGCTGCAGCTCCAGGCTCACTGCGGTGACATCGAACTGCTTGGGGTCTCGGACGATGGAACGGTGCGGATACGGCTCATTGGACAATGCGTCGTATGCCCGGCTTCCCATTTAACTTTGGAAAATCTGATAGAGGCAAGGTATAGGCCCACCTCTTCAATGGTTTTCCAGACACTGCAGGAGGAGTTCCGGCAGGCTCATTACATGCAGCATGCCCGTGGCTTTTTCCTTAAGCGAACTATAGCACCAGTTACAGGTGCAAACGATCTTGTCCAGGTTCAGTTCCGTAGCCTTTTTCACGATGTCGGCCGCTGACTTCTTGCAGCAAAGGTTCTTCGGCAAATCAACGGCCTTTAAGCCTTCGATCCCATCCAACCGCTGACGATACCGATTCCAATTCAGGAATGTTCCGGGATAGAGGGCTCGATGGATGGTGTGGCACCCTTCAAAGTATCCGATAACCGCCGGTTTCGTTTTGAGCCGGTGATTCTCAATCTTGTCGAGAATCAGGTCGACAATGTAAACGTGGGTATCTGCGGCATCCTTGAAGGCATGCTTCGCGGCATGCGCGCACCCGACACAACAATAAGCCAGGGTGCTCGCTCCCTTTTGGCGGGCAAGGTCGAGGTTGAGTTGGTTGAATTCCAGGCTGAGCGTTCGGGCGCGGTCGAGTTCTTCTCCTGTGCTCCCCACAATCAAGGGCCACCCGCAACAATATTCACGATCAAAATGGGTATGGTCCACGCTCAGCAGATCCAGCAGCCTGATGTAGTCACGCAACAGGAACGGATTTGTGAAGGGCCTGTAACAACCGAAGAAGATGCCGTTCTCTGCCTTGGCCTTGGGTTTTGCAATACCGTGTGCTGCCAAAACTCCGGCTCGGAGAATCGGACTCATCCCATGGTTTCCATATTTTCTGATCGATTCAATCTCCTCGGGAATCGTCCGGCCGCAGGAAAGTATCTTCGCCCTTTGCCGATCAATTGCAACTCGCTCGCTGGCATACTTACCACTCTCACTCATAACACACCTCCTTGAGCCAGGTTCCGATCAATATCCACTCATATATCACTTTCCGGCCATAGCGTCTCATGCTATTTGGAAAGGAGAAACGGAGCCGCCAGGTTGCATAGCGGCGAGTCGGTCGCGGGCCTTGCCCTGTTAGATGCTTGTTACGGAGTGTTTGCCTTCGGAGGAATTTTCACCCATTCACCTACTCACCCAATTTTTTCCCTTTTGCCGTTTCTGGTTGCCGCTTCTATTGCCGTTTCTATTGCCGCTTCTGGTTGCCGTTTTGCAAGGCCGAATCATCGCGTGGTATAATATTGCCGGATTAAAACGACTTGCAGGAAACCCTTCCCCGCTGATGATCGGTTCCCTGCATTTGCCCTGTATTTACAGGAAGCAAACTCGTTGTGGCAAGGAGGGAGCTTGCCCTCCTTCGCGACAAGCTCAGGACAAGTTCGCCTGCCGAAGGGACGGGCTGCCTTGCTCATTTTAGCTCTTTGAAAACTGAAGAAAAGTGATCCCGTTTTGCGGTCTTTGAGGAAGTTGGAAGGATTTTGCCGCTTCTGGCTGCCGTTTTGCAGGGCCAAATCACCGCAAGGTATGATATTGCAGGTTTAGAACAAATTGAGCAATCAACGACTCTTCGCTCTCGCCCCTCGTCCCTTGGCCTAAAAATCCCAAAACCATGCCATTTCGTGCCATTTCGTGCCATTTCTGCAAAGGGTGAAATTTTCACTCTTCACTCTTCACCCTTCACTCTTTCGAGCCTCTGTTTTATTCCAATTTCCCACCTGATCTGGTATTTGATATACTTTGCCCTTCAGCGCGGACTCGGCCGAATCTGCCGGCTTTTTGAACAAGATTTTTTACTTAAGTTATTGATCAAAGGTACTCTATGGAACAAAAATATTCCCCTAAGTCCATCGAACAAAAATGGCAGCAATACTGGGATAAGTCCCGGATTTTCAAAGTTGGTGAAGACAGTGGCAAGCAAAAATATTATCTGCTGGAGATGTTTCCATATCCATCGGGCCGCATTCATATGGGCCACGTCCGCAACTACACCATAGGCGATGTGGTTGGCCGCTTTATGCGGATGAGGGGTTACAACGTGCTCCATCCGATGGGCTGGGATGCCTTCGGAATGCCTGCCGAAAATGCTGCAATAAAAGCGGGAACCCACCCGGCGAAATGGACTTACGACAATATCGACTACATGCGAAACCAGCTCAGGCAACTGGGTTTTTCCTATGACTGGTCGCGCGAGTTTGCAACGTGCGATCCCAGCTACTACAGGTGGGAACAGCTCTTTTTCCTCAAAATGTATGACCGGGGTCTTGCCTACAGAAAGAGTTCCTATGTGAACTGGTGCTCCAAGTGTCAGACCGTGCTGGCAAACGAACAGGTAGAAGCAGGCGCCTGCTGGCGCTGCGACACTCCGGTCGTACAAAAGCAGATGGAGCAGTGGTTTTTCAAGATTACCGACTATGTCGACGAACTGCTTGACTATACATACAGGCTGCCCGGCTGGCCCGAGCGGGTGCTTGTCATGCAGCAGAACTGGATAGGGAAAAGCACTGGAAGTATGTTGCTCTTTCCACTCGAATCGGGCGAGGGAAACATTCCGGTCTTCACGACCCGCACAGACACGCTTTTCGGGGCTACCTTCATGAGCATTGCCCCCGAACATCCGATCGTGGCCGGCCTGTGCCGGGGAAAGCCTGAAGAGGCCGCAGTGCTCGATTTTGTCGAAAGAGCAAAGCGCTCGAAGCGGGATGAGCGCGAAGCAGACCTGCTCGAAAAAGAGGGTGTATTTACCGGAAGCTGCTGCATCAACCCGGTCACCGGGAAAAGGATGCCGATTTACGTGGCTAACTTCGTGCTCATAGCCTACGGCACAGGCGCAGTCATGGCGGTCCCGGCACACGACCAGCGCGACTTCGAGTTTGCGGAAAAATACGGCCTGCCGATTCAGGTGGTCATAAAACCTGCTGAGGCACGGCAAGCTCCTTTGGCACAAGACCTCACCCATGCGTTTGAGCAAGACGGTGTTCTGGTTGACTCAGGCGAGTTTACCGGAATGGAGTCCGAAGCCGCCCGGATTGCGATAACCGAGGCCTTGGCAAAAAGAGGGCTTGCAGAATTGACACTTCAGTATCGGCTCCGCGATTGGGGAATTTCGCGGCAGCGCTACTGGGGCGCGCCCATTCCGATCATTTACTGTGAGAAGTGCGGTGTTGTGCCGGTTCCCGAGCGGGACTTGCCCGTTGTGCTTCCCCTGGATGTCGAACTTCTAGAAAACGGCGGCTCACCTCTGCCCGTCCACAAGCCTTTCTACTCGACCACCTGCCCGAAATGCGGGGCTGATGCGCGGCGTGAGACCGATACAATGGACACCTTCGTGGAATCCTCCTGGTACTTTGCCCGATACGCCTGTCCTGACTTCGACAAGGGCCCTCTCGACAGGGAACGGGTCCACTATTGGATGCCCGTTGACCAGTACATCGGCGGAATAGAACACGCCGTTCTGCATCTTCTCTATTCGAGATTTTTTGTAAAGGTCCTGCGCGACATGGGATATCTACAGGCCGATGAGCCTTTCCTGAACCTTCTCACACAGGGAATGGTCATAAAAGACGGCTTCAAAATGAGCAAATCCAAGGGAAATGTGGTAGACCCCGATGATATGATTCAGGCATACGGCGCGGATACGGTGCGCCTCTTCTGCCTGTTCGCCTCGCCGCCGGAAAAGGACCTCGACTGGAGCGACCAGGGGGTGGAGGGTTCTTTTCGGTTTCTTTCCAGAATGTGGCGGCTGGTTTCCGAAAACCTGGACGCCCTGAAATCCGCCGATCCGTACCGGGGTGGAAGCCCTCTTGCCAAAGACCTTGCCCAACTCCGCCGCAAGACTCACCAGACAATAAAGAAGGTTACAGAGGATATCCGCGAAAGGTTCCATTTTAACACGGCCATCGCCGCCATTATGGAACTTGTGAATCTGATCTACCAGGTGCTCGACAGCCGGCCGGCGGACCCCATCCTATGGCCCGTCGTCAGGGAAGCCGTCGAAGCCGCAATAGTTGTATCATCGCCCATGGTTCCGCACATTTCCGAAGAACTCTGGACAATCCTGGGCCATGAAGAGCTTCTTCTGAATACCGGCTGGCCCAAATGGGAAGATCGGGCGCTCAAAGCCGAGGAAATGCTCATCGTCGTCCAGATAAATGGAAAACTGCGAAGCAAGATAACCGTTGCGGCCGACGCCACCGATAAGGAACTGGAAGATATGTCGCTCAAGGATTCCAGGATCAGAGATTTCATCGAAGGAAAACAGGTCAAAAAAGTAGTCGTTGTGCCAAAGAAGCTTATTAATATTGTCGTCTAGGTACAGCAAGGTTACACCAAAACAGGCCACCCGCCGCTGGCCCACCGCGACTGAAAGACGCAGTCCAATGTGGGCCGGCGCGGGTTGTGCCGCATAGCGCACTAATGTGCGCGTAGCGGCTTTTTATAGGTTTCTTTGGGTTAATTACTTTATTATAGTCTATCTCTGTAAGCTTATACCGTTCCTTCCAAGTTAGTTTCTGGAATTTCAGATTTGTAGAAGAGTGGGGGGTGCTCGCCATGGGTGCACGAAATCTAAAACGGATATTGATAATAAGCTCCATCTTATTTTGCCTTGTCTCATGCGGCTATCACTTCTCCGGCGAGGGCCAGGGGCCGAAACCAGGGCTAAGGTGTATCGCCATCCCGGTATTCGAGAACAAGACCACCGAGCCCGATGCAGGGGCGATTTTCGCCGGGGCGCTAAGACAGGAATTTATACGGAAGGGCAGTATGAAGGTAGTCCCCATCGAAGAGGCGGAAGCCGTATTCAAAGGGACGATCAAAAACATTGCTATTCTGGCGGTTGCACATCAACCTGTTAACCTTGTATCCAATCGGGTTACACTGGAAAACCGGCTCTATGTGACCCTGGACATTCGATGCGAGGAAAAGAAATCACACAAAACGCTCTGGGCAGACCCGCTTTTCACTTATTTCAAAGTTTACGAGGTCAGCGATAATCCGCTGCAGCCCGATCCGATCACTGGCTTTGAAAACAGGCAGGCCGCACTCGGCTTTCTAGCCCGGGAGATGTCAACACGCATCCATGACAGATTTCTGAGCAACTTCTGATGCACGCCGAAGATTTCCTCAAAGCCCTGGATACCGGCAAAATCGATCCGGTATATCTTTTCGTTGGGGGGTCCGCTTTCCTTATGGAGGAAGCCTGGAAGAAGCTGCTTTCAAGCTTGCTCCCGAAGCGAGGCAAGAACTTCAACGGCGAGCGGGTCCAGGCAAGGGAAACAGAAGCAGGAGATGTGATCGAGCGGCTTGCCACCACTCCCATGTTCGGGGGGCGAAGGCTAATCATGGTAGACAATGTCGAGGCTTGGGGAAAAGGGGAACGTGCAGCCCTGGAGGCTTTCGTGCAGCGAATCCCTCCCTCGGCATGTCTCGTCATGACCGCTTCAGACAGGAAAGGCATCGAAGGACTCGCAAAAGCGGTCGAAACCAAAGGCAAGGTCGTACAGTTTCGATCTCCTGGTGACAAGGAGGCCCTGCGCTGGCTGATCGAAAGAGGCAGGCAACTCGGGAAAATTCTTTCCCACCGTGCCGCGTTCCTCCTGGTTGAGATGGTCGGCGGCGATTTCCATACTCTCGCATCCGAGTTGGACAAGATTTGCACCTTCGTCGGGGAGCGTGATCGCATCGAGACTGAGGACATCCTCGAAGCCGCCAGCTTTCAGAGAAGTTCCTCCGCGTTCGACATGCTCGATCACCTCAAAGCGCAGCACGCGGACAAAGCCCTAAGGTCCCTTAGAAGCCTGATCCTCTCCGGTGAACTCCCTCTGAAGATTCTCTCGACTCTGGCCTGGCAGATTCGTATGGTATGGCAGGTTAAGGACGGTCTGCGGCAGGGTATATCGGAAGCCGAACTGGCTGCACGGCTGAGATCGCATCCTTTCGTGGTCAAGAAGGCGCGGGAACAGGCCGTTCGTTTTTCGGACGCCGACCTGTACAAAGTGATTGAGGCTATCGCTCAGACGGACATCGCGATCAAGAGCACGGGAACTCCCCCCGAGCTACTGATCGAAGAGCTGGTCCTCTATCTTTGCCTGGACAGCAAAAAGCCCCCGGACACCTCGGAGGCACGAGAAAGTAATGCGGCACAGAAACTAAAGAGCGTTGACCCCGCGGGTCAGGCGGGAAATTTTCCGTGAGGCCGTATTCTTATGGATAACACCTTTGGAGGCGGTTTTCGCAATCACGGAGACCGCCTTCTTCAATTCCTCAGCAGCCTTTTCGGGCGACTTGCCGGCTATGACCTCCTGGAGACCCCTTATCACGTTTTTCATTCTGGTCTTTCGGGAGCGGTTTCGCACCCGCTGCTCCTCGCTCTGTCTCGCCCTTTTGATAGCTGACTTATGGTTCGCCAATCCAAACCTCCTTGGGATTCACTTCTAACGACAAAATCCAGCGTGTCGTTCAAAATATTTAAAAATCTTTCTATATCCCTGATGAAGAAAAAATGTCAAGCAGGATTCGGGAATTTAGGAATTCATCCCCCATCGCTCCATTTATCTACCCCTAAATCCCTAAAGTGCTCAACCGCTAAATTCACGCGACCTGTATTGAACCCTCTTCGGTTATCTTGGCCCTTGCTTCGTCCGAGAATGTCTTCAGCTCCTCACCGTCTATGGATTCTTTTTCAAGCAGGATTTTGGCCAGTTTCTCGAGCATGCTCCGCTGCTGAGTTAGAATCTTCCTCACACTCTGGTGCGCTTCTTCGATTATGCCGGCAATTTCCTCGTCAATCTGCTGGGCGGTCTTTTCGCTGAACTGCCTGTCTCGTGAATCCAAACCAAGATCAAGGTGCGCAGAGCGCGGCTCGCTGACATAGGTAAGGGGGCCGAGCTTTTCGCTCATTCCGTATTCCATGATCATGCGGCGCGCTATGTCGGTTGCACGCTGAAGGTCGTTCTGAGCCCCCGTCGAGATGTCGCCGAAAATGATTTCTTCTGAAACCCTGCCGCCGAGCAGTACCTTTAGTCTGGCAAGAAGTTCGTAGCGCGTCATGAGGTATCTGTCTTCGGTTGGAAGCTGCTGGGTGTACCCCAGGGCAGCGATACCGCGTGGAATAATGGAGATTTTGCTCACGGGATCAGTGTTTGGAAGCAACATTGCGACGAGCGCGTGGCCGGATTCATGATAGGCGATGATTTCCTTCTCTTTGGGGTTCATCGCCCTGTTTCTTTTTTCGATCCCGCCGATTATTCGGTCAGCCGCTTCTTGAAAGTCGGCCATCGTAACCTCTTCCCGGTCACGTCTTGCCGCAATCAAAGCCGCCTCATTGATGAGGTTGGCGAGATCGGCGCCCACGAACCCGGGCGTCATCGCCGCTATTTTTTTAAGATCGACGTCACCCAGTTTGACTTCTCTTGCATGAACACGCAAAATAGCTTCTCTGCCCCGAATGTCGGGCTTATCGATTGCCACGTGCCGGTCGAAACGACCGGGCCGCAGTAATGCCGGATCAAGTATTTCGGGGCGGTTTGTCGCGGCCATTATGATTACTCCGGCCCTTTGATCGAAACCGTCCATCTCTACCAGGAGTTGGTTCAATGTCTGCTCCCTTTCATCATGACCTCCGATAGGATTCAGGCCGCGCGCTTTCCCCAAAGCGTCCAACTCGTCAACGAAAATGATGCATGGAGCGTGATCCTTGGCCTGGCCGAAAAGATCGCGGACACGCGCTGCCCCAACGCCAACAAACATCTCGACGAACTCCGAACCGCTCA
>Ga0074046_10002569_pt1 | contig 15607 bp, 13 predicted proteins | sample BogForMeECP23OM3_FD_94441 | JGI IMG/M metagenome (GOLD analysis project Ga0074046, IMG submission 94441) | Bog forest soil microbial communities from Calvert Island, British Columbia, Canada - Bog Forest MetaG ECP23OM3 | ecosystem: Environmental > Terrestrial > Soil > Wetlands ...
CAGTACCCGGTACTCAGTACCCAGAACAATCGTTAAAGCGGGATGTCGCAGCAAACGCGCGCGTTGTTCTTACTGAGTACTGGGTACTGGGTACTGGCAACTATTCCTCCGCCATCACCGCATCCTGCGGCCGCCCGTATTCTTTCAGCTTGTTGTGCAGCGTCTTCAGGCTGATGCCGAGTATCTCGGCGGCTCTTGTCTTGTTGTTATTGGTCGCCTGCAGCGTCTTCAGGATGAGCAACTTCTCCGCTTCTCCGACGGTGGTGCCCACGCCCAGATGCACCGCATCGGGATCATTTACCGCCGGGCGTACATTCTGGCCAAAGCCCGGCGGCAAATGCTTGGTTTCCACTAACCCGCCTTCACAGACGATCACGGCGCGTTCCAGCGTATTGCGTAACTCGCGCACATTGCCCGGCCACGAGTATGTCTGGAAAATGTTGAGCACCGCCTCGCTCACGTCCGCCACTTTGCGATCGTGTTTCAGGTTCATGTCCGCGAGCAGGCTCTTCGATAACTCGCGGATATCTTCCTTATGCTCGCGCAGCGCCGGCATATGAATATTGAAAACGTTGAGCCGGTAATAAAGGTCCTCGCGGAGTTCTCCATTGGCCACGGCATCGTCGGGAACTTTGTTGGTCGAGGCCAGCACGCGCACGTCCACCGAGGTTTCGACCTTGCTGCCGAGCCGCCGCAGCTTGTGGTCTTCGAGCACGCGCAGCAGCTTGGCCTGCGTGCCCACCGGCATCTCGCCAATCTCGTCGAGCAATAGCGTGCCCCCTTCCGCCAGTTCGAAGCAGCCGACGCGGCGCTCCAGCGCCCCCGTAAAGGCGCCTTTTTCGTGGCCAAAAATTTCGCTCTCGATCAGCGTTTCCGGAATGGCCGCACAATTAATGGGGACGAAAGGTTTATTGCGCCGCGGACTCAGATCGTGGATGGTGCGCGCCACTAGTTCCTTTCCGGTGCCGCTCGCCCCGGTGATCAACACCGAGGCCGTGCTCGGAGCTACCTGCTCGATCAGATGGAAAATTTCCTGCATTTCAGGAGACGCGCCGACCAGCAGGCCGAGCGCTCCCTTATCCCGCAAGCGGCGACGCAGGGATTCGTTTTCGGTGCGGGCATTCAGGATTTCCCCGATGTTGGTCAGGATCGAGCGCAGCCGCCGGAAATCGATGGGCTTCTCGATGTAGTCCCGGACTCCCAGCCGGCCGGCGTGGAATGCCGTATCGGTCGCCTTCTGCGCCGTCACCATCACCACCGCGATGGACTGCGTCATGTCGGCCAGTCGTTCCACCAGTTCCATGCCGCCCATGCGGGGCATCTTCACGTCGGTAATCACGATGGCTGGAGCAAACCCGGGGATTTTTTCCAGAGCTTCCACACCGTCGGCCGCTGTGTCGGTGCGATAGCCCCATCCCGAGACCAGTTCGGCCAGCCCGGTTCGTTCGTTCTCTTCGTCCTCAACAATCAGTACGCGTTCCTGTGTCATAGGGTCCACGAGCATTATTCAGGGAAGTGCGCCGACTCGCAACCCGGCCGGCATGGGAAATATCAATTTGAGATAAGTCCGGAAGGACTGGCTGCGGAAGCAGACCTTGGGGCTCGCGAGGGCCCCGAATATAGCTACCGTTGATTCTTCTTTTGAAAAAATGCCCGGTTGCTGTAGAATTCGGTGTTCCCATGTGCAGCCTATCCGTGCGTGCCGTAAGGCTTTAGATTCTAGTTCTATTAAATAACTTGAAGTGGATTTGATTCGGAGGAAACTCAATGTCACCTAGTCACCAGACTTACCCGAGATGCGCGACTTTCGCGCTCGTCCTGGCCCTCGTTCTGATTGCGATGCCGACTTTGTTGACCGCACAGTCGGATCAAACGCCGCCTAAGGCGGAATTATTCGTTGGCTATCAGTGGTTAAACCCGGGCGGCGATATCCCCGATCACACCCCTCCGCCCACGGGACCCTTGCCCTTCCATCTGCCCTCGATCTCGCAGGGCTTCGGCACCAGTCTGGCCTGGAACTTCACCAGCAACCTGGCTCTCGAAGGCAACTACGGAGGGGATTGGAACCGCAATGCCAGCATCAGCGCCGCCACTGTGGGACCAAAGTACACCTGGCGCGGCGAGAACGAGGACTTTTTCATCCACACGCTGTTTGGATTCGAGCGCCTCTCGACCAGAGGTGTTCCATCCAGCAACGGCATCGCCGCGGTTCTCGGCGGCGGCATGGATCTCAAAATCAATAAGTTGTTCACCTTCCGCCTGTTTGAAGCCGACTATCAATTCGCGCACGAGAATTTCTCCTCTGTGGTGCCCCCATCAGAACCCAAGCTGGCACGTTCGAGCTTCAGCGGTGCCCGCCTGACCACCGGTCTGGTGTTCAATTTTGGCGGAGCTCCTGAAGTTCCGGTAGCGGCGGCCTGCTCCATCGACCGCACCGAAGTCCTGGTCGGTGAGCCGCTGCACGTAACCGTCGCCGGCAGCAACTTCAACCCCAAGCACCCGCTTACCTACAACTGGGCAAGCAGCGGCGGCAAGATTGAAGGGAAAGATACCGCCGCGACCATCGACACCACCGGCGCGGCCCCTGGCAGCTACACGGCCACCGCCCGCGTGTCAGATGCCAAGAAGAAGAAAAACGGCGAAGCCAGCTGCACTTCGAACTTCACTGTGAAGCCGCTGAACCCGCCGCGGATTTCCTGCTCGGCAAATCCGGGAACGGTTGAAATCGGAACGCCCTCGTCCATCACCTGCTCCTGCACCAGTCCTGACAATGCTACCGTCGCAATTGGCGGCTGGACCTCGAGCGCGGGCAGCGTAATGGGCAGCGGCAATTCCGCGACCTTCACCACCACCGGCGCTTCCGCTGGTCCGGCGACGGTGAATGCAACTTGTACCGACTCGCGCGGCTTGACCGCCTCGGCTACGAGCACGGTCACCGTGAACAACCCGCCACCTCCGCCAGCGCCAGTTGTGGACAAGGTGCTGGAGGCGCGCTTGGCGCTGCACAGCGTGTATTTCGTGACCGCCAAACCGACGGAGAAAGAGCCCAACGCCGGCTTGGTTAAGAGTCAGGAGCAAACCCTGGTAGATCTGGCCACGGACTTCAAGAAATATCTTGTGGCCGTACCGGACGCTCACTTAACCCTCGAAGGACACGCCGACGTGCGTGGCTCCGTGCCTTACAACCAGGCACTCTCCGAGCGTCGCGTGGCGCGCGTCAAGAGTTACCTGATCGAGAATGGCGTGCCCGAAGCCAACATTGCAACCAAAGCTTTTGGCAAACAGCAGAACCTGACCGCGGCCGAAGTGAAGGCGTCAGTCGAGGCGAACACCGAACTGACGAAAGAGGAACGGGCCCGGGTGTTGCGCAATATGCAGGTAATCATTTGGGCGAGCAATCGCCGTGCGGACATCACCATGAAAGCGAAGGCTGAGGGTGAAACCGAAACGTCGACGCGGGTGTACCCGTTCAACGCTGCCGACGCATTGACTCTGATCGGCGGCAGGGAATCCGAGAGGAAGGCCGCAGCTGCAAAGAAGGCTGCAGCGGCAAAGGGTGCCAAGAAACCAGCGAAGAAGCAGTAAGCAAGCAGGTAATCACACAACGGAGGAAGCGGAGGCGCTTCCTCCGTTTTTTATTGTGCGCTCCAAGCGTCTTGTGTTCTTAGCCAGGCTGGGAAACAATCCTTTTGACGGTTATGCGACTTGCCTGTGGACTCGCGATTGCGCTTTGGCTGGCCTTCCCTGCTGCGGGTATGGGTTCTCGGCAACAGGATGCGCCAGCCTCGGCGAATTCTACTGGACAGGCTCCAGTTGCGCCCACAATTCCGGCCGAGAAAGTCCCTGCTGAAACCACGCCAGCGTCGGGGGAAAAAACGCCAGACAGCGTGGCCAAGGATAAGACGAATGCTGGTTCGGTGAGTGCTGGGCCGGCGAGCCGGGCTACGAAGCGCCGCAAGCACAGCGCGCCAGCCCCGGAAGGTGCTCCTCGAAAGATTGTGGTTCGTCAGGGTGGAGCGCGTGAACCGGCAGCACAGATTGCGCCGGGCATGACTCCCGCAGAGGCCACCCGTCAGCGCCAAAACGCGGAACAGTGGCTGGCCTCAGCCGACGACCAACTGAAACAACTGGCAGGACGCGCGCTCGGCGCTCGGCAGCAGGAGACGGCGGGACAGATCCGCAACTATATGGACGGTGCGCGTTCAGCGCTGAAGGAGGGCGATGTGCGCAGGGCGAATACGCTGGCCGAGAAGGCGCATTTGCTGGCGGACGACTTGGTGAAGCACTAGGGCGGGGCAGAGGAGAGGAAGGCACTGGTTGCCAACCGTAAATTGTGATGCTATAATGTATCACATGACCAAAGCCTCGGTTCGGGACCTGCGCTACGAGTTCAAGAAGATTGAACGCCTCTTGCTCCAAGGTGAAGAGATCCAAATTACCAAGCGCCGGCGTGTGATCGCCCGCTTGGTGCCGGAAAACGCGGAAGGCAAGAAGAAGATGCCTGATTTCCTGGCGCGGGTGCGCAGGATCTACGGCGATAAGGTGCTGGCTGTCAGCGGCGCCGACCTGATCTCTTCGGATCGGGACCGGTATTGAAAATCTACGCCGATTCCAGCTTTCTGGTGTCACTCTACAGCGCGGATGCCAATTGGCCTGCCGCCGCACGCACGATGGGGACTTCCACGGGAGAATGCTTGATTACTACTCTTGGAGAACTTGAAGTCGTCAATGCTTTCGGATTGCGTGTGTTTCGAAAAGAAGTATCAGTCGCGCAAGCCCAATCGTCATTACTCGACTTCGAGAAAGACTTGCACGAAGGGATTCTCCAACTCAGGGAGTTGTCGGATCCGATTTTTCAAAGGGCGCGCCAACTGTCTCGACAAACAACCGCCAAACTGGGCACCCGGACAGCAGATATTTTGCACGTGGCGGCAGCACTCGAACTGGGTGCGGACCACTTTTACAGCTTTGACCAGCCGCAGAGGAAGCTTGCACAAAGCGTACGCCTGAAGCTGAACTAGGGACCGCATCTTGGCTTGCAACTACTTCCGTCCTTCCCGCTTCTGTGCCACCACCAGCCCGCGCGGAGTGGGCAAGAGCACAACCGAGATCAAGCCGTCCCGTTCGAGTTTGAGTGCGGCCTCGCGGACGATCTTCAAATGCGAACTGGCATCGTGCATCAGGATCAGCCCATAAGGGCTGATCTGCGGCAGAAAACGGCGAATCTCCTGCTCCCGGATGGGCATATCGCTGTCGCTGAAGAAGAGGTCGATCGGGCCCTCGACTTTCATGTCGAGACTTGATTCATTGCGTAGTTCGATCCACTCGGCCAGTCCGGAAGCCTGGATTCGAGCCTTCGCGTTCTCGTAGATCTGGTAGTCGAACTCGCAGCTGATGACGCGCCCGCGGCCGTTGGCTTTCAGTCCCTCGGCGATCCAGAGAGTGCTGATGCCGCTGAAGGTTCCCGTCTCCACCACCAGTTCAGGCTTGGTGGTGGTGACAACCGTTCGCAGGAACTCGAGCACTTCGGCCTCGGCGGTCATGGAATCGAACATGCGCCATCGTTCCGGATGCGGACACTCGGGCGTCGCGCGATGATATTCAGGCTGCAGTTGATCGCCCGTTTGCTCGATTTGTCGCAGGATGCGGCGCTCCTGCTTTTCTTTCTTGAAAAGGCGGCGAAGGGACATAGAAAAAGGTCTCAGGTCTTAGGTCCTAGGTGTCAGGAAGATCTCACGGGGTCGGGTTTCTGTGTTTTTCCTGAGACCTAAGACCTGTTCTTCTACTCACTCGTAAAGTAATCCACGCTCACGGGGTTCTCGAACAGAGAATAATCGCGGGTCACGATAGTAATGCCGCTATCGGTGACGAAGTACTGCTGGCGGTCGGCTTCGATGTCGTAGCCGATGCTGGTTCCCTCGGGAATGTGCACGTTGCGGTCGATGATGGCTTTGCGGATACGGCAACTGCGTCCCACATTCACATGCGAGAACAGAATGCTATTCTCGATTTCGGTATAGGAGTTGACGCGCACATCCGGAGAGAGCACGCAATTCTGGACCGCGCCGCCGGAAATGATGCAGCCGGCAGAAACCAGCGAATCGAGCGCGTGGCCGGTTCGCCCATCTTCGGCAAACACGAATTTCGCCGGCGGATACTGGCGCTGGTGGGTGCGAATGGGCCATTGCTCATCGTAAAGATTGAAGACCGGCGACACCGAAACCAGGTCCATGTTGGCTTCGTAATAAGCTTCGAGCGTGCCCACGTCGCGCCAGTAAAGGGCTTCCTTCTTGTTCTCGTCGACAAAGTTGAAAGCGAAGACGCGGTAGTCAGCCAGCATTTTGGGCAGAATATCCTTGCCGAAATCGTGGCTGGAATTGGCATCCTCGGAGTCCTTCAGCAGCACCGGAATGAGTACGTCGGTGTTGAAAATATAGATGCCCATCGATGCCGAGATCTTGCTTGGATCGTAGGGCGATCGCAACTCAGTCTGTTGCGGTTTTTCCAGGAACCCGGTGATGCGGTGGTCGCGGCCGATATCGACCACGCCAAAATGCCGGCATTCGCTCGGGTCGGTCACCAGGGTGGCGAGCGTGACGTCGGCGGCAGCGTCCACATGCTGTTTGAGCATGCGCCCGTAATTCATTTTGTAGATGTGGTCGCCGGCGAGGATCATTACATACTTCGGCTGCTCGGAACCAATGGAGTAAATGTTCTGATAGACCGCGTCCGCCGTCCCCATGTACCAGTTCTCGCTGACCCGTTTCATGGGCGGCAGGATTTCGATGAACTCGCCAATCTCACGCCCGAAAATGTTCCATCCCTCGCGAATCTGGCGGTTCAGTGACAGCGCCTTGTATTGCGTGAGGATAAAAACGCGGCGCAGGCCGGAGTTGACGCAGTTGGAAAGCGTGACGTCGATAATGCGGTAGTTGCCGCCGAAGGTCACGGCCGGTTTGGCCCGGTCCCGGGTGAGTGGATAGAGGCGTTCCCCGGCGCCCCCGGCGAGCAAAATTCCAAGCGTATCTTTCATCGGCACACCGTATGGACGCTGCCCCGGCTCACCGCGAAATACTAGCACAAGGCCGCGCGTTCTCGCCGAAGCCTTGACTGACAGCTGAGAGCTGATAGCTGACAGCTTGTTAGCAGTGTACGATCTTGTCGCTCTTAATCCCGCGCGTGGCATTCCGGGAATCTACAACCAGTTTGGCCTCGTTAACGATCTTCTTGTAGTCGTAGTCGGAGTGATCGGTGACGATGAGCACGCAATCGTACTGGCCCAGGTTGTCGAGCGAGGAGCACTTCATCTGCAGGTCGTACTTGCGGCCGCGGCCGACGAAGGGAAAGTAGGGATCGTTGTAGCTGACCACGGCTCCCTCTTTTTGCAGCAGTTCGATAATGGTGAGCGCGGGCGACTCCCGCAGGTCGTCAATATCTTTCTTGTAGGCCACGCCCAGAACCAGGACCTTGGATCCGTTGATGGCCTTTTTCTGCCGGTTGAGAGCGGAAATGGTGGCGGCGATCACGTGGTAGGGCATGGCCACGTTGATTTCGCCGGCCAGTTCGATGAAGCGCGTTCGGAAATCGAACTCCTTCGCCTTCCAGGAAAGATAAAACGGGTCGACCGGAATGCAGTGTCCACCCAGGCCCGGCCCGGGATAAAACGCATGGAAGCCGAAGGGCTTGGTGGCGGCCGCGTCGATGACCTCCCATATATTGAGGTCCATGCGCAGGCAGAGCATCTTCAGTTCGTTGACCAGCGCAATGTTGACGCAGCGGTAGATGTTTTCGAGCAACTTCGTCATCTCCGCCGCCGCCGGCGACGAGACAGGAACGGTACGCCGGAAAATCGATCCGTAGAGCGCGGCGGCGATTGCGCTCGCCTGCGGATCGAGCCCGCCAATCACTTTCGGAATATCGTGACGGGCCACCTGGGTATTGCCGGGATCTTCGCGCTCGGGTGAAAAGGCGACCCAGATTTCGTTACTGCCGGCTGCGCCCTTGCGGGAAGCTTTCAGCCCCGCCTTGTTTTCCTTTTCAAGAATCGGAATCAGGACTTCTTCGGTGGTACCGGGGTAGGTGGTGCTCTCCAGGATGACAATCTGGCCTGCGCGCAAATAGGGCGCCACCGCGTGGGCAGTGTTGGTGATGTAGCTGAGATCGGGCTCGTGATATTCGTTGAGCGGGGTGGGGACGCAGATGATGATCGCGTCCATGGCGGTGATTTGGGAATAGTCAGCCGTGGCTTTGAAGCGGTTCGCTTTGGCCGCCGCGATTTCTGCGGGCGTAATGCGGAAAATGTAAGTGCCGCCGCTGTCCAGAGTATCGATTTTGCGCTGATCGATATCGAACCCGGTGACGGCAAATTTCTGCTCGCTGTAGAGCAGGGCCAGCGGCAATCCGACGTAGCCCAGGCCGATGATTCCCACCCGAGCCTGGCGCGCATCAATCCGGTTTTTCAAGTCTGTAAACAGGGAGGAAGCGGTGGTTTGAGTATTCATAGTTAGAGAATGCCCGAAAATGTCCGGAAATGATTCTAGCATTCGAGATTACGCCTGACCGACGCATGTAACCTGCGGGTTGCGGTAACATGCGTTGCAGATGCGATTCTCACGACTATTCCCTGCGTTGCTCCTGGTCGCCATTCTGGTTGCGCTCGCCAGCCAGGCGGCGCGTTTTCTGGTGGTGGACAACCCGGAGAAATCCGATGCCATCGTGGTGCTGGCGGGCGAAACCAACGTCCGTCCGGCCCGCGCTATGGAACTGCTGCGCCAGGGCCTGGCGCCGCGCGTGTTCATGGATGCCGAGACGCGGGATCTGATCTACGATCAGCGCCTGACCGACATTGCGCAGAAATACGTGAACGCACTCCCGGAAGCAAGCCGCGTCTCGATATGCCCGGTCGTGGGATTTTCGACGGGCGCCGAGACTGACGATGTGAACCGATGCCTGCAGGCGCTGGGCACGCATCGGGTGCTGATCGTGACCTCTGAATTTCACACTCGCCGCGCCCTGAAGATCTTTCGCCGTCGCCTGCCGCAATACCAGTTCAATGTGGCCGCGGCGCGCAATCCGGAGGAATTCGGCGATGCCTGGTGGACGAACCGCGAATGGGCAAAAACCATTTTTGATGAGTGGGCGAAGCTGCTGTGGTGGGAAGCCGTCGACCGCTGGCGCTAGGCAACACCCAGTACTCAGCAAGCACCGAGCACGGCTGTTGGTGTAGATTTACTGAGAACTGGCAACTGAGAGCTGGGTTTGGAGGTTTCATGGCGCAAGTCACGATTACGGTGCGCAAGAACGGTCCGCTGCGCATAGACGATCCGAACAGCGTTGTCGAAGTGGTCGACGCCGATGGCAACAAGTACGACCTGACGGGCAAGACGGCGTTTTCCCTCTGCCGCTGCGGCGCTTCCGCCAACCGGCCCTTCTGCGACGGCAGCCACAAAATCGCCTTCCAGGCGCCCGATACGGCAATCAAAGTTGAGTAGAGACGGGGCTCGCCCCGTCTCTCGGAGCCGCGGCAAGCCGCGTCTCTATCGGAAATCAAATCCCCTTACCAGTCATCTGCGAACCAACCTGCCCGGAGCGCCCCTAGTGCCTAACTGGAAACCGGGGCCGCGAAAAGCCGTGCCCTGAGCTTGCCTGTGATCTAGCATGGTCCGTGGACCATTGTTGCCGGAGATGCCGGCGTTCAAATCGACGCTTTCAAGCTGATGAGCGTTTTGCCTGCTGACTCTATGAGCCCTTCGGGAAAAATTCAGCATGCCATACGGCGCAGCACCCGGCTGCCGCTGGAAGTTCCCGTGCTTGTGACCAGCCTCGACCCCGCGCGGCCATTTTCAGAGCCGTGCAACACCACCCTGGTGAACGCGCACGGATGTGGGCTGATCGTTTCCCGCGCGCTGGTCAACGACACCCCGGTCCGGCTGGAAATCGTTTCGGCAAAGCGGCATACCACGGCAAAGGTTTCAGAGGTAGTTCCGCTCGGTGGCGATCCAGAAACCTGGCTGGTCGGCCTGGAACTCGACATTCCCGGCAACTTCTGGGGTATCGACTATGCCCCTTCGGATTGGAAGGTCGACGACCAGAGGATCAACGAGAGTCCCTCGCCTGCCGCAGAACAGCCGGACGATCAAAAGCCGGCGCCGCCAAAACCGGTTCGCTCGCATCGTTGGCGCCTGACCGACATCAGCGCCGGCGCCTGCTACCTGGAGGCGTCCGCCCCCTTTCCCGCCGGCACTGCCGTGCTGATGAGTATTCGGGTGTCGGACACGGAGTGTTTACTGGACGGAGTGGTGCGGGTGTCGCACGCCCATGCGGGGATGGGAGTCGAATTCACGCGTGCCCATGGCCACGAACTCAAGTCCCGGGTGGCGGAACTCATCGGCCAGCTGATGAACAGTCACGAAGTCCCGCGAATTTTCATAGGTCGGAAAGAAGGTCGCCAAGAAGGCAGGCATGCGCTGGCGAACCAGGCGCCGGCCGCCGCGCGGGACCCCGAATCGCCCGACCCGCTTCTGGAACTGATACACACCGGGGCGTCGCTGACCGTGGAGGAGTTTCTGAAGGCCTTGCGCGCCCAGCGCCATGCGGCGGAGTGATACACTGCTTCGCCGGAGGGCATTGTGTCAGACGAGCTTGGGTCAGGGGAAAGGGATCGAGCGTTGGGAATGGGCGCGAGAATCACGCGCCGGGATTTTCTGAATGGAGTCGCACTGACGGCGGGAGCGGTCATCATTCCTGCGATAATCCCCCCGGAAATGTGGGCCGCTGCCGCTGCCGATCTGCAATCCGAGGCCCAGGACGTCCCCGGTTACTATCCTCCCGCCAGGACCGGCCTGCGCGGCGACCACTCCGGGTCGTTCGAAACCATGCACAAGGTCCGCGACGGCGCTTTCTGGGACGACGCTCCCAAGGCCGTGGACACGGGCGAAGCTTACGATCTGGTGATCGTGGGCGGAGGCATCAGCGGACTTGCCGCAGCGCATTATTTCCGCCAGTCTGCGGGCGCTAAGGCGCGCATTCTGATTCTCGAGAACCACGATGACTTCGGCGGACACGCCAAGCGCAACGAATTCCGCACCGGAAACCGCACCATCCTCGGATTCGGCGGCACCTTTTCCATTGAAAGTCCGTCACCCTATAGCCCCGTCGCGAAGGCTCTGATCGACGAACTCGGTATTGACGTGCCTTCGTATCCTAAGTATGTCAGCAAAGATCTCTATCGCTCGTTGGGTCTGAAACCTCGCATTTTCTTCGATAAGGAAACCTTTGGCACCGACAAGCTGGTTGCGAACGCGTTGGGTGCCGGAGGAGATGAGAGCGGCCTCTCCGACCAGAGCGGCGAAGCGGATTTGCGGGACTTTCTGCAGGAAGCTCCGCTCTCAGAGAAAGCCAAGCTGGATTTTCAGCGCCTGCTCACGGAAAAGAAAGATTATTTCCCTGGCCTAACCTCTGACGAAAAAAAGGCGCGCCTGGCTCGCGTGAGCTATGCGGAATATCTCACCGGCACGGTCGGGGTGAGCGGCGAAATCGTGAAATTGTTCCAGGCCCTGCCGCACCCTCTGTATGGCGTAGGTATCGATGCGGTTCCGGCGCAGGACGCCTGGGGGTTTGACATGCCGGGATTCAGCGGCCTTAAACTCGATCCCACGCCGGGCAAGGGGATGAACCGCGACTCCATTCGCACCCCCGAAGGGGAAAAATACTTCTTTCACTTTCCCGACGGCAACGCTTCGATCGCCCGGCTGCTGGTGCGCAAGCTGATCCCGGCGGCGATTCCAGGAAGCTCGGCCACCGACGTGGTGCTGGCCAAGGCCGATTACTCGAAGCTCGACCAGCCGTCTTCCGCGACGCGCATCCGGCTGAACAGCACCGTGGTCAAGGTGAACCACCGCGGCGATCCGGCCTCGGCGAAAGAAGTGGAAGTCAGCTACTTTACCGGAAAGAAGCTGAACACGGTGCGCGCCGCGCACTGCATTCTGGCCTGCTGGCATGTGGTGATTCCGTATATTGCGCAGGAATTGCCGGACGCCCAGAAAGAAGCGCTGGCATCGTCGCAGAAAGTTCCGTTGCTCTACAACAACGTCCTGGTGCGCAACTGGAGCGCGTTCCAGAAGCTGGGCGCAAGAGCGATTTACTCGCCCGGCATGTACCACAGCAGCGTGAACCTGGATCTTCCCGTCAGCATCGGCGGCTATGAATGCACGAAAAAGCCGGACGAGCCCATCGTGGTGCACATGATGAAGGCGGCCTGCAAGCCGGGACGCCCGGCCCGCGAGCAGCATAGGCTGGGGCGCATCCAGCTCTACACCACGACCTTTGAAACCTACGAGCGCAACATTCGCGAGCAACTGGCCAGGATGCTGGGTCCGGGCGGATTCGACCCCGCGCGCGACATTCTGGAAATTACGGTCAACCGCTGGCCGCATGGCTACGCCTATCAATACAATTCGCTGTTCGACCCGTTCTGGCTGGAAGGCGGCGAGACCCCGTGCCAGATAGCGCGCAAACCGTTCGGGCGGCTGGCCATCGCCAACGCGGACGCCGGCGCATATGCCTACACCGACTGCGCCATCGATCAGGCGTATCGTGCCGTGCAAGAGTTGAAAAAGTAGCGGTTGTGTGGCGCGGGCGCCTCGCCCGCGTTGGCGGCCAGTGATTGATTGAGGGTTGAAGTATTTTTGATCGGAAGACGAGCCCCTATGGTTTTATATCAGCGGGGGCGAGACGCGCCACACGAATCAAGGAGATTTTTGCATGCCTGCGCATTCCGCGAAGCATCCTGCGAAGTCGCAACCCAAGCCGGACCGCCCCTTCGCGCCCGGCTACGGCATAGTGGGGCCGGCAGACGGCAAGGGCCTGCTTCCGTGGGCCTGGGTTGCCAGGAAAATGAGTCGCTGCCGGACGTTCTGGCTAGCCACCATTCACGCGGGTCGCCCTCGTCCGCATGTGATGCCGGTGTGGGGAGTGTGGCTCGACGATGCCTTCTTCTTCTCCACCGGGCGCAAATCCCGCAAAGGCCAAAACCTCGCCGCCAATCCCGCCTGCACGATTACGAACGACAACGGCGAAGAGGCTGTGATCATCGAGGGCCAGGCCATTCAAGTTGAGAATGCGGCAGCGCTGGAGCGCATCGCGGTCGCCTACGAGAAGAAATACAAAATGGACCCACGCAGCATGAGCGAGCCGATCTTCATCGTGCGTCCGAAGATGGTGTTTGGGTTCATCGAGAAGAGCTTTCCGAAGTCGGCGACGAGGTGGAGACTGTAACGCCGGGTTCGGCCGGGTTGTGAGCGCTATCGCGATGTTTCGTCAACCACCAAACAAACTCCACTGTATTCGGGCTCACTGGCGGGGTGCAGCGATGTGTAGCCGCTGCAAGACTTTGCACATCATTCGCCTTGACAAGGGACTACAACGGGAGCAGAGTTTCTCCCGCGCTCGTAATCAACTCTGGACCATAGGAGGAATGACGTTATGCGGCGACTCCATTTTGCTCTGTTGTCTCTGGTGCTGGCGGTGACTGCCCACCCCCTGGTCGCGGCTACCTACTATGTAGGGTTTTGTAAGAGTGGAGCCTTTGGTAGCATCGGGGCTGCGGTGGCCACGGTTCCCGCGGGTTCAACCATTGATGTGTGCCCTGGAACCTACTTCGAGCAGGTCGTCATCTCCAAGGCGCTGACCCTGCAAGGCATCTTTTTTAACAACTCGTCTCAGGTGGTGATCGCCGTACCGAGCGGCGGGCTGGCGACAACCTCAAGCATCATCGAAGGGACGCTTGCGGCGCAGGTGGAGGTAACTGCGGGGCCGGTGACGATAACCAATATCACCGTGGACGGGACTGCGAGCAGCAACTGCCCGACGAGTACCTTCGTGTACGCCGGAATCTTCTATGCGAGCGGCTCCTCGGGCACGGTGAACGAAGTAGAGACGCGCAATCAGAACTGTAACGGCATATATGGTTTCGGAATCTTGGCCGAGAACGGGGCCGGTGCCACTCAGTTGGTCACCATAGAAAACAGCAACATCAATAGCAACTCCTATGCCGGTATTACCGCCGGCAGTGATCAGACACCGTCTACGCTTACCGCCTCGATCAAGAGCAACTACGTAGCAGGCGGCGTGGTGGGCATTTACACGGCTCTCAATGTTGGCGGTAGCGTATCAGGCAACGTCGTTGGTGCTTCCGGCGCGGGTGTGATCGCCAGCTCTCCTTCGAGCTTGGTGTCAAAGAATACGGTGAACGGAGGAAGCGAGGGCATCGAAGTTGATGGGGCCGTCACTGTCTCGGGCAACACGATTAACGGCGCAACGTACGGGGTTTTTGTTAAGGCAGCGGGGAGTGTCACGTCTAACAACATATCGAATAGCGGCTACGGTATTTACTTTCAGGTGAACGGAGCAACCATAAAAACCAACATCATTACTCAAGCCCCCGTCGGAATCGAGTTCGGTTGCTACACCGGCACCGCGAGCGGCAACACCATCAACGGCGCTACGACAGGAATCGACAGGGTCCCGGCTGGCTTTGCCGGAGTGAACAAGTTCCACAATGTGGGGACGGTTATAACCGGTGGGTGCGGAGACTCTGGGCTACCGGGGCGGGCGTCTGTGATGGGCGTACATAAAATTGGTGATGAAAAAAGCGGGGATGTACTGCACGACTGAAGTGTATTGGTTTGAACTCGACCTTGAGGACAGGGCTGGCAAGACTCCACGTAATCGGGCACAGCCTAGTATCCAATTTGGCGGGATTTTGAGTGTAATCGAGGTCTTAGAACTCAAAACCCCTCGATGAGCGTTATCGCGATGTTTCGCCAACTACCGAGTTTCGTAATTCCCAGCTCTCAATGAGCCGCCAACGATCACATTTTCAAGACCGCGATTGGTCTCGATTACCCAGGTAATCTCGAGAACATTCCATACAATTGTTGTCACCGGGCCACGTGCTAGCATCGGGCAGCATTCGATATGCGTTTTGAGTTCGCATTTCTGCCGATCGCGTTGCTTGTTTATTACGTGATCTTGTGGCGACTGGTTGCGCGCCCGCCGACTGGCGGGGCCATTGTGCCGCAATATTCTCCGCCGGGCGACATGACGCCAGCGGAAATGCGCTACTTGCGCGTGGGGGTGAGCGATAACAAATCCGTCGCCGCAGTTATCGCTCACATGGCTGCGCGGCGGCTGATTTCCGTCACTCCGAGTGGAAGCGAATACGTGATTACGCGTCTGGTCGACGAGTTGCCGGGTGAACTTCCCGAGGAAGAAAGCGACGCTTTCAGGGCCATGTTCGCCATGAGTGATGCTACAGACCAGTCCGTCAGATCCGCGGTTCGTTGGCCCTACGGCAACATCGCGATGCAAAACGCCTTCCGGTTGCGGCCCGACCAGGGTGAGAAGCTGTTGACAATCCAGGCGGCCATCTCCGCCGCTCTCGGTCGGCGTTTGGGCGACGCATACTTCAAGCGGAATCTCGAATATTCCGTTCCTGCGGTCGCGCTTTCGTCGGCGCTGGCAGTCGGGAGTGCGGTCAGCTTCCATCATGCCGATAACATCGTTTTGATGACGTTACTGTTTGTCGTATGGGCTACGGGCATCGGCG
>Ga0074046_10002570_pt1 | contig 15606 bp, 9 predicted proteins | sample BogForMeECP23OM3_FD_94441 | JGI IMG/M metagenome (GOLD analysis project Ga0074046, IMG submission 94441) | Bog forest soil microbial communities from Calvert Island, British Columbia, Canada - Bog Forest MetaG ECP23OM3 | ecosystem: Environmental > Terrestrial > Soil > Wetlands ...
CCGGCCGCCGTGCCGCTCCAGGTCGAGCTGGCCCTTGAGGGTGTCGTTGACCGACTCGATCCATTGCCGGATCCAGCCGATCGAGCCGTGCCGGGGTGCCTCGTCCTTGCGGTCGGGGCGGACCAGGTGCAGCCCGAACCCGGAGGTGACCAGGTCCTCGAACTCGCGTCCGGCGAACCCCTTGTCGCCGATGAGGATCAGGCCGGCCCGCAGCGCGCCGGTGCGGGCCCCGTGGGCCAGCAGCTCCGCGGCGACCTCGCGCTCGCCGAGCTTGGGATCGGCCAGGCACCAGGTCACTGGCATCCCGTCCGGGGTGGTGATCAGGTACAGCTTCAATCCCCAGTACCAGCGCGAATGCGCCGCGCAATAGCCGTAGTGCGCCCACCCGGCCAGCTCCGAGCGGCGGACTGTCTCCCGGGAGGCGCCACACGGCACCGGGGTGGCGTCGATCAGCCGCACCGGGTCGTACCAGCCCGGCGACTGGCGGGCCAGGTGATCCAGGACCAGGGCCAGCAGCGGCGCGGCTGCCTTGAGCCGCTTGTGGTAGCCGGGCTGCTTCGGCAGGTACGGGAACAGGTGACCCAGCCGCGCGTAGCACATCCGCAGCCAGTGATGCTCGCTGCGGGCACCCAGCAGCACCTGCGCCACCGCCAGGCACACCAGTTCCGCATCGGTCAGCCGCTTCGGCTGGCCCGGCCGGCGCTGGCCGGAAGGGACCACGTGGTCGTCGATCTCCACGTACAGTGCGATCAAGAGGGTATCCAGGTCTGGGGTCACAACCGGCCATGGATGCCCTCCTCTCGTTCCGGGGTCAATCCGACACGCCGGACTCGCCGGAATCAGGAATCACTCATCTAATGCCCGGCGGCTGGGCGCACCCTCCACCGCGCAAGCGTCCCGGATGCGCGGCCGACGACACGCCGCAGCTAATCACTTCCAGCACGTGCCAGCGTCAACGGCTCAGTCGTTGCTCCTGGCAAAGGGTCCCGCAGCGCGAGATCCGATGCTCCTATTTCTCGTCAAGGCCTTCTCCTCGGTCATCTGGAATTTGACGGGCGTGGGGTTTGCTGAGGGACGGACACGACAGGGATGGGCCGCTCCCGGCAGGAGGGCAGGCTCCTATTAGGTCACGTGGTCAGCGGGATAACGGGATCCGAAGCGGCCGGCAGATCGGATAGAGGCCAGCACGGGTGCGGCAGCCGATCTGAGGGCCAGGCCGCTTCGGAAGCTGTGGTTCCAGCCGCGGCGGGCTGGGCTTTCCGGGGTGGCTTGATAGTTAGCCGTTGGCGGCGGTGATGGCGTCAGCGACCAGGGTGATGTTACGGGTGTCGAGGTTGCCCAGGACGGTGCGCAGGCGGACGGGGATTTCCGGATCGCCGAGGCTGGCGGCGATCCGCAAGATGGCCTGCTCGGAGGACGCACAGGGCATCTGCCCGGCCTTCAGGGCACCCAGGGCAGCGTCCCAGCCGATGACAGCGAGCGGCTGGCCGGTGCTGATGCTGGTGCTGGCACGGATGATGCGGCGGAAGGCGTCGCGGTGCAGGAAGTTCTCGTGACTGATGATCAGCTTCACGGCGGCGGTGTCGGCAAGGATGCCGTCGGCGGCGTCCAGGAGCTGGCAGATCAGCTCGTCGACGGGGATCGCGGTGGTGTTCATGGTGATGCTCCTGAGGGGAATGGGTGGCTATGCGTGAGCCCGGCGGTGGCGGCTCGCTCGCAGCGCGGGGCGGGCTCTTGCCAGGTCACAAGGCCAGCACGGGGCGGAAAGAGGGGTCCCGGGGCGGCCGGCAGATCGGTTCAAGGCCAAGCACGGGCCGGCAGCCGATATGAGGGCCGGGCCGCCCCGGGAAGCTGCGGGCGTCAGGCGCCGTTGCGGAGCTGGCGGTAGACCTCGCGGGCGACGTACCGCTTCAGGCAGCGGATGATCTCTTTCTTCGAGAGTCCTTCCTTGCTGCGGCGGTCAGCGTAGGCGCGGGTGGCCGGGTGAGAGCTCATCCTGACGATCACGATCCGCCACAGCGCGCTGTTGGCCTGGCGGTCGCCGCCGCGGTTGAGCCGGTACCGGCCAGCGGTCTTGCCGGAAGAAGCGGGGATCGGGGCGACGCCGCATAGGTGCGCCCATGAGCTTTCGCTGCGCAGCCGCTCCGGGTGATCGCCGGCAGCGACCAGCAGCATCGCGGCGGTATCCGGGCCGACGCCGTGCAGGGCCAGCAGGCCCGGCGCGCGGGCGGTGACCAGCGGGCCGATCAGCTCATCAAGCCGGTCCAGCTGGGCGTCCAGGAACCAGTCGCGGCGGACTGGCTCACGCAGCGCGACCCGGGTCGCATACCCGGGCACGTCGCCTGGCCGGGGTCGCAGCGCCGCGATCGCCTCTATCAGCTGCGCCGGGGAGCGCCGGACGAACCGGGCCCGCAGCTCCTCCGGGCCGGTCATGATCAGCGCCCGGGCCTGGTTGATCGCCTGGGTCCGCTCCTGGCGGGCGCTGCGCTTGGCGACCATCAGCGCCCGGATCGCCTCGACCGCGCCGTCACGGCCCCGCGGTGCCCCCGACGCCCTCCCGGACAGCGCCGCCCGCGCCGCGCTGACCGCATCCAGCGGGTCGGATTTGCCCTGCCGGGCCCGGTCCTGGCGGTCGGGGCGGTCCACTTCCACGACACGCACCCCGGCCGCGGCCAGGTGGCGGGCCAGGCCCGCGCCATAGCTGCCGGTCCCTTCGACGGCGGCCACGGCGAGGATCCCGAAACTGCGCAGCCAGCTCAGCAAGCTGGCATACCCGGCTGCGGTAGCTGGGAACTCCTGCACGCCCAGCAGGCCGCCGACCGGGTCCAGCGCGGCCGCGACATGCATGTCGGCGTGCGTGTCCACGCCGCCGGTGATGACAGGTCTGTCTTCTACGATGGTCATTGCCGTCCCTTTCTTGGTTGAGGGATGGCACGCACCCGCTGGCCGTCGGACCCGTGAACCCCGGCCTCTTGCACAGGACGGGCAGATCAGACCGGCAGCGCCGGCGGTGCCAGGACTGGGACCCGGCCGGCAAGCCGGTAGCAGGACAACCTGAAACGGCGTCGGCCGAATCGGGGGTCAGGCCGGGTCCCAGACTCCGACGCTACGCCCAAACCGCCGCAAAACTACGGAAGCTAGGCGCGTGTCAGAGCTTCTCTGATCATCCCTGCCGATCTGTATTTGCAGAGACGACTATCGACTGCAAGGCTGTACCACCACAGATTGCCCTGTTCTGTAGGGGACCTGCGGTGCTGGCCAGATCAATGGGAGCCTCATGGCGCCTTGGCGATACTGGGTGGAGTAGTGGGAGGGAAGGCGTGCCATGCCGCCGGATCATGTCCATTTCAACGGCAGTGTCAACCTGGCCGATGCCGAGTCGGTGATGCGCGAGATCGCCTCGCGGGTGCCGTCTGGCCTGCGGCGGCTTCCGGACGGGGAAACCGGGGACCGCGGCAACTGGATCTTCTTCCAGCTGCAGAAGTTCCTGCAGTTTCCCTGGCTGGTCCCGGCGCAGCCGCTGGATAGCGCTGAGGGGGACTATGAGCAACTGCCCCAGCTTCGGCTGGCCGACGGCGTGGATCTGGCCGAGGTGAGCTGGCCGGACCTTGGCTACGCCGACGCCTACCTGGCGTCGTATCAGACCTTCGTCGCGCTGCGCGAACAGGGCGTAATCCCGCCCGGTGTCCGGTTCCAAGTCGAGTACCCGACGCCGCTCGCTTCGATCAGTGGTTACATCGCCCCGGAGCAGCAGCAGGCGCTGCTGGGCTCCTATGAGCGGGCGATGTTCGCCGACCTGGACCGGCTGGTCAGCGAAATCCCGCATGGCGAGATGGCGGTGCAGTGGGATGTCGCGGTGGAGTTCGGCATCCTGGAGGAGGCCTTCGCCCCCGGCGGCGCGCAGGCCTTCGACGTGATTATCGCCGCCCTGGCGCGCTGCATTGACCAGGTGCCCGCGGAGATCCCCGCCGGGTTGCACTTGTGTTACGGGGACTACGGCCACCAGCATTTCAAGCAGCCAGAGTCGCTGGCCCTGCAGGTCCGGGTGCTGAACGCGGTCATCGCGGCCGCCGGGCGGCCGGTGAGCTTCGTCTCGTTCACCGTGCCGCAGTACCAGCGCGAGGAGAGCTACTTCGCGCCGCTGGCCCGGCTGACCGCCGATCCGGGCACCGAACTCAACTTCGCGCTGGTACCGTACCACCCGGCCGAGCAGGCGCCGGGCACCACCGAGGCGCAGGTGCGGCTCATCGATGCAGCCTTGGCGGCCAGCCCGGCCGGCCGCCGTGACTGGGGTATCTGCACCGAATGCGGGATGGGCCGCGCGGGCCGGGACGAGATCCCAGCGCTGCTGGATCTGCACCGCCAGATCGTGGCAGCCGGATAGCGCCGTTGCGCACCCACATCGGCCCGCAGCAACTCCGCCTGGCGGCCAGGTCCGCCAGGCGGACCAGCCGAGAGGTAACGGGCCACGATCCAGACGGTGAACGCGAACCGCCTTACCTGCATCCGCCGGTCAATTCCGGGACACGGCTATCAGGCGGTCTGCGGTTCCCGCTGCCGTCCCGGAAACGATGCGGTTGGCCAGAATCAGGTGCGCCTAGCGTCGGCCTGCGGGGGACGCGGGTCAGTAAGGGGCGCCGTTGGTAATGTACGGACCGGCAACGCAGCCGATCAGGCTATGGATGAAGCCTTCGCGGCCGCCCCGTACCTGCTCGGCCCCGGCGAACTGCTCGATGTAGGCGCACATCAGGGCGCCGCCGCACAGCGCGGCGGCCATCGCGTAAGGATCGGCTGCCCTGTCGAGGTGGCCTGACTGCTGCCATCCGCGCAGATAACGGGCAGACTCCTCGAGGGCCAGGTGCGGCCCGGAGCGCCGATCGCGGTTGAGCTCCTGGTGTCGGCGCTGCAGCTCCCGGTCGGCGAAGGACCCGGCGACGATGGGGAGCGCGGCGGCGTAGAAGTCAATCGCCCGCTCCATGAACAAGACCAGGGCTGTGACCAGGTCACCTTGGCCGGGCGGTGCCACGGCACGCCACGCCCGGACCTCCGGCAGCTCATAACTCAGCAGCTCGGTGAGCAGCCCCATCTTGTCCCCGAAGTTCTTGAACAGGCTGCCCTCGGCGGCGTCGGCCGCCAGGGCGATCTCCTTGGTGGTGACCCGCCCGATTCCCCGCTCCCGGACCAGGCCCAGGGCGGCATCGAGGATGCGCTGGCGCGCCGGGCTAGGCATGCCGCCTCCTTCGAGGTCTGCGGAACCTCTTGACAATAGAGTGAGCACTCACCATACTACGAGTGAGGTGCGCACTCACTCTACTGGAAAAGGGGCGCCCGGTCCAGCGGCCGGGCCCGGCCAGCGAGGCCAGAAAGGACATCGCATGAACCAGGAGAACCTGGCCAGGCAGGCCGAGCTGGCGCTGGACCGGCAGGGCGACTATGACTCCCTCTTCTACGAGGGCCGGACCCTGTGCGGCCTGCTGGCTTCCACCGTCGAGCGCCGGGGCGGCGAGCCCGCGTACTCCGACCGCGACGACGGCGGACCATGGCAGACCATCACCTGGGAGCAGACCCGCCAGCAGGCGCTCGAGCTCGCCGCCGGGTTGATCGGCCTGGGGCTGCAACCGGGTGAGCGGGTCGCGCTGATGCTGCCGAACCGGGTCGAGCACGTGCTCGCCGACCTCGGGGTGGTGCACGCCGGGGCAGTGCCGGTGACGTTCTACCCGACCCTGGCCGCCGACCAGGTCGGGTACATCGCCGGCGACTGCGATGCCAGGATCGCCGTGCTCGACGGCGCCCGGGAGCTGGCCCGCTGGCAGCCCGTGCTGGCCAGGCTGCCCGGCCTGAAGAAGATCATCGTCCGCGACGCGGCCGTCTGCCCCGCCGGTGACCAGTACCTCACCTGGGCGGACTTCTCCGCGCTGGGCAGGCAGCGGCTCGCCGCCGCGCCTGGCGCCGTCGCCGGCCGGGTGGCGGCGATCAGGCCCGGGGATCCCGTGACGGTGCTGTACACCTCCGGCACCACCGGGAACCCGAAGGGCGTCATCATCACGCACCGCAGCGTGCTCTACTTGTTCGCCGCCGTCGGCGCCACCGGTTTGATGATGGAGCACATCCGCTGGGTCTCCTACCTGCCGCTGGGGCACATCGCTGAGCGGATGTTCACCATTTACGGGCGGGTGTACAACGCCGGGCGCGTCTACTTCTGCCACGACGCCGCCGAGCTGGCGGCCACGCTCGGCGCGGTGCAGCCGACCGCTTTCTTCGGCGTGCCCAGGGTCTGGGAGAATATCCAGGCGCGCATCCAGGCGCTGCTGGCGGCCGAGCAGGACCCGGCCAGGCGCGCCGCCGCCGGCGCGGCGATGGCGACCGGCCGCCGGTACGTACGCAGCTGCGAGTTCGGCAACACCACGCCCGATGATCTCGCCGGGGAGTTCCGCCGGGCGGATGAGGCAGTGCTGCGGCCGATCCGGTCCCTGCTCGGCCTGGGTGAGGCGACCATGGTGTCCAGCGCGGCGGCGCCGCTGCCGCCCGACGTGGCCGCCTTCTTCGCCGGGCTCGGCATGAAGATCCTGGAGGGGTACGGGATGACCGAGACCACCGGCGTGGTCACCCGCAACACCCCCGGCGCATTCCGGCTGGGGACCGTGGGGCGGCCGGTGCCGGGAGTGAAGGTGAAGATCGCCGATGACGGAGAGATCCTGACTCGCGGCCCGCGGAACACCCCCGGGTACCTCAACCTGCCCGATCAGACCGCCCAGCTGATCGACGCCGGCGGCTGGCTGCACACCGGCGACATCGGGTCACTGGACCGCGACGGCTTCCTGTCCGTCGTGGACCGCAAGAAGGACCTCATCATCACCTCCGGCGGGGAGAACATCTCCCCGGCCGCGATCGAGAACCTGCTCACCGCCCATCCGCTGATCGGCCAGGCACTCAGCTACGCAGACCGGCGGCCGTACGTGGTGGCGCTGCTGACCCTGAATGGCGACGTGGCGCCGGCCTGGGCCAGGGCCCGCGGGATCCAGTCGTCCTCGCTGGCCGAGCTGGCCGGGGAGCCGGCCGTCCTGGCAGCGGTAGGCGAGGCCGTAGCCAAGGCGAACGAGCGGCTGGCGCGGGTCCAGCAGGTCAAGAGATGGCGGCTGCTGCCGGCGGAATGGACCGCCGAGAGCGAGGAGCTGACGCCCACCTTCAAGCTCAAGCGCCGGGTGGTGCACGCGAAGTACGCCGACGTCATCGACGCCCTGTACGCGGACTGACCGACAGCCCGGTCACGGGAATCTGGCCCGTTCCGTTACCTCGCCGTGTATCAGGTCGGCCGGGCGGGCCTCCGAATATGCATGAGCCACGCGCATAAAAAAGGGTACGTGTGAGCGGGCAGACGCCACCGTCGGCTTGCTGAGCAGCATGCGCAGAGCACCACCACCATCACAACGTCAGCATGCGCAGAGCACCACCACCATCACAACGGAAGAGGAGTACGGCAAATGGGACTGTCCATCAACGACACCGCACCAGATTTCGAGGCCGACACCACCCAGGGCAGGATCGGCTTCCACGAATGGATCGGGGATTCCTGGGCGGTGCTGTTCTCGCATCCCAAGGACTTCACCCCGGTGTGCACCACCGAGCTCGGGCAGGTGGCCAGGCTGGCACCGGAGTTCGAGCGCCGCGGCGTGAAGGTCATCGGCCTTTCGGTGGACGCCACCGAGAGCCACCACAGGTGGGCTGATGACATCGAGGAGACCCAGGGCGCACGGCCCGGCTACCCGATCATCGGCGACACTGACCTGAATGTGTCCAAGCTCTACGGGATGCTGCCCGCCTCCGCTGCGGGTGACGCCAGCTCGCGCTGCGCGCTGGACAACCTGACCGTCCGGAACGTGTTCGTGATCAGCCCGGATAAGAAGATCAGGCTGATCGTGGCGTATCCGAACGTGACCGGCCGCAACTTCGACGAGCTGCTGCGGGTCATCGACTCGCTCCAGCTGACCACCAAGCACCGGGTCGTGACGCCGGCCGGCTGGAAGCCCGGCGACGATGTGATGATCCTCAACTCGGTGTCCGAGGACCAGGCGAGGGTGATCTTCGGCGAGTGGAAGTCCGTCAAGCCTTACATCCGCATCGTCCCCCAGCCGAGGTGACCGGTACCGGGACATCACCGAGCCAGGCGTCACATTCCGCCAGGAGCCGGTCCACTCCATCGATCCCGAATCCAAGCGGTGGTCACGAACGCGGGCGTCTACGACGCTGGCGTGCTGGTGGTCGCTTGGAGCCAATCCGGCTTCAGGGCGACACCCAGCGTGAGCCGTCAGATTGCACGAACCGGCGCCTGCTGCAGCCGAACGGAGAATCCGCCCAATGAACCACACCAGGTCCGTCTCACCGAAGCTTCGGTCCTTCCAGCGGGGCAGCCGCCCTGCCGCTAACACGGGCCGCAGCCGATTGCGCTACCGCGGACCCGTATTGGGCGGGGCTCGGGTCCCGGCCCGGGAGCCATCGCCGGGCGGGGCGCGCCCCGCAGGGCCGGGCCTGCTCGATGACGGCCTGCCACTGGGTGGCGGCTGCCGCCTGCTGGGTGTCTTCGCCCATCCTGACGACGAGACGTTCTGCGCCGGGGGCACGTTTGCCCGCTACGCCGGGCAGGGTGCCGAGATCATGGTGGTATCGGCGACGAGAGGCCAGGCGGGCCAGATCCGCGACGTTGCGGCCGGCAACCGGCGGACCATCGCCGCCGTCCGGGAGGCCGAGCTGCGCCTGGCCTGCGAGCGCCTCGGCATCACGAGGGTGCGCTGCCTGGACCATGTGGACGGCACCCTGGCCGACGCCGGGTTCGCGGGCCTGGTGGACGAGGTGGCCGAGGTCATCTGCGAGTTCCGGCCAGATATCGTCATCACGTTCGGTCCCGACGGCGGCTACGGCCATCCCGACCACGTCACCATCAGCGCGGCGACGACGGCCGCCTGCCAGCAGGCCGCCGTCCCCGGGCGGCGCCCGGACCGGACAGTCGCCCCGCCCCGGCTGTACTACCGGTGCTTCCCGCGGGGCGACCTGCTGATCATGGAGCGCCTCGCGGCCTGGCTGGCCACCCGGCCGGACCGCTTTGCCGGCACGCCCGCCTTTGCCCGCGCTCTCCTGGTGCTGGCCGAGGCGGCCAGCACCATGGGCCACATCCGCGACCACGTCCAGGTTCGCTGGTACCCGCCGGGTTCGTACGTGGTGGAGCAGGGCGAGGTGGCCGCCGAGCTGTTCTTGATCTTGTCGGGTGAAGCGCAGCTGCGGCACGAGGGCACCGGCGGCCGCCGCGAACGGCTCGGGCGGCTCGGGGTGGGGCAGTTCTTCGGGCACCGGCACCGCAGCGCCGACGTGGTTGCCGCCACCGACCTCACCTGCCTGGTCCTGTCCCCGGCACCGCCGGCTAAGTTCGCTGGCCGGGGCCCGGGAGCCCGCCTGGCCGGTGCCCTGCCCGGCACGCAGGCGACCGCGTCCCCCGCGGCCGCACACGTGCGGGCCGGTCAGGGCGTCGTCTGCTGCGACGTGTCCGGGCAGGTCATGCGCAAGGTCGAAGCCCTTTCCGCCTACCGCAGCCAGTTCCCGCTGGAACCGCGCATGTTCCCGGAGTTCCTGCTCCAGGAGATCTTCGGGTGCGAATACTTCGTGCCCGTGCCTTGCGGCCAGCCCGCTCATCTGGACGAGGTGCCCCTGCTAGAGCCACAGCTGAGCGCGCCGCTGCCGGCCCGGTAGCCAGGCTGGTGGCGGGGCGACGGCCCACGGCAAAGGACGCCCCGCACGACGACGCGACGCCCCGGCACGACGACATGCAACGAGACGACCCAGTAGACCTTAAGGAGGTCAGCCGCCATGATCACGACCCATGACCGGACCCCAGCGGCGACGCTCACCGGCCAGACGGCGATGGCCGCGGCACTCAGCGACTTCCAGCGTCGCTACCCGGCTTATGCCGGCACCGCCGTCCTGAACGACATGCGGGCCAGGGACTACGCCCGGCTGGACGCAACCGGCCAGGTCTATCTGGACTACACCGGCGGGGGCCTGTACGCAGACAGCCAGCTAGCCCGCCACCGGGACCTGCTGGCCGGCGCGGTGTTCGGCAACCCGCACTCCCAGAACCTGCCTTCGCGGCACATGACCGCCCTGGTGGAGGCGACCCGGGCTCAGATCCTGCAGTTCTTCCGGGCCTCACCCGAGGAGTACGAGGTCATCTTCACCCCGAACGCCACCGGCGCGCTCCGGCTGGTCGGCGAGTCGTTTCCCTTCGGGCCGGGCGGCCGGTACCTGCTGACCTTCGACAACCACAACTCGGTCAACGGGATCCGGCAGTTCGCCCGGGCCAAAGGCGCCTCGGTCAGCTACATCCCCCTGGCCCCCGCCGACCTGCGCGTCTCAGAAGATGCGCTGGCCCGCCACCTCCAGGCCGGGGCCCCGGCTCGCCCTCGCCGTCTCGCTCGCCGGCGCTCCGGCTTGGCCGCCGGCAACCTGTTCGCTTTCCCGGCCCAGTCCAACTTCTCCGGCGTCCAGCACCCCCTGGCCTGGATCGCCCGGGCCCAGGACGCCGGGTACGACGTACTGCTGGACGCCGCCGCCTTCGCGCCGGCCAACCGGCTGGATCTGTCCCGGTGGCACCCGGACTACGTGACCCTGTCGTTTTACAAGATCTTCGGCTACCCGACCGGCATCGGGGCCCTGCTGGCACGCCGGCCGGCGCTGGCCAAGCTACACCGCCCGTGGTACGCCGGCGGCACGATCACCTTCTCCTCGGTACGAGCGGAAGCTGCCCCCGGCGCGGGTTTCTACCTCACTCCGGGACCGGCCGGCTTCGAGGACGGGACTGTCGACTACCTGGGCATCCCGGCGGTCGGCATCGGCCTAGACCATATCAGCACCGTCGGTGTCGAGACCATCCACACCAGGGTCATGTGCCTGACCGGCTGGCTGCTGGACGCACTGGGCGCCCTGCGCCACGCCAACGGGACGCCCGTCGTCCGCATCTACGGCCCGGCCGGTACCGACCGCCGCGGAGCGACGATCGCGATGAACTTCTTCGATCCGTCCGGCGTGCTCATCGACTCGGTGCGGGCCGAGCGCCGGGCCAACAGGGCGGGAATCTCGCTGCGCAGCGGCTGCCACTGCAACCCCGGCGTCCGCGAGGTCGCGCTCGGCTTCTCCGCCGCGGAGATGACGGCCGCCTTCCAGGACAAGGACCGGCTGCGCTACGAGGATTTTCTCCATGTGATCGACGGGAAGACCACCGGGGCGGCGCGGGCTTCGCTCGGCCTGGCCACCACCTTCGCCGACGTCTACCGGTTCTGGCAGTTCGCCGACAGCTTCCGCGACCTCCCCTCCGACACGATAGGGGCCTAAGCTAACCCGCCCGGATTACCGGTGCTCATCCTCACCCCCGATCCCAGCTTGGAGTACGGCCCCGCGAGCAGCCGGGAAGGTCCTGTAGCGATCGCGAACACATGCCGCCGCGACCGTCACGCCATACAAGGGCAATATGCGTTGCCAGAACAAACAGGACAGTGCTCATTTCAGGCGCTCATACTCGGCGATCGGCGTGCCTTGCACCGTGCGTTAGCCGCTGACTGAGTTCGGCGCGTACCTGGGCAGTCCAGGGAGAGACGAGCCTGGCTGAGGCCGGGTACGCCGACCGCCGGCACGAGCCAGGGACAAGCGAGGTACGCGAAAGGTACATCTCAAGTCCGCAGCAGGAGCAGGCCTGAGCAGGGCATCCCTAGCGCGCACGGCAACTGGGGCGGCTGACGGCGTCGACGGCTCGGCGGAGGTCGCAGGCACAAGGCCGGCGGCGATGGCTGGCCGTACGGCCCGGTCCTCGATCGTGCGGGTATTTACGTTGAATGCGCCTGTCTGACGCTACTGCTTTCCCGCTGCGGCCTGGCCCTACCAAGACATGTAGCTCCCGCCCCTCGGGGGCGGTGTAAACGGCATCAAGATGGTCAAGCGCTAGATGTCCGGGGGCGCCGGGCTCCCCATTGCTCTGCAAGCGCGTCCTGCTCATCGCCAGAGCTAGCCGGTGCCACAAGCTTCGCGAGACCGGGCCGGGTCAAGACCATTTGACGGTAGTTCCTGATGCAAGGTCAAGCCGCAGATCCTGAACCTGGTCGCCTCCGAGGCCGGTGACGAGGCGGACGGACGGCGGCAGTCCCGCCGCCCATGGGTGCCCGTTGACCGCGTCGCGCATCGCGGTGGCGCTTGAGGCGTTCCACTGCTGGGTGGTGGCGAGGATGATCTGGTCGGCGCGGAGCACGTCGGCGAGCTTGACGCGCTTCGCGGCTGCGCGCTTTATCTCCCTGGGGTTGCTGCCGAGCGTGTTGTTGCTCTTGGCCTCGGCGATGATGAGGCTGCCGTCGCTTGCGGCTATGAGGTCGGCCTCGGCTACGGGGCTGCCGGCGGCGTCGCGCAGTTCCAGTTCCGGCGCGTCGTCATACCAGCGTGACAGCGAGCGGAGGTGGCGCGACAGCAGCAGCGGCACCTCCCCGTGGTCGGCCAGCAGCTCTCGCGCCACGGGGTGGAGGTCGTAGTACCAGGCTGGCTCCTCGACGGGATGGCGCCATTGCTGCCGGGCCAGCTCGTTGGCCGCCCCGCAGCGGGGGCACTGGTTGAGCTGGGCCAGGTTCCCGACCGCTGTGAACGAGGGACGGCCGCAGGTGGCGCAGCCCAGGACCAGGCCGCGGCGGACGACCTCGCGGGCCGCGAGGGCGTCGACGGCGTCCCGGAGCGTGCCCGGGCTGGTGCCGTCCCCGGCGAACTTCAGCATGCCCGCGAAGGTCAGATAACCTTCCCGGACCCCGTTCAGCAGGACGACCCCTTCCCCGTGTGGGTACGCGGCCGACGACTGGGCCTCGGACACCTGGAAGGCACGAAGGACGGGCAGCAGGAGCCCTGTGAATGACCTGACGAAACTGTCGCGGCTTTCCCATAGCTGCCCGAGCGTCTCGGCGTGTCGTCCTGCGGGCGAGAGCCCGAAGGACAGCGCCGACTGCCCGGCGAGGAGCCGTGCCCACTCGGCCAGCCCCGGTTCCCGCAGCCGGGGCCGCGCCAGCCTGGACAGGGGCGTGGTCCCCGCCTTCACGTAGGTGAGGAGGCCAGCGTTGTAGGTGATCGCGTCCCGCCCGCTGCGGACATGGGTGAGGCGGACGTTCTCCCCGGGCGCGAAGAGCGCCTGTCCGTCCAGCCCGCGTCCGCGCGGCATGGCCGAGCCGAGCAGCTCCAGGTCCACGTGCCACCGGAGCCCGGCGGACCGGGCGAGCTCTGGGTCCTCGATCGCCGGGACAGGCGACGGCATCATCATCACGACCCCGCCCGCGTCTCTCCTGACCGGAACCGTGAACTGCTGGTCGAACTGCCCTGTGACGGCCAGCAGCCCCACCTGCGAGAGGTCGAAGCGCGGCTCTCCCACGGTCACCCGGTCCGGCTCCCCGGCCGGGTCCAGGCTGTGGACCAGCGGCGAGTTGAGCACCTCAGCCAGCCCTGTCATCTTCCCGGGGATGAGCGACGTGGTGGCGAGCAGGACTTGCCCGCCGGCGTGGGACGGGTCGTAGCCGAAGTTGTCGAGTTCGACCCGGATCGCCGTCATCTCGCTGCTGCTGACGTCCTGGCTGGGCTGCCACTCGGACGGGAGCCACAGGCTGCGGCCGTACAGGCGGTCCCACGCGAGCGCGAGCGCGAAGTCCGCGGCCTCGTCCCCGGCCACCAGCAGCGCTGGCCTGCCCGGCGCGTACCCGCGCTGGATGACCGTGAGACCGTGCCGTCCCCAGCCGAAGGCGGTATCGAGGTCCAGCGGCTTCACCGATACGGCTGCGGCAGGGTGCCAGACAGCACTGTAGGGCGGTGTTCCCCGTCCGCCGTCGCTCAGCAGCCACCGGAGCAGGTCGAGCCGCTCTTCATCTTGAATCTGCGGGGCCCCGGCGGGCACCGGCTCCGCGAGCGCCCCGCACCGCGCGGCAACGGCTACCCCCAGGGGGCCGCCCCAGTCTGCGGGCGCGGCTAGGCGCGACCCTCCCGGTGCGCCCTCCAGGTCGTAGACGGACGTCAGGTAGCCGTTCGCCCCGACCGCGTTGAGCGCCGTCGCCTCCTCGAACCACGCTTCCCCCGCCGTGGCCCGTTCCCGGTAGGGAGAGCAGACTTCAGCGACTGCCTGCCGCGCCCTTTCCCCGGCCGGGTCATCAAGGAACCTGCCGCCCACCTGCTCGAGCAGTTTCTCGCGGTCCGCCCCGGACACCGGCTGGCCGTTGATGAGCAGCGGCAGCTCGCCAGGCCGTGCGGCCTCGAACTGATTCATCGTGACGCGCAGGAGGACCACGTAATCAGGGTCGTAAGCGCAGGCCGCCTGCAACAGAATGGGCGCCACTTCTCCCCCGCGATGGGGAACCAGGATGAACCCGGTACCGCCCCAGGCCAGTGAGGCCGCGTAGAGAGCCAGGCGCGCCCAGTAGTGCCAGTCATCTCCGCCGTCGAACACGACCGCGACCCGGGCGGGCCGCAACGTCGTCCGGGCATCGGCGTAGTCAACCTGAGCAGCATCCACAGGCACATCTAACCGCCCTTCCCAGCGGTACAGCCGCCGCACACGCCGAGCGCGTGCCATAGGCAGCACCGCCGGGCCGCGCCAGCGCCTGTCAGTCACACGATGCCCCGATTCTCAAGCAGGATCCGCGGCCTCCGAGCGCGGTGGTCACGGCACAGGAAGAAAGATGTAACGGCAAGCTCAGGTCCCTCGCCTAAACCATTGCGCGCTTGCCAGTCCGCACGGCATGCTCAAAGCGATACGCGCTTCGGCACAGCAGGGCAGGGTCGAGTGAAGGGGCGGTCATCGCGATCCAGGGGCCGGACATCGACCAGGCACTGCCGCAAGCTGCTGCACTACCAGTCGCGACAGCCGTCTCCGCTGCATGACGGCGCGATTAGCGCGTGTTTCGCACCACGCACCGCGCTAGCAGTCGCGGTAAGCACCTGCGGCCGGTTTACCGCTCCGGACAAGCAGTTCATCGCGCCCGGAACGGCACCAGGACGGTTGGCTGGGGCGAATGACATCGAGCCCGCCGGCGTTTCCAACAGCTACGGGCGTACGGAACCCGACGTGCCAGCCGAGGACCGGCACGCCATTGACGCGATCACCGAAGCACCCACAAGCCCGGCTGGCGGCGCCGACCAGCCGGAACACGCCGCTGCCCCAGCCCGTCCGTGGCCGTCCGTGAAACAGCCGACGGTGCGTACCGACCGTTTTTAAGCACTAAACCCGTCCGCTATGCGTCCGTGGACACCGCGACACGACGGTCTATAGCGCTCCAAGATGACACACGCTGGGACAGAGAAAAACGGCCCGCCAGCCACGAGAATTCGCAGCTAGCGGGCCATATTCGCAGGTGGTGGCAGGTGTTGGGTTCGAACCAACGTAGGCTGAGCCGACGGTTTTACAGTGTTCCGCTCCTGTTCACACCATATGGCCGCTGACCTGCGTAAACGCTGCCGTTCAGCATTCGCGGCACCGACGCTGTCCGCCATATGTCCGTGGACGCTTGCACCCGGACGGCGGATCGCGCGGACGGCCACGGACACCGTCCCAGAACA
>Ga0074046_10002572_pt1 | contig 15597 bp, 7 predicted proteins | sample BogForMeECP23OM3_FD_94441 | JGI IMG/M metagenome (GOLD analysis project Ga0074046, IMG submission 94441) | Bog forest soil microbial communities from Calvert Island, British Columbia, Canada - Bog Forest MetaG ECP23OM3 | ecosystem: Environmental > Terrestrial > Soil > Wetlands ...
CAGCACTTCAGCGTTGTCCGTTGCGCTCAGCGCGGCCGCAGCATCCACGCGGAAAATCAGTCCGGCGCGCTCGGGCAGTTCATCGAGTTTGTTCACTGACGGCGCCAGCAGGGCGACAACTTTGCCGAACCATGCACGCGTGTGCTCGTCGGGGTTCTCCGGCAGCAGTCCGGCCTTGATGAAGTATGGCTCCGCCAGCTTTTCGATTCGCTCCGGCGGGCTCTTCTTGATGTAGTGCCGGTTGAGCCAGTAGAGCTTCTCCATGTCGAACATGGCGGCCGACGGCGTGACCCGCTCCAGCGTGAACTCTTTTGTCAGCTCTTCCGGAGTGAACACCTCGCGGTTGCCGCCCGTCGGAGCCCAACCCAGCAGCGCAAGGTAGTTCACCAGCGCCTCAGGCAGCACGCCCATGTCGCGGAAGTTGGCGATCGACGTCGCGCCGTGGCGCTTCGACAGCCGTGTGCCATCGCTGCCCACGATCGTCGAGAGATGCGCGAACTCCGGCACGGGCCAGCCCAGCGCTTCATAGAGCGCCACTTGCTTGGGCGTATTGGAGAGGTGGTCGTCGCCGCGAATGACGTGCGTGATCTCCATCAGCGCGTCGTCCACCACCACCACGTAGTTGTAGACCGGGATGCCGCTCGACCGCAGGATGATGGGATCGCTCACCGCTTCGTTGGAGAACTCGACCATGCCTCGCACGATGTCGTGGAAGCGGATGGGATGCTCAGGAATGCGCAGCCGGATCACCGGTTTTTCGCCAGCGGCGCGGCGGCGCTGCGACTCCAACGGATCGAGTGCCCGGCATTTTCCGGAATACATCGGTGACTGACGGTTATCTTGTGCATGACTTCTCTCCTCCATCAGTTCCCACTGCGAACAGAAGCACAGGTACGCCTTGCCCTCTTGCAACAGGCGCTCGGCGTGTTCTCGATAGATTGACAAGCGATCGCTTTGGCGGTACGGAGCAAATGGTCCGCCGACGTCAGGTCCTTCATCCCAGTTGATGCCAAACCACTTCAGATCATCCAGAAGTTGGTCCTCGTAGCGGGCCTCGCTGCGCTCGAGATCGGTGTCTTCGATGCGGAGGACCATCGTGCCCTTGGTTTTGCGGGCGAAGAGCCAGTTGTAAAGTGCGGTGCGGGCGTTGCCGACGTGCAGTTGCCCGGTGGGAGACGGCGCAAAACGAACGCGTACCTTGGAATTCTTACTCACACTCTGATGTTAGCAAGAGCGGGACGAGCGAGCTATCGGCGCCGATTGCCTATTCACGCTCCGAGAGGTAGGTCCTGCTAATTCGATCGTGCCAGCACAGCCCGTCCACATCGACAAACGCCCACATCAGGCCCATGCCGAGCGAGAGCGCAGAAAGGTAAAAGCCCAGCACGCGATGGCGCCGTTGCCTCAGCGTTGGCGACTTTCCCTGGAAGGTCCGCAGCTTGATGCGGGCCGCCATCATGCCAATGGTGTTGCCGGCGTGTACCACGAACAGGTACTGGTACGTGCTCCACAGCAAGCCTGCCGCGGCCGCAATCCCGAGGATCAGTGGCTTGCTAAGCGACGGCCTGTCGAGGACTCTGTATGCGACGGATGCGAATACGGCCACGCCGAGAGCTGTGAGCGCAAAGTCAACGAGGCCGGCCAGGACACGCTGCGGAATTCGCACCGCGCGGAACGGAAGCTCCACGTGCTCGCGGTCGCGCAGGTCCGCGGCTGAAGTCGCCGGCTCGAGCTGCAATCCGTCCAGAAACGGAGTCGAAGGGATGGCTTCGAGTTCTTCCGGCACGTCCAGAATGCGCGGCACTTCCGAGGTCACGGGATCAGCCAATTGATTGCCCACCTGCGGCGCCACCGAGAAATGCTTCGGAAAGGCGATGACTTTCCGCTTCGGGCGCGGACGGACGATCGTGTCCACAAACGGTTCGGGCTCGGGCTCCGGCGCGGCAGGGGCTTCCAGTACCGGATCGGCGATCGCCAGCTTGTCATCGTCCTGCAAGATCGCCGTGTCAGCACCCGTCTCGGTGGCAACAGCTTGCGCTTCAATATCGACTGGCGGCACGTCAATTTGAATCTCGGGCTGCCGAGTTTCTTCGCCAACGGTTTCGACAGGCTCGACGACAGCGGGCGTCGTCTCCACGGCCACAGCGGTTTCCACTGCTTCGTCGGCGGGAAACGGGAAGCGCATGGTGAACGCCCCCTCGATACGCCGGCCGCGCCGGCGTTTGTAGTGCGCCAGGCGGTCCTGCACTTCGTTTCGCCAGGGATCGACGGCAGGTTCTGCCTGAGCGTTTGCCGCTTCGTATTGGGAGAATTGTTGTTCCGTCATGTCGTGGCGCGACTATTCCTTTATGCGCAGACGCTGCCGCGCGGGTTGCAACATCGTTTACCAACAGGGTGTGGAAAGAAGGCCGAGCGCTTGCGCATTCGGGGCGCGACACATCGTTCGCCATCAGCGGCGCAACCAGTCTGCGGCAAGCGGGTTTAGAAGAACACCAGAGCAGCGTGAATTCGTCGTCAGCGTTTCGCGTTTTGCCTCGGTCCCTACAACGTGCTAAGTTGCAAGGTTCTGCTAATTTCAACGTCTTCGGCGAGGCAGCGCGCAGCTTTCGATGATTTCCCGCACTCGATTGATTATCACGGCCCTGTTGGGTTGTCATCTACTTCTCGCGCCCGCCCTGTTAACCAGCCAGTTGCGGACTGCTGCCGAACAGGATCCATCGGCACAGAGCACCACGCCGTCTGCCGTGCCTGCTCGGCAAAATCCCAGCCCCAGAAATCCTGCCCAGAATGCGACGTCTGACGCAGCCGGCCAGCAGCCTGCACCGCCAAAGCCCGCTTCGGAAGAAGACGAGGGCATGAGGGTGATGGAGGAGGTGGTGCAGCAGCAGATGCGGAGCGCCGCCGAGCAGGAGTACGGGAATCCGCGGCCACCAGCCAACGTGGTCTTAAACCGCGACGAAGTTTTGATCCGCGCCGACGAGCAGGAGAAGAGCCGGGATATTTACAAGGTGCGCGGCAACGTCGAGATTCGTTTCCGCAACAACGTCATCCACTCCGACCAGGCGACCTATGACTCCTCCACCGGAATAGTCACTGCCACCGGCCACGTGGTTTACGATGGCGGCACCCACAGCGAACACCTGGTCGGCACGCATGCCACCTACGACGTCAGCCGCGACACCGGGACCTTCTACGACGTAACCGGTTCCACCGGAATCAAGGTGACGAACCAGCTCATGTTCCTGCGCTCTTCCACGCCTTTTTTCTTCACCGGCAAAGTCGTGGACAAACTCGGGCCGGACTCATACCGCGTACATCACGGCATCCTCACTTCGTGCCAGCTTCCCAAGCCGAAGTGGGAATACCACCCAGCCACGGCGACCGTGGAAGTGGGCGGCGACGCCAAGATGTATCACTCCACTATGCGAATCGCTGGGGTCCCCGTCTTTTACTTCCCCTATGTGCAGCATCCAGCAGACAACCTCGGCCGCCAGAGCGGGTTTCTCATCCCCGCCATCGGGCAGTCGAACTCCAAGGGATTCATCTTCGGCGACTCGTTCTACTGGGCCATCAACCGCAATTCCGACGCCGAGATTGGCGGCTACTATTTTTCCTCGCGAGGTTGGGCGCAAGTCGGCAATTACCGCAACATCGGCTGGCATTATCAGCTCCATGCCGAGTACTACGGCGTGATCGACGAAAAGGGAGATCCGAAAAACCACCAGAACCAGGGGGGCGAAGAATTAAAGGTGAACGGCTCCGTTGACTTGCCGTACGGCTTTCGCGGAGTGGCTTCTATCGACTACTTGAGTTCCTACCTCTTTCGCCTGGCGTTTGGCCAGAGTTTCACCGAGGCCATTAACTCCGAAGTCCGGTCCATCGGATTCGTGGCCAAGAGTTGGTCGGGCAACTTCCTCGGCCTCATGGCGTCGCGCTACCAGAACTACCAGAGCACGGTCCAGGGCGACGTCATCGACATAGCTCACCTCCCCAGCTTCCAGATGGCCAATGTTGAGACGCCCATCTTCAACTCGAAGTTCATGTACACCTATGACTTCGCCGGCGAGGGCGTCTCCCGTCATGAACCCGGCTTTCAAACCCAGAATGTCGTGGGACGCTTCGACGCATACCCCACGATTTCTCTGCCTGAATTCTTGCGAGGCTGGACCTTCCGCCCCGAAGTCGGAGTGCGCGAAACCGTGTACAGCGAACGGCTGGTCCCGTCGAACAACAATACCGGCGTGATCGGGGTCGCCGTAGCTCAGGCCCTCAACCGCAATGTGCTTCTGGCGTCGATGGAAGTGCGGCCTCCGTCCGTCGCCAAAATCTTCGATCGCAAACTCTTCGGCTACGTGATGAAGCACGTGGTCGAGCCCTACGCGATCTACAGCTACGAAGGCGGCATCAGTAACTTCGCCAACATCATTCGCTTCGACCAGCGCGACATCCTGGCCGACACCAGCGGCGTGGAATACGGCGTCGTCAATCGCCTCTATGCGAAGAAGACGAAGTCCAGCGGCGAGTGCTTCCTGAACCCGAAGTATCTTTCACCTGACACGCCGCCCGCTGAGGCAGCCAAATTATTGGCTAAGGACCATTCCCTTTGCGACGACAAGAACGGTGCGGCCAAAGAAGTTGTTACCTGGACCATCGCCCAAAAGTACTTCTTCAACCCAACCTTCGGCGGCGCGCTGGTACCGAACGAGCGCAATGTGTTCGATAGCTCCGTCGATTTCTCTGGCATTGCATTCCTCACCCAGGTGCGCAACGCCTCGCCCATCATTTCGCGCTTGCTCGTCCGCAAAGATGCTACCGACTTTCAGTGGGCATTGGATTACGACCCCGTCTTCCATCAGGTCAACGCCAGCACGATTTTTGTCGGGTACCGGCTGTCTCCCAAGTGGTACTTCTTGGGAGCGCAAACTTACTTGCATGTTCCCGGTGAAGTTATTCCCGCCACCGTTAATCAGGTGCTTGCCCCTGACATTTCGAACCAGGTTCGGGCGGAGGTAATTTATGGGAACCTGAACAATCGCGGCTTCAGCTCCGCTTTCGCCATGGCCTATGACATCAAAAACGCTTATCTGCAGAGTTCGGCCGTACAGAGCACCTACAACTGGGATTGCTGCGGCATCACCTTCGAGTACGCGCGCTGGGCGCTGGGCACAGTACGCAACGAGAATGCCTATCGGTTTGCTTTCAGCCTCACCAATGTGGGCACTTTCGGCAATCTGCGGAGGCTCCAGAGAATCTATTAGTTCGCATCCTTTCGCCTGTGTCTGCCGTCTAGAATGAGAGCATGTCTCAACCTGAACGCGCATCTGCGGATATGACCACCAACTTGGAAATGAAGTCGTGCAAGTTGCGGGAACAACTGCGCGGACTGGGGCGTGTTCTGGTGGCCTACTCGGGTGGAGTGGACTCTGCGTTTCTGGCATGGGCCGCATATCGTGAGCGCGGCGATAATATGTTGGCGGTTCTCGCCGACTCTCCCAGCCTGGCGCGCTCGCAGATGCAGGACGCGGCGGCGTTCGCCGAAGAGCAGCGAATCCCTCTCGCCATTATTCAAACTGCTGAGATGGAGAGCGCAGAGTACCGCAAGAACGACGCCTCGCGCTGCTTCCATTGCAAGGACGAGCTGTTCACGGTAATGGAGGGGTTCCGCGCGCAGCGCGGCTTCGACGTGATCGCTTACGGCGTTAATGCCGACGACCAGGGCGATTTCCGGCCCGGCCAGCAGGCTGCGCGACAGCATGGCGTCGCTGCGCCGCTGCTCGACGCTGGACTCACTAAGCACGACATTCGTGAGCTCGCGCGACTCGCGGGATTGCGCATCTGGGACAAGCCCGCGTCCGCGTGTCTGTCGTCGCGCATTGAATACGGGCGTCCCGTAACGCCGGAGGCGCTGCAAGTCGTCGAACAGGGCGAAGAGGCATTGCGCCGGATGGGCTTCCGCCAGTTTCGCGTTCGGCATCACGGCGACATTGTCCGCATCGAGATCGCCCGCGACGAGCTGCCTCGTGCACTCAATCCCGAGATAGCGGCCGAGTTCACCCACACCTTCAAGGCTCTGGGATTCTCGTACGTCACGCTCGATCTCGAAGGCTTCCGTTCCGGCTCGATGAACGCCGTGCTGCCGGTCGGCGTCCTCACGAAGCCATAGCTCTGGGTGCCCCATCCTTTAGCGAAGCTAAAGGGTGGGGCGATGCCCGCCCACCTCACCTATTCGATGCGCAGGGCTTCCATGGGTTCGATGCTGGCAGCGCGGCGTGCCGGGATGAAGCCTGCCAGTGCTGCCGCGGCCGAAAGAACAGCCACCGCAATCGCCATGCTCAGCGGATCCCAGGATCGCACACCGAAGAGCTGGTCTGCCATGAAGCGGCCCCCGGCCAGGGCGATTGGAATCCCAATGGCCAGCCCGATGCCGACCTGAACAAACGCACCGCGCAGAACCAGCCGCACCACGTTGCTGCGATCGGCGCCCAGAGCCATGCGCAAGCCGATCTCGCTAGTGCGCCGCGCCACGGCGTACGAAGTGATGCCATAGAGACCAACCGCGGCGAGCACGAGCGCTAAGACGCCAAATAACATCGTCAATCGGGCAATGAGCCGCTCCTGATTGAAATTGTCGCTCACCTGATAGTCGAGCGAATGCAGATCGATGATGGTGAGGTTGGGATCGATATCGGCAAGAGTCCGACGGACCACGGCATCGACGTTCTGCGGCGGATTGCTGAAATAAAAGGTGATCGAATTGATGTACAGAGATCTGCCTTCTGCCATCATTTCGTTCGCGCCGGTTACCGGCAACCTTTGCGTCAGCGGCCGAAAATACATGGGCCGGAATTCCCGGCGCGGGTTGTTGTACTTGGCATCGGCCACGATACCGACGATCTCGAAGGCGCCGGCGTACTTCTGGTCAAAGATGCCGAAGTGCCGGCCGATGGGATCCTCTTTCGGAAAGAACTTCTTGACGAAGGTCTGGTTCACGACTGCCACGAGCTGCGAGGTTGCGGTGTCGGCCTCGGTGAAACCACGCCCGCGAATTACGGGCTGCCCCACGGTTTCGAAAAACTTGACATTCACGCGGTCCCAGGATGAGTTGCAGTTGTCATTCGGGCCCGGCGCGGGCCGGCCTTCCACGTGAATGCATTCGCTCCAGTTGTTGCCTTCCAGCGTGCTGTACAGGGCGAGGCCCACGCTCTGCACCCCCGGCAGCGCGCCGAACTGCTGCTCCAATCTCTGATAAAGCGGCTGCAACTTCTCGGGCGTGTATCCCGCACCCGTTGGATCGAGGTGCACCACGTACCGATTCGCCGTCTGAATGCCGAAATTCTGATGCTCCAGGTTGCGCAGGCTCTTGGTCAGCAGACCGGCGCTGACCAGCATCACCAGTGACAACGCAGCTTGAAATACGATCAGGCCCTTTTGCGGCAGCGCTCCGCGATCGCGGGTTGAGCGGTTCGCGCCACGCAACGCTTCCGCCGGATCGGAATGCGACGTAATCCATGCCGGGACGATGCCAAAGACAATTCCAGTGACGAGCGAAAGCAGAAAAGCAAAACCTAGCACCGCGAGAGATGGACTAGCTTGAATCGGCAGATTGGGCGAGTCGGGAAACGCCAGGGACAAAATGGTCCGGGTTCCCGCGTAGGCGACCGCGAGACCCACGAGTCCGCCGAGGCAAGCAAGCAAAATGCTTTCCGTCAGCATCTGCCGAATGAGGCGGCTGCGCGCTGCGCCCAATGCCATGCGGATCGAGGTGTCAGCTTTGCGCGTCGTGCCGCGCGCCAGCAGCAGGTTGGCGATGTTGGCGCAGGCAACCAGCAAGACCAGGTCCGAGATCGTCATCAGCAGGTAGAGTCCCTTGCTGGTGTCCTGTTGCAGGTTCTGGATGCCGCCCCCAGCGGGCGTAATGACGACATGCTGCTTTGGAATTACAGTGGAACCACCATTGCGAGTGTATTCGTCGACGGTCGAGAGAAAAATCCGGACATTGTTGGAGATCTTCGCCTGCAGCGGGCCGATGTCGGTACCGGGTTTCACTCGTCCGACGGCATAGAGCCAATTGCTCTCTTTCAAGGGCAGCAGCGAGTTGTCGTGGTTGACGATCGGCTCGACGGCTAGGGGAATCCATAAGGCGGGTGGAATGTTGCGGAGCCGGTCGCCGAAAAATCCTGGAGGAGCGATGCCGACCACCGTCATGGGATGGGTTTGAATGTACAGCGTGGAGCCTACGATGGAGGGATCGCCGCCGTATTCCGATTGCCAGGCCTGGTAGCTCATCACAACCGCGGGAGGTGCGCCCTGGTTGTCATCATTCATGGACAGCACGCGCCCGACGAACGGACCAATACCAAACGTCGTGAAGAAATTCCCCGACACATACTGGCTGCGCAGCGATTTGGCGGGTTCAGAGCCTCGTCGTACCGTCATGATGTCTTGACCAGACTGCATAGCGGCGAGTGGCTCGAACTCCGGCGTGGTGTCGCGAAGATGCAGATACAACTCGTAGGAGAAGAGATCAAAGTCGCCGTCGTCGTTCTGGAAGCCGCCGTTGACGCAGCAGTCGTCCTTGTCGCCGATCCGGTACAGCGTTTTCGGGTCGGCCACCGGCAGCGACTTCATCAGCACTGCATGCACGAGCGTGAAAATTGCGGTGTTGGCGCCGATTCCCAGCGCAATGGTCAAGATTACAGTCAAGGCAAAACCGGGCGACTTGCGGAGCTGGCGGAGCGCGATACGGATGTCATGCATAGGGATGCGCTAACCTCCTTTTCAATTCGGGTGCCCCACCCTTACCGCCTTCCGTTGGCGATAGGGTGGGAGCGAGCTGTCTTCTCCGCCATGCTGTCCATGGCGATTCAATCCCCGCCCAGATTCGTCAGTAGCAGTTACGCTGCCGCACTGGAAATGGTTCAACCCGATCCATTCATTGCAGTTAGCCGAGCAGCGCAAGGGGCAGGGCCGTCCAGCCCGTCCCGCCGGTGTCCGGTTGTGGACAATCGACTACCAAGTCCGAATGGTTTGACTCTGGACGCTGGGGTTTGTCACGCACGGTTGGGACAAGTTGCACCGTTGTAACAACTTGACCGTGCGCTCGAGAACGGCCTCGCATGCGATAATAAAACGTTCACGCTTACTTCAAAGGCGGTTTGTAATTTGCTCACAAAACGATTCGCAGTACTCCTGTTGCTGGTGTCGGCCGGATGTTCGGCGCAAAATGCTACACCAGATTTCAAGTCGCAGAGCGTTTCCCCAGAGACCAAGTCCAGAATTCAGCGGCAAGTCCAGGCCCAGTACGACCTTCCGCCAGACGTGACGATCGATGTCGGGCCGCGGCGACCCAGCGATTTCCCGACTTACGACATGGTGACCATCACGCTGAGCAGCAAAGGTCACGGGCAGAAGGTCGATTTCCTGCTCTCGCAAGACGGCAAGACCCTCGTTAAGTTCAACAAGATCGACCTGACCAAGGACATTTACGCCGAGCGCATGAACAAGATCGACCTGTCGGGCCGCCCGGTGCGCGGCAACCCGGATGCCAAGGTCACGCTCGTCAATTACGACGACTTGCAGTGCCCGTTCTGCTCGCGCATGCACACCACCCTGATGCAGGAAATCCTGCCCGAATACGGCGACCGCATCAAAATCGTGTACAAGGATTTTCCGCTGTCGATCCACCCCTGGGCATCGCACTCAGCCAACAACGCCAATTGCCTGGCGGTCGAAAACGGCACCGCATTCTGGGAGTTCGCCGATTACGTCCACGCCAACCAGAAGGCGATCAGCGGCGGCCAGGACCTGCAGAAGTCCACGGCCGAGCTGGACCGGATTGCGTTGGACCTGGGCAAGAAGCACGGCGCCGACATGAACCGCTTACAGGCGTGCGTGAAGACCCAGCCGGACAAGCAATTGAAAGCCTCGGTGGCCGAGGGCGAGGCGCTGGGTTTGGACGCGACGCCCACCATGTTCATCAACGGCCAGAAGCTGGAAGGCGCGGTGGACGTGGAAGAAGTCAAGGCGATTTTGAATCAACAACTGCTTGCGGCGGGAGTTCAACCTCCGGTCGAACGCCCTGCAGCCCAGCCCCAGACCGCCAACTAGCACGCGCCGCCGCGCCTTCTGTTGCCGCCGGCATCGGCGACATGAAATTGCGCAGGCCGGTGGCACGCGGCGAGTCTGCCAAGTTAGAAGGAGCACTGCGTGAAATCGAACCCCAGGCGTGGACCGAGCGTCGCGATCATTTTCATACTGGCGACGGCTCTCTTCCTGCTGTTTGCAGTTGCGGGATGCAATCCGAAGAAAGAAACCGAAGGAGTCATGGCCACAGTCAACGGCCGCAAGATCCTTCGCACTGAGGTCGACAAGTACTACAACAACCAGACCGCCGACGCTCCCCAGAAGCCGGTCGATGAGCAGGCTGACACGCTGCGGCTGAACATTCTGAAACAACTGGTGGACAATGAAATCCTGATGCAGCGCGCGGAAAAGCTCGGGCTGCTGGCGACGGACGACGAAGTGAATGCCAAGCTGGCCGAGATCAAAGCGCCCTTCAGCCAGCAGGAATTCGACAAACGGCTGACCGACCGGAACATCACACTGGCGGACTTCAAGGCTGATTTACGACGCTCAATCACCGTCGATAAGGTCCTGAACAAGGAAATCACGTCGAAGATCAACATCAGCGATAGCGACATTACCGCCTATTACAACGAGCATAAGGCCGAGTTCAACCTGATCGAACCGCAGTACCACCTGGCGCAAATCCTGGTCACAACCCAGCCCAACCCGCAGGCGCGCAATGTCGCCAACAAAGCCCAAAACGATGCGGACGCCAAGAAGAAGATCCAGATGATCCAGAACCGCCTCGACAGCGGCGAAGATTTTGCGTCGGTCGCGATGAACTTCTCGGAGCAGCCGGAGACCGCGCAGAATGGCGGCGATCTGGGCTTTGTGCCAGAATCGTCGCTGAAGGGCGATAAGAGCGCTTTCGACGCAATCAACAAGCTCAAGCCGGGGCAGTACACCAGCGTGCTGGTGGTCGGCGACCCCAACAGCCACCAGGTCTTTGGATATCGCGTGGTACGGCTCATCAGCAAGGAAGCGGCCGGACAGCGCGAGTTGCAGGACCCGCGCGTGCAACAGGCCATTCGCGAGCAGCTTCGCGACCGCAAGGAGCAGTTGCTGAAGGCGGCTTATTACGAGGTCATCCGCGATGAGTCCAAGGTGGAGAACTACTTCGCCGAGTCCATCCTGAAAAAAGCCGGCACCCTGAAGTAGGAACTCAATTTAGCCTCTTCAGCGCCTGCTCCAGGTCGGCGATGAGATCATCGCGGTTTTCCAAACCGATGTGCAGGCGCACAATGCGGTGACCGTAGTCGGGACGCCCTTTGAATCCCGTGAAATCGTAGGCGACGGCGAGGCTGGCGACTCCGCCCCAACTGTAGCCGATCTCGAACAACTCCAGCGCGTTCACAAACGCCAGCACCTGCTCTTTCGTTGCGCTCGGCTTGAACACGATTGAGAACAGTCCTGAGGAGCCCAGAAAGTCGCGTTTCCAGAACTCGTGCCCTGGGCACGACGGCAATGCGGGATGCAGCACGCGTTCCACTTCCGGCCGTTGGCTGAGCCACTGAGCAATGTGCAACGCCGAGCTTTCGATTGACTTAAGGCGCACTGCCATGGTCTTCATGCCGCGCAGCGCGAGGCTGCAATCGTCGGGCGACGCAGCCGTGCCCAATACCTGCTGGTGCGCGCCAAGCGTGTTCCAAGCCGCTTCGTCTTTCACTGTGATCGCACCCAGTAGCAGGTCGCTATGGCCACCGATGTACTTGGTCACCGCCTGCATGGTGATGTCCACGCCGTGCGCCAGCGCATCGAACAGCACGCCCGCTGCCCAGGTGTTGTCCATGACCACGAGTGCTCCGCGTGCGTGTGCGACCTCGGCGATGGCGGGAACGTCCTGCACTTCCATGGTGATGGAGCCGGGACTCTCGCACCACATCATGCGCGTGTTGGGCTTGAACAGCGATTCGATCTCGCGCCCGATGGTCGGGGGATAGAAGGTGGATTCGACTCCGAAGCGGCGCAGCACGAAGCGCGTGAGTTTGCGGTTGGGACCGTAGACGCTCTCTGGAACCAGAATGTGATCGCCCGACTTCAGGAACGCGAAGTTGATAGTCGAGATGGCGCACTGGCCTCCCGGCGTAATCAGCGTGCGAAAGCCGCCTTCGAGTTCGCTAATTTTGCCCGCCAACTCAAGCGTCGTCGGCGTGCCATACAAGCCGTACGTATAGCCGACTTCGTACTGGTTCCAGTCGTCGGTAACATCACCGGCGTCAGAGAAAAGGGTGGTGGAGCCGCGATACACCGGCGTCGCCAGCGAGCGAAATCCTTCCGGCACACGCGCATCCGAGTGGATGAGCTTGGTCGTCCAGTCCTTCTTCATTCGAGCATTATAGGAGGATGGCATACCCCCTCCCCCTCCCCCCCAAAAATCCTTATTTTCATTGAGATAGGGTAAAATTGTGCGCAAGCGGCGAAAAACAAAGCAGTTATAGGTAAAATCCTGAGCCGCAAGGAGTTGCGTGGGAGTTTTACGGGCGGGGAGTCGTCGGGAGGGCGACGGGAACGGGCAGGAGTGACCATAAAGCCTCCTAAAATCGGCTAGTGATGCACGCCGCTGGTGTACGACAGAGGCGAAAAACAACAGTGTTCGCGCGGGCGGAGTACGCCCAAGGTGACAGAGTGGCAGAGGCGTGAAACGCTGTCAACTTACGAAAGTACCCAACGCGGGCGAACTTTCGTAACTAGCAATTTGGCTTCAGTTCACCACTGATACGCGAAGAACCAAAAGCAACCGCAGATTTCGCGGAGGAACGCGGATTGGATCCCGGGCCTCGTTAATAGGGGTCTTCAGGTGCAGGCGGATCGTTTACGACATGGCAATTTCGCGACACCTATCTGCGCCAGTCTCTTCACAATAACTTTTGACTAGCCGACCACCATTCCCTCACGACTCTAGACTGAGTCTGACAAGCAGTCACTCGCGGTATAATCCCGCCCACATGTGCCCGCTGAAGGCGGGATGTCGGCTGGATTCCTATGAGATCGTCGCGCCCTTGGTGGGGGCGGGATGGATGAGTTGCATCGCGCTCGCGAAACCGGGCGGAGGCGCGATGTAGCAATAAACGTGCTAGAAGCGGTCTCACAGATGGCTTGGGGATGAAAGGCGAATTCCCTCGGTGGCTAAAGCCCGAGGTTTTTCGGTCTGCTAACGCCACGGCTAAGCCGTGCCCTCTCAAGACGGATTTATGAGAGCGCCACTAGCCTCCTGCTGCTAGCGTTACATCCGGAATCCTGGCCTGGTTCCGGTGTAAAGCGCCATGCAGAAGTTTATGCGCGAGAAAATCTCATCGTCGGATTACAGGAGAATAGGTGCATGATCGGGACCTCCATTGCGCACTACACCGTAGTTGAGGAACTCGGTAGAGGCGGGATGGGTGTGGTTTGGAAGGCCCGCGATCATCACCTCGACCGCTTCGTCGCAATTAAGGTGCTGAGCTCGGAGGAGGTCGAGCTCGAGAATGTTCCGCGGCTGGTTCACGAGGCCAAGGCAGCTTCGGCTCTAAATCATCCCAACATCGTGCACATTTACGACGTTGGGGATTCCAATGGGCTTCCCTACATTGCCATGGAGTACGTCCCAGGCAGGACGCTGGCGGAGCGGATCAGCCGCCGAGGCCTGCGCCTCTCCGAGGCCCTGAAGTACGGAGCGCAGATTGCCGATGCGATGGCCACCGCGCACCATGCCGGTATCTTGCATCGGGACCTGAAGCCGGGAAATATCATCATCGGCGACACGGGTAGTGTGAAGATTCTCGACTTCGGATTGGCGAAGGTGGTGGGCGGCGGCACGACCAGCTTCGCCTCCACCCAGACTTTCATACCAGAAGTATCGCGCAGATTTGCCGGAACAGTCCCGTATCTCTCACCTGAACAAGCGGAAGGATTACCGCTCAACCTGCAGTCCGATATCTTTTCATTCGGGATCATCCTTTACGAGATGATTAGTGGCATCAACCCCTTTCTTCGCGCATCACAACACGCCACCATCGCTGCAATTCTCAACGAGGAACCAAAACCGCTACATGAGCTTGTGCCTTCCGTTCCGGCGGAAGTCGAGCGGCTGATCATGAGGTGCCTGCGGAAAAGCCCGGAGCAGCGACTGCGAAGTATGGCCGACCTGGCCATTGCCTTAAAGGAACTGCAACAGGAGTCCGACTCGGGCCAACTCTACGTTACAGGTTCTCCTCATGCCGCAAGCAGTAAACGCAGAAGGTTCGCGGTATGGACGGCGATTGGTCTAGCAAGTCTCGCGTTGATTGGCATTGGTTTGTGGAAGGCGCGAAACGATCGAGCGCCAGCCCCGAGCTACGAACTGATACCCATTACTACGTATCCAGGCCGACAGATGCAGCCTTCGCTCTCTCCGGACGGCACGCAAGTGGCTTTTTCCTGGAATGGTGCTGCAGAGGACAAGTTTCATATCTTCCTCAAAGCTCTCGGACCTGGTCCTCCACTTCAACTCACGCATGCGGCTGCCGATGACACCTCACCGGCATGGTCTCCCGACGGAGAGTCGATCGCCTTCCTTAGAACCCAGGGTAGCGGCCGCTTCGGCGTCTTCGTAATTCCCGCGCTGGGAGGCTCTGAACGGCATTTGACAGAGATCTCGATTCCAGAATCTGCCTGGATGCCGGGGCCGTACCTGAGTTGGACGCCCGACAGTCGATCGCTTGTATTAGCCGACCATCCAACACCGGACAAACCCACGTCGATATTCCTTTTCTCGATCCAGACGGGTGAAAAACGCCAGCTCACGTTTCCCGCGGCTGACATTCTTGGGGACGCTTGTGTGGGGCTCTCTCCCGATGGTCGGGCCCTGGCGTTTTGCCGGTGTGCGCATTTAGGCGCATGGATCACCGACGTGTATGTCGTTGAACTCAGCGCTCAACTCCAACCGGTTGCGGATCCCAGGCAGGTTGTCCCCAGCCATTCCTTGCGCATAAACGGGCTCACCTGGAATCGAACAGGCACAGAGCTCGTTTTTGGAGGAATCCGACAGGACTTTGCCGAAGGCCTCTGGAGAGTGCCCGTACCGAATGCCGCAAATGCGCCAGCTTCAGAGCTACAACTAGGGGTCGCCAGTTGGCCCAGCGCAGCTCGATTATCGTCGCGCTTGGCATTCAATCGCTCTATGGGCGGCGGGCAGAACATATGGCGTTTGCAAATCCCTAAGGACAACAAGACGCCTGAAGCACCGACGTTCTTGATTGGTTCCACCAGGGGAGACTTCGCCCCGCGTTATTCACCCGACGGTCACAGGATCGCATTTGAGTCATTCCGTAGCGGAAATCTCGAGATCTGGACGTGCAACGACGTAGGACAGGATTGTCTGCAGGTCACGACCATTGGCGCGACATTTACCGGCCTTCCAAGTTGGTCGCCCGACGGCAAACAGATCGCGTTCTATTCGCGGAAGAATGACAAATCTCACATCTTTGTCATCGGAGCGGACGGAACTGGCCTGCG
>Ga0074046_10002577_pt1 | contig 15584 bp, 14 predicted proteins | sample BogForMeECP23OM3_FD_94441 | JGI IMG/M metagenome (GOLD analysis project Ga0074046, IMG submission 94441) | Bog forest soil microbial communities from Calvert Island, British Columbia, Canada - Bog Forest MetaG ECP23OM3 | ecosystem: Environmental > Terrestrial > Soil > Wetlands ...
CACTACCGGCGCCATCTTCAGCGTGACCGTCCCGGAAACAATCATCAGGTCACTTTGCCGCGGGCTGGGACGGAACACCTCCGCGCCGAAGCGTGCAATGTCAAAGCGCGAAGTGGAAGCCGCGATCATCTCGATGGCGCAGCAGGCCAGGCCAAACGTCATCGGCCACAAAGCCGACTTGCGCGCCCAGTTGAAGACGTAATCCACCGTCGAGATCATGAAATTCTTTTCGAACTTGTTTTGCAGCCAGCCCATGAATTGACCTCGCAGAACCTCTACATAGGCAGGATAGGGAAGCTGCGATAGCGGTGTCAAACGGGCAGAAGGGATGCATGATGAGAAGGCCGGTCTCGGGCGGGATGCTGTGGGCTCCCAAGTTATCGATGCGCGCGATTCGTTGTGGGAAAGCCCAGCGGGGCAGCCCGCCATCTCGTTCGGATTTCGTAACGAGGAACCAGCCTGTGAAACAGAGAAGCCGGGAAACATACGTTAATAGGCGAGTGGGCAGAGTAAGGGAGGGTGAAGGAAGGAATAGGAGTGATATGACTTCGCTTATGGTCGGCGTTTTTATACTGGGAACTGCATGCGGTGCTCTAATCTCACGAATCGCTTGGATTGGCACGGACTTTCGACGGATGGATGAACACCGCGCGGATCGTCCGAGGGCTGTGGGTTCCGATAAGAGTGCATTTGGACGTGATGGTGTCCGCTCCGCTAAACTAATAGGTTCTGTGGATCCCTCATGTCCCTGACCAAGGCCCAAGCCCTGGAGATGTTTCGCTCCGATGACCTGATCGGCATCGGGATGGAAGCCGGCGCGGTGCGCCGCAAGCTTCATCCCGAGGGCACCGTCACCTACATCATTGACCGGAACATCAACTACACCAACTTCTGCACCGAGTACTGCACCTTCTGCGCGTTCTATCGCCCGCTGAAGGGACCGGCAGCAAAGGAAGGCTACATCCTCGACTTCGACACGATCTACGACAAGATTCGCGAAACGGTCGAACTGGGCGGCACGGGCGTGCTCATGCAGGGCGGGCTGCATCCCGACCTCAAGATTGACTGGCACGAGAAGATGCTGCGCGGCATCAAAGAGCGCTTTCCGCAGGTTCATCTGCATTGCTATTCGGCGTCGGAGATTATTGCGATTGCGGAGTATAGCCAGCTTTCCATCCGCGACACGATTCTGCGCCTGCGCGATGCCGGGCTGGATTCGATTCCCGGCGGCGGGGCCGAAATTTTGGACGACGAAGTCCGCTACAAAATCGCGCGCCTCAAGTGCCTGACCGATGATTGGATCAACGTGCACCGCACCGCGCACCAGATCGGTATGCGGACGACGGCGACCATGATGTTCGGCGTCGGCGAAAACTACCAGCACCGCGTCAACCACTTCCAGCGGCTCTACGATCTGCAGGAAGAGACCGGCGGATTCACCGCCTTCATCCCGTGGACGTTCCAGCCGGCGAATACGGCGCTCGGCGGTCGCCACTGGGACGAAGCCACCGCAGTCGAGTACCTGAAAGTCCTCGCCATTTCTCGGTTGTATCTGTCGAACTTCCTCAACGTGCAATCGAGCTGGGTAACGCAGGGATTGAAGGTCTGCCAGATGGGCTTGCGCTTTGGCGGGAACGACGTAGGCTCGGTGATGCTGGAAGAAAACGTCGTGCGGGCGGCGGGCGTGACCAACTGCACGACTGAAGAGGAACTGCGGCGGATTATCCGCGATGCGGGATTCCGTCCGGCGCAGCGGGATACGCTGTATCGGCAGTATTTCTTGAATTAGTACACAGGCGCGACGGTGGCGCCATCGGGCTTCGCCCGACGGACAGCCCCTTCGACTTCGCTCAGGGCAGGCTTGGGCGGCTGTCCCCACAAATCCAAGCTACTGCTTTCCAATCCAGCTCGCCATTTTCTCCAGCGCGAGCGGCGACATGGTTTCTTCGATCTCGGCGTACTCCGCGGGAGCGCCGGTCTTCGCCGTCTGGAACAAATGATTCAGGCCGGGCAGTTCGTCAATTTCAAAATGCTGGTTGCCAGCTTCTTCGAGCGCTTTGCGGATCGCCGGCAGATTCTGGCTGGGCAGCACCTGCTTGTCTTTTTCTCCGTTGAGCACCAGCACCGGGCAGGTCACTCTGCGCAGCGCCGTCGCCGGATCGTAGGTCAGAAAGTAGCGGAGCCAGGGCGAGGTGATCTCGCTGATCTGCAGTCCGATCTGCGCTTCCGGAACCTCGCCCGCCATCTTCTCTTTCAATTCTTTTTCCAGCACTGCCTGATCTTTTTCGGTCTCGACCAGCGTGAGGATCTGACGTTCCTTCGCCGCATTTTTCGCGGCTTCTTCTGGATTCTTTCCGCTGGCGATCTGAATCGCCTCGCCCTGCGCCACCAGAACCTGATCTCCCGGCACACCCGTTCCCGCCATCATCACGATGAAGGCGACATCTTGGTTGCGAGCCGCGACCATGGGCGCGATCACTGCGCCTTCGCTGTGCCCGATCAGTCCAATCTTGTGCGGATTCACTTCCGCCCTTGTCTTCAGATAGGCAACGCCGGCCTCGGTATCCGTCGCGAAGTCGGCGGTCGTGGCCTGGGCGAAGACTCCGGTGGACTTGCCCACGCCGCGATCGTCGGCGCGCAGCACGGCGATGCCGTGGCGGGTGAGATAGTCTGACAAAACCAGGAACGGCTTGTGCCCCAACAGGCTCTCGTTGCGGTCCTGCGGGCCCGAACCGGTGATCAGCAAAACCGCAGAAAACGGGCCGGTTCCCTGCGGAATGGTGAACGTCGCGGCCAGCGTGACGTTCTGGATTTTGTTGTCGTAAGTGATTTCGTCCTCGCGATACGGATACGGCTTCACTGGATTCTGCGGCCGCTTCAGTTCCAGTTCGGCTTGGTCTTTCACTCGCTTCAGCACGAGCGGCATGGTGTTGCCCATCTGGGTCCATTTACCGTCGATGGAGGAGAGATCAGCGGCGATCTTGCCCTCAAAAACCCCGCCGATCCCTTTGGCCTCGATTTTCAGCGACGCGCCATCGCGAGTGACCGAGGTTGTCGGCAAGCCTTTGGCGCCCTGGTCGGGGCTGTCCATGGTAGCGATGAGGCCGTCTTCGGTGTTGACTAGGTGGAAGACAACGCGCAGTTTGGTGGCGCCGGTATCGAGCGAACCCATCCAGGTGCCGTCAATGTCGGAAGGTTTGGCGGGCTTGTGTTCGGTCTTGACTGGCGCTGTCCCGCGCTTGAAGTCGAGCGGCAACGACTGGCCCTGCGTCCACGTGCCCGAAATGGTGTTGCCGTCGGCTGCGACCTTGCCTTCGTAAGTGCCCTGGACGGCGGTCACCTCGAGACTGAGTTTGGAATCCTTGAGGGTGACGGAGTTGACCGGAATACCGTTGCCGCCCGGCTGGTCAATACTGTCGAGCGTGGCCTTGAGGCTGCCGTCGGGCGCTTTGCTGATGTGAAGAACAAGGCGAAGTTCTTCGCCGTCCGCGTTGATCGTTCCTTGCCAGTCGCCGGCGATGTCTTGCGCTCGCGCCAAGCTCACGCCGGCCAACAAAAACGCTGGCAACACTATGAAAACCAGAATGCGTTTCATGCGGTTCGCCCTCCTTGGGCGAGCTTTCTTCTAGGGTCCCAAAATCAGAAATCGCAGCTACAATTCACCGCGACTTTCCATCTTCTTATAGAGCACCAGGGAATACACTGCCGGAACCAGCGAGGCGGTCATCACGACTGCAATCGGGAGCCAGAATGGGGCTCCCAGAATCGCTGCCATCAGACCCAGAACTCCGCCGGCAAACATCGTCTTGGCGGCGAAGCGGTGGGTCGCGTTCCAGACCTGCTCGTTGGCGATGGTCCAGGGAGTGCGAATGCCTACGTAGAAGTTACGCCGCACCTTGCCCATGACGTTTCCCAACAGCGCGATCAGCAGGCAGACTCCGCCCTCGACGGCGCGGCTCATGTCAATGGCCCACGACAATCCTGCCGCGAGAATCAACCCGTGCATGTAGGCCAGCATGGCCAGGATGGCGACCATGATGTAGAGATACGTGGAGCGGAACGAATCCACTTCAAAATGCTTCGGCGAGAGCCAGGGCAGCACCGCGAACATCACGAGAAGCGCGGCCATGATGCCGGGGTCAATCACGAACAGAGTCCACCTGGCGCTCCAGCCGTTGACGTTGCCATGCGCATCCCAGTGAGTGGGAATGGTGGCGGGCAGGTGCGGGTAAGTGACCAACGTGGCCGCAAGCACGGCCGCGATTAGGCCGGCGGCAATGATGTAGTAAGCGCGCGTCATGACTGTTCGTCCCCCGGTGGCTTGCTTTCCGGCGAGGGCCTGGCGCCGGTCGCCTTTTCAGACTGGCCTCGAATCAGATCGATGGCCCAGGCCAGCAAGTCCTGCACGACGGTGGTGTTCAACCCGTACCAGATCTGCTGGCCGTCGCGTCGACTGGTGAGCAGGTCGGCTTCTTTCAAGACAGCGAAGTGGTGGGACATGGTGGGCTTGGTCATGTCAAAGCGCTCGGCCAGATCGCCGGCCGTCATCTCACCGCGCCGCAGCAGGTTCAGAATCTCGCGGCGGGTGGGATCAGCCAGAGCCTTGAAGGCCTTGTTGGAAGAAGGGGCCATAATTAGACATTCATGTAATTAGATAAGTATCTAATTATAGCCGCAGCTTATTCTTTGTCAAGCCCCAGGAATCTCCTCAGCCCGTGGTCAATCGGGGGTGCAAAGGGTGCTTCAAACATGCCGAAAACGGGCTGAAACTGTGCTTGGGCGGGGGGCAAATTCAAGATAAAATAAGGACTGCGCGGCCGCTCCCCACCGCCCGCAGTTGACCTCCCAGCCTTTCGAACCGAGCCCATGAAACCGGTTCTCGCATGTCTCGCGATTGTTCTCGCCGGCGCCAGTGCGGCGGCCCAGATTCCATCCAATGGGGCAAAACCCGCGAACACCGCCGTGATCGAGGGAATCGTCACCAAAGAGCCGGACAGCGAGCCGGTCAAGAAAGCGGTGATCGAGCTGATTGCCGAGAGCCAGACCGAAGGCGGGAACTACACCGCCGTGACCGGCGCAGACGGAGTCTTCCGGATTGAGGGCATCGTTCCCGGACGGTATCGTTTATTTGCCGAGCGGACCGGATTTCTGGAAGCGGACAAACATCACTCCCGGAGCGACGGGCGGGTGCTCACTCTGGCAGCCGGACAGGAACTCAAGGATCTGCAAATCCGCATGCAAGCCGCGGCCGTGGTGCGCGGCCGGATTACGGATGAAGATGGGGAAGCGTTGCCCAACGCGACCGTCTCGGTGCTGCGGCAGACGTTTGCGTCGGGACACAGCCGCTGGGAACAGGCGGGTTCAGAACGCAGCAACGATCTGGGCGAATACCGCATCGCCAGCCTGCCTGCCGGGAACTACTACGTGTCGGTGACTCCGCCACCGGATTTCAAGAGCCTGATCGAAGAGGCGAGGGGTGGGCGAGCGGAAGCGGGCAACGCAAGCGCGCCGGAGAAGCCTGCGACGAGCTACCAGGCGACGTATTATCCCGGCACGACCGATCGCAGCCAGGCGGCGGCGATCCAGTTGCGGGCGGGAGACGAATTTCCGGTGAACCTGTCGCTCGCTCCCAGTCCCGGCCTGAGCATTCGCGGTTCGGTAGTGAACCTGCCGCCGCACTCTTCGGCTTCGATCATGCTGCAGTCACGTGATTTCGGCCTGGTGCTGAATGGGGCTGAAATGCATCGGGATGGCAGCTTCGTGATTCGCGATGTGGCGCCCGGGGCGTACACGATCATGGCGACGGTGGAAAATGCGACCGTGCCGATGATGGCGCGGCAATCCCTGCAGGTGGCCGGGAATAGTGTCGAGGGCCTGCGGCTGGCGCCGCAGCCGGGAGCCGTGGTTCGTGGGCGGCTGCGTCTGGAAGCGAAAGGCAACGTGAGCCGGTTCGATCCCAGCCAGATTTTTCTCGCGCTCCAATCAGGCGAACCGGAGGATGATGTCGGCGTGTTCACACTCGGGCAAGGGTTTTCGAATCTGGCGCAACTCGGGGCCGACGGGAGTTTTGAGTGGAAGGAAGTTCCTCCGGGGAACTACTACGTGCAACTAGCCGCTGACACCGGCGCGAACCAGGACTGGTTTGTGAAGTCGGAGTTGGTGGGCGGCCGCGCGGCAGACGAAGCTGGCTTCAGCGTGAATGGCGGCGCGGTTGTGCTTGATCTGGTGGTGAGCGCGAATGGAGCCGTGGTTGAGGGCCTGGTCACTGACCGAAAAGGCGAGACGATCGCGAATGCCGTGATCGTGGCTGTGCCCGAGGTGCGGCTGCGCGGGCGACTGGACCATTATCGTAAGGCGGTCAGCGATCAGAGCGGACGATTCACCTTGCACGGAATTTCTCCGGGCGACTACACGCTGCTGGGGTGGGAGAGCGTGGACGGCGCGCCTTATTACGATCCGGAATTTCTGAAAAGCTGCGAGGGGCAGGGAAGCACGCTGCATGTGAGTGAGGGCGATCGGAAAAGCGTGCAGGTGCAAGCCATCGCCGAAGCGGAAGAGCAGGAGTAGGCGGAGCAGAGGCGCTCGGGAGATCGAGTTTTTCAACAGCCACGCCCTGTTTGCGTCAACTATACTCTTCCACTCAGAATCTGGGGGAAGATGCCAACTAATGAGACCGGCGGAACTCAATCCTAACCTTAATGGGCGCCTCAACCGGCTGGCCATCCTTCAATGCCGGCTGGAATCGCCATTGCTGAACCGCTTGTATGCACTTTGCGTCGAGGTCTTTGTCCAGAGAAGAAACAATCTTAACGTCACGAGGCAGACCATCAACGCCGACCACCAATCCTAGCAACACAGTTCCTTCCTTCTTGGCCAAACGCGCGGTTGACGCGAGGTAATCCGGCTCGAATTTAAGCACCACAAGTGGTGGGTGATTCATTGCTGGGTCCGCTTCCGTGGGGGCCGCGACCGGCACGAAGTCGTCGGGTTTCTGCGACACAGCAGCACTCTTTATGAATCGCGTGATTCCGTCCGGGGTGACTACCTTCAGCCACAATCCCGCTTGTGCGACTACATCGAGCTTCTGCCCGCACGAAAGATTGCCTACGGGGAACCCCACGTGATCAATGAAAACAGGCACGGAATGCTCAGCCTTATCGCTGGCACAATAGACGTAGCCCACGAGTTGGGGCTTTTCAGTCTGTGCCCGGTCACCCGATACCATCGTAGAAACGAACAGGAACAAAAAGGCGCGTCTGTTCAGACACATACGAGCAAAGGGCTGCATACGTGCCTCCTGTAACAACATTCTGCACATCGAGGAATCGAACTCACGGTATTTGACGAAACATCGCGTTTACGCTCACTGACCTTTCCTTCGCAGCGTCAGCCCGCTTGTACCCTGCCTTCCGGTAAAATCGAATTCTTATGGCTACCTTTGAAGAAATCGCAGAACGGGAACGGCAGTTTTTGCTGCAGACTTATAACCGCTATCCGGTCGTGCTGGCGCGTGGCAAGGGAGTGTTTGTGTATGACATCGAGGGCAAGCGCTATCTCGACTTTGTTTCGGGATTGGGCGTAAACGCGCTGGGGCACGCGCATCCGCGGATTGTGAAGGCGATCCGCGAGCAGGCGGCAAAACTGCTGCACGTTTCGAATCTCTACTACCACGAGTATCAGGGGCGGCTGGCGGAAAAGTTGTGCCAGCTTTCCGGGCTGAATCGGGTGTTCTTCTCCAACAGCGGGACGGAGGCGATCGAGGGCTCGATCAAGCTGGCGCGGCTGGCGGGACATCGCGCGGGCGGGGCGGCGAAGTGCCGGCTGGTGGCGCTGGAGGGTTCGTATCACGGGCGGACGTTTGGCGCATTGTCGCTGACCGGGCAGGACAAGCATCGCAAGGGATTCGAACCGCTGCTCGAAGATGTTGCGTTCGTGAAGCAGAACGATGTCGAAGGCTTGCGGGCGGCAGTGAACGACAACACCTGCGCCATCGTGCTGGAACCGATTTTCGGGGAAGGCGGAATCTATGAGTGTTCGGCCGAGTTCCTCGAGGAATGCCGGGCGTTGGCCGATCGGCACCGGGCGGCGCTGATTTTTGACGAGATTCAGTGTGGGCTGGGCCGGACAGGAACGATTTTCGCGTTTCAGAATTTCGGGGTGACGCCCGACATGGTGGCGATTGCCAAGCCGCTGGCGGCGGGGCTGCCGCTGGGAGCCTTCCTGGCGAAGGAAGAATTTGCGTCGGCCATTGGGCCGGGACAGCATGGCACGACCTTTGGCGGCGGGCCGCTGGCGTGCCGCATCGCGCTGGAGTTTCTGGCGATCGTGGAGGAAGAGAAACTGCTGGAAAACGTGAACAAAGTCGGCGGTTATCTGCGGCAGGAGCTAGAGGGGTTAGTGAAAAAATGTCCGGCGGCGAAGGAAGTGCGCGGGCGGGGATTCATTCAGGGGATTCAACTGGACATTCCGGCTCGCCCGATTGTGGATGCAGGCCTGGCGGAGGGCGTGCTGTTCAACAGCACGCAGGATACGGTGGTGCGGTTCCTGCCGCCGTTTCTGCTGGAGGAAAAGCACGTGGACAAAGGGATTCGCGTGCTGAAGAAGCTGCTGGGGAAGAAAGCGAAAGCGGCGGCGTAGGCGGACTGCGGACCTCAGACCTCAGACGTCGGACCTCCGCCTGGTGCGATGCGGTTTGGAGGTTGCGGCCAAAGTCAAAATCCCCCCCTTTCGCAAAGAGCGCGAAAGGATGGGGCACCCAGCAAAATCACCAACCCTGTCTCGCCAATAAAGCGGCGAGATAAGGATGGGGCACCCGCACCCACTTCTCGCATAGAACGCGAGAAATGGGGCACCCAGCTGATCACTGGCTACTGACCACTGATTCCAAAAAAGCGGGGAGCCGAAGCTCCCCAAAGTGAAGTGACAGAGGCGTTGTTTCACTTAGATAGAATCCCGAAGAGAGAAAAAAGTTGTCCCTGGGCGGGAAGATTTTCCTCGCCGGAATGAAGTCCGGATGACCGGATGACTGAAGTCGAAATGAACCAGGCTGAGATGAACGAAGCGCAGGGAATTGGGGCGTGCGTGGTGAACGGGGCTGGCCCGGGAGTGGAAGAATGCTGGATGGACATCGATGGCGCGCGGATGCGATATCTGCGCACGGGGTCGGGGCCGGCGCTGATCTTGCTGCACGGGCTGCTGGGGTATTCCTACTCGTGGCGCTACGCCATGCCGGCGCTGGCGCCCTACCGAACGGTTTATGCGCCGGACATGCTGGGCGCGGGGTTTTCCGACCGTCCGAAGGGGGTCGATCACTCCATGCACGGGACCGCGCTGCGCGTGCTGCGGTTTGCCGGGAATCTTGGCCTCGAGTCGTTTGACTTGCTTGGAACGTCGCGGGGAGGGCCGGTAGCGATGGCGGCGGCTGCCGAGTGCGTGGACGGCGGCAAATTGCGTGTGCGGCGGCTGGTGCTGGTTTGCCCGGTCAATCCGTACTCGCCGCACGGGCGCTGGCTGGCGCCGTTGGCCGGGACTCGTGCCGGAGCCGCAGTGGTCCGCGTGGTGCTCAAGCGCGTGCCAGCGCTTTATCCTTACTGGCACGGGCGCATGTTCGGGGACCGCAGCAAGATTCCTCCGGGAAGCCTGGAGGGTTACAAGGCGCCTCTGGCCAGACCTGGATTGTTTGAGCACGCGCTCTCGATCGTCAGGACCTGGACTGCTGATTTGCGGGAATTGGAGGCATTGCTGCCGAAGCTGGCGCAAATTCCCACGCTGCTGATGTGGGGAAGCAAAGACCCGGCAGTGTACGCTTCGTCCATGGAGCCGCTGGCGCGGCACTTTGCGAAGGTGCAGACGGTCGTTTTCCCCGGGGTTGGGCACCTTCCGTATGAAGAGTGTCAGGAAGAGTTCAACCGGACGCTGATTGAGTTCCTGGCCGGGGTCAGGGGCTAGGGGTCAGGGGCCAGAGGGCGCTGGTCAGTGGCTCGTGAAGATGGGTGTTCTGCTTTGCGACGCCGGTAACTGCGTTCCAGCTTTACGAGGATTCGCTGACCACTGATCACTGACAACTGGCCCCTGATCCCTGGCCCCTACGATTCAACATGAGCCACTCCATCCTCGAGATATTGCGGACCGCGCTAGTGCACTACGGCTACTGGGCTGTGGCCGTGGCCCTCCTGGTGGAGAACGCCGGCGTGCCGGTGCCGGGGGAGACAGTTCTTCTGTTAGCGAGCTTTCTGGCCTATGCCGAGCACGAACTGCAACTGGGCTGGATCATTGCGGTGGGGACGATCGCCGCTACACTGGGGGACAATCTGGGCTTTGCCCTCGGCTACTACGGCGGACGGCCGCTCATGAATCGCTACCAGTCTTTGTTTCGCATTCAACGGAGGACTCTGGAGCGGGGAGAAAACCTGTTTGCGCGGTTTGGCGCGGTGACGGTGTTTTTTGCGCGCTTCATTTTCGGCATGCGGATCATCGCGGGGCCGTTGGCCGGCGTGTTGCGCATGCCCTGGCGGAAATTCCTGGCCTTCAACTTCCTCGGTGCGATCGTGTGGGTGACGGCGATTTCCGGGGTGGGCTATCTGTTCGGCGAGCACTGGGAAAGGTTGCAGCGCGGAGTAAAGCGGCTTGACCTCGGGGTCGCGATCGTGGTGCTGGTGGTGGCGGCGTTTTTGTGGTGGCGAGGCCGGCGGGAGAACTGACTGGCACCGCCAAAACCCCCTCGACCACCTCAATGGAGCGATCCATAAAGCCGAGATCTGTGAACAGGAGCCGTAGCCAGAGGGATACAGAGAGAACTGAAAGGCAGCGTCAAAGTGACGCTGCCTTTTTTCTTTCAGGGTAACTTTCCCGATCAGCGCGAGAAGCTACTTGCGGCCGAAGCTGTATCCGATCGAGGCCCCGAGTCGCAAAATGTTGCCGGTGTGGAACTGATCGGTATTGCCAACGATATAGTAATAATGCGCCTCGGGACGGACGAAGAAGTGTCGCCAGAAGTAGTAACGCACGCCTGCCCCGGCGTGCAGCAGGAAATGATGGCTGCTGATGAAGGTGGGGCATACTCCGCTGCAGTTGCCGAATTGGTTGTAGAAAGACAGATTCTCCACTCCGAAACCGGTCATAAAATCGATGCTGGTCTTGGGGCCAATGCGCGGTGCGAACACGCCATTGACATCGGACAAGACGGGGCGGAAGTGCTGATAGCCGTTGTAGAAGGCCTCGTGGTAGCGGTAGGCCACTTCGGCGTTCAGGCCAAAATGATTTTTGAAAATGGCCTCGGCGCCGACGCTGGGGTAAGTTCCTCCTTTTTCCGGCGGGGGTATGTACGCCTGAGAGGAACTGGTGGACTTGGAAGAGAACAGCGTGCCGCCGCCGGCCATAATGTCAATTTCCTGGGCACGGGCGAAGCTGGCCAGTGCTACGGCCGCACATCCCAAGACGAGCAATCGGAGCTTTCTCAACACACCTCCTTCGAAACCTGATTGTTCTTTGAGCACGCGGCCCGGTCTGCGGCGGACAGGCGAGTTACAGGCGAACGGGCCGCCCGAATGGATCTATGTTAGCGCATCCGCGAACTTACGCCCGAGTACCCTTGATTTCCGATCGGCGGTAGAGCCGAGGGTTATTATCGACCGCCAATGGTATATCCAAGCGAAGCTCCGACGCGCAAAAGATTGCCAGAACTAAAGTCAGCGGTGTTGTTGTGGACGTAATAGTAACGCACTTCGGGGCGGATGAAGGCGCTGTGCCAAAAGTAATACCTGATACCCCCTCCGATATCCGTCAGGAAATGGAACGAGCAGGTGAAGCAGGCGCCAAGCGCGTAGCAACTGTAGGTTGGCTGGTAGCCGTAGTAGCGAGTGTCCTGAAAGCCGATGCCTGCCAGCAGGTCAGCGCCGAGCTTCTTGCCCAAGCGGGGCTGAAAGATGGCACTGAAGTCGTTGATGATGGGACGGTAGGGCTGACAGTTGGCGCAGCCGCCGTAAAGCCCCTGGCCGCCTCGCCACGTGACTTCGTAGTTGAAACCGATGCGGCGGTGAAAGATGACATCGGCGTTTATGCTGGGATACACGCCTCCCTTTTCGGGGCAAAGACCGGTGGCGAAGCTGCAAGACGCAGCGCCCGGGGACATGAGCGCGCTGAAACCGAGGGCAACGTCCCCTTGCTGGGCGGAAGCCCGGCTAGCCAAAAGCGCAATTGCAAAGAGGGTCGCGAAACCGGCAAACTTTCTCAAGTGAGACCTCCTGTACCTTTCGTTTCTCGCAGTTAAGATGCCTTCGTCCGGATGTTGGATGCAGGCGCACGGGCGAAGAACTTTATGATAATTCGCGCGAGGGGCAGATTCAAACTGCCTGGCCTCGAGGATCTCCAGGAGACAACACTTCCTCTCAGCAGCAAGAGGGTCGCGCTGCTGTTCTTCATGCAAAGCACCACATGCGTCAGTTCCTAAACCTGGACGAAACTATCTACTCACTCACCACAACCCGTGGCCACGCGATAAGTTGCCCTCAGGGAACACTTTTCGCCAGGTTCTTGCAGGCTCCGGGTGGCGGGCCATTCACGGGCGCTTGGAGCCACCACCGCCGCGCAGGATGTGATCGAGAGAGATTGGGCCCGCACCGAAAAAGATAAGAGCAAAGGCTAGGGCAGCGGCCGCAAGCGGAAACTCGTAACCCGGTCCGGCAGGAGAACCCCGAAGCCCGTTGTGCCAGTGTGCTTTCCAGATAGCAACCGAGAGGTCGATGCAGATGGCGAAGGCCGCGGGGCGCGTAAAGAATCCTGCCAAGATGAGGAGGCCGCCCAGGAACTCGGTAAAGGAGGCGACGTAAGCCAGCCAGTGCGGTATGCCTAAGCCCGCCATAAAGTTGGCGGTCTGGTGCAAGTTGAGAATCTTCTGATAGCCGTGGGCGACCATGATCGCGCCCAGGGCCAGACGCATGAGGAGAAGAGCGAGCGGTTGAAACCGGTCGAGGTAGCGCAAGGATTCCTCCGTGTCCAATAGGGTACCGCAAGGCAAGGAAACACCGAAAGGGGGGTGCGGTCGCAGGTAGCGTCCTAATTCGCCTTTCTTCACCACGGAGGCACGGAGTCACAGAGAAGACCTCGAAAACCTGTAAAAGCCAGAAGCGAAGGACTTTGCTAAGCAGTTGGGTTTCTCTGTGTCTCTGTGACTCCGTGGCAAAAAAAACTAAATTAGGAGATTACCCGGTCGCAAGGCAGACTTGCTGTGCTCGCTTGCACTCTTCTGAGTTGGACCCCGTCCGGCCCGGAAAACGCTTGACCTGGCTGCGGGCGAGCGATAGTCTTTCGGCTCGGCACCTACCTCTAGGGTTCGAGAAAAAATCCTTCACCGTTCGCGGATGGAGCCTGGCATGCGTAAACAACTCTGGTTGCGACTTCTCCTGACAGGAGTGCTGTTCTCGCTCGCTATTCCGGCTGGCCTGGCCCAGCACAAGAAGCGCGTGGCTGTGCTGAATTTCGATTACGCCACGGTGCAGTCGTCGGCGTCGGCAATTTTCGGAACCAATGTTGACGTGGGCAAGGGCATCTCTGACCTGTTGGTGCAGCAGTTGGTGACCGATGCCAAGTATTCCCTGATCGAGCGCAATGCCATTGACAAGATTCTGAACGAACAGAATTTCGCCAACAGCGACCGGGTGGATTCATCGACTGCCGCCAAAATCGGAAAGATCCTGGGCGTCGACGCGGTCATCATGGGCAGCATCACGCAGTTTGGACGGGATGATCAGAACAAGACATACGGTGGGGGCGCGGTCGGCGGACTTACGAGCAAATTTGGTCTTGGGGGCGTGCAGAAGCGCGAGGCCAAGGCGGTGGTGGGGATTACGGCGCGCATGGTGGATACGACGACGGCAGAGATTCTAGCCGCAGTCACCGGGACGGGAGAGTCGACGCGCAAGGGAACGTCGCTGGTGGGCGCCGGCGGAGGAGGCGGGAACGCGGCCGGCGGCGGTTATGACATGACCAGCAAGAACTTTGGCGATACGATTCTGGGGGAAGCCGTTCACCAGGCGGTGACGCAAATGGCGACCCAACTGGACGAGAAAGCCGAGGCCCTGCCCGCCCGCAAGGCAGAGTTTTCCGGGCTGGTGGCCGACGTCAGCGGTAATAGTCTCATTCTCAACATTGGCCGCAATTCCGGAGTGCAAGTGGGCGACACGATCGAGATCAGCCGTCCGGTGCGGACGGTGAAAGATCCAGCGACGGGCAAGGTCATCAAGACCATCACCAACCAGATGGGAACGGCGACGATCACCGAAGTGGATGCAGACTCGGCAACGGCGAACTATACGGGCAGCGCGCCGGCCAAAGTGGGAGACACGGCCAAGAGCCAGTAAGTCTGCAAGCGGCCCAGCCGCAAAAGCCACGGCTTGCCCGACAGAAGCTGCTGGCTCCAGCCAGTGAGTGCTCGTTGTCCAGGGGCTTGACCCGCCGACATAGTACCTCCGTACCGTCTCTAGTACTTCAGTTACCGTTCTGCGGGTGACCAGTCGTCGGCTGCACAGGCACTACATCTGATTGTGTTCAAGATTTGCCAGACCACAATATATAGTTGCCGACCCTAAAGGCCGTTTTCTTCGATTCCAGAAAACAGGCAAAAAACCCCAAGAAACCGGGAGATTCACTTCGAGCCGGGGCTTTTCCGGGCTGATATATGCTCAGGACACCGAAAGCCCTCGGAGCCGATATTAGAGGGCGAGGCAGTCTCCCATTAGCAAGCCGTGCGTGCCGGAGAATCCGGAGCGGGCGAAGGATCTGGGGAATGGCAAAGGAACTATGGCCGACTCGCGAGAAGTAATGAATATTCGCCAGGCGTCGCAATATCTGGGCGTGAGTCCGGACACGCTTTACAAGTACGTGGGCGAACAAAGGATTCCCGCGTTCAAGCTGGGCAATCGCTGGCGCTTCAAGAAATCGAAGCTGGACCAGTGGATGGAAGAGAAGTCGAGTCAGATGGAACCGTCGGCCAAGCGCAAACCCAAGGCAGCGGGGAAAGCAGCCGGGCAAGTTTAGGAAAAACGTCGCGGGCAGCAATGCCCGCGCCACACAAAAAGGTGGGCACATGTTTGGAATGGGATCAAAGTCCATAGTAGGCCTCGATGTAGGCTCCTCGAGCATCAAGGCGGTGGAGCTGAGAAAAAAGGGCGGGCAGATTGAAGTGGCGCACCTGGGGCTGGAACCGCTGTCTTCCGACATCGTGGTGGATTCGATGATCGTGGACTCGGGCACAGTTTCGAGCGCGATTTCCAAGCTGTTCCTCGACAACCAGATCAAGACCAAGGCGGTGGCCACGGCGGTGAGCGGGCACTCGGTGATCGTGAAAAAGATCTCGCTGCCCTCCATGAGCGACCAGGAACTGGCCGAGACCATCGAGAAAGAAGCGGCGCAACACATCCCCTTCGATCTGGCCGACGTGAGCCTGGACTACCAGATTCTCTCCGATGAAGTAGGCAGTCCGCAGATGGATGTTCTTCTGGTGGCGGTGAAGAAGGACAAGATTCTGAACTACACCAACGTACTCTCGATGGCGGGACGCACCCCGGCTATCGTGGACATCGATGCGC
>Ga0074046_10002578_pt1 | contig 15582 bp, 16 predicted proteins | sample BogForMeECP23OM3_FD_94441 | JGI IMG/M metagenome (GOLD analysis project Ga0074046, IMG submission 94441) | Bog forest soil microbial communities from Calvert Island, British Columbia, Canada - Bog Forest MetaG ECP23OM3 | ecosystem: Environmental > Terrestrial > Soil > Wetlands ...
CACTACCATCATCGCGTGTATGAGAACTCTGTACATGGCGGCTATCATGAACCTTTCAAAGCAATCCTTTGCGCCTGTCCCGCTGTCAAGCTTCTTTGAGACTGGCTGCGGTATGTGTGCCCACTGGTCTAAGCCGAAGTCGGATAGAAACCCTTTGCGGTCGAGTAGGCCAATCGAATCGCGTCTGGCTGCTGCCCCACCGCAGTGTTCTTATCGCGGCACCCTCGATTTATGCATGAAGCATGCCAAATGGGTACTTGATGCTAAGTGCTACCGATCACTTGGGTTAGTCAATCAAGCCACTGCCCAACGACTGCCCTGGGCACCCCTCGTTGCCCACATACGGGCACCACACTTCAATTCATGTAATGGGAAAGCTCCGGCGGGACATCTGCGGAGGGTAACTTTCACTGGAATGGGTGCTTTCGTTGGAAGATCGGAGTGGTTTCGGCCGGGAGAGAGCCAGCCCAAAGTCGGTCTGAATGGAGCAAAGCCCCGCGACCCAAGCGTGCCGGCATTCGGGCATTGCCGCCAGCCTGGCGCGAGAATGCACGTTTAACGGACAGCTTCTTCGAGTTGTACAATGCTGGCGCTGTCCAGCCAGAGTGCTGCAGCGTTTGCGTTAGAGATGCGCCGTAGCATGGCGTCGGTGGTGTCTTCAATACGGGTGGCGCGCTTGTGGAATTTTCGCGTAGCACTCGCCAGCACCCGACAAAGCATGTAGCGGTTGGGCAACCTCTGCTGCGCTGCAAAAACCAAGTCAGATCTCACTGAATTTTGCCCTCCTTTACCCGGAAAGTGCACTGAATGTAGTTCACGCCGCCCAGAGTTCCGTACACGGTGCTGCGGCGAGACGGCCGGATCCTTGGATCCGGCCGCTGTGGGGGAGGGACGGCGGGCAGAGGGTAGAAGATTGGTGCTGGATGCTAGACAATTCCTGCAGCTCCCAGCTGTGTCCATACACTTTGTATGGCACGCGTATTGCCAACTCTAACAGGCAGCAAATGCAGAGCTATCAATCAATTAGCCGGGCGGAATTTCGACAGCAGAACAATTCATGACCGGATTCGAGCAGGAGACGGCGTGCGGGCACGATCGGTCTGTCTGACGCGCGACGTGTAACGATCCGAGTTAGAAATGAGCATATCTCTTCCATCTTATGGAACGTTTGACCCGCCCATATTTGGACAATGCCCGGATGGAGGCAATCAACGCATCCGAACCGGCAGTGCCGTGTTGTCTCACAACGAGATAGCGTTGTCGAGCTTGGCATAGCAGTTGCGTATTCACTGGTGGTGCAAGGCGACTGCCGGTAGGGAGAGACACACATGTTCCGAGCACAGATTATCCAACTAGCGAACGGTCCAACTCTAAAGATGGAAGGCAGCCTTGTAGGGCAATGGGCAGAGGAGGCCAAGTCATTAGTCACAAATGGCCCAGTGCCAAGAGGATTAGTCATTGATCTTACTGACGTCAGCTACGTCGATTCCGTGGGGGAGAAAGTACTCACCTGGTTCGCAAGTGTTGGCGCGTCCTTCATGGCGAAGGCGGTTTACGCTGCCTCCCTCTGTGATCGACTGCAGCTACCCGTTCACCGCAAGGCACCTGTCTCCCGTAAGCAGTCTTGAGTTGCTGTTGCCAGGGAGGCTCCCGACTGCCACAGTTCGGCTTCCCGTGACTCAACCTCAGCCTGCCCACAACAGCAGCGCACTATGAAAGAGCCCAAACCCAAGCCTGCACGGGATCAGTTGGGCGCCAGGACAAGCGAGAGCGGGTAGCGGTCTGAAGCGCGAGCGGGGTCGTGCAGCTCACTTCGGTGAAGCCCAGGTTGCCTCAAATCCTTAAATCTCCCCCGGCCAATTCTTAGAGGCACCTGCGAGGCTGAGATAGGAACGAGCTAGTTTGCATAATGAGTTTTTTGGATGCCGAGCCGGTGAATTTTGTGTTGCAAAGTCGTACGCTTCAATCCTAGGCGTTCGGCGGCTCCGCCCCTCCCGGCGATCCGCCCCGACGCGGCTCTCAAAGCCTCGATGATCACAGCGCATTCCGCTTGTCGAAAGCTAGAGGTAGAACTGCTGGCAATACCCATCTCCAAGGTGGGGTGAAGCTCCGCAATCGGCAACTCTAACTCCTCGCCGCGGGTAAGAATCACGGCGCGTTCAATGAAGTTTGCCAGTTCCCGAACGTTGCCTTTCCACGGGCGGTTCGTCAACATCTCCATTGCCTGCCTGGGTATCGACCTAATCTGCTTTCGCGTCCGCCCGGATAGTCTCGAGACAAAGTAGTTCACCAGCAGCGGAATATCTTCCCGCCGCTCCCGAAGAGGCGGGATCTCAATCGGGAAGACATTGAGTCGATAGAAAAGATCCTCGCGAAACTTCTCCTCACGAATCATCGCTGGCAGGTCGCGATGGGTGGCGGCAATGATGCGCACGTCCACCTGGATGGTTCTGGCGCTGCCCAGCCGTTCGAACTCCTGCTCCTGCACCGCCCGCAACAATTTCGGCTGCAGCTCCATGCTGATATCACCGATCTCATCCAGAAACAGGGAACCTCCGTCCGCGAGTTCAAATCTGCCCTTTTTCTGTATCAGAGCCCCCGTGAAGGCTCCCTTCTCGTGCCCGAACAGTTCGCTCTCCAGCAATCCCGAGGGAATAGCGGCGCAGTTCATGCGAACGAAGTTGCGATTGCACCGGGAACTGAGGTTGTGAATCGCGCGTGCAACCAGCTCCTTGCCCGTCCCCGTCTCGCCATGTAGCAGGACAGTGGCGTTAGTCGGCGCAACGATCGAAACCAGCTCCAGCACTTTCTGAATGGCTAGGCTCTGGCCGATGATGCCTTCAAACCTGTAGTCACTCATCTCTGATTCCGGGAGAAGCTGCTGGTCGTCAGGATCGATGGCTTGGGAAAAGTTTTCTCCTGGGAGGCCAACCGGATATGCGAAAGGAATACCTGCGTAGCCCATATCATCCTCCTACCTGTAATGAATGGATGGCTTCGATCTCGGCAAGCAGAGTGAGACTGTCGGCGCTAACGGTCCGCTCCAGTGCGAGGAGCGATGCCGTGTACTCTGCCATCTGCTGTGAACAGTGAAGCCTTTGCTTCAGTCTCGTTACCAGGGCGTAAGTCTCATCCAGTTCCATAGCACACTTGCTGGCGGTTAATAGCTCGAACGCTACTAAGGCCATATCCTCTTGCAGGAAGTCGGACCTCTTCGCAAGTTCGAAACAATGCTCAGCGCTCTCTTGAAAGTTCTCGATCTCGGGCATGACATCCCCTATCCCGGAACCCTCTTCAACATCTTGGCTTGAGCTTTGAGTTGGAGCTTGTGTCCCGTTAACGAGCGAAGTATGCAACGACATGCCATTCGCGCGCAGCCCCAGATCGGGACAAATCGCAAACTCTTGCGAGGCGGATAACAGCCTCTGCTGAGGCAGGAAATTTGGTCTTTGGAGGCTTAACGAGACGGTCGACTACTTTTGCGAGGCGGGGCTTCGATGCGCTTCCAGCCAAAGAGGCGGGCGTCAAGCGACCATAAACCGGGTCCCAACATGGCGACAGCGCCAGCGATGGTTGCCAGCAAAAGGACAACCCAGACATCACCACGCAGCGTCAGCATCTGCCAGATTTCAATGAAGGCGGCTAATGCGCCGACGATCGGAGTCCAGAGGCCAGGAATGAGAAGAACTCCGCAAACCGCTAGTAGTGCGGATGTTATCGTCGCGTTGATCGGCGGGTCTCTCCACAAGGTCAGGCTAGCTCGTACTATCAATGCGGAGCCGCCAACCAGGCGCATGAGAAGCAACCCTGTGCCAGGCCAGCCGCCAGCGAACGTGGAATATAAACGTCGCAACACGCACCCTTTCGTACGGACCAGAGTCTCACATTGTGACGCTCGTCGATACCCCAAAGAGAGTCGTAATCGCCACTCTTTCGGGTTTGGGATGCGGGCGGGCGAAGTAGTTGGCAGGCGGGGCCTACAGTTCGATGATTCCTCTCTTCAAGCCGATCATCGCGGCGTGGGTTCGATCGTTGGCGCCCAATTTGGAAAGAATGCTCTTGACTCGGCTTTTGACGGTTTCCTCGGTGATCGAAAGCTGATCCGCAATCTGCTTGTTTGCATTTCCTGCCGCGATCAGTCGCAGAACATTGATCTCCGCCGGCGTTAGGGCGTCATCGGTCGCATGCTCGGCTATTTCGTAGGACGCCTCTGGGGAAAGGGCCTTTTTCCCTGCATGGACGGCACGGATGGTGTCCAACAGTTCCTTATGCAGAGTATTCTTCAGCAGGTAAGCCTGAGCCCCTGCCTTGAGTGCACGGAGAATTTGTACATCGCCGGCGTAGGTCGTCAGCACAATAACTCTTGCGTCGGGAAACTCGTTGCGAATAGCAATGAGTGCGTCGATGCCATTCATCTCTGGCATTTGCAGGTCCATCAGCGTGACGTCGGGATGGAGCGCACGGAATTGCTGGATAGCCTCGCGCCCGGTGGACGCTTCTCCTACCATAATCATGTCCGGCTGAATGCCAACGAGACCGGCGATCCCTTCGCGCACAAGGGCATGGTCATCAACTGCGAAAATTCGAATTCGGGATGCGTCGGCCTTCATTGCTGGTTTCCTGCTTCACGCCTTCGCCTTGGCGAATTTTCGTGAAAACCACGAGGGTGTGCGAGTTGATTCATAAGCGCTGTCGGCAGGAAGGCGCAATTCCACTTCCGTACCCGCATCCACTTCGCTCCACACTGTCAGCTTAGCTCCCATAAGTGCGGCGCGTTCCCGCATACCGGGCAAGCCATAGTGTCCCTCGCTGCCCAGGCGTGAGAGAACCTCCGGATCAATTCCTTTTCCATCGTCCCGCACACGCAATCGAAATTGCTCTTTGTCATAGCGGATTTCAACCTCGACCTGCCGTGCCTGGGCGTGCCGAAAGGCGTTCCGGAGCGCCTCAGCGGCAATTTTGTACACCTCATCACGAAGGATGGGGTGCAGATTTCGCGACTCGCCCTCGACGGCCACACGGAATGTTGTATGTCGCTCGTTGGTTGACTCAGTTGCGAGTTCTTCTCCGAGGGTACTTATGGCCAGCGCGAGATTGTTTGCTTGTAAGGTGGAATCGCGCAGTCCCTGCACTGCATCACGGCCCTCCGTGATCGCCTCAGCAGCTTGCTCGATTGCGGTTCCGAGCTTTTCTTTCGCCTCAACCGGGCGCTCCGGCAACAACTGGAAAGCAGTTTGGAAGCGCAGTAGCACACCATGGAAGCTCTGGAGCAATGTGTCATGAAGATCCCGCGCGATTCGTGTGCGTTCGGCGACGCGCGCATCCAAAGCCATCTCGAAGTGATGATGCAGCTGCCGGACACGCCACCGGTAGGCCGCCCACAGCAGCGCCAGAAAGAACACCGCGCAGAGGGCGCAAAACCAGTTCGTCTGGTAGTACGCCGGAGCGACGGAAAAATCCAGCTTGGCAGGACTATCGTTCCACACTCCGTCACTATTGGATGCGACCACGCGAAAGGTGTATTTTCCCGGAGGTAAATCCGTGTAGAAGGCCTGCCGGCGCGCACCGGCGTCGTGCCAGTCACGGTCATAGCCATCGAGCCGGTAACGAAACTTGACTCGCTGAGGAATTAGAAACGTGGGCGAGGTATAAGCAATCTGCAAGTCGCGCGGATGCGGCGCGACCTTGAAGTTGGCGGTGGCCGGGAATTCTTTTCGGTCAACGGTGACCGATTCGATGTAGGTCATCGCCGGTTGTGCTTTCTGCGAGAGTCTGGACGGGTCTATCACCTGCACGACAATTCCGCTGGCAAACCATACCCGCCCGTCGGAAGAGAGCGCGGCTAAGTCGAAAGAACCCAGGTTTGGCTGAGCGCCGTCGAATTGATCGTAAACGCGGGTCTGCACGACTGCTTCCGGATTGGTCCACCATCGTTGCAGCTCGGAATCTGAGAATTCGACTACGCCGCAAGGAGTGTAGAGCCACCAGCGCTTCTCTTTGTCCTGGATGAAGGTAATGAGCGAGTCGCATGGCAGACCGTTTTTCGTCGTCATCCGCTGCACTTTGCCCTGTCGCCATCCCACTAGTCCGTTTTCGGAACTAGCGAGGAGAGAGCCGTCGACCTCGGCAATCATCTGCTCGGCAAACGGATAGCCTCCTGGCTTCGGGTTCAGCGGAAACTTTGTTTCCACCACACCATTGCGGAACAACACGAGGTCTCCGTTTCTGGTCGAGATCCAAATTCCTCCGTGTGGATCCGCAGCGAGACCTCCAGGCGGAAATTGGGAGGCCGGGATGACTTCACGCACCTGGAAATCGCGGATGCGAACAAGTTTTCGCGGCTTGCCTTTGCACGCCGCCCAAATATTGCCGTCCGTGTCCTCCGCCAGCCCCACCACCATTCCAAGCGGCTGATGGTCCGGTTCGGGGATGCGCCGAAATCGCCCATCTTTGAACAGATATAGTGCATCATCCACTCCCACCCACATGTTCCCGCCATGGTCTTCCAGCATGGCGGCAACCTGCTCGCCCGGAAGACCGTTGCTTCTGCGAATGGATGAGACAGTCCCGTTCTGAATGCGATCCAGCGATCCGAAATTTGCTATCCACACGCTGCCATCTCTGCTGGCCAGAATACCCGCCGCTAAATCTTTCCCCAATCCTTCCGTTGGGGTGAATGTGGCGACGGCCGGATCGCGAAAACTGTCTATTCCGCTTGTAGTTCCAGCCCAGACGATCCCTTCCCGGTCTTCAAACAGAGCCCACACGGAATCGCCGGACAAGCCATTCGTGTGGTCGTAATGGTCCACCACGTTTCCATTGATACGAAATAGCCCTTTCCCTACTGTGCCGACCCAAAGATTGCCGTCACGGTCGAACATCAGTGTTCCGAAATCGAGGCTACTGCCGTCGAACGTGGGGGTCACGAACGGTTTCGCAGCATCGTCCTTGAATTGTTCAAGTCCGTGACCTCCCGATATACCCAGCCATAGCGATCCATCGGGACCACGCGCCAAGCTCTGAATCCCCTCGCTCCGGTACATCTCCGATCTGCCGCGGTGCCAATGGACAAGCGCCGCTTGCCCTCCCAGCCAAAAGCCACCCTCCCTGTCAGCCAGTATGGATTCGATAGGGGAAATCGGTATTCCATCAGCTTTTCCGAAGCATTTGAATGCGCTATCGGTAACATGGCAAAGGGGTGCATCTTCGGCGCGGCGCACTACCCACAAAGAACCATCCGGATCTTCGCTGATGGCTTGAAACATTCGTCCTTGCAACTCGAATTGAGAACTGACAACCCCATCTTTCAGGCGAACGAGCTTATCCCCTGCCAGCCAGAGACCACCCGAATGGTCAGCAAAGATGTTGCTCTCTGTGTTGAACGGAACACCGGCAGGTGCACTCCAGCGTGTAAACCGGACGCCGTCGAATCGGTAGAGATCGCCGGGAAGGGACAAGAACCAGAGGAAACCGTCCGAGGTTTGCGCAATCTCATACATGCCCGAAGGCAAGGACCCGTCTTGTATGCGCCAGGAAGTATGCATGTACTGGGTGAGACGTTTGTTCGGATCCAGGGCGTGAACCGGGCCTGCCAGTAACAACACGCAGGTTAGACAGGAGCTCACCGTGACCGCAATCGCGGTCGGGGGCCATCTAGAACGAAGCAAAAGCGGTCGGCGAGGAGCTATCTTTCCCATGTTCGTAGCCGAACAGCGTCAGACAGTATGATCCCGTTCAGTCCTTATGCTGCTTATTTCCAGCTAATGTATCACTCTCACTGCAGCTTGTCAGTGAGTCAAGTCTGTCGAGGAATGGCGCTGAACAGGGTGTGCCACCACTCTCTACGCGATCAGCGACAGCCGTATTGAGAGAGTGACGCTCGAAATAACGAGGCGCTGCCCCGTCTGGCCGCTAGAGTGAGTGACACCGGGTAGTGGTCCGAAGCAAGAACGGAGTCCTGTAACTCCGCTCCGACGCTGGCTAACGGGCCTCGTATCAATATCCAGTCGATCGTCCGAGCACGGCCAAGTCGAGACCGGGTTGTGGTCGGACGAACAGTGCCCCTTTGGAAGGGGATGTTGAGAGGCGAAACCGCCACTAGCGAAGCAGCCGGCTGCTCCGACAGGTCAAAGTTGAAATCCCCGGCGACGATAATCGGCACGGCGGACTCGTATCGCTGCATATCCTGAAGAATTTCAGCGAGCTGATTGCAACGAAGTACATCTGTGCCTCGGCTTTCGAGGTGCACGTTGTACACAATCAACTGCGTTTCCAACCAGGGGATGTGGCTGACTAGAGCCATTCTCGCACCGAGCCGCCTCTGGAACAGATGAATCTTTGGAATGTACCATTGAATGCATAACCGCTCCACATAAAAATGTGCATCACCGTTCGAAGAGCAATATTTGTTTCAAAGCGCCGCATTTTAACTGCTTGAAGGGAATTCCCAACCAGAGGCGCTCCGCCCTCTCTTGACCGTATCTAGGCACACCGTCATGGGCCGGGTGCCGTGCAGTTCCTTACGCCGCGTCGTTGCCAGGTACGCGGTGCTGTTCCCTTCCGCGTTCGCTCGCCAATTGAACTGAGTCCCGGTGCAACTTCAGGCTTGCCCGCAACCCGGAAACGCCTTGCGCTCACAAACTGATGCACTCGTCGGGGACAGAGCGCTCGTGTCAGCCTGATGAGGCATGGTTTTCACTTAGTACTCTTCTTAAAATTGATCCGTCCGGACGGACAATCCAAACAAATTACGACATCGTCCTTCACGTCAGCGTAACAGCAGCAACGGGATTAGACTTACCGCGGCCAAGCCGGTCAACAAGGCTAGGCTCTGCAACCCAGTTCTGCGATCAGCGAATGCATATGCATAGAGGCCCTTGGCCACATTGTTACCGGCGATGGCAATCAAGATGCCTTTGGCCGCCAAAGAACCTGGCGTGAGAGCTCCGGCAGACTGGGTCATCCCCAGGATAAAAGCGTCCACATCGATAAGCCCGGTAAGGCCCGCAAGACCATACATCCCCGTGTTGCCAAAATGCGTAATTACGAGACGAGAGGCAACCAGAACTGCAAGGAAAGCGACAGCAAAGAAAATCGCGGACCGCAATTCCAGGGGATTTCTCGGCTCGAACTCCGCCCCGGCTTCCGCAGGTTTCTGTTGCTGAAGATGTGACCAGCACCATCCTGTGACACCAGCTACACACCCAAGAACAAGAAGCGGCACCGCCAGCATATGTAGAAGTGTGCGACTAAAGAGCATCAGAAGAAATGTCACGCGGAGGTACATCATGGCCGAGGCAACGAGGATCCCACCAGCGAACAGGTGTGCAGCTCCTTCACGAGAAGCCTTCTTCGCCAATGCAACCGTGGTCGCGGTAGAGGAATAGATACCTCCTAATACTCCGGCGAGAAGTACTCCATGCCTCTGTCTGGTAAGAGCGAGGAGCACGTAGCTCCCATAGGAGATTCCGCATACGCCCACAACCAATAACCACGTCTTGAACGGGTTGATCCCGAACTGAGTGAATGCCGTGTTGGGCACTGTCGGCAGGATCACGGCCGTAAGAAGCAGGAATTTCGTAAACGTCAGGATCTCCTGCGGCGCGAGTCGCTTCGACAGACCCTCCAGCACTCCCTTGAGCTCCAACAAGAACAGGCTGACGACGGCGATCGTTACGGCAATCCAGTAATAGCCGTTGGACACCAGCGCTCCGAGCACGTACGTGGTCAAGCCCGAGATTTCAGTCGTAACACCGGGCGGTTCAGCGAGCGCCTGAGCTGCAGACAGCTTATGGCGATATGACATCAGGAGAAATGCACCTATCACGGCAAAACCGATGGAGAGCGGTAGCAGTTGGTCCCTTGACAGAAGAGCCACTGCATATCCCATAAGTCCTACAAGCGGAAATGTCCGCACTCCGCCGAAGGAATAGTCGCCAGACGCCTTATGCTCCTCCCGCTCGAGCCCAATGAGAAAGGACAACACGAGCACGATGAGGATTTTCACTGCCTCGGGCGGCGGCAAGTATTGAGAAAAGTGTTCGGCCATGGCTAGGACTTCCCGTTTCGCAGGAACCAGCGGGCTTCTTCAATCTGCTTGTGTTTCTGAGGATCCACCTTGGGATAGGACAAGTCCAATCCCTCCAGCGCGTCGACAATTGCCGCCGCAACAACGATGCGCGTAAACCACTTGTTGTCTGCCGGAACTACGTACCAGGGGGCCCATGGACTTGCTGTATGCCGGATCATGTCCTCGTATGCGGCCATGTAGTCGTTCCAGTGTTCACGTTCGTTGATGTCGGAAGCGGAAAATTTCCAGTGCTTCTCCGGTTCCTCCAGCCGTGCCATAAACCGTCTGGCCTGCTCGGCCTTGGAGAGATTTAAGAAGAACTTGCGGATCACGATTCCGTTGTGGCTGAGATAGCGCTCAAAAGCGCAAATGTCCTCGAAGCGCTCTTTCCAGATATGGTTGCCGATCAGCGATGGCGGGATCGTCCGTTGTTTCAATAGGTCCTCATGCACCCTTACGACCAACACCTCTTCGTAGTACGAGCGGTTAAAGATCCCAATGCGGCCGCACTCAGGCAGGCGCAGGTTGGTCCGCCACAAGAAGTCGTGGTTCAGCTCTACTCCCGATGGCGCCTTGAAGGAGTAAACCTCGCAACCCGCGGGATTCACTCCCGACATGACATGCTTGATGGTGCCGTCCTTGCCAGCTCCATCCATAGCCTGGAAGATCAACAGGGCTGCCCAATGGTGGTGTGCGTAGAGCTTGTCCTGCCAATCGCGCAACTGGTCAACACCTCGTTGCAACTCGGCCGTGGCGTGCTGCTTTGACCTCATTTTGCCGGTATCTCCGGGATCGAAATCCCGGAGACGGAAATGCTTGCCATCTTCTACTCGATACGGTTTAGCTAATCGTCCTAGCTTCTTCATGGCGCTCCACGCTCATGAGTTTGCATTCACGTCGCCAAAGCTCATTAGCGGCAAGCCTATGTTTTTAGGGCACCTATTCCTGAGTGACTACCGGAGGTCTGCCCACATATGGAGAAAGTGCCCTCGAAAGGGCAGCGCTGTGTCGACGAAGGGATGACAGCCCAGTCAAGCCGAGTTTGGAACTCATCTCATTGTTTGGAGAGTTCGGCAGAGGAATTTCTCCGGCATTGGTGGGGATAATTTTATGAGACCGCTCCGCTTCCAGGGCGGCGGTGACGCCGCCAGACAAGACTCTACCCACCGATGACTGAGATTTAGGATGGCCTGGGCACACCCGCACGGACTGCAAGGCCAGGCTCGCGGCGTGAGGGCACATTCACGTCGCCTGCCCACATAAGAACGCTGCTCGCATTTAGGCACCAAACCTGCCGAGACGTAAGCCATCTTTTTCTGTTCTATCTAAGGAGGTGCCGCGTTCGAAGTTGGCACGCCAGTTGCTCCGGCTACATAAGGAAAGATGAAACTAGACCGTATTCGAGGGAGGCCTGACCGGATCGTAGCATGCTCTTACTTAAGCACATTCTTGTGGCCACCGACTTCTCGCCGACCTCGACTGCAGCTCTGCGGCATGCGTTCGGGATAGCGAGCCGCTGCCAGTCCGTGGTGTCTCTCGTCCACGTCGTCGATGCTGCTTTCTATGGCATGACGCCAGACGGCATAGCCGCAGCAGTCGAGTGCGCAGAGCGGGACTCTGAGTTCATGATGAAGCAGTTACATGGACAAGGAGTACTTAATGGATTTGCGACTGAATTGACGATCAAAGTCGGTCCAGTATGGCAGACAATTTCTCGTATCGTGAACGAGCAGCATCCCGGGCTCCTCGTGCTTGGAACCCATGGCCGTTCGGGATTACCTAAACTGGTGTTGGGCTCGGTAGCCGAGCGTGCGTTCCGGGAGGCACCCTGCCCAGTGCTGACCGTTGGACCGCGGGCCAGAAGCTCTAAATTATCCGGCGCTGAAGCCAAGCACTTCCTAGTTCCCACGGACCTATCGAGTGCATCGACCAACGCTGTACGATACGGGTTATCGCTGGCAAGGGGCACAGGTGGTGACATGACTTTGCTGCACGTGCTCAATCTGCCCAGTCCGCGCGCGGGCGAGAACGCGCCGTCGGCCACTGTGGTCAAGAACCAAATTGCAGAATTCCTCAATGAGCACCCGGGTGCGGCAACGATGGTCAGACCCAGAGTAGAGTTTGGAAATCCCGCTCCGACCATCGTGGCAGTAGCTGAACAAATGGATAGCGATATGATCGTCATGGGACTGCGTGCATGGTCAACGGATGGTGCGCCAATGTGGCGCACTGCGTACGAGGTCGTCACCCACGCTGGCTGTCCCGTGTTATCGATGAGATCTCCCGCACTTTCCGCAAGAGAACCCTCGCATGCCGCGTGATACCTACTGCCACCTGCCAGAAGTCCAGCAGTGGCGGGTTTGAGCGACCTTCTTGACGAACGTTAGAGAGTTAGAACCTACAGACTGCCGAGAAGAATCGACGAATCTCTGTGCTGTTTTTTCGCAACTCGGTTTGAGCACCGTGCTTGCTTAGGCACACCGTTCTGGGCCGAGTGTTCAGGTAGGCAGAAGTCAGGTGAGTGATTGCATTAGGGCAACTGCCGAATCTAAGGCAGTCAATCCGACTCCCGAATTACCTGGTTTTCAGTAACTCTCCGCAGCGCAAAGGCTTCCGCCGCTTCTGCCTTGGCAAATGGTTTGCAGAGTCATCGGTGAGTGACGCTGCATTTGGGTGGCTTCCGACCACCCTCTCGCCGTGCTCGAAACTAGCTGTCGCTGGCCCTGGCTCTACCAACAGCCAAGGGCCTTGACAGAATTGGAGTTCTGACATGTTACGAATAGATTTCTACAAAACCCCACACGGCATCACCGTGGGACTGCAGGGTCGCTTTGTAAAAGAGTTCGCCGAGCACGCTTGCATGCTGATCGGAAAGTCAAGTGCGCCATCGCAATTTATTGTTGATCTATCGGACGTGACCTTCGTCGATGCTGTCGGTGAGAGAGTGCTGATTGGGTTCAAAGAGCTGGGGGTTGCATTTATCGCAGATTCTGCCTACTGCCTCGACATTTGCGAACGTCTAAATCTGCCGCTGGCTGCGGCGTTCAACCAAGAGGCAAAGCTGTCAACCTTCACGTTCGCTGGGGAAACCGCAGCGGAGTGGGTACCCAGTGGCAGTGCAGCAGACCTTCCACAGGCGTGATTGCATAGGTTGGGCCTTCGCCTTAAGAGTCGCGCGTAGTCGAGGTCTGCTTAGAGCAGGCTGTTTCATTCCCAAGAACCTTTGAAGTTGGGTGTAGAACGTTGATGATCAACTTCGCAACTTGTCGGGCGAGGCGACCTGCGATGAATCAGGTTCTGGGCGACCTCTCGGATGGCTGGATCTTCGTCGTCAAGGGCAGCAACCAGTTCGTTGTAAGCTGCTAAACGCCCGCGGTTTTTCCATTCCAGGTGGCATAGGAACAGGTAGAGTGGATCACGAGCTGGCATCCCTCAGACCTCGGTCCTGATCTTCAGCATCAGTATTCAGGACCGCCTTCGTTTGGAGGCACTTCCAACTGCCTTCGAAGATACTGGGCTATAGGCGCACAATCTTCATTTGTCGGGGCCACAATGGTTTGTGATGGAGTCGGAGGTGCCGGCATTCGGCCTCTTGCGTATATGCACAATCGTGCCACCCTCCTCGAAGGAGATTTCGTCCATCAAAGCCTTCATCAGGTAGATCCCACGACCTTGAGTGGATAAGATTTTGTCCGAAGTCGTCGGGTCCGGTACTGCATCGAAGTCGAACCCCTGCCCCTCGTCGCGAATGGTGATCGAGACTTCTCCGTCGATGGTGCAACGGCAGGTGACGTAAACACGTTTTGCGGGATCTTCCGCGTTACCGTGACTTACTGCATTCAAGATCGCCTCACGCAGGGCGATTTCAATGTCAAGCTCGCTATCGTCAACACCTCGAAACATCGCAACAAAGCGCATCAGCCGATCAACGAACGGCGATACGGCATGAATCTGGCTGGGGAGGGACTGCCTCGACTCCACGAAAGGCTTACGGTGAGAAGTTGGAAGCCGGAGAACGCAACTGTCTGTCTGAGCCATGTGTTCTTTAACCCCCGCTACCTTCTTGAGTGCAACGCCCGTGCCCTACACCATCTGCCCACCTGTTGAACTATGGGAGGCAGCAATCGGGCTACTCTCACCCTTCGCGCTTTTGCGAGAGTCTGCTGGGTTAGCACCACCTGATCCCGCTCAAACTCGCGGACCGTCCCTAGCGACATCTCGCGCGGGGTGCTGTTGGTTTTCGGGTCATACACTTTCCTTTCGTTTCTGCGATTTGTTCCCGCGCCTGGATGGGGGCGTTGCTAACGTCCTGAATTGAGCAGTCAAGAAGCAACGCCTGCGCCACTCCAAATTTGTGCTCATTCGGCGAAGGCTAGAAAAACTGTGACAAAATCCCCGATGGCAAGTACGAAGGCTACCCCGCCTAATACCAATGCTGCCATCACGCGCGCCGCGTCATCGCCTGCCTGGAAGTAACGCGCTGCGGGGTACTCCATGAGCAGTACATTGAGCAGCACCAAAATCAACCACCATTTCGGATCGTGTTTCCTGTTGCGCATGTCGCCACCTCAATCGAAGACCATTTACGATCTTCGCGTTTCACGCGGGTGATAGTGCATGAGGCTTGCCAGAGTTTAGAGCTTGTAAGTCTTTGTCTTGCAATATTCGGCATGTGGCCTGATTTGTTAGAGTGTTGCCCGTAGTTGGGCAGTGACCGCACACAGGCAGGATGGTCCGTCAACACCGACAGGAGCAACAACGGCCGTGCGGAGGGCAAACAGTTCTGGGGTTTAAGAAGTTTTCAGGCTTTGGGTGATTAACTTCGCAGCATGTCGGGCGAGTCGACCTGCGATGAATCAAGTGCTGGGCGAACTGTCGGATTACGGGGTCTCTGTCGTCAAGGGCAGCAACGAGTTGGTTATAAGCTGCTAGATTTCTAAGATTTCGCCATTCCAGTGAATTTGTAGCGCCGACGCAACGTCGACGATTGGCCTCGTTGCGTCCATCCCAAGGGCGCGCATGCAAGGCTGATGAATTTTCTGCGCCCGGATATGGTCAGTGCCGCGATAAGGGCGAACGTCAGGATTCAAACCATAGCGTCCCCAATGTAAGTCCCGCCATATCATAGGCTCGGATACATGGCTCGTTTGGTGTCAGGCATGCTTATAAGACTGTGCTACGCAGCCCATGAGGAGCCTTCGAACGGGTGCAAGAGCCGAGATCTGCTGTGCGAACATAACCATCAATCATCGGAGGACAAATGAAACGACATGCTTCTACTCCTGATACCGAGCCTCAAGTAACCAGAGAAGTACAAGACTTAACCGAGCAAATTCAACAACGTGCCTACGAGCTTTATGAACTCCGCGGTCGGGGCGACGGGCATGAGCTCGACGATTGGCTCCTAGCAGAATCGGAGCTGATCCAGACACGGGAAGCGACGGACTCACAGGAGCTGAGCTGAGGAGTCCTGACCCGAGCACGTAGACGAAACGATGCAATCCGCTGGGCGG
>Ga0074046_10002579_pt1 | contig 15579 bp, 15 predicted proteins | sample BogForMeECP23OM3_FD_94441 | JGI IMG/M metagenome (GOLD analysis project Ga0074046, IMG submission 94441) | Bog forest soil microbial communities from Calvert Island, British Columbia, Canada - Bog Forest MetaG ECP23OM3 | ecosystem: Environmental > Terrestrial > Soil > Wetlands ...
AGGGCTGCATCCTGAAAGATGCGTCAAGCGTCAGACCTTATTCTCCCACCCAACATCTCAGCTACATGGGTGATATTATCCGCTGTGATTTGCTTTATATGTATGGTGGCTGGTGGTCGGATTTGGATGCCATCTGCGTGAAGCGACTGGACTTCGATGCCGAGTATGTCTTCGCTTATGAAGAGCATGTTAGCAATATCCCCTGGGTCAATAATGCGGTGATGAAGGCTCCGGTCGGCAGTCCCCTGATGAAGTGGGCCGCTGAGCAATGTGAACTTAAAAAGAATACCGTAGGCAATGCTTCCCAACTTGGCCCTCATGTAACAAATGAAGGTGTCAACCGATTCAACCTTCAAGAATTTGTCTTACAGCCTGAAGCGTTCTACCCTATCGCTTGGTGGAACTGGAAAGATTATCTGAACGGTAAGTATAAGATCAAGGATTTCCCAAATACTTACGTCTTCCATTTGTGGAATGATATGTGGCGTCGGAGCAATCAATCCAAGGATGTGTTCACAGGCATCTACGAGGAATTAAGAAATTATGTCCACTAATTGGCCCACCTATTTTGCAGAATTAACTTCCATTGGTCCAACTGGTCCTACAGGTCCAGGTGGTTCGGGTTCCATTGGTCCAACAGGTCCAGCTGGTGCAACTGGTACTACTGGTGCGACAGAAGCTACACCATCTACTCCTGTCGATTTCGCTTTCTTCAATCCTGGAGTTGGCTCTGCATCTCAGATTTTATTCAGAGATCCTTTGACTCGCGCGATTAATTTTCCTGCCGGCGCCACCCTTTCTCAAGCTGCCGCCAGCATTGGCTGTCCACTAGCACCAATATTCGTAGCAATGTTAAAATCCCATTGTCTAGGAATGCCCAAGTAATAATTTTCTGGATTGAGGACACATATGCCTTTTGCAAGCAAAGCACAAGCAGCCTATCTTCATATGCATCCTGAAAAGGTTGGTGGAGAGAAGGCCCTCAAAGAATGGGATGATGCGACTGACTTCAGCCATCTCCCTAAGCATACTCATATTGAGCACCATGAAGATGGTAGCCACACAGTTCATCATGAGCATCACGACGGTACTCATACCAGCTACGCTGTAGCTAATGATGAGGAACTTCACAAGCACATAAAGGATCATGGAGAGAAACATGGCAAGTAAAGAGAAGAAAGCAAAGCACGGTATTAAGCATACTCATATCGAACATCATCACGATGGTTCGCATACCGTCAAGCACACTATGCATGACGGCAGTGAAAAAGGTCATGCCCTGGCTGATGACAACGCTCTCGTGGAACATATGCAATCTGCATTGGCCACGCCAGCTCCGGCTCCTGCAGCAGCTGCCGGCCCGGGTGAAGCAGCCCCTGGGATGCCCGCAGCCGTCTAATGAACTCAAAGATTGATTTAGCATGGGCAGCAGATTTCATTGATGCGGTAGAGCGCTTACGAACCATAGGCTCATCCTGGTATGAAGTAGGAGACATGTTCGGCTGGACTAGCGAACAAGCCAGAGCACAATACGCACGCTGCAGGAAAGCGACAGCCAATGTACAAGAGCGAAGTTCTAAGCCAAGCGGTTCTCAAGTCTAAACACATTATAGCCTTTGAACACATTCCAAAGGAAGAGTTCATCGGCTTCGATGATTGGCTTGAACTACGCGACAGATGCCGCAAAGACCTGTATTGGTTTGCCACCAAGATATTGAAGCTCGGCTGGGTAGAGAAAATCCATAGAGAAATCTGTGACTTCTTCGTGCAGAAGAACTTCGATGGTTGTTTCCCAGCAGACTACACGCTAGATGACGTTCATAACGCCATAAGGAAACAGCGTAAGCTTGAAGACGTGATGGAAGAGCGAATGCTTCTCCATGCGCGCGGCTTCTACAAGACGTACATCAATGGCGTTGATTGCGTCCAATGGTTGCTGAACTGCCCCGATATGCGTATCTTCGTCATTACTGGCGAATACGATAAGGCTGTGGACTTCTTGAAGATGGTGAAGGGTTACTTTTATCATCCCAAGGAAGCTGACCTAACTCTCTTCCAGCGTCTTTTCCCCGAGTACATGCTCGAAGGAAAGGATGGAACGAGTGAAGCTCCGCTTGAATGTCCAGCAGCTTTGCACAAGCAAACTGGTTTCTCCCTATGGGTAAACTCGGTTGATTCTGCTTTATCTGGATGGCACTGTGAGTTGATGAAGGGTGACGACGTTGTCACGAACAGAAACTCACAGACTCCTGAGACTCGCAAGAAGCTGAAAGACAACTACGACAACATCGGTAACATGTTGATGCCGTGGAGCTTCCGAGACCACATTGGAACCCGTTACTTCATTGATGATTGGTACGGCACTAGAATCGCCGCTACCACTGACGATAACCCGCTGCGTCTAATGAAGCGTCAGGCTATGTACATAAAGCCGGGATTCGAGAGCATTCTTTATCCTGAGCTTCAAGAACACATGGTTGACTTGGCTTGGCCGGAGCATTGCAGTTGGAAGTCCATCCGCAAGATGATCTTGCAGAACGAACGTGACTTCCGCAATCAGCAAATGAATGAGCCTCTCAGCGATGAGCTGGCTATTCACTTCACTGAAGACATTCTTCGGGCAGCTCAGGAACAGCATTCCGCGGTGCCTAAGCTTCTGCCAATCTATATTGCATGGGACTGGGCGCCCTCCTCTAATGCTACCAGCGATTACTCTTGTGGCTCTGCCTCAGTCTATGATACAGAGACCAAACAGCTTCATATTATTGATGTAATCTTCGGCCGATGGAAGGCAAGTGAATTAGCATTTCAGATTGTCAACTTCGCCCATAAGCATAATCCTAAAGTTATACTGCTGGAGCGTTCAACTGGCATCGACTTGCTAAAAGAATACATCACTCAGATGGCGATTAAGTATCACACTCAATTGCCTATCGTTGAGATGCCCACTGGCAATGATCGAAATGCCAAAGGAAATAGAATCAAGGGTTTGGAAGTTCTCTTGGCTGATGGCCGATTGAAGTTCGTCATAGGCCCTTGGATAGATGAGATGATCTCGCAGTTTGTTCGTTATACCGGCGAGATTAAGAATCGGGGCAGAAAGGATGACATTCCTGACTGTGTCTCGATGCACCAACACTTCATTCCTCAAAAGAAAGAGGATAAGCCTACATTGGTGAAAACGAAGGAGATGTTGGAAGAAGAACTGAAAGCTCTGCATAGAGCTCAAATGCAAGCAGGCTATCAACAGGTCTTCAATACCCCATCTCCAATACAGACGGTTCCCCAGCTCGATACTGAAACCAAGTCTGCGAAACCAAAATCGACCCGCACTAGTTGGCAGTTCAGAGTACCGAAGAGAGTAGAGGTACCTGATTTGTTTGAGCATAGAGATATCTAATGACTGATAAAATAATGCCAGCAGCCGAAGTCAAGATAGAAGACATCGTCAAGCAGAATGAATCTGACGTTGTACTCTACAATGACCGGGCTGCCGTAAAGATTGTTCTGGATGATGTAAGACGAGCCGACGCTTACATGAACCTATTGAATTGGGCTGCCGGCTGGACTCAGGTCCTGCAGATTTACCAATCGCCTCAGGGAAGCTCCTGCTTTGATGGAGGCTGTCCTTCTAAGGCCCAGGTGCCTAAGTTCACTCTTTCCAATCACATGGCCGCCATTCTGCCTAAGGCTATGGAGTCCTTGTTCTACGAGAATCCTCCGTTCCTGCTCAGACCACGTCCAGGGACCACACAGGAGGTTATTAGAGCCAAGACAGCTCTTATGTCCTATCAATTGAAGGACATGCACTTTGAAGAGGAATGTGGCCGCACACTTCACCAGATGGCCCTGATGGGCACTGGAGTTATGAAGTGGGGTTGGGAATCACATTCGGAAACTGTTCCGGTTTACAAAGTCAAGAACAACCCGGAAACCATTACAAAGAATGGGGTTAAGCACGTTGTTCATACCGAGCAAAGCGATGAGTTCACAGTCGAAAATGAAGATGTGGAAGTTCATCGTCCGTGGTGCAAGTTCTGCGATCGACGCACGGTGCTGATATCCCCAGGCACGCGTGTAGGAGATATTCGCAAGGCCAAGTGGGTTGTCTATCGTGACTATCCTACTTATGAAGACCTGGACATTCTTCGTGACCATCCGGGTTACTCCATCCCTTCCGAGGAAGAATTGAAATCCTTCTTCATGCGCGATAGAGCAAATCCCAAGGGCGATAATATCACGATGACCTTGCCCGAAGGAATGAGAGGTTGGCTTGTGGAAGCCCTGCCTCGTTCTCAGAAGGAGTCTACTGACCCATTGCAGAATGGTCTGGAGATACTTGAACGTTGGGACAAGGATAAGATTATCGTTGTCCTGCGCTGCGGTGACGACAATATCCTTATCAGGAACGAAGAGAATGAATACCGCAAGATACCTTTTTACTCCGCCAACTGGCGAGACATTATGGATGCCTTCGATGGCCAGGGCTTGGGCATTCTCATCGGCTCGGAACAAGTCGTTGAACAAGATATCACTAATCTCGCTCTTGGCCAAATCGCCTTCGGGTTACAACCTGTCGCGGTCCAGGCTAAGGGCTGGAACACTCTAAGCCAGAATCTGACCTGGGAACAGGGCTCTATCATTCAGGTGGACGGTGATGACATTCGCAAAGCCTTTGCCTTCCTTGAAATGCCACAGCCTCCGTCGGCGGCGTGGCAGGCTCTTAATCAGGCGCAGGCCTCCGCTCAGGAAACCTCCGGCGCCAACCAGCAAGCAATGATGGGAGCTGGTGCTCCTGGAATCAAGACTACCGGCATGCGTTCAGGCACTGGCGCAGGCATAGTAGGGGCAGCCAATGCCTCTCGTCTTGACGACCCTATTGGACGCTTCTTGCGTCAAATCTTTGAACCTTGGCTGTATGAGATGGATAATCTCAATAACCGTAAGCTGCCCACTTCAGTTCTCCGTAAGGTCCTGAGTGAGCAACTAGAAACCAAGTTCGAGCTAGACCATATCTCTTTCCGCAATGCCAAGCTGGAGTATGAAGCTCTGGCAGGCTCGCATCTTGGTCCTAAGCGCGAGATGGCTCAGTTCCTGCCATTCGTTATTCAGCTTATCAACAACCCTACATTCGTCACCTTGATGAATAACGGTGGTTATAAGTTCAATGCACCTGCAGTATTCAAGTCTTTCTGCGATGCGGCCGGCTGGAAGTACAGCCAGGACTTCGCAGTCAAGATGACTCCGGCAGAGCAGGCCAAGATGGATGCTCAGTTGCCATCAGCTATCGCAGGCCAGAAGGCTAAGCAAGCAGCAGACCTTGAACAGCAGAAGTTCGAGCACAAGACTGAAGAGCTTGCTCAGAACCAGCTTAACCGCGCGACAGGCGAAGTTGTCCGTAACGCTTGGGAAGGCGCCATGAAGAATGAAGCCGAAGCTGGAGAACCTGGCACAGTAGGATTAGGTTCAGTACAAGGATTATAACCAATGAATGAAACAGCACCAGCACTTCAGCCAGCTAAGCTGACTATAGATGTCTCTGCCTTCAAGGTCACCGATGAGCAAGCAGTAGAGTTGCTCCGTACCTTCAACACTCCTGGATTCAAGATCTTCCAAAAGATCATGGACCTGGCTGTGGAAGCCGAGAACAAGAAGGTTATGCAGATAGACCCGGGAGATCCAAACTTCACCCAGCGAGTCTGCAACCAACAGATAGCAGCAAGAGCTGCAAACACCTTTTGCACGACTGTCGCATCGGCTACAATAGCGAACGTCAATCGTGCATTGCAGATGGAAAAGGAAACAGAGTTACAGAGAATTATCTTAGCAGATAAAAGCAACTAAAAGGAGTAATATCCGATGACAGCAGCAGAAGCAACACCCTTCGTTAATGCCGAAGGTAAGTGGCAGATTCTCAATTGGCAGCCTCTAGATGATACTGGCAAGCCTGTTGGCAATCCCACAACCTCACCTATTTTTGATACACCGCAAGAGTTGATGACTTGGCAACAAAATCAAGTTCTGAACTTAATCCGCGGCTATCATAGGTTGAAGAACGCACAGCAAGTCGTTCGTCCTAATCCACCAGCCGTTCCCGCGCGTAAGGAGCTAACCCCTCAAGAAGAGCGTGATGCTGGTATGGAGATTGCAGGGATGAAGCCAGATGGCTCTCCTCGCAAGGCTATCCGCACTCTGGTCCCGGAGCTGGATGAAATCTCCACTCTGAAGGAACAGATGGATCGCCAGACGGCAATAGCCAATGTGAACATCGTTGTGTACAGATTTGTACGCGACCATATCAATGACTATTACGACTGCCAAGCGAACACGAATTTAATGGATGGCTATCTAAAGACACACAATCTGCCTTTCACGGTAGAGAGTCTTGAAATAGCCTTTGCAGCAGTACAAGATCAACTGGCTCAATCGCCAGAAGTTGTGCCACCGGTTAATCCCGTCGTGGAACCACTGAGAGCATCAACTGGGGGTATTCAACCCGGCTCGTTTAATGCAACGGGCGAAGGGGGAGCGAAACCTACAGGGCTCACAAAGGAAGATGTCAAGAAGCATATTACCGACAAGAGTTACAAACGCCGTATTCGGGACCCCAAATACGCCGCGGCTGTCAACGAACTGTTCGGTAAAAAGTAACTGACATTCTTCGTAACGTCCCTCACGGGATTAAGTAGTAGGTGAACTAATTATGGGTGCAAATCCTGCAGCCACAACCGTAGGTAATACACTTACGGCTCAGGCGATTCTGTTCGATAGCGAACTGATTCCTAACCTGAAAGGTGAAACCAACGCTTTCATGGAATTCGCTGTAAAGCGCGTCCAGGGCGAAGGCACCGGTATCAACCGATCGTTCTTCCAGTACGAAGAATTAGGATCGGATCTTAGCCCGGCAGCTGATGGCAACATCGGTGACCCGGAATATGTCGGACAGTTGACACAACCCGCCCAAATCGGCGAGTGGAACAACTTCTGCAACTTTAGCGCGTTTGTTACGGCTTCGGCCATCGATGATGTGGTGGGTAACACTGCCATTGAACTCGGTTACCAAGCCGGCCAGACAATCAGCGAACTCTATAGCGAGACGCTTGATGGCCTGTCCTCACTGGATAGCAACGTCAACCAGAACGCTCTATTAACCACTCCGTTCCTCCTCTCGTGGCCTGTAATTCGCACGATGAAGAACCAGTTGGTGAACATCGGTGTGCAACCACGTCGTGATAGCGAATTCGTCGGGGCAATCAGCCCGGCAGTCGTGAATGACCTGGCCAATGCCACATCCACATCGGCTCAGACTATCTTTGACCTTTTGAAGTTCACCAAGGAAGGCCATGCGAAGTTTGAGGAAATTGCTGGTGTCTATAACCAAACAACTCCTATCCGCCTGCCGGGTACGGCTGTTTGCTTCTATCAGACGCCCTTTGTGCACACAACTGCATCATACGGTTCTACCGCATATACAGCCTACCGCACATACATCGGTGGAGACTTCGGTCTTATCGGTGTGTGGCTGACTGTCCCTGGCGACACAGACCTGGGTGATGGCGATTGGCGCACAATCGAGTGCAAGGTGACGGAGAATGCCGCATCGTCTGCCTATGACCCGGTTGCAACGATTGGAGCCTGGGCTTCTTACCGCTTCCACCAGACAGTGACTAACCCTCCTGCCTATGGAACGTTGAATAGCCAGCGTGTCCGCTTTATTGATTCGATTCCCGCAATCCAATAAGGATTGTATTTTGGGGAGGGAAGAGCAATCTTCCCTCTCATTTTCGCAGGAGCAACAGCATGCATCTACCACCAGCTAGGGCCCCGGAGAAGTTCGCTGCTGACGCCGTGATGCGTCAGACCGATATCGCCAAGATGAAAGAGACGGAGCAGACTATCAAGAACCTGCTCAAAGATGGCACTCCGGATTGGGTGAGATTCCCCAATGATTATAAGAACATGGCCAAGGAAGACTTCTTTCAACAGAAGGAAATCTCCGACAATAAGGCAGTTGGTTATCAACTGCCGCATCACAAGAGTTTGACTGATTTCAAGTCCCGCCTGATTCATCCTATGAGAACGGAAGACTTCCTGCATAGGATTCAATCGACTGGTGCCACCATCAAAGGTACTGCTGGCTTAATGCCTGGTACTATTGGATTGTGGGCATGTAGTAAACACACTGGAGAGTTGGTTTTCATCTGTTCTATGGATGTGCGGCCTGTTATATTCGAGTGGAGCGTCATCCAGACTGACACCCACGGCAACATGGTCAAGGAACTCCGCGGATGGCGCACTGTCCTATGGCGTCTGATTCAGGAGGGCATCCTGACGGAACAGAAGGCACATGAAGTCTTTGGTGCTCCCAACATCTGTCCTGCATCAGAGACATACAGAAAGAGTTTGTACTACCTCAGAAATGGGTACTTTCAATAACATAAGGAGCAACAGCAATGACAAACGAACAGCAGCAGCAAGGCAAGGACGACCTTCTCAAAGACATCCTGCTCAAACGCGAACAGCGTGAAGCAGCAGAGTTTGAGAAGAAAGAATTGAGTGAAGCAGATGAGAAGCACCGCAAGGAAGTCATTGGTATGCAGCGTGAATCAGATGATGCTGCCAATGTGAAACGCACCCTTCGGATACAAGCTAACTGCGACCATCGTAAAGGCACTGTCGTCAAGCATAAAGGCGTCCTGCGAGCCAAGCAGATAGACTTCATGGTTAATCACCACGTCTTCTCTAATGGCCAGCAGCGCGTCAAATGCGAAAAGTGCAGCATGAAGTGGTATCCTGGCGACACGAAGGAATATCTTCTGCGTCCAGTTCTCAGCAAGACCCGGGTGCCTAATCACACTCGTGACAGTCAAGGCGTGCCCATCGGATGGCGTGAAGCCCTCTGGATGGCTAGTGCCGATAATACAACTAATACTCGCACCACAGCCGAGAGAATAGTTCAGGTGATCACACCACCGGACGCTGAGGTGCCTAAAACAAAATAAGAGGCAATCTAGATGGCAAGTACCGTCTCCCTTCAAAACGTTGTCGATAATGCATTGGATTTCGGCGACATTAAACCAGTACTGACCGCAGGTGGTCATACAACGCAGCCGGCACTCGCCATCGCGAATGATGTGATGAACTTGATGTGCTCGGACTTCCCCTATAAGTGGAATGAAATAAACCTGCCTCAGTTCTACACAAACTCTTACCAGCAAGACTATGCATTGATCAACTCCGACGGTTCCTCGGTGACGAACCTTGCAGTTCTTCAGCGAGGAATCGCGGTTGATATCCTCAACCCCAATCCCAACAAACCAGTTTATTATGTAGAAGTTAACCGCGACATGCAGCAGGATACCGCGTGGTGGAACAGCGCGTCTACTGGAGGCATGGGCCGCAAGCTCTACGTCAACTGGCTTCCTAACAAGCTCCTGTATTACGGTACCTGGGGTGCTGCTAATAAAGGTACTGCTTCCTTCGGCAACAATCCTATCTCTGGCTCGAAGTATACAAGTCCTCTGGCCGGCGGATCTCAGCCTTCCAATCCAATCACACAAATCAAAGATGCTAACGGCAACCTATTGCTTCTAACAGGATACGGTACCGAAGGCACAACTGCGCCTATAGCTCCCGCCAACTCCATCCCAGGAGTGACAGCAACGCCTGGCACTGGAGCTACGACTACCTGGACTGTGCTTGACCCTAATGGCCAAGGATGCCGCATAGAGAACATTCCCTATAAGACCGGCGTACAGCTCCAATTCAATCTTGTTGCTCAAGCTATCCCTGTTCGATTCACTACCTTAGACCAGAAGCTTGACCCTATCCCTGACGATTTTGAGCCTCACTTCCGCGCGCTCTTCATAGCGGAATGTTATCGCTATTCGCCGGAAGAGAAGATTCGCAGAATGTATCCTATGATGCTATCAAATGCTATGGCATCGCTCCAGAAAGCCCGTTCCAAGTCCGACAGAGAGCGTACCGAGTATAAGTTCGTCACAGCAGCTACTATTGGCCGTGGGCCACGCCGCGGACATTGGGGACCAAACTGGCCTTTCAACGGACCGCCGAGATAATCTAAATGTCTACCAACAATACACTCACGAACACTATCAATTTCTGCCGTCCCTATTGCCGATTCATGTCGGCAACCTTGGGGCAGAATGGAGAGCCTTTTGTCTCCATCGGGAATATAGTCCGCAACATCATCCTGTATCTGGGCCCCTGGAGATTCAATCGCTCTTCGGTTCAGTTCCTGACCGCTGCCGGAACGCAGGATTATACAAAGGTGCCTACTGACTTTGGCTTCCTGGAGAACGCTGCTGTCCAACCAGCAGCCACTATCACCAATGTACTGGGAGATGGCACGACTGCTACCATAACGGCTGCCAATACTTTTATCAAGGGCAACACGGTGACCATCACTGGATTGACAACCACAACGCTGAATGTCACTGCGGTTATCACGGCCGTCACTCCTACGACATTCCAATTCTTATCTGCTGTCACTGTGGGTTCCACAGCGGATAGCGGTACTGCTGTCAGCGGGCAAATCATTCAGCTCACAGAAGTTCTGAATACTGCCACTTACTCTGTCAGCAACGAACAGAAGCGTCCCAATGACATTAGTGTCCTGGACAACTCCAACTTCCGGCTGAGCACAGCAGCTAATGGCGTCTATCAGCTCACAGCTTATTACATGGTAGAGCCGACTCTATTCGGTCCTTTCTTGATTGGGTCTGCCGGCAACGCATCTGCAGGCCACACAACCTATACAGGCGTATTCACTGCTACTGCATTCCCGGCTGGCTCATTGGCTACTATCAGCGGCTTTGTGACTAGCGTAGGCAATAATGGTGTGTTCACCGTGGTGTCTTGTTCAGGCACTCAATTGGTGCTAGTCAATGCTGGCGGTGTTTTAGAAACACCCGTGGTACAAGCAGTCGCTATAAATTCGAGCTGGTCACCAATTCCAGACTCGTTCAGTGATATCTATAACAATTTTTGTCTTGGTTACTTCATGGACTCGTGTCAGGACCCCCGTGGCACAGGGTACATAGCTCGCGGTGGCGCCGCGTTGCTGGCGAAGGCCGAAGGTCTGTCGGAGATGGATCGTGCTATCTTTATGCAATCTTTTCTCAATCTAGATGCAGCGCAAATAGTAAATCAACTTAAAACTCAACAAGGTCGGCAAGCTAGCGGAGCAAAATAATGCCTTCACCAGTTCCAACCGACCCGAAAGAGAAAGAAGCATTCTATAAGCGTCAGTATGAGATGGCACGCGAGACGAATATCCGCAAATCAATTGAGTTATATTGGAAAAGACGGACAGCAGTTATTATCAAACTCGGTGGTCGTTGTTCAAATCCTGATTGCAAATGGATGAATGATGACGGAACGATAGGCTGTACTGATGAACGATGTTTGCAGATAGATCATGTCGATAGTGGGGGAAGTAAAGAACGAAAGAAGATAGCACCGCATACTCTACTTAAGAAAGTTCTTGAGGATAAGAATGGGTCCTATCAACTCCTCTGCGCCAATTGTAATTGGATAAAGCGCAAGACTCACCAAGAAATCAAACCATCTCGATTTCTCAAGGCAGCATAAATCATGGCAATAGGATTTGAAAGTGTAGGCGGACAATCTCATAATCCATCCGCAGGCAAAGCTCTTCACGTCGCGCGCATGGAAACTGGACTGTTCACAAATCGTTCAGCCCTTCACGACCCAGCTCAATATATCGTATCCCGTTTCTATGGTGGATACATCGACGCCTGGATTGATGGCAGCAACATGGAAGTCAGCAATGCTCTGACTGCCGTTCGCCGTCCCGGGAATTCAGCCTGGACAGCAGCAACTTATCCCACAGCACCAATCGCTATCTATCCCTGGCAGCGATTGGATGGGACCATTCAAGTCATGGTGGATACAGCCACTGTGCTCTATCGTGATAACCAGGATGGAACTAAGACTACAGTCTTGACTAAGTCTGCTGGTGCCGGCCGTTCCTACATGATCGGCGTAGGCAACTGGCTGTACATCGGTGATGGTATTGATCTTGTCGCCTATGATGGAACTACGGCGTGGATGTGGGGCATTGGTGCTCCTACTACCGCACCTACCCTTACCATCACGGAGACTGGAGCAGCTACGACTACATGGGTAGCTTCCACTGTCTTCTCCGCCATGGGCATCATTGTTGATGGTAATGGCAATATCCAGCAGTTGAACAGCGTCAACGCAAGTCTTGCAAATACAACGAATTACGGTACCAGCGGCAACGGACAGCCGGCTTGGAGTCAGACTCCTGGCTTGACGACTACGGATGGAGCCCAGACTTGGAAGAACATGGGTCCTATCGTCCTGTGGGAAGCTGGCCAAGTCTATAACAACGCCAGCTATGCCTACGGTGGAACTGTAGCTAATCCTTGCATCATCTATGACCCTAACTCGCAGTCCTGCTACTTCCAGGATAACCCCGGGCACGCACAGGGAACCTCTGGGAGCTCTTATCCGAACTTCACTGGGGGTTTTGCCAACATCGTGAATGATGGCACTGTAAAATGGTTCTGTTTAGGTACCCCTAAAATACCAGGAACCTGGTTGCCTTCAATAAGTTACAAGCAATTCGGCTCCGTCAGCAATAACGTGTACCAGTGCGGCATCGTGGAACCCGTGGGCTTGGGGTCCGGCTTGCCGACGAACCAAACCGTCTACTGGCAGACTACGAACGTCACTGCCAACTCTGGAACTGGTGGTTCTGCTCCTATCTGGCCGCCGGCCGGTGATGGTTCAATAGGTCTGACTACTTATGACAATGATCTTATTTGGATGTGCATGGGTTCGGCTACCCGCGTCATCAATCATACTTATGTGAAGTGGACAGCCAGCGGAACACCTTTCTCTGCCATCATAGACTCAAACAGCAATATCCAGATTTGTTTGGTTGGAGGTCTTTCCTCCTCTACCGCTACAGCCTCTATCGCTTGGGAGACTGGTTATGGTCAGACTACCATAGATGGTGCCGTGACTTGGGTCTGCGTAGGCAATACGATGTCCTGGGCTGTGAACACTAAATGGTACATGCCTCAGCCAGGATTTTTCCCTCCTCAGCCTAGCGTTCCTTTTGGTGGAGCTTCCGTTATTGACAGCAATAACAATGTGCAGTTCATCACTGGTTCCGGCAAGAGCGGTTCGACAGCTCCATCATGGTCTGCAAAGGGTTTGGCGACTTCCGATGGCGCAGCTACATGGTATTGTGAAGGAGTTGCTACCAGCAATTCATTATCCTGGACTAGTGGTTATGATTACGCTTATTCTTATGGCGCGCGTCTGAGCACCGATAGCTGGAACACAAGTACGCCCCCAGGATGGCTTGGTCCTCTTGGAACTCCATCAGGAAGTCTATCCGGCGGAGTAAGCACTGCTTCCCCGCTTGCCACTATCATTGGTGGAAACCCGGGAGCTATCAACACTGTAGCTGGAGTTGGCTCACTCAATCCAGCGGTGGATACTATCTTCATCTGGCGCACGCTTGATGGTGGAAGCGACCTCTTCCTTCTGACAGCGATTCCTAACCCACCACCGATCGGTGGCATTGCCCAGCCTTGGTTCTATCAAGACTTTCAGATTGATAATGTCCTGAACGAACTTATACCGGCGCCTATAACTGATGATAATGACCCGCCAGAAGCAGGCTTCCTGCCGATGGCTTATCACTTTGAGCGCATTTGGGGAGCAGTTGGACAGTTCGTCTATTGCTCGGGTGGCGGAGATACTGTTACCGGCAATCCGAATGAATCGTACAACCCGGCTGATTACTTCGAGTTTCCTTCTCCCTGTACGCGGCTCATCCCGACAGCGACAGGCATTTTGAATTTCACGACTGACCAAGTTGAATCCATCCTTGGCGGTCCTTTGTTCACGACATTCTTCCCATCACCAGCTATCCCGGGCATTGGCTTGCTTCACTATGATGCTCTGGATATTCATGGTGGGGTAATCTATCTATTCTCGGCAGACAAGCAGTTCTTGTCTATTGACCCATCAGGCGGTGTCAACCGAATGGGTGGGCCTATTGCGGATAAGCTTGCTAGCTGGGATCCAACCCTGGTTTGGGTCACTGTTCATGAAAGCGGGAATGATAATGCTATTTTCATTTCCAATGGCACGACAGGATGGTATCGTTTGAATCCTTGCCAGTTCCCGAATGGCAATGCTGTGTGGAGTCCTTTCGCCACGATTACCGGCGGAGCTGGAGTTGTTCAATCCACCGAAGTCACCAAGGGAGTTCACCAGCTTCTGATCGGACCAACTGGAACAAACTCCAGCATCTTGAAGAGAGACTTGTCTCTTTGGACGGATGCGGGAACTGCTTACACATGCTACTTCACCCTGGGCAGCATCAATTTCTGCAATCCTGGACAGATTGCCGGCTTGACATTCCTGAACCTACGCGCGACAAAGACAGGCACGACTCCTACAGTAGGCTTCTTGCTGAATGAAATCTCGGGAACATTCACAACCTTCCCGAATTCACAGCCTTATCCATGGCAGATTTATGGTGTCACTAGCAGTCCGAGCACTCTTTTCAGCAATGCTTATTACTTCCGTGATGCTGCGGTGCCAGCGTTGGCAGAGCATGCACAGTTCAAGGTTAGCTTCCCGGCGGAGAACTACGCCAATGAAGTCCTATCAATGACTATTTGGGGAACTATCGAGCAGTCACCGGAATTATTCTAATGCCACTCAGCGACTTTTATCCTGATATGAAGGGCTGGAAGGAAGTCACTTCCACAGTTACGGCTGCTCCTACGGCTCCGTTGCCTGATGCGCAGAACACACAGAATCCATTTCTGCGTTGCAATCTTCCGCTGACGCTACAATACCAGCCGGATACGCTGCGTCAATTCATCAAGCCTGGATTGTCCAGCTTCCGTACTGCTCCATTGCCTCCTAATGCTCTACCGACCATCAATGCGGCAGCAGCAACAACTGCGAGTAAGGTAGCACATCAGATTGTTTCCAGTCAGGCTATCAGCATTGCCTTGGACATGCCAGGTGAGTTTGATGTCAAGGGCTCTCCTACGGGAGCTGTCGGAACATTTGATGTAACTTGGGGCAAAGAGTTAGCGAATACTGTATTCGCCGGACCTGCCGCAATTCTGGGTGGCGGATATATCGAAGGAGGAGAGATGGCTGTACAGGGAGGCTTGGCTTCCCTACTGACTTATCTACCAGCCACTCCGAAAGCCACAGCATTCGTGATAGGCAACATCACGGTACTCAGCGGAACTACCGTAAGCTCTGTCAATTGGGTCAATCCGGCTGGCTACAACTACTACGGCAACACCTATGCCGAGGGCGGCACATGGTGTACGAGCGATTGGTGGAGCAACACGACTTCCGCAGGTGCCGTTTTCAGTCCATCGGTAGTTAATAGCACCCTTGCAGCCACTTCTCCGGTCATCGCGGCAGCGATGGTTGTATTCAACGGACTGGTGTCAGTCCCTCAGTCTGGTGGAAACTATCAAGTCTGCGCAAAGCAAAGCCCTCTTAGCACCTCTCCCACTA
>Ga0074046_10002582_pt1 | contig 15574 bp, 14 predicted proteins | sample BogForMeECP23OM3_FD_94441 | JGI IMG/M metagenome (GOLD analysis project Ga0074046, IMG submission 94441) | Bog forest soil microbial communities from Calvert Island, British Columbia, Canada - Bog Forest MetaG ECP23OM3 | ecosystem: Environmental > Terrestrial > Soil > Wetlands ...
GTCAGCTTTCTCTGCCTCAGCGATGGCAAGCACGTGTCGCCGCTCGTGCCGGCGCAGGATCACAAGCGCATCGGCGAGGGCGATACCGGCCCCAACACCGGTGGAATGGGCGTCTACTCCACCGATACGCTTCTCGATCCCGCCATGTCGGAGTGGATTCTGCGCCACATTGCCGAGCCCACGGTCAAAGGCATGGCCGACGAGGGTACGCCCTTCACCGGCGTGCTGTACTGCGGGCTCATGATGACCGCGCGCGGGCCGCAGGTGCTCGAATTCAACGCACGCTTTGGCGATCCTGAAACCCAGGCCATCCTGGTCCGCCTCGAAAGCGATCTCGTCGACGCGCTCGAAGCCTGCGTTGACGGGCGCCTCGCGGAGACTCCGCTGCGCTGGTCTCGCGGCGCATCGGCATGCGTGGTGGCCAGTTCCAGCGGCTATCCGGGCCGCTACAAAACCGGCCTGCCGATCAGCGGCCTAGCCGCCGCGGCCCAGGTTCCCGGCGTCGCGGTCTTTCACGCAGGCACAGCGCTCAAGAACGGGCAAATGCTTACGGCCGGCGGCAGAGTTCTGGGTGTCACCGCCGCCGCGGACTCGCTCAGCGAGGCGCTGGCTCGCGCTTACCAGGTCATGAGAGAGATTCATTTTGAAGGAATGTATTATCGGCGCGACATCGGATACCGCGCACTGGAGGGTAAACCATGAGCGTTGGAATCTCGCTGGAAGAGCTGCTGGACTGGAACGACCAGTCGGCCGCCTATTGGAAAACACACCTCGAAACCAACCCCGCGCTGCTCGAGCTGCCTTGCGACATCGGTGGCACGGCGACGGTGCAGGGATTCGTGCGCCATATTTGGGGAGCGGAACTGCGCTGGAGCCAGCGCCTCGCGGGCCTGCCGGTAGCCGACAGAGAAAAGCTGCCCGCCGGGCCGCTCGATGCGCTCTTCGACCTGCATGGCCAAGCCGTTGCCATCTTCCGCAACCTGCTCGCCGCGCCGGAACCAACCTGGAGCGAGCCTTTCGTTCTCGATTTCGATTGGGTACCTCCGGAGCAGCGCACTGTCTCGCGGAGAAAGATTGCCGTGCACGCCTTGTTCCACAGCCAGCGCCATTGGGCGCAACTGGCAACACTGGTGCGCAGCGCCGGCTTCCCCTCCAAGTTCAGGGGCGACCTCCTGTTTAGTCCTGCGGTGCGCTAGTCATCCGCTACGCTGGGCGCGGGTGCGGAGGGTGGATTCGCCTGCTGCTTCTGGAAGCAAGAGCGGCAGAGCACAGGTCTTCCCTGCGTCGGCTTGAAGGGAACAGTGGTTTCCGCGCCACAATCTGAGCACGTGGTGCGCGTCTCAGGCCTCACCCTTTGCGAACCGCGGGTGCGCTTCGCCTTGCACTGCTTGCAGTGTTTGGGGTCGTTTTTGAACTGTTTATCGTAGAAAAACAGCTGCTCGCCAGCCGTAAAAACGAACTCGGCGCCGCAGTCGACACACTTCAGAACTCGATCGGTGAATTCCATGGCCAGCCTGCCTCGCAGGGAATTACACCGAAATCGGCCACGGCTCAACTAGCAACTTGCCGGTCTCGGTTCCCTGTCCTCTTTCTAGTGGCATAACAAGGGCCCGGACCGCGCTAAAAGTGGTGCGGTATTTAAATTTCTGCCCGGTATTCGGGGCAGCGTAGAATCTACACGCGCATTGCGTGTCGAGCAATCATTTGCGTTTCTCTGGTTTCTGTGGGGCTTCAGCATCGTGCGGCGATGCCCGGGGGCTGGGGGGGCTTGCAACATGGCCGCAAAAGCTTCGATCGACAGAAACTTGAGAAACGCTACAGTGTGTTGCGCCGCCGCGCCGTGCCGTTCAAATCTTCCTTTGGCGTTTGGCGGCTTTCGTTTGTTTATCTCGAAAGCCCCCGGAACGGTCTTTCTCGCGGCGGGTGAAGAAATCAATCCTGCTCTTTACGAGCCTTTTTACGATTCCGCTTGCGTGCAAGGGCTGCCTTGACGCGGCGCTTCTCACCGGGCTTCAGGTAGTAGGAGTGACGCTTGACTTCCTTGATGATGTCCTCCGTCTGTACCTTCCGCTTGAACCGGCGCAGCGCATTTTCCAGCGGTTCGCCTTCCTGTACGCGAACCTCAGCCAAAACTTCCACCTCCAAACCTGCCTGTAAGGCTCCTATGATGATAACCGACTTTGATCCGGCAGCCAACACCCGTCTTTTCCTTGAGTTCCATGTATTGGAATCGCCAACAACCGCTTTCTTTCCCCCCTAGAGCCAGGCAGAATTGGATCCTGAACGCGCCGCACACAATTACACTTTCAAAAGAGGTCGCCTTAGAGCCTTTCGTAATCTGGAGCCCTTCATGATCCGAACCTATCGGGGGCACTCGCCCCAGATCCCCTCCAGTTGCTACATCGACGTCTCGGCACAGATCTTGGGCGACGTGGTGCTGGGTGAGCGGTCCTCAGTGTGGATGAACGCCGTCCTCCGCGGTGACGTGAATTCCATCCGCGTTGGCTCCTGCTCCAACGTGCAGGACTGCAGCGTCCTCCACGGCCAGCGCAACCGCTACCCCGTCATCGTGGGCGACTGGGTCACTATCGGCCATAACGCCACCGTCCATGGATGCGTCGTTGAAGACATGTGCGTGATCGGCATGGGCGCACGCGTCTTGAACAACAGCCGCATCGGCGAGGGCTCGATCATCGCTGCTGGCTCCGTGGTCCCCGAGAATGCCATCGTTCCCCCGCGCACGCTTTGGGCCGGCGTCCCCGCCAAGCTCCGCCGCGAAATCACCGACAAGGACCGCGACCTGATCCGCGAATACGCGCAGAATTATCTGGACTACGTGGAAATCTATTTCAACGAACCCCCGCAAGAAGCAGGGAATAGGCAGTAGCCATAGGGAATAGAAGGCGGGCCCTTGCTCCCTCGCTCCCCGTTTTTCTACTCCCTACTCCCTACTCTCTATTGGCTATTCCCTGTCTTAATCGGATTCCGGCCCGAGAAAAACTTGCGCTGGTGCCAGTACGGATACACCGGCTCGACAGCGCTCGCCTTGTCCAGCGCCGCCACTTGCACTGGAGTCAGATTCCATCCCGCAGCTCCAAGGTTCTGGCGCAGTTGCTCTTCGTTGCGCGCGCCGATAATCACGGACGAGATCGTCGGCCTTTGCAGGAGCCAGTTCAGGGCAACCTGCGGGACCGTCTTGCCGGTCTCCGCTGCCACCGCGTCGAGCGCATCGACAACTTTGTACAAATGCTCTTCAGAAACATTCGGCCCGGCATCGGCGATGGTGTGCAGGCGGCTTCCATCGGGCAGCGGCTGCCCGCGGCGGATCTTGCCAGTCAGGCGCCCCCAGCCCAGCGGGCTCCAGATCAGCGCACCCACCTTCTGGTCGAGCCCCAACGGCATCAGTTCCCACTCGTATTCGCGGCTGAGCAGCGAGTAGTAGACCTGGTGTGCCACAAAGCGCGTCCAGCCGTAGCGGTCGGCTACAGCCAGCGACTTCATCAGGTGCCAGCCGGAAAAATTCGAGCAGGCGATGTAGCGCACCTTGCCTTCGCGCACAAAGTTGTTGAGCGTCTCCTGCACTTCTTCGATCGGCGTCAGCGCGTCGAAGCCGTGCAGGTGATAGATGTCCACATAGTCGGTGCCCAGCCGGCGCAGACTGCCCTCAAGCGCGCGTCGGAGATGATAACGCGAAGAGCCCTCATCGTTCGGGCCCGGGCCCGAAGGAAATCCCGACTTTGTTGAGATCAGTGCCTTATCGCGCTTGCCCGCGAGCGCTTTGCCCAGGATTTCTTCAGAGCGGCCTTCGGAGTAGCCGTCAGCGGTATCAAACAAATTCACACCGGCTTCAAAGCAGATGTCGATCAGGCGTCGCGCCTCTTCGACTTCGGTTTCGCCGAAACCCTTGAAAAACTCATTGGTCCCGCCGAAGGTCGCGGTGCCAAAACTCAGTGCGGAAACTTTGAGGCCGGAGCCTCCCAGAAGTCTGTATTCCATGGCCTTTTCGATGCGCTCCGCTGTTCGAGGTTGCGGCGATTGCGTGCCGCGCCTGCATAGTCAACTGTGTGTCCCAAAATTTACCGTTTCCGAGACAGTCAGCGCATGTTTTAGGGTAAGCCATATTTCCGCAGACGGCAGAGCGCCTAGAACCTTCTTAACGCAAGTGTCGAAGTCACCTTGGTCATACCGAAACCACGAATCCGTTCCTGACCCCTCTTTTGCTTTAATGCGTCTGCGCTTATCTGGATGAATATCCCAAGCGGTTATCTTTTGCGGTTCGATTACTTTGCCCCAATAGGTGGTGATGCCCTCTGGCGGGGCGCACGCCGCTTCGATAACAAACCCGCCCCCGTTTCTGTCGAACTGGAGCGTAAGCAAATCAATTCGATCTTCGCTCTCAGGCCGGAAGTGGGGAAAGGAACCGCGAAACCCTTGGCCGCGCAATATTGGCACAACGGCAGATTTCAGTTGAGCCTCCATTGCATTGCGGTCGCCAGCAGCGCTTGCTCTCACGTTTCAACTCCGTTTTGATTTAAATGTGGCACTGTCAACCTTAAATACTCAAGCACAAACGTCAATTTGGCCACCGTCTCACAATGGACCCTTTTCGGGACAAGCGGCGGACTAATCGTAAGGAATTTCAACCTCGGCAAAGTTGCCGGGCGTCGCCGCGTTGACGGCGGCTACCACTCTTTCAACGTGGCTGCGCAAAACCGGCCATTGTGCGTTACCGAGAACAACGATTGCGATTTTCCTGCCCGCCAAATTTTGCTGATAACGCATATTTTTGTCGGCGGTCACCAGCAGATTGAAACCTGCCGCCTCCGCTGCATCGAGCAAAGCGCCATTCGCAAGCCGATCCCACCCCGCGTCCTTTGCCTTCGTGACGCTGTGGCCCGTAAGAAACGGAATGAGCGGGGCTGGCGTACCGTGGTCAAACAGTATGCGCATCGACGGCTTGGGCGAACTGCGGCGAAGGTGGGGGCGCGTCAAGGCTCCGGGCGGCAAATTCGATCACGGCAACAATCTGTTCCCGCGATACGTCGAACCACTCCATGATTTCGTCGATGGTAGCTCCGGCTTCGAGGTTTTCAAAGACGATGGAAACCGGCATACGAGTATCCTTGAACACCCATGCACCGCTGACCTTGCCGGGGACGCTCTCTACGGCGGGACACTGGGACCAATCCAAAATTGCCATGTTCCGCGCTCCTTCTTTCAAGGATACCCGCTGACAGGCTGGAGCGGAACACAATACTGCGCGAAGCCGCCAGGAGTGGGAAGATGCGGGCAGTCGGGGTAAGACAACCCGCACACGCTATTGGCAACGCTGCTCAAGCTCGGCCTTCAAAGCTGCCCAGGTGACTCCAGAGCGCCGATCCTGGTCGAGAGTTCGAAGACGGTGGTCAAGCTCCGCCCGCTGCTCAGCTGTCATGCGAAGCTGGTCGTCGTCCTGGCTATCGCCGTCGCCGCACATCTCGCATCTCCAGTCGCACCTGAACCCTGACACCTGAAACCTGTCTTAGCAGTTCAGCACGTCCTGCAGTTTGCCCAGAGTGCGATGCAGGTCCTTGTCGTTGCGCCGCAGCTCGTCGATCTTCGCAATCGAGTGCATCACTGTGGTGTGGTGCTTGTTCCCGAACTGGCGTCCGATCTCCGGCAGGCTCGCCTCGGTCATTTGCTTGGCCAGGTACATGGCGATCTGCCGCGGCACCACTACATTGCGCGAGTTATTCTTCTGCTTCAGGTCGCTCACGCGCATGCCAAACTGCTCGGCCACGGCGCGTTGAATCGCCTCGATGGTGATCTTGCGCACCTGCATGTCGATGAACTGCTTCAGGCACTGCTGCGCCGCCGCGAGCGTAATCTCAATGCGGTTCAGCTGGCACCATGCGATCAGCCGCACCAGCGCGCCTTCGAGCTCCCTCACATTGGTGCGCACATTCGAAGCCACAAACAGCGCCACATCCGTGGGCAGATGCGCCTGCTCGCTCTCCGCCTTCTTCAGCAGGATGGCCACCTTGGTCTCAAGATCGGGCGGTTGAATGTCGGCGATCAGCCCCCATTCGAAGCGTGAACGCAGCCGCTCCTCGATCTCCGTCAGCTCCTTGGGCGGCCGGTCCGAGGCAATCACCACCTGCTTCATCGATTCGTGCAGCGCATTGAAGGTGTGAAAAAACTCTTCCTGCGTGCGCTCCTTCTGCGAGATGAACTGAATGTCGTCGATCAGAAGCACATCCACCGTGCGGAAACGGTCGCGGAAGCTGGTCATGCGATCGTTGCGGATGGAGTTGATCATCTCGTTGGTAAACTTCTCCGCGGAGACATAGCAGATACTCGATGACGGCTGCCGGCGCTTCACCTCGTGGCCGATGGCGTGCATCAGGTGCGTCTTGCCCATCCCCACACCGCCATACAGAAACAGCGGATTGTAGGCGCGCGAAGGCCGCTCGGCCACCGCCAGCGCCGCGGCGCGCGCAAACTGGTTGCCGTTCCCGATCACGAACGCATCGAAGGTGTACTTGGCATTCAGTTGCGCCGCGGTCGACCAGTCGAAGCGTCCCTGCTCGGGGGTGCGCGCTGCCGGCGCCGGTGGCGCCGTGGGCGCGTGGCTGGGAATCGGCCCGAACCCGCCATCCTTGCGCAGCGGCGGAATTGATGGATCCTCCTCCACCGTCACAAAGCTCACGTCGTCGAATTCGAGCGCGTTCAGATCGATCGCTTCCTGAATCAGGTCGCCGTATTTCTCGCCGATGTGCTGGAACTCCGGTGAAGGCACGCGCACATAGAGCATGCGCCCTGCAGCATGGCTGAACCGCGTGGGCTTGAGCCAGGTTTCGAATGATTGCCGGATAACTTTCTTCTCGAGAGCCGAAAGGATCTGGAGCCAGGGATTAAGTGCCGTTGCCGGCGAAGTTGCAAATGCCATCGTACTATCCTTGCTTCTTCCGCCAGATGTCCGCCTGGCGGTCTAATTGCAGCTTTAAGGCAACAGCCCGGCAGCGCGAAAAGTTCTTTCGCTTTCCGTTCATTTACCGGCGACCGGTTACCTGTCCGCAGTTGATGTGCCCCTATAGGATCCGACCTTGGGGCGTGTTGAGCAAAAAGCCGTAGTGGAGACCTTCGGAAACTTCAAATGAAATTTCTTGAACGGTCCCGATAGTAGCGCACATCTCGGCTCCATTGCAACGGTTCTTTCACATAACTTTTTCGGTCTCCTGCAAGTTGCACCAAGGATGGTGAAACTCACTGTACTTCGTCTCGCCTCTGCGAAAATTGTCTCAAAAATCACGCGTCAGGAAAGTGCGCTGCGTCTCTCGCCGCTCTTTTTTTGTCATGCCGAGCGCTTTTCCTTCCTTACCGCCCGGCCACCCGCGCTGGATTATCAACTCTGCCTACGATATACTCAAAACTGCTGTTCATACGCAGATTTTTTCAAGGCACAGGAGCGGGTCATTATGCCCAAACGCACATTTCAACCTAACCGCCGCAGCCGCGTGAAAAAGCACGGCTTCCGGTCGCGCATGAAGACCAAGGCCGGTGCCGCAGTGCTCAGCCGCCGCCGCGCCGTGGGCCGCACGCGCGTCTCGGTCAGCGCTGGGCACCGTGACTAACCATTGCCAGTTCCGGTTGGCGTCGGATTGCATCGCGCAGTAGGGTCGATCTTCCCCGAGCCTTCTTTATGAAATCTTTTTCTAGGCTAGCTCATCGCCAATCACTGGCGGGAGCGCGTCTGCGCAAGCACGCCGACTATCTGCGCACCTACGCGGCCGCCCGCAAGCGGCAAGCCGCGTCCATGAGCTGGTTCCTCGCGCCGCAGGCGCCGCAGACTCCCGAACCCCAGATTCCCGGCGCGCCCGTTATGCGCCTGGGACCTCACCCAGGACCGCGTGTCGGCCTCACTGTGGGCAAAGTGTTGGGCAAAGCCACCGAGCGCAACCGCATCAAGCGCCGCATGCGCGAAGCGCTGCGCCGCCACGTCAGCCTGCTTCCCGAAGGCTGCGATCTCATCTTCCATCCGCGCCGCATCGTGCTCACCATGGAATTCGCGCAACTTGAGGCAGAGATCGTGCGTATTCTTGAACAGGCCAGAACAGAGGCGTCGCGTGGGTTCAAATCGCCCGCGGCCGCGCTTCGGGCCCCGGGTACGCCTGCACCATGACTCGCTTTCTGCTCGCACTCATCGCTTTTTATCGCCGCTGGATTTCGCCGGCGCTGCATGCGGTGAGCACCAGCCGATGCAAATTCATTCCTACGTGCTCTGAATACGCGGCCGTCGCCATTGCCACGCACGGCCCCCTGCGAGGTTGCAGGCTGGCAGCGTGGCGCCTCGTGCGCTGCCATCCCTTTACGCCGGGCGGTTTCGATCCCGTTCCGCCCGCTCGCTCCGGAGGCGATTGTGGCTGCGCCCCGCGGGTTTTGCCCCGCGAACCGTTACCATAGAAGAAGCGGCGGCCCACAAGCTGCCTTTTCCACACGATAGGAAGTATCCTTTGCCCGAAATACAAAATCCCAATCTTCAATCGCAGGGGTCCGGCGGTGGTGGTGGGGGCGATATGCGCTCCACCATGGCCTTCATGCTCATTGCCATGGCCGTTATCCTCGGCTACCAGTTCTTCTTCATGAAGCCTAAAACGGATCAGCAGCCGCCCGCGCAAACCCAGTCGCAGACCGCTGCTCCCGCTGCTTCTGCCGTTCCCGCCGCACCGGGCCAACAGCCAAATACCGCCGCTACCGCACAGGCGCCCGCGGCCACGCCACAGATTGCGGCCTCGCTTGAGACCTACACCACCATTGAAAACGAGTTTTACAAGATTGTCTTCACCAATCGCGGTGCGCAGGTTAAGAACTGGATCTTGAAGAAGTACTTCGACTCGGCAGGCAAACCGCTCGACCTGGTTCAGCCGCAGGCCGCCGCACGCTTCGGACTGCCGCTCTCACTCTTCACCTATGAGCCGGCACTCACCACACAGCTGAACGGCGCACTCTACAAGGTGAGCTATGGCGGCGCGCAACCCTCAGCCACCAGCCTGCTGCTTGCGCCGGCGACGATTACTTTTGAATACTCGGCCAACGGCGTCGATGCCGTGAAAACCTTTCGCTTTGACTCGAGCTACGTGATCGGCGTGGAAATGAAAGTGACGCGCAATGGCGTGCCCGTGCGCACGCTTGTGGAATGGCCCGCCGGCCTGGGAGACATGGAGGAACTCCATCAAACCTCCATGCTGCGCGGACAGATGCCCACTCCCTCCTTCTTTGCATGGTCGATCGATAACCGGGATGACGTGCAGGCCGCAGCCAAGGTAAGCGGTAATAACACGCTGGAAGGGTCGTACCAGTACGCGGCCGTCATGGATCTTTACTTTGCCGCCGCGTTCCTGCCCGATGCGCCGGATCGCACCACGGTCGTCACGCTGCACAACGCAATCGACCTGCCCGCCGACCCCAGCGATCCGAACGGCAAGAAAGCTTCAGTTGACGTGCTCGGCCTCGCCGTCGGCGATGCCAGAGGCGATACCCGCCTGCGTTTGTTTGCGGGCCCCAAGGCCACTGAGATCCTCAAGTCGATCCACGCCATCGGCGCCGACGGCAAAGCCGACGGTCCCGGCCTGGAATCGCTCATTCAGTTTGGCAGTTGGCTGGGAGTCATTGCCAAGCCTCTTTACTACGCACTGCGCTTCCTGCGCAACTTTATCGGCGCCGGTGCGTACAGCTGGGGCTGGGCCATCATCCTGTTTACTGCCGCGTTCAACCTGGCGTTCATCCCTCTGCGCTTCATGATGATGAAGTCGTCGCTGAAGATGATGCGCATCCAGCCCAAGGTCGAGGCCATCAAAAAGCGCTATGCGAATTTGAAGATGAACGACCCTAAAAAGACCGAGATGAACACCGAGATCATGGCGCTCTACAAGGAGGAGGGCGTCAACATGTACGGCAGCTGCCTGCCCATGCTGCCCCAGCTCCCGCTGTTCTACGGCTTCTTCCGCGTTCTCTACAACGCCGTGGAGTTGCGCCAGGCGCACTGGTTCTGGCTACCCGATCTTTCGCAGCCCGATCCCACGCACATTCTGCCCTTGCTCATCATCATCTCCATGTTCCTCACGCAGTACATCACGCCCTCACCCGGCATGGATCCCATGCAGCGGCGCATGATGGCCTTCATCCTGCCTATCTTCATGGGCAGCTTCCTCTGGCATTACGCTTCGGGACTGGCGCTCTACTGGGCGACCGGCAACGTGCTGAATCTCGCGCTGCAGATCTTCATCAATCAGTCGAGTTACGGCAAGGAGATGCACGCCATCGCCGCGCGACGAGCCGCCAAAAAGGCCGGCGTGAACCCAAAGACCATCCAGGGCAAGCGGTGAGAACAGTGTGAGTGCGAGTGTGAGTGTGGCTGTATTTGTCCTGCACACTCACACACACACTCACACTCTTCCCTTGGCCCTGCTCTCTGCTTTATTGTCTGTGGTATGGTCGCCCCTGAAAGCTCCGCTCCCCGCCCCACGCCTGAAGCCGAAGAGGTTTATCGCCGCTGGATTCAGTTCCTCGATGACGAGTTCGTCCGCCACGGTTCTCCGGAGCGCCGCAGCGAAATTGTCCGCGACCAGCTCTATCAGCTCTACCTGGGCCGGCCATTCAGTGGCGGCAAGCTGAACCTTACGCTCACCTCCGAATTGCCCGGCAACGTGCTGAGCCTTTCGCTCGACCCGCAAAACGTCACTATGGAAGCGGAGCACTTCGCCGAAGTCGATCGCGAGCGCTTTGCGCGCCGCAAACCTCTGCTGTGGTTCTGGCAGATGTTCGATCGCTCGCCGATCGGCCTCAATCACTGGCTGGGGTTACGTTTCCGTTGCATGCTGGGGCGGCACATCTTTGAGCATCTCGGCGCGGGCGTAAAAATCTATCATGGTGTCGACCTGATGTACGGCTACAACCTCTCCATTGGCGACGGCGTGGTCATTCGCCAGCGCGCCCTGCTCAACGACCGCGGCGGAATCACCATCGGCAATAACGCGGTCATCGGTTCCTTCTCCCGCGTCTTTTCCATGTGGCACGATCCGCAAGATTACAACAAGGTCCGGCTACAGCCCACGGTCATCGGCGCTGGCGCCCACATCGCCACCCATGCTATCGTCCTCGCGGGGCAAAACGTCGCACCCGGCGAATCCGTCGGCATCTTCCCCGACGATCGCGTCTGAAGAGCAGGTTTCAGGTTTTAAAAGCCGCGCCTCATCTACCAGCCTTCAGTCGCCGGTTATCCATCCGTCCACACCGGCCGCAGCTCCAGCGATCTTCAGAGGTCCATAAGATGCAATCTCAACCCGCTTGTAGTATGTTCTAGGGAAACACCTCGTAAGGTTTTTCGGATCCACGGGATTGCCATCAATCCCCATTTGCACGGCTTTTTTCCTTGCTTCTGCGGTGTTCGTCGCACACCGCCATGCTCTTTAAGGCTCTTAGCGCGGCAGTCTACGGCATCGACGCCAATCTCATTGACGTCGAGGTCGACTACAGCGGCGTGGTCTCGAACGAGGACCACTTTCACACGGTAGGGCTACCCGACGCTGCGGTCCGCGAAAGCCGCGATCGCGTGCGCGCCGCCATCAAAAACTCCGGCTACCTCATTCCGCCCACTTTCATTACTATCAATCTCGCTCCCGCCGACATTAAGAAAGAGGGTTCCGGCTTCGATCTGCCCATCGCCGTCGGCATTCTGGGTGCGTACGGCGCTTTGCGCACCAACGACCTCAGCCGCTTCCTCATGGTCGGCGAGCTTGGTCTCGATGGCGGTGTGCGCCCCATACCCGGCATGTTGCCTGTGGCCATTCTGGCTCGCGAAAAGGGCATTGCAAACCTGATTCTGCCCTTGGCTAACGCTGCTGAAGCCGCGGTCGTCGAAGGCGTCAACGTCTATCCCGTCTCCTCGCTCCTCGACGTGCTTGAATTGCTCAACACATCAGTGGTTGGAGTCATCCAGCGCGAACCCTACCGCGTGGTCGCAGCGGATTTACTCGGCAAGCTCGAGCAATTCAGCGTCGACTTCAGCGATGTGCGCGGCCAGCAGACCGCCAAGCGCGCGCTCGAAGTGGCCGCCGCCGGCAGCCACAACATTCTCATGATCGGCCCGCCCGGCTCTGGCAAAACCATGCTCGCCAAGCGCTTGCCCTCGATCCTGGCCTCGCTCTCCTTCGAGGAAGCGCTCGAAACCACCAAGATCCACTCCGTCGCCGGCGTGCTCGAAGCCGGCGCGGGGCTCGTCACCCAGCGCCCCTTCCGCGCCCCGCATCACACCATCTCCGACGCCGGACTCATCGGCGGCGGCATCATCCCTCGCCCCGGCGAGGTGTCGCTGGCGCACAACGGCCTGCTCTTTCTCGACGAGTTGCCCGAATTCCCGCGCAACGTGCTCGAAGTCTTGCGCCAGCCGCTCGAGGATCACACCGTCACCATCGCGCGCGCCTCCATGTCGCTCAGTTTTCCGGCCCGATTCATGCTGGCCGCGGCCATGAATCCCTGTCCCTGCGGCTTCTTCAACGACAAATCGCGCGAGTGCCTGTGCACGCCGCCCATGATCCAGCGCTATGTGGCCAAAATCTCCGGACCCTTGCTCGACCGCATCGACATTCACATCGAAGTTCCCGCCGTTCAATACAAAGAATTGCGCGGGGGCGCGGCGGCTGAAGGCTCCGCGCACATTCGTGCTCGCGTCATGGCAGCGCGCGAGCGCCAACACCAGCGCTTCTTGAAAGCCAAAGAGAAGATCTACGCCAACGCCCAGATGAACACCCGGCAGATTCGCGCCCACTGCGAGCTCGGCGCCGACGCCGAGCGCCTGCTGGAGCGCGCCATGCAGCAGCAGGGACTCACCGCGCGCGCCCACGATCGCATCCTCAAAGTGGCCCGCACCATTGCAGATCTCGAAGGGACGGAGTCCCTCACCGTCGCCCACCTCGCCGAAGCCATTCAATACCGCACGCTCGACCGCAGCTACTGGGCGTAGTTGCCCGCAGCCACTGGGCCTGGAGCGGTTCCCTGACTCCTGTGCCTCAAAGCCCCGTGCCCCATCCTTGCGACGTTTTTTGTCGCAAGGGCGGGATACCACCGTCGCTGGGTGACGGATCCGTGGTCCCACTCCAATTCCTGCCATTCGCGTCAGACAGCACGTCAACAGCCTTGCAACCCATTCTCTTACTTGCCGATAGGATGATTACCTTGGATTCTGAATGTTTTCTAATTTTGGGCGATAACCCAAGAGACTGAGAAAATAACACCGCAGCATCCTGGAGTCTTTCGTGCAAGATACCATCCTGCAATCCGGCTGGGGGAACTTCCTCGTTGCGGTCCCCTTCGTGGGACTACTCCTGGCGGGTCTTTTCCGGTTGGATGAAATTATCGCCTCTCCCAAACGCGATCGGGCCGTCAAACGCCCCGCTAGCGGTTGCGATCAGAATGGCCGCTTGCTCCTCTCCGACCCGGATGGGCGCCCCTTTAACGTTTCGAGGAGCGTTTCGAACAAGACCAGGTAAGGCCCGGAGCCCCACATTCAGGTAACCAGCAGGGTTCACTCTTAAGTCACTATCGTTTGTTGGCACTTTCACGACCCGGGAACGCGATGCTTGCAGCGTGGGGAATGCCGTCGGGGCTATCTTGTTAGATAATTGATAATACATATGTTACAAACGTTCTTTGCAGACGATTCGCGCCCCGCGACATCCGGTTCGCCAAAGCCCCCGGGGCGAGCTCCAAATGGTAAGAAATAACTATTGACCCCAACAAAGGTTGGTTATACTCTCATTCATAGCCATCCATAGAGGGCAGGTTGCGCAATTGCGGCCGGGTGTGCCCATCAGCACATTTCCAGCATCAAACTAAGAGCAGGTGCTCCCTTGATGCCTTGGGTGCGCATTGGGAGCTCCCGAAAAGGCCATGCAGGCACTCGGGTGTTCGAGGCGCAAACTGCAATCCGCTAGGGTATGGCTTCCATTTCATAAAGTGCAATCGCCACCAAGATTTTGAATTCGGGGGCGTAAAGAGTGCGTCTAAGTGATGGAAGCGGCAATTTGGGTTAGCCCTCGTTTGTAATGGCTCCCCCCTACTGCACGGGCGGTAACATTGGGATTCCTCCTATGCAGAGATATGAAAAATAAGGAGATAAGCAATGCGTTCTGATCTTGTTTTCAAAGCGCTCTCGCATGTGAATAATCGCTACCAGCTCTGTCAACTGGCTAGCAAGGCAACTCGCAAGCTTCACAAGCCGAATACACGGCTGCAGGACACCACGAACGAGGTTTTGTGCCGCTTTGAGACGGCCAATCCGGAAGCCCAGACGCCCGAAGAGGCGCCGGCGGTCCACCCGGTGGAAAGGCGCCGCGCCGCCTAATGATGCCAAGCTCCTCTTGTAAAATTAAGTGAGGCAAAGGATCTAGGCCAGTTTCCCTTTAGAGTTTGCAGGCCTTTCCAGCCACTTTGTCACACCAGTTGTGTTTGGTTGACTCGGAGCCTGGAATTCAGCTCGGCGTGCGCCGGTTGAATTTCTCATTGCCTGTCGTATCGTCTCCCCCGGAGCACTTCTCCCTCCGTATCCCACCCCACACATCCCACCTTCACGCAGGTGAACATGACCATCGCAGAACTCAAAGAAAAAAACATTACTGAATTAAGCCGCATTGCCCGCTCCCTTGAGATTCCGGGGACCAGCGGCCTCCGCAAGCAGGATCTCATTTTCAAGATCCTCCAGGCGCAAAGCGAAAAGGAAGGCCACATCTTCGCTGAAGGCGTCCTTGAAATCCTCCCCGACGGCTACGGCTTCCTCCGTTCCCCGGACTACAACTATCTGCCCGGACCGGACGACATTTACGTGTCGCCCTCGCAGATTCGCAAGTTCGATCTCAAGACCGGTGATTCGATCAGCGGCAACGTGCGCCCGCCCCATGAGGGCGAGAAGTATTTCGCGCTCGTCAAGATCGAAGCCATCAACTTCGAGTCGCCCGAGGAGACGCGCAACAAGATTCTCTTTGACAACCTCACGCCGCTCTATCCGCAGGAGCGCATCAAGATGGAGACAGTGCGCGAGGGCATCAGCGGCCGCGTGATGGACCTGCTCACGCCTGTCGGCAAGGGCCAGCGCGGTCTCATTGTCGCTCCGCCCCGCACCGGCAAAACCATGCTGCTGCAGTCCATCGCCAATTCTGTGACAACGAACCATCCAGAGGTCGTGCTGATTGTTTTGCTTATTGACGAACGCCCCGAGGAAGTCACCGACATGCAGCGCTCGGTGAAGGGCGAAGTCATCAGTTCGACTTTCGACGAGCCCGCCGCGCGCCACGTGCAGGTGGCCGAAATGGTCATCGAGAAGGCCAAGCGCCTCGTCGAGCACAAGCGCGACGTCGTCATTCTGCTCGACTCCATCACCCGCCTGGCGCGCGCCTACAACACCATCGTTCCGCCCTCCGGCAAAGTCCTCTCGGGCGGCGTTGACTCCAACGCTCTGCAGCGGCCCAAGCGCTTCTTCGGCGCGGCCCGCAACATCGAGGAAGGCGGCTCGCTCACCATCATCGCAACCGCCCTCGTCGAC
>Ga0074046_10002584_pt1 | contig 15569 bp, 13 predicted proteins | sample BogForMeECP23OM3_FD_94441 | JGI IMG/M metagenome (GOLD analysis project Ga0074046, IMG submission 94441) | Bog forest soil microbial communities from Calvert Island, British Columbia, Canada - Bog Forest MetaG ECP23OM3 | ecosystem: Environmental > Terrestrial > Soil > Wetlands ...
ACCGACAATTTCCGCATCATAAACCCCAGGGAATTTCGGGTCGTGGGGTAAACAGGGTATAGCGCTCTCATGGCCGGTGAGCGGCCAGCCGATCAGCTTGCGGCTCGCAGCGTCCCAGATCCGAGCGGTCTTGTCCAACGACGCGGTGACGATGCGCTGGCCGTCCGGGCTGAATACCGCGCTATATACAGCGCTATCATGGCCTTTTAGGGGCTCGCCGATCGGCTTGCCGCTCGCCGCGTCCCAGATCCGCGCCGTCTTGTCCAAAGACGCGGTAACGATGCGCCGGCCGTCGGGGCTGAACGCCGCGCTCCTGAGAACACTTTCATGTCCTTTGGGCGGCTCGCCAATCGGCTTGCCGTTCGCCGCGTCCCAGATCCGCGCCGTCTCGTCCCCAGACGCGGTGACGATGCGCCGGCCGTCGGGGCTGAACGCCGCGCCAGTCACAGCACCTTCGTGTCCTTTGAGCGGGTCGCCGATCGGCGAGCCGCTCGCCCCGTCCCAGATCCGCGCCGTCTTGTCATCAGACGCGGTAACGATGCGCCGGCCATCCGGGCTGAAAACCGCGCTATATACAGCGCTCTCATGGCCGGTGAGCGGCTCGCCGATCGACTTGCCGCTCTCCGCGTCCCAAATCCGCGCGGTCCTGTCCATGGACGCGGTCACGATGCGCGTGCCGTCGCGGCTGAACGCCGCGCTATTCACAGCGCCTTCATGGCGCAGAAACAGCCGCTTTCGCGGCTCGCGCCAAGCACTATCGAGCTCGAATTCAGCCTCGGGGACATAGGGTCGATCAACTCCCGCGGCGGCGTCGGGCAACGCCTCCAAGGCAAGCAGCACGGCTATGGCGGGATCGGCCGTGCGTTGCTGACGGGCCTGATCGGCCAGGTACCGCGATTGCATAATCTGGGCCTCGCGCAAGTGCGCGATCGCTCTTTCCTGCTCGGCGATAGTTCGTTCAGCAGCTTCTCTGGCTTGGCGCTCCGCATTCGCGATGCGCTTCTGATCCGCGAGCGCGGCTTCACGCTCGGCATCGAGACGCCGCCGCTCTTTCTCGATCGAGCGGCCGACGTAGTCGCTGACGTCATCGACGGCGACGTCACCAGGGTTCGCCAGCAAGGCGCGGCCGCGCTCGAGCTGGACGCCCGGATCGAGGAGGAATGCCCCGTTCTGGCCGTGCTCCTCCCATTCTGCCTTTGCACGCAAGATCGCCGCCCGCGCCCGCAGGTTCTCGCGATTCTCACCGACCCATTTCCGCAAAGTCGGCCAGCGCTGGATCAGCGCCTCGTGCGCCACCTCGACCGTCGCGCGCGCCTCGACTGCCCCGGGCCCCGCTGCCTGCAGCGCCGTCACCAGAAGGCGGGTCTTTGGATTGGAGAAGCGATTGACGATGTCGCGCTGCTCGGGGTCGTCGGGAAGTACGCTACGCGCGCGGGTGTCGGCCTGCCCCTCGCCGGGCGTGACGAGCCGCAGGAAAAGCCGTCGCGCCGCATCTTTCTGCGGCGGGGACAGCCGCTCGTAGGCGTCCTCGGCCGTCTTCTCGATCGCGCGCGCGACGCCGCCGACCGCGGTGTAGGCTTCGGCGGTGAGCCTGTCGCCCTTCCGTTCCTGCCATGTCTCCTTGAGCGCGAACTGGAGCAGCGGCAGCCGGCCCTCCTCCAGTCCGACGTCATCCAGAATCCAGTCGACGAGCTCCGGCGGCGCGAAGGACAGGCCCACCGTCTCCGCCGGCGTCTCTACCGTCGAGCGCAGGTCATCCCGGCTCATCGGCGGGATGTTGACCTGCTGCTTCGGCAGCAGCGCGGCAAGAAGCGGATTGCGGATCAGCGGATTGTAGAAGTCGGCGCGCACCGTCATGACGACGCTCGCCCGCGAGCCTGCGCCGGAGGCCGCCGCGACCAAAGATTCGACGAATCTTTCGACGTCGGCGGAATGCTGCTTAAAACGCGCCTTGTCCTCGGGCGGGGGCGCCATGGCGTAAAGCTCCTCCCACTGATCGACATAGATCAGTAGGCGGTCGGGCCTTTCCGGCGCCGCGTCGAGGCGGCGATCGACGACGCGCGCGAGGGTCTCGGCGTCGCCCGTGCGAAGGATGGCCGCTTGCTTTTCAATCCAAGCATCGATCTCGAATTCGCTGGCGTTGGCCGGCATCGTCCCGAAGGCTTCGGCGAGCGCTCGGAGCGGCCATTTGCTCGGACGCAGCGCGACGACGTCACACATTGTCGTGCGGCCCTCCTTGCGCAGCGCCGGAAGGAGGCCGGCGAAGACGAGCGACGACTTGCCACTGCCCGAAGGGCCGACGACCGCCGTGAATGCATGCTCCTTAACTCGGGCGACGAGCTCGCGGATGGCGTCGTTGCGGCCGCAGAAGAACGCCGCGTCCTCCTCGCGGAAAGGCTCCAGGCCCCGGTACGGGCAGATCGACGCCCGAATGACCGAGGCCGCGATTTCTTCGCCGCTGAGCGCCGCGCGGAGGGCTTTGAGGCCGTCGGCCTGCTCGCGGACGCTTTTCCCCTTGCTGAGGTCGACCCAGGTGAGGAGCTTCAGGAACCCGGTCGGCGGCGAATCGCAGCCGGGCATCAGGACGGGGATCACCGGGAATTTTTGGTCGCCGGTCTGCCTGACGAGCGCAAGCTCGCGCTCATACTGCTGGGTGTTGCCGATCCCGTGCGGGCCGACGAGGATCGCGACGGCGCGCGCGCGGCCGATCGCCTCTTCGAGCGCCGGAATCCAGCGCAGGCCCGGACGCAGTTCGCTGCGGTCGAACAAGGTGCTGAAGCCTTGGGCGCTGAGCCAGCCGTTCAGCTCCGCAGCGGCGTCGCCGTCGCTGCGGGCGTAGCTGATGAAGACATCGTAGGCGTCGCCGCTCGGCATGGGGCAAGCTTATTCGCCTGCGCCGAATGGTCAATGGTGTGTTCGGCTTTCGCGAGACGGGCCATCGAGTCATTGCGAGCGACGCGAAGAGCAATCCAGAGCGAGGCGAAGCCGTCATGAGATCGAAGTCAGCGCCAAGTCTTCTGGATCGCCACGTCGCTTCGCTCCTCGCGATGACGAACGCGGGCATAGCCTGCGAACGTCACGCTCTCGGCATGAGGCTCGACAGGCTCTCCTTCTGCCGTCCCTGGCCATCGAAGTTGTCGCGCCTGAGCCAGCGCTCGAAGGCCGCCTTGCGAGCCGGCCATTCGCTGTCGAGCATCGCGAACCAGGCGGTGTCGCGGTTGCGGCCCTTGACGATCATGTGCTGGCGGAAAACACCCTCGAAGGTGAAGCCCAGGCGCTCCGCCGCGCGCCGCGACGGCGCGTTGAGCGCGTTGCACTTCCATTCGTAACGGCGATAGCCGAGCGTATCGAAAACATAGGAGGCGAAGAGATATTGCGCTTCGGTCGCGCCCGTCGTCCGTTGCAGCGCGGGCGTGTACATGATGTTGCCGACCTCGATGACCCGGTTCGCCGGATCGATCCGCAAAAAGGTCTGGTAGCCGAGCGCGCGCCCGCTCGCGTTGTCGATCACGGCGAAGAACAACGGGTCCTCGGAGCGGGCCTTGGTCTCCAGATTCGCGCGAAAGTCCTGGAGAGTGGCGTACGGCCCGTCGAACAGGTAGGTCCAGACGCGCTCCCGCTCCGGTTCGCCGTTCGAGCCGTCATAGAGCGAGACGGCGTGCTTATGCGCATCGAGCGGGGCGAGCGTGACCCACCTCCCCTTGAGCGTCACGCGCTGCGGACGTTCGGCGAGATGGGCGTCGACCTCGGGGTCGATGGGTTGCTGGCTTTCATCCGTCATGTGCAGTCTCGTTCCGGTTGATAAGGTAAGGCGTTCTTGCCGTCATCCCGCATTGATGTCGGTTTGGGCAAAATCATCGCCTTTGAAAAGCAGACGAGCGCCATGCGCCTTGGCGCAGGCGTAAGAGAGACAGTCAGCGAAATTCAGTCGTGCGGGATGCCGTCCTTCGCCGAACCTTGTGAAGCAGGCGACAGCCGCGACGCCGATGGCGCTGGTCACGTCGATTTCCGCGATCCCAGCCTCATCAAGGAAGCGATTGAATTGGGCCTCAGCCGCCCCCGGCGAAAAATCCAAACGGCTGCTTAAGACGATGCAAGTTTCAAGACGAACGACCGGCGACGTGATGCGTCTGTCGGCCGCTTCGATGGCTTCAATGAACCCATCCCGGTCCGGCTCATTTGCAAGAACGGCGACGATCGTCGACGTGTCAATGAAAATCACTGTCCCCAAAGGTCGTCGATCTCTTCCTTCGTGACCTCCCGGGGATTTGGCCCCGCCATCGCGACCGTTTCTTCCGCGAGCTGCCTTAGCCTCTCCTCGAGCGGCCGCTTGTCGCGCTCGCGCTTGAGCTCGGCTTTCAGCGCGTGGGCGATGGCTTCGGTCATGTTGGTCTTGCGCAGGCGGGCGAGCTCGCGGGCGAGCGCGCCGACCTCGGGGTCGCGGATGCTGATGCCCATGGCAGGGCTCCGTATATACAAACTTATTTTTCCAGTATATACGAGGCCGCCAGCGCCGTCAATGATTGTCCCGGGGGACACCCATCGTCTGCGCCAGCCGCTGGTATTGGACGGCCGGCTTCAGCACCATGCCCTCGTCGAGCTGCGCCACCATCTCGCGTTGGATCTGCTGCCACGGCGTCTGACTCTTGGGATAGGCGTAGCCGCCGTGTTTTTGCAGATCGGCGCGGCGCAGGTTCAGTTCGTCGTCGGAGATCAGGATGTTGGCCTCATGCTTCAGAAGGTCGATCCGCACCCGGTCGCCGGTTTTGATGAGCGCGAGCCCTCCTCCCGCCGCCGCCTCGGGCGAGGCGTTGAGGATCGACGGCGAGCCCGACGTGCCGGACTGGCGCCCGTCGCCGACGCAGGGCAGCGCGTGGACGCCCTTTTTGATCAGCGCCGCGGGGGGCTGCATGTTGACCACCTCGGCGCCGCCCGGATAGCCGATCGGCCCGGCGCCGCGGATGAATAAGATGCAGCGCTCGTCGATATTCAGCGTGGGGTCTTCGATGCGGTGGTGATAGTCCTCCGGTCCTTCGAACACGATCGCCCGGCCCTCGAACGCCTCCGTGTCGGCGGGGTTCGACAGGAAACGCTTGCGGAACTCCTCGTCGATCACGCTCGTCTTCATGATCGCGTCGTCGAACAGGTTGCCCCTGAGCACGACGAATCCGGCGTCCTCCTTCAGCGGCCTGTCGATCGGGAAAATGACGTCCGGATCGTCGGAGGCGCTGTTTGCACAATTCTCGCCCATCGTCCTGCCGTTGACGGTCAGCGCCTGCTCGCGAACGAGTTTCCGCTTCATCAGTTCGCGGACGACCGCCGGGACCCCGCCCGCGCGATGGAATTCCTCGCCGAGGTACTTGCCCGCCGGCTGCATGTTGACGAGGAGCGGCACGTGGCGGCCGATCGTCTCCCAGTCGGCGATGTTCAACTCGACGCCGATGTGTCGCGCAATGGCATTGATGTGGATTGGCGCGTTGGTCGAGCCGCCGATCGCGCTGTTGATCACGATGGCGTTTTCGAACGCCTCGCGGGTCAAAATGTCGGACGGCTTCAGGTCCTCCCACACCATCTCCACGATGCGCCGGCCGGTGTCGTAGGCAATCTGGCCCCGCTCGCGGTAGGGCGCCGGGATCGCGGCGCAACCGGGCAGGCTCATGCCGAGCGCTTCGGCAAGCGCGTTCATCGTCGAGGCGGTGCCCATGGTGTTGCAATGGCCGGTCGAGGGCGCCGAGGAGGTGACGAGCGCCATGAACTCCTCGTAGTCGATCTTGCCCTCGGCGAGATCGGAACGCGCCTGCCAGACCACGGTGCCCGACCCGGTCCGTTCGCCGTGGCGCCATCCGTTCAGCATCGGGCCGCCCGACAGGACGATCGCCGGGATGTTCACGGTCGCCGCCGCCATGACGCAGGCGGGGGTGGTTTTGTCACAACCCGTAGTCAGCACCACGCCGTCGAGGAAATAGCCCATCAGGATTTCGACCAGGCCGAGATAGGCGAGGTTGCGATCGAGGGCCGCGGTCGGCCGCTTGCCGGTCTCCTGGAGCGGATGGACCGGAAACTCGAATGCGATCCCGCCGGCGGCGACGATCCCGTCGCGCACCCGCTTGGCGAGGTCGAGATGGTGGCGGTTGCAGGGTACGAGGTCCGAGCCGGTCTGGGCGATGCCGATGATCGGTTTGCCGGAGCGCAATTCCGCGGCTGTGAGGCCGTAATTGAGGTAGCGCTCGATGTAGAGCGCCGTCATGCCGGGATTGTCGGGATTGTCGAACCACTGCCGCGAGCGGAGGGGACGTTTCGCCGTGCCGGCACCGCCGCCGGTGTTGGGCTTGTCTGCCATTTTCGAACCTTTCCTCAGGGCCGCATCGGGGCGGCGCGCTGACATGCCAGTATGGGCGGGTCGGCGGATCGATTCAATCTTTCGGCGATAGTAGCGCCGGCAAGACGATTTGACTCGGACGGCAGGCCGGCCCTCGCGCAGCCCGCGGGACCGAACTTTGCGCCGCGAGTGGCGAAAATGAAAGATTTGTCCCCCGAGCCAGATAGCCTCAAAGGACCGATTGCGGTCGCTGGAAGCCAACATTTGGACGGCGGGAATGCGCACAAGGAGCGGGCATTCGCGATGGCGTCGCTACGTCTCCCTATTGCTCCTTGTGATCAGCGCATGCCTGTGAAGGAGGCGCTCATGGCGCGCGGGTCGCGCATTGGCCAGCGGCCGGAATCGACGTAGGACAGAAAATTGCCGACGATACGGTTGAACGCGTCGGGGTCCTCGATGTTGATGGCGTGGCCGCAATTCGGCATCACGGCCAGCGCCGCCGAGGGGATGATCTCCTTCATGAGAATGCCGGGCAGCAGGCAAGGCCAGTCCTCGTCGCCGGCAAGGATCAACGTCGGGACGTTCAGCGCCTTCATCTGATCCTTGAGGTCATACAGCGAGGGCCGCTCGCGCAGCACGCCAAGCAGCGTGTTGGCTGAGCCGATATCGGAGTGCTCGGCGAGCTGGCGCTTGAAGTCCGCGAAGGCGCGTGGGCTCTTGTTCTCGAGCTGCACCCGCGTCGGCCCGTAGGCGTAGCGTTCGGCGAACTTCTCCGTGCCCTGTTCCAGCAGCAAGGCCGCTGAGGCGGCGACCTCGGCGCGGAAGTCCTCCCGCTTGGCGGGATTTGCCCCATAGCCGCAGCCGGCGACTGTCAGCGAGCGGGCGCGCGGCGCATGCCGAAAGCCGAAATGCAGCGTGGCGAACCCGCCCATGGAAAGGCCGACGATATGGGCGCGGCTCAGCTGCAAATGATCGAGCACGGCGGCGATGTCGTCAGCCGCGCGGTCCTGTGAATATTTCCCCACCTCCTCCGGCGCGTCCGACGGCGGATAGCCGCGGGCGTTATAGGCGATGGCGTGGTAGCGCTGGCCGAAATGGCGCAGCTGCGCCTCCCACCTCCGGAGGTCGCCGGCGAATTCGTGCACGAAGATGACGGGCGCGCCGGCGCCAGTCTCCTCGTAGTAGAGTTTCACTCCGTCGTGGGCAGTGGCGTACGGCACGCGAGCCTCCGGTTGAGCAGGACCACTCTCGGTTGAATAATGAGTCTGCAAGCAATCCCGGATGGCAATCCGCAATGTCCGCGGCACGGCGAGAGCGGCAGTTCCGCGCAAATTCCGGACATTTCACCGACGGTCGAACCGATCGGAAGGCCACAGTCGCCGTCCGTCTAAAGCGACTCCACCGTCACCGTCTTGAAATCGGCCGGCAGCACGATCTCAAGAAGTTCGCAGTCGTCGGAATAGCCAAGCACGGAGTGCTTGATCCCGGGCGGCTGGATCCAACAGCTTCCTGCCTCGAACGTATGGGCGCCCTCGCCTTCAAACGCGGTCTTGTACCAGCCTTTCAGCACATAGATCATCTGAAAGTCGACCACATGATAGTGTGGCGTGGACGCCTCCTCGGGCCGGAAGGGCGGCCTAAATCGGATGACATGCGCCTGCGCCAGGCCGTCGGTCGCCTTGGCGATCCCGAGGTCGTGATAGTCCGCATAGGGACACAGGCCCGCCAAGAATTCGGCTTCGCGCAGATGGCTGACAACGAATTTTTGCTTCTTTCCGGCTCGCGTTTGCGGGCTTCGGGCCGGTTCTGTCGGAGAGGAGGCCTTCGATTGAGGCGTCGGGCCGGATTGTGCTCGGTCTTGAGATTGAGCCATGTGTCCCTCCTGCGCGCGGGCGGCGGGTTGGCCTTAATCTTCACAGTCCGTCTTTGATCGCGAGCGCGGCGAGACGGCCGAAGATCCCTGCGCGGGTTGCGTGTCCCGCGCCAATAAGATTGTGCGCTTGTCAGGTTGGCAAGACGTCGCGCTCCGGCGGCCTGCAACGGCAGCTTGACGTCGATTCGCGACGTTCAATGGCTCGGGACGACTTGGCGCTTCGTTCCCTGCCTCCAATCACCCGATCGAGCTGGGAACCCCGTGTCAGGCGCGAACCCCTACATCGCCAGAGGCGCGACGCCGAACAGCCAGAGGTGGAGCCCGCCGATCAGAAGGCCCCAGACGACGATTCCGATCACGACCGCTCCGATGGTCGCGCCCCAGTTCGGCGCGGGATAGGCGATCGCCTTAGCCCGATCGCGCGCGTAATTGGCCGACAGGTCCAGGAGCGACCAGACGAGGAACGCGCCGAAGAGCACGAGGTCGGCCGCGGAGCCGTTGGCCAGGAGATGCGCGACGGCCCAGATGACGACCGCCCACAGCATCGGGTGATGGACCGCGACCGCGATATGACTCGTCTTGAGGAGGTAGGCGGCGAGCAGGATCATGCTGATGAGCATGAGAAGCACCGCGATGTGGCTCGTCCAGAACGGCGGCGCCCAGAGGATTGGGGCCGTCCACCGCGCCTCGCCGAACCCCCAGATGATCATCACCAGGCCGATGAGCGACAAAAGGGCGTAGACGCCCTTCCACGGTCCTTCGCCAAGACGCGCGATCGCGCGTTCCCGCCCGCTCTCGGCGAATATGCGGATCGAGTGAAGACCGAGGAAGATCACCAGGCCGAATACGAGCAACGTCATGAAGGCACCGCTTGCCGACGGAGGACAGGAGCGGCGGCAAGGGTGGCGCCGGGACGCCACCATGGCAAGACCGCTGCGGCCTCGGCGCCGACTCCGTGCTAGGAAGGCGGCCGACTCTCGAACGCCAAAGCCCATGACCTCAGCTCCCGTCGCCCGCCCGCCGCAAAAGCTTTTCCCCGCCTGCGTCCCGGCCGCCGTTCGCGCCAGGAGTCCCATTGGGAGCCTTCCGCATGGCCAATGACGGGCCCGAGGACCGGCTCTATCCGCCGCGTCCGATCCTCGCTGTTTCGATCGCCGTGTTCCGTGAGGGGCGGGTTCTGGTCGGGCGCCGGGCGCGGCCGCCGATGGCCGGGCGCTTTTCGCTGCCCGGAGGGGTGGTCGAGGTCGGCGAAACCCTGGTCGAGGCGGGGCTACGCGAGCTTCGCGAGGAGGTCGGCGTCGAGGCGGAGGTGATCGGTTTCAACCGGCATGTCGAGCCGCTCGTGCGCGAGGGCGGTCGGATCCGGGCGCATTTCGTCATCGCCTCGTTCGTCGGCCGCTGGATCCGGGGCGAGGCGCGCGTCAGCAAGGAAATCGACGCTGTCGCCTGGATCGAACCGGAAGCCAGCGCCTCGCTCTTGACCACCCCGGAGCTCGCGGAAGTCATCGCCAGCGCAAAACGCATCGAGAGCACAAGCCGGTGAGGCGGTCCGCGGCGATCGTCATCGCAGCGTCGGTCCTCGCCGCGTTGATCGGCCAGGGCGGGGCGGCCGAATCGCCGGCGTCCAAAGCCGCGCCCTTAGCCTCGGCGCCGGCGCCACCCGCGCGGCCACCGTCAACGCAAGCGCCTGCGCCGCCGCCGCCGCCGGAACGTCCGCCGCCCTACGAACCGCAACTCCTGAGGCTCGCCGAACTGCTCGGCTCGCTCGCCTATCTCCGCGATCTCTGCGGCCTCGGCGACAGCGCCGAATTTCGCGCCAAGATGGCCGCGCTCCTCGACGCCGAGAGCCTCGAGCAGCGCCGCAATCTGCTCGCCGGCGCCTACAACAAGGGCTTTCGCGACTACGCGACCAGCTATCGGGTCTGCGGGCCGGCCGCCAACGCCGTGATCGAGCGCTATCTCAACGAGACCGCGCGGCTTGCGGCCGATCTGGCCAGCCGCTACGGCGGGTGAAGGCGCAAGGCCGGCGACCCGGCTATTTCTTCGCGCCGGCCATGAACGCCATGAAGGCGGCGCGGGCTTCGGTAGAGGCGAGCGCAGCGGCGAAAGCCTGGTTCTCTTCCGCCAACCGCGCCTTCAGCGGCGCGAGGTCGCCGCGCAGGAGACGGCGCGTCGAGAGCAGCGCCGAGCGCGGCTTGGCCGCGAGGGCGGCGGCCTTGCCGACCGCATGGGCGAGAAGCGACTCGGCCGGAACGAGCGCGTTGACGAAGCCCAGCGCAAGCGCGGCCTCGCCGTCGAACGGCTCGGCGAGCATGAGGAGCTCCGCCGCCTTGGCGCGGCCGAAGCGCTGCGGCGCGAGCAGCGACGATCCCGCCTCGGGCACGAGGCCGAGATTGACGAACGGCATGTGGAACCGCGCGGCCGGCGTCGCGTAGACGAGGTCGCAGTGGAAGCACAGCGTCGTCCCCACGCCGACCGCCTGACCGTCAACCGCGGCGACGAGCGGCTTTTCGAAATCGGCGAGCCTGGCCACGAAACGCGAGGCCGGGAATGCGGCGGCGTCGGGCGAACCGGCCGCTCGGGAAGCGATCGACAGGAAATCGCCGATGTCGTTGCCCGCGGTGAAGACGCCGCCGCGACCCGCGAGCGCGAACGCCTCGATCAGCGCCTCGTACATGGCGCCGGTGATCGCGTTCTTCTTCTCCGGGCGCGCGAAGGCGGCGATCAGAACCGCCCCCTCGCGCGCAACCTCGATCCTGGCGCTCATGAGCCGTCCGCCAGAACCGCCTCGTAGGCGCTCAGCGACGCGGCGCCGGACGCGACGATCCGGTTGAGGCCCGGGGCGACGGGAAGCAGCTTCGCCGCGTAGAATCGCGCAAGCGCGACCCGGGCGAGTTCGCTGTCGTAGCCATCGCGGGCAAGGGCCTGGGCGGCCAGCCCCGCCTTGGCGAGGCAACCGCCGCCGAGCGTCAGGCCGAACAGGCGCAGATAGGGGGACGCGCCAGCGAGCGCCGACTCGGTGTCGGTCGCCAGCCAGGCTTGCATGGCGCGGGTCGCCTGGTCGAGCGCCTCCGCCGCCTCGGACAGCCGCGCGCTGGTCGCGCCGAACGCGGGGCCGCCGCGCTCGGAAACCGCCCGCGCGACATCGCGGATCGCGTTGACCTCGTTTCGGGCCGTTGCGCCGCCGGCCAGCGGCAGCTTGCGCAGCACGAGGTCGACGCCGTGGATGCCGTTGGCCCCCTCGTAGATCGCGGCGATCCGGGAATCGCGCATGTGCTGGGCCGCGCCGGTCTCCTCGATGAAGCCCATGCCGCCGTGGATCTGCACGCCGATCGACGTCGCCTCGTCGCCGAGGAGGGTCGAGAAGGCCTTGGCGATCGGCGTCAAGAGCGCGGCCCGATTGGCGCCGGCCGCCCTTTCCTCCTCCGTCCGTCCGTGGCTGGCGAGGTCGAGCGAGGCCGCGGTCAGGTGGCAGATCCCGCGCGCCGCATGGGCGTAGGCCTTCATCGTCATCAGCATGCGCTGCACGTCGGGATGTTCGATGATCGGCGACATTCCGACCTCGCCCTTGCCGTCGCCGCCCTTGGCGCTGCGGCCCTGCCGGCGCTCTCGCGAAAACTCCAGCGCCTGCTGATAGGCGCGCTCGGCGATGGCGACGCCCTGCGTCCCGACGGCGAGCCGCGCCGCGTTCATCATCACGAACATGGCGGCGAGGCCGCGATTCTCCTCGCCAACGAGCCAAGCCTTGGCGCCCTGGCTCTCGCCAAAGATCATCACGCAGGTCGGCGAGCCGTGGATGCCGAGCTTGTGCTCGATGCTGGCGCAGCGCACGTCATTGCGCGCGCCCAAGGTCCCGTCCGGGTTGACCAAGAACTTCGGCGCGAGGAACAGCGACAGGCCGCGCGTGCCGGCCGGCGCGCCGGGCAAGCGGGCGAGCACGAGATGGACGATGTTCTCCGCCATGTCGTGCTCGCCGTAGGTGATGAAGATCTTCTGCCCGAACAGGCGGTAGGTTCCGTCGTCGGCGCGCTCGGCGCGGGTCCTGACCGCGTTGAGATCCGAGCCGGCCTGCGGCTCGGTCAGGTTCATGGTGCCGGTCCAGCGCCCGGAGACCATGGCCTCCAGATAGGTGCCGAGGAGCTCGCGCGAGCCGTAGGTCTTGAGCGCGCCGATCGCGCCTTCGGTGAGCAGAGGGCAAAGGGCGAAGGCCATCGAGGCGCCGTTCCAGATTTCGGTGCAGGCGACGTTGACGAGGTGCGGCAGTCCCATGCCGCTGAAGTCAGCCGGGGCCGAGACGCCGCCCCAGCCGGCCTCGGCCCAGCGGCGATAGGCGTCGGCGAAGCCCGGAGGCGTCGTCACGACGCCGTTTTCGTAAGCCGCGCCAGCGGTGTCGGCGGTGCGGTTGAGCGGTGCGATCTCCTCGGTGGCGAAGCGCCCGGCCTCGGAGATGACAGAGGCGATCGTCTCCCAGTCGAACTCCCCGTCGAGCTTTCCGTCGATGAGCTCCGGCAGGCCCGCGACAGCCTTGAGGGAGAACAGGATATCGGCGACTGGGGATCGATACGTCATGAGAACTCACTTTTTCGGCGTCGACGCGCCCGCTTGATAGTTCAAAGCTGAACCCGCTTAAATATAGACCATTTTCTCACGCATTCGGCGGATAGAAACGATGACGAAGAGTCCGCGACGAACGCGGCAGGTCCCGGCGACGCCGGAAGCGGTCGCCGCGGCGGCCGAAAGTTTGCGCCAGGGCGGCCTCGTCGCCATGCCGACCGAGACCGTTTACGGGCTGGCCGCCGACGCGACGTCGGACGAGGCGGTCGCCGCCATCTATGGGGCGAAAGGTCGCCCCGTCTTCAATCCGCTGATCGCGCATGTGCTCGGCGTCGAGGCGGCGCGCGAGCACGGGAGGTTCGACGCCGACGCCGAGCGGCTCGCGCGCGCCTTCTGGCCGGGGCCGTTGACCCTGGTCCTGCCGGTTGCGGCGACCTGCCGGGTGAGCCTGCTCGCCCGCGCGGGGCTCGACACGCTCGCGCTGCGCGCTCCCGACCATCCGGTCGCCCGCGCGCTCATCGAGGCGACCGGGCGCCCGCTCGCCGCCCCTTCGGCCAATCGCTCGGGCCACGTCAGCCCGACCACCGCCGCGCATGTCTTCGCCGACCTCGACGGCCGCATCGACTGGATTCTGGACGCCGGGCCCTCGCGCCACGGACTCGAATCGACGATCGTCGCCTGCCTCACCGCGGGGCCAACTCTGCTCCGTCCGGGCGCCGTTCCCGAGGAGGCGATCGCGGCGGCGCTCGGGCGGCCGCTCGCGCAGGAGCCTAAGACCCGCGACGCGCCCAATGCGCCGGGTCAGCTCGCCTCGCATTATGCGCCGCGCGCGCGCCTCAGGCTCGACGCGGTCGCTGTTTCGGCGGACGAAGCGGCGCTCGATTTCGGCGGCGCCTTGGCGGGCGGCCCTGACCGGATCCGCCTCGACCTTTCGCCGTCAGGCGATCTCGCCGAGGCCGCGGCCCATCTCTTCGCCTATCTGCGTGCGCTCGATGAATCCGGCGCCGCTGCGATCGCCGCCGCGCCCGTTCCGAGGCGCGGCCTGGGCGCGGCGATCAACGACCGCCTGCGGCGGGCGGCGGCGCCGAGAGGCGAGTGAGCGTGAAGGTCCTATGACCACAATAGTCCGGTCTCCGGACTTGCGGGCGCCGGGTCCGCGGGCGCAGGGTGCCGACCCGGAGCGGCGGCAGAATTTTGGTTCGATGGACGCGGAGCTTAGCTGGGACGAATTTCGATTGGTGAAGGCGATCGCCGATTCGCGCTCGCTGGCCGGGGCTGCGGCGCTGCTCGGCCTGAACCATTCGACCGTGTTCCGCAGGCTCGGCGCGCTCGAGGCGCGGGTCGGCGCGCCTCTGTTCGAACGCTCGCGCTTCGGCTACGACCCGACGGCCGCCGGGGACGAGATGATCGCGCTCGCCAACCTGATGGCCGAATCCATCATGGAATTCGAGCGGCGCGTGGCGGGCCGCGACGCGAGGCCCACGGGACGGCTCAAGGTCACCACGGTGGAAGCGATCGGGCAGCGTTTCATGCCCGCGATCCTGGCGCAGTTTCAGGGGCAAAACCCGGGCGTCGTCATTGATCTTATCCTGTCGGAACAGGAGCTGAACCTCAGCCGGCGCGACGCGGACGTCGCGATCCGGGTGACCAACGATCCGCCCGAGACCCTGGTCGGCCGGCGCATCTGCACAGTGCGCTGGGCGCTGTACTGCCGCCGCGACCTCGCTGACGGAAGCGGGACCGGACGGGTCGATTCGGTTCCCTTCGTCGGCTTCGTCGACGACTTCGGGCCGCCGCTCGCGCGCCGCTGGGTCGAGTCGAACGTCCGTCCGGAGCGGCTCGCCGCGCGGGCGAACTCGATTCATTCCGTGCTCGAGATGATCGCGCTCGGCGTCGGCGCCGCGCCGCTCCCCTGCTACCTCGGCGAGCAGAACCCCGCCCTGACGCGGATGGGTCCGCCGCTGCGGGAATGGGACCAGGGCTTGTGGATTCTCACTCACTCGGACCTGCGGCGCTCGGCGCGCGTTCGCGCGTTTATGGATTTTGCCGGCACCGAGATGACCAAGCATCGCCGGACGATCGAAGGGTCCGAAAGCGAATGACGTCGGCCGACTGTCATCGGCTTGCCATGGGACCCCGCCTGTGGCAAAAGCCCGACGCTCTTTCGGCGCCCACGAGCGCCCGGATGCTGCAGTAGCTCAGTGGTAGAGCACTCCCTTGGTAAGGGAGAGGTCGAGAGTTCAATCCTCTCTTGCAGCACCATTCATATCGGTGAGTTATGCCAGTGTCGTCATGTCGTGATCTGGCGGATGGCTCTGGCTACCGGACCCTGATCGACGCAGACCGGCATATTGCGGGCGGTGCGCCCGCGACTTGGGCTCTCCCGAGTGTCGGGGAAGGGTCATCGCGCAGGGGCCGCGAGAGCGCGCCGATCCACGGGGAACACGAGCTTTTCGCCTTCCTGACCACAGAGGTCAACGCAATCGTCGCGCCGATCCGCCCTGCAGGGGCGATTGAGCTACCGACGCCATTGCCCGACAATTCGCTGAGGATCGTGGCGAGGGGCGAGAGGTCGGACGGCGGCGGGACCTGACGCAATCCAAAGGCAGCGGCAAAGGGAAATGGTGGCGCCCGACGGTGCGGCGACGTTCCTTGTCAGCTCTCGCCGACCAGCAATTTGAGCATCTGGTCGAACCTGTCGAGGGCCTTGGAATCAAAGTCGAGAACGCCGGAATCGTTCGTCCATTTCGATCGCTTGCGCGTCGAGGGTTGTCGCTCCGCTATAGCCGAGGCGCCGGACGGCCCCGCGCAGGCGATCAGCAA
>Ga0074046_10002585_pt1 | contig 15569 bp, 15 predicted proteins | sample BogForMeECP23OM3_FD_94441 | JGI IMG/M metagenome (GOLD analysis project Ga0074046, IMG submission 94441) | Bog forest soil microbial communities from Calvert Island, British Columbia, Canada - Bog Forest MetaG ECP23OM3 | ecosystem: Environmental > Terrestrial > Soil > Wetlands ...
GCCGGAAGTGCCGCCGGGTTGAAACCCGGCTCAAATCCAAAAAGCGTACCGCTAACGCGGCGCTGAAGCGCCGCACTACCATTCCAATCCTGTGCTACAGCAACTCTGTGTTTGCTCTAGATGACTGTCCACGCAAAAGCAGCGCGAATTCGCTCCGGCATTCGGCCCCAAATGGCGGTCAGCAGGCTTAAGAGAGCTCGCCAGGCGCTTTGCAACTTATCCGGAGGCCATGCCCACGTGCCCCGATACCCAAGCTTCGGCGCAGGCACCTTCTGCGGAGGGGAGGCTTCCGGCTCCGGGTCCGGTTGCCACTTGTCGCCCTGTCCCAGTTTGACCAACGGCAGGGAATTCTCCACCGAGTACACCAGAGGGGAGAAGCTGGGATAGTGTCCTGGGATTTCCGCGTCAGGTTCGCGGAACTTGGCGCAGGCATCCTTGTCGGTCGGGACTATTCCCCCGGCGAGGTAACTCCTGCGATAGATGATCCATCCCACGCCGGTCAGGAGCACGGCCAGCCAGAATGCCCGGATGGGATCGTAGCCGTAGCCAATCGCGTATTTGAGGACCGGACTCCAAATACTGCCCTTCCATGACAGGGCCTCCATTTCGATGAGCACCGTTTGGGCGCCTTTGTCATCTCCGGACTCGCGGAGGACTTTCGCCAGTTGCAGGTAGGGCTGAGGATGGAAGGGCGATTGGGGCTGCCGTGCGAGCCAGTCGAGCCTCTTGTAGACGTTGATTCGGCCCGGTGAAGCAATCCGGCCATAGGTGAAGCCGTCGAGCAGGAGGTAATGGTCTTTGTCACGCGGCGGCCAGACCGTCGCGGCGGGAGCGGGCTGCGTGGGGTCGACTGGGTCATTGAGGCCAGAATCGTACAGCGTGGCGGCCGAGGCATCGGTCAAGTCCAGAGTCGCGTCTTGGAGGTTTCCTCCCGAGCATTCGAGATCGCCACCGATCTGCGCGCCTAACAGGTGCACCCTACCATCGGCTTTAAACCCGTCGCCCAACCAGACCGAGCCCCTGACGATAATGCGCTCAGCATAGAGTGCGCCGCCTTTGGGGTTGCTGAAGACACCTCCGTTGCAGCTGAGCTGGCCGCCAATCTGTGCGCCGAGAAGATTGACCTCCCCCTTGGCGGTAAATGCAGTTTCGTCCCATGGGGCGTCCGAGCCCCTTCTCAGGAAGACATCACCCTTAACGTTGACTCGATCGGCATTTATGGCCATGCCACCCTCATTCACGAAGCTTCCAGCTTCGCAGTCTAGATCGCCGCCAATCTGCGCGCCGATGAGCCCCAACTCACCGTTGGCGGTGAAGCCGCCTATGAGAAACACGTCGTTCTTCACCACGAGGCCGTGGGCCGTTATCCCTTGCACGGCACTGCCTTGAAGATCGAGTTCCGACACCTCGGCCCGGCTCAGATTAATGTCCTTCTGTACGCGACAGTGCTCAAACCTCAACGGAAAGGGCATTTTGACGAAGGAGAGGTCAAGAGGGCCGGTAATGTCTGCCCCGTACACCAGAATTCCCCGCGGGTGGACGTGTTTGCGGGCTTGCTCGTCGGTGCATAACCAAGCCACCAGCTCGGCACGGATTCGGCGCTCCTTTCCCCACTTGTCAGCTTCTTTCGGATCGTTATCTTTGTCGTCATAGCTCGGACCGCACTTTGCCCAGTCGCCGGTTAGGGCCTGCTTGAGCAGCTCTCGTTCGGCCGCAGTGATGGGTTCCAAATTCGCGGCCTTAGCCAGCCGTTTTAAATCGGTGGCTTGCGCTTGAGTTGAGTCGCCCATGGCTTTGCTTTGGGAGAGACCGTTTGATACCACGAATGGGAAAAGTCTAGTGAGAATTTGTTACAGCGTATTTCAAAAATCGAAGCGTACCGCGCCAGGCGTAAAGGCCCTTTTTGGGAACCGCATTCTTCGCGGGCCTAAAGGCCCGCGCTTCCACCGAAAACCTTTACGGAATGTTTTTGAAACAAGCTCTAGGAAAGTTTCGCCAGGCGCTCGGTTGCCAGCGGAGCGGGAAAAAAGCAGATCCCTCGCTTCGCTCGTGATGACAACCTTCGAAAAAAAACGGGATACGAGGCCGCTGACTACACCAAATCCGACTGCCCTGTCGCCGTGACCACGCTCGCCCATTCCTCCGCTGACAGACGCTTGCGCTGGACCGTTGCCATCGGGATGGGTACGTGGATGAACATGCCGTGCTGCAGACCGATGATCATGTCGGTTTTGCCGGCCATAGCGGCGTGCACCGCGTTGCGGGCGAAGGAGTCGCACATCACCGAATCGACCGTCGAGGCGGGCACGCTGCGGATGTAGTAGCTGGGATCGATGTAACGGAGTACCACCGGGAACCGCAGGCGGGCGAAGTGCTCCGCGATCTTATGTTTCAGGAAGAGGCCGATGTCGCGATGCTTGAGGTTACCCGACGCGTCTCTCTCGTCCGAGGGCGGCATCAGGTCCTGGCCTGCGCCTTCGGCGACCACGATGAGCGCGTGACGGCGCTCGAGCAGGCGGCGGTGCAATTCGGCGAGAAGTCCGCGTTCGCCGTCGAGCTTGAACGGCGATTCGGGCACCAGCGCAAAGTTGACTTCCTGGCTGGCCAGGGTCGCTCCAGCAGCAATGAAGCCGGAGTCGCGGCCCATGACCTTCACAATGGCGATGCCATTGAGCGCGCAGTGGGCCTCGACGTGCGCCGAGTCGATGATGTCCTTGGCGCGGGAGATGGCCGTGAAGTATCCGAAGGAGCGATTCACGTACATCACGTCGTCGTCGATGGTCTTGGGGATGCCGATAATCGAGATCTTCAGATTGCGACGCTTCACTTCTTCGGCGATGGCGTGCGCGCCGCGTTGCGTGCCGTCGCCGCCGACGGCGAACAGGATGTTGATGCCGCGCTGCTCGAGGAAATCGACGATGATATCGGGGCTGACCGGGCCGCGCGAGGAGCCCAGCAGGGTTCCGCCGCGCTGATGGATGTCGTTGACCATCTCAGTGTTCAACCAGACCGGCGAGGCTGCGCACTCGGGAGCGAATCCGGAATAGCCGTGGCGGATGCCGAGCACCGCGCTCACGCCGTAGTGATAGTGCAGTTGCAGGTAGACCGAGCGGATGACGTTGTTCAGTCCTGGGCACAAGCCCCCACACGTGACGATGGCGGCCTTGGTGCGCGCCGGGTCGAAGAAGATCTTGTCGCGCGGCCCAGCCTTTTCGAAGAGCTGCGCGGCGGCTGGGGCGGCGGCGTCAATCTCGAGGGGGAGGCGAACGTAGGTGCTGTCGGTGACAAACGTCTCTTCTACCGCGGTGCGCGCGTCGCGGCGCAGCGGCGATTGCACTTCACAAGGGCCAAGGTGCGGTATGGCGATGGTTTCCTTCTCGGTCATGATTGTCCATGCGTCCGCGGAGCCAGTCCCAGCTCTGCGTCGGATTTTATTCCTAAGGGCATTCTCTTACGATAAATGAATGGATTAGGTTGCGCTGTCGTATTCATCACAAGACCAGTGTGACGGCGTTCGGTTGGGAATTCGCGGCACCTGCACGTCGCGGGCTTTCCCCGGCAGCCTGTGGGAGCTAAGATTGATGCATGGCCGACGAGAAGAAAGCAGTTGACGAGAATACCGCACAGAGCCCGCAAGCCGCAGAGTATGTGGCTGAGGCGCACCGCCGCCTTACGACCTTGCGGCAGGAGCTCGACAAACATCCCGACCTCGAGGCTGCCATCGAGCGGTTGGAGCTGGCGCTGAGCATTTTGACAACCAGGACAGGTGGGATGTTGTGATTAGCTGAATAGCAGTTCCTTCGCACGCTGCGAGGCCTTCACCACCGCCTTGATCAGAGTCACGCGCAGGCCACCTTCCTCCAGCTCGAGAATTCCATCCACCGTGCAGCCCGCAGGCGTGGCCACCGCGTCTTTCAGCAGTGCCGGATGGTCGCCGGTTTCGAGCATCATCTTGGCTGAGCCCATCACGGTTTGCCCCGCGAGCTTCATGGCGATGTCGCGCGGCAGGCCGACCTTTACGCCACCTTCGGCGAGCGATTCCAGGATCATAAAGATGTACGCCGGCCCGCTGGCCGAGAGCCCGGTGACGGCGTCCATGTGCTTTTCGTCCACGCGCATGGTTTCGCCGACGGTATCGAACAGGCGGTGCACGATGTCGAGGTCAGTAGGTTTCACAGCGGTCCCGCAGCAGAATGCGGTCATGCCGGCGCCCACGCGCGAGGGCGTGTTGGGCATGGCGCGAACCACGGGAATCTTCGCGGGTATGCGCTGCTCGATGTAAGAAGTTGGTACCGAAGCGGCAATAGAGATGACGAGCTGGCTCTCACGCAGTTCAGGTTCGATCTCGCGCACAACCTCGCCAAGTGTTTGCGGTTTCACGCAGAGCAGGATGATGTCGGCGTTCTTGACGGCGGCGCGATTGTCGGTGGTGACCTGCACGCCGAACTTGGAGGCAAGGGCGTCCACGCGTTCGCCGTGGTTCACCGTGGCCACGATGTCTTCGGGCCTGGCGACGTTCTGGCTGCAAAAAGCCTGCAGCAGGATGCTGCCCATCTTGCCGAGTCCGAGGATGGCGAGGCGCGGTGGCTGAGCTGATGAGGACACAGTGAGCTTCCTGGCGTACGGATTCCGGTTGTCCGGTGTAGCTGCGATTGTAAATTGCGGCGGAGCCGCAACCAAAGTCCCGGAATTCCAGTACTGGATTTTTCACCGCGACGGCACAGAATTCACGGAGAATAAAAGTGGATCAACTCCGTGCTCTCCGTGCCGGGTTCTCGCTGGACACATGCCGTACACTGAACGATCACGCAAACCTTCGAGTAGAGGAGCTTCCATGAGTCATACAATTCGCCGATTCGCCATTGTTCTAACCATCTGCACCGCCGCGGCGTGCTTGGCACAGGAGGCCGCAACGGCTGTCCAAAATCCGAAGGAACAGGCCTGGTCGGTGTTGAACGCAGGCCTGGCTGACGGCAACGTTCAGAAACGGACCACAGCAGTGCAGGTGCTTGGCCTGCTGCCCGACGATCCGAAGGCGAAAGAAGCAGCCCTGAAGGCGCTGGCCGACGATAAGTCGGATGTGCGCGCCGCCGCCGCCCAGGCGCTCGGAGACATGAAGGCGAAGGACGCCACCGGCAAGCTCTACGAGATGTTCAACGACAAGGATGCCGGGGTGATCATTGCGGCCGCACATGCGTTGATTGAACTGGGCGACAAGCGCGGTTTCAACGTCTATTACGCCGTCCTCACCGGCGAGATGAAGAGCGGCCAGGGCCTCGGGGCTGAGCAGAGGAAGATGCTCAACGATCCCAAGAAGATGGCGCAGTTCGGCTTCGAGCAGGGAATTGGATTCATTCCGTTTGCCGGCCTGGGCTATGGCGCATTCAAAATGGTGACCAAGGACACGACCTCGCCGGTGCTTGCCGCTGCGGCACTGGTGCTGGCGAAGGACCCCGACCCGAAGAGCGGCCAGGCCCTGGCCACCACGGCCTCCGGCAACAAGAGCTGGATCGTGCGTGCGGCGGCGCTCAACGCAATTGCCCTTCGCGGTGAGACGTCGTTGCTGCCGGCTGCCGAGTCCGGGTTGCAGGATGACAAGGATGAAGTGCGCTACTCGGCAGCAGCGGCGGTCATTCGTCTGACTGACTTGAGTGCGCGCCGCGCACCCGTGCACCGTGCCCCGGCAGCGAAACCGGCGCCGAAGAAAAAGTAAGCGTAGACGGGATGAGACTCCGTATCGCACTGCTGATTGCACTCGCGGTGGCTTGTTCCGGCAGTGTCGCCGCGCAGCAGCTTCCGCGCCTGCAGGAAGAAAACCTCGCTGGGCAGCAGGTCGTGCTACCCGACGCGGCAGCTGGCAAGATCGCGGTCCTGGTGTTGGGATTCTCCCGCGCCTCGAGTACGCCTACAGGAGCCTGGGCGAAGCGCATCCAGAGCGACTTTGGTAAGACACCGGGCTTCGAGTTGTACCAGTTGGCCGTGCTCGAAGCGGTACCGCGGATATTTCGCGGAATGATCATCTCGGGCATCAACAAGGGCGTGCCCGAAAGCGAGCGCGCCTACTTCCTTCCTGTGCTACACAACGAAGATCAGTTGCAGAAGCTGGTTGGCTTCAAAGAAGAGGGCGACGCCTACATCATCGTGCTCGACCGCAGCGGCAAGGTCGCCTACCAGACTCACGGCGCGTCGGTGGACCCCGCGTATGCGGAGTTGCGGACGAAGGTGCAGGGCCTGCTGAAGTAACACTACTGACCTCCGAGCGCGAATCACACCTTCTGGCGAGTTACTCCTGCCAACCCGTGGGTTATAATCAGCGGCCTTGCACCATTCCGGTTCGTTCTGCGAAATCCGAAGTACTTAGTTCTGGAGGTCCGCCGGTGCCCCGCCATTTGGCCGTCGCTGCACTTACTCTTGCGCTGCTGCAACCCGGCAACGCTGCCGCTCCGCCCGCTACTCTAGATGGCTATTCTCCTGCCCACGCCGCAACCGAGCGCGACTGGGAGACGAAGTTCCGCAACATCCCCGATCCCAAAAGCCTGCGTGGCACCATGCAGCGGCTGAGCGCGCGGCCACACCACGTCGGCTCGCCGTATGACAAGGACAACGCCGAGTGGATACTGGCGAAATTCAAGGAGTTCGGCTTCGACGCGCAGATCGAGACATTCTACGTGCTGTTCCCGACGCCCAAGGAGCGGGTAGTCGAGCTGCTGGAGCCTACGAAATTCACGGCCAAGCTGCAGGAGCCGCCCCTGGCCGTCGATCCCACTTCGCAGCAGACGGCCGAGCAGTTGCCGACCTATAACGCGTACTCGAAAGACGGAGACGTGACCGCTCCGCTGGTGTACGTGAACTACGGCATACGCGAAGATTACGAGCAGCTTGATCGCATGGGAGTGTCGGTGAAGGGCGCGATCGTGATCGCGCGCTATGGCGCAGCTTGGCGCGGCATCAAGCCGAAGGTCGCCGCCGAGCACGGAGCGGTGGGCTGCATCATCTATTCTGATCCCCGCGATGATGGGTTCTTCGAAGGTCAGTACTTTCCCGAGGGCCCGTTTCGTCCGCAGGATGGCGTGCAGCGGGGCAGTGTGATGGACACCGATTACCCCGGAGATCCGCTGACGCCCGGCGTGGGCGCGACCAAAGACGCGAAGCGCCTCGACATCACCGAGGCCCAGACCATTACCACCATTCCGGTGCTGCCCATCTCGTACGCCGACGCGCAGCCGCTGCTGGCCGCCATTACCGGGCAGGTCGTGCCGGAGAGTTGGCGCGGGGCGCTGCCCCTCACCTACCACGTGGGGCCGGGCCCGGCGAAGGTTCACCTGGTGATGAAGTCGAACTGGGACATCAAGCCGATTTACGACGTCATCGCCAAAATTCCCGGCAGCGACACGCCTGAGCAGTGGGTGATTCGCGGCAATCATCATGATGCGTGGGTGAACGGCGCGGAGGACCCGGTGTCGGGAGCTTCGGCGGTCCTCGAAGAAGCGAAGGCGCTGGGTGAGCTGATGAAGCAGGGCTGGCGGCCGAAGCGCACCGTCATCTATTGCCTGTGGGACGGCGAAGAGCCCGGCCTGTTGGGCTCGACCGAGTGGGTGGAGGAGCATGGCGCCGAGCTGAATCAGCATGCGGTGGTGTATATCAACTCCGACTCGAACTCGCGCGGCTTTCTGTTTGCGTCCGGCTCGCACACGCTGGAACACATGGTGAACTCTGTGGCGCGCGACGTGCCGGACCCGGAGACGAAGCTGAACGTGCAACGGCGTGCGCAATTGCGGCGCATCGGCCGAGCGCAGAAGCCGGATGATCGCGAAGAGGCGCGCGGTGCCGACCTGCGCATAGGCGCGCTGGGCGATGGCTCCGACTACGCGCCGTTTCTCGATCACGCGGGAGTGGCTGCGCTCAACATCGGCTTCGGAGGCGAGGCTAATGGCGGGATCTATCACTCCATCTACGACGATTTCTACTGGTACACGCACTTCGGCGATCCCGAGTTCGTGTACGAACGGGCGCTGTCGCAGTTGGGCGGCACCATGGTCATGCGCATGGCCGACGCCGATCTGCTGCCGTTCGATCCGTCGTCTTCGGCTGATACCGTGAGGCGCTACGTGGGAGAGCTGAAGACCGAACTGAAAGACAAGCAGGACAAGGCAAAGGAGCGCAACCGCGAAATCGAAGAGGGCGTGTACACGGCGATGGCCGATCCACAGAAGAAGTACGTGCCGCCGCCGAAGGAGCAGGTGCCTCCGTATTTGAACTTCGCCCCGCTGGAGAACGGCGTCGCGGCGTACGAGCGCGCGGCCAAGCGCTACAAGACGGCATTCAGCAAGCTGGCGGAGAGTAATCCCACAGTGTGGGAGTCGCCGGAGTTCAAGACGATCAACCAGCGGCTCATCCTCACGGAGCGGACATTCATGACAACGGAGGGGTTGAAAGAGCGCCCCTGGTTCAAGCACCAGATCTACGCGCCGGGAGCCTACACCGGCTACGGAGTGAAGACCATTCCGGCGGTGCGCGAGATGATGGAAGAAGACAAGTGGCAGGACGCCGATGCCGGCTCCGTCATCGCCGGAGGCGTGCTGATGAAGCAGGCCAGCCTGGTAGATTCCATCGCGGCGGAGTTGGAGAAAGTGGTGGGCAACGCGGCCCCCGCGACGCAGTCAGCGAGGAAGCATAAGAGAGCGGAAGAGGCGTCGGTCAGCGGGAGATAGGACGATCGCTCCCACCCTGTCCGCAAAAGAAGCGGACAAGGGTGGGGCACCCGGCAGGCCAGCGGGAGGTAGGGGCGGGCTGAACATTCTTTGGGGGATAATGGTGCCATGACCGGAATACAGTTCGTCACCGACGCCAAGGGCCGCAAGGTCGCGGTCTTGATTGACCTGAAAAGGCATGGGGCACGGCTGCAAGATTTGTGGGACGGCCTGATTTCCGAGTCGCGGCGAAAAGAAAAAGGCATACCGCTGGCCAAGGTCAAGGCTGACCTCATTCGGCGCGGGCGGCTGCGTGGTTAGCTACGCCGTCGAGATCAAGCCTTCCGCCCGGAAGGAACTCGAAGCGCTACCGAACCATTTGCTCTCGCGCGTAGTCCGCAAGCTGGAATCTCTCAGCCACAACCCGAGGCCCGTGGCTGCAAGAAGCTGAAGGGATACAGGGACCAGTGGCGCATTCGAGTCAGTGACTGGCGGGTCGTGTATATCGTCGACGACGCGGCGAGACTGGTTAGCGTCACGCGAATCGCCCATCGGCGCGAAGTTTATGAACAAAAGAGCCGCGCTCCCACCCTGTCACCACAAGCGGGCTATAAGGACGGGGCATCCAACCGTGAACACTTCTGGAAAGACCCGCTACTGCTTGTCGTACACGTACTTGGCGTGGATTTTCTTGCCGTTCGCAGCGAAGTTGGTGATTTCGACGGTGCGGCTCTTGCCATCCTTAGCGAGTTCGATTTTGCCGTTGCTCACCGTCTTTTCGCCCTTCATATTGGCCAACAGAAGAAGGCGCTCCCGTTTGGTCTTGTAGGCGCGGTAGTCCACAGTAGGATCGCCCGTGACCGGATAAGGTTTCGCGTCGAACTTGCCGGTCCACTCGGTGTGCGCCGGCTGGCCCGCGGCGTTCACGCCATCGGTGGTGACCTTGATGTCGCTGCCTGCGGCGGAATAAACGACGGTAGTGTTCTTGCCAACTCCGGCCGGGATCTTGGACTCGGATTCGTTGAGCTTCCAGGTGCCCAGGTTGGGGTTCTGGGCGAAGCTGACGGTGAGAGCGAGAAGGCACAGCACGAACGTCACCGCGATGGACCTGGTTTTCATGCAGTCTCCCATTGGACTTGAGAAGCTGGGTGCCCCGTTCTACCGGCGGCGAAGTGGCGGGTAGGGCGGGGTATTCGTCACACCAATCTACAACACTGGGTGCCTGGGTTTACTCTCCTGTCAAAAACCTGTATTGCGCCGTGGTCAGCGGGACAACGGAAAGCCTACCTATCCTCACCAGCGGTGAATCCGCGAAGAGCTTGTTGGCTTTGATCTGTGCGAGCGTGACAGGTTGCGGGAGCGGCTTCCCCACCTTGATCTTTACCAATGGTTTCTTGGGATCGGTGGCATCGACGGAGACGACCGACGCGGTTCCGACCGCACTCTTACGATCTCCAGTCTCGTAGATGATCAAGAGCGTTCCGGGAGGCATTTCGCGCAGATTCCTAACAGCAACAGGATTCGTTACCCCGTCCCAGATGGTCGCCTTGTCGCGCTGGAGGTCAGCGAAGGAGTATTCCGAGGGCTCGGTCTTGAGGAGGTAGTCGAGAGGCATGAAAGTTCCTTCTGCGTGTATGGTCGCATGCGACGGGGCAAAGCGCCAAGTGGCGCCCGGAGGAACAGCAGATCCTTCGACTGCGCGCTCGCCCGACCGGCAAAAGACGCCGGTCGAAAATCCGGGCGAGCGCACCGAGTACCTACGTCGTCCCCAACCGCCGCAGCACGGTTTCGCGGAAGCCGCGGCTGAGCGTCAGCTTTGTCCCGTCGCGCAACAGGATGGAGTAGTCGCCGTAGAGCGAGGGCTTCAGCGTCTTGATGCGGTCAACGTTGACTAGTGTCGAGCGGTGCACGCGCAGGAACTGGCGCGCGCCCAGGCGCCCTTCCAACGCGGTGATGGTTTCGCGCAGGATGTGAGTGACGTTGCCCACGTGCAGGCAGACGTAGTTGCCCGCCGACTCGGCCCAGTCGATTTCATTGGGCTTGAGGCAGACAATTTCGCCGTCGGACTTCACGACGATGCGCTCGGGCCCGTGCGGACGGGCGTCGAGGTCGCCCAGCATCTCGAGCACACGCTTCTGGAACATCGCCTCGGAGGGATGTAGCAACTGCTTGCGCGCATGATCGAGCGCTTCGCCGAGCCGCTCCTTGTTGACCGGCTTCAGCAGGTAGTCGAGGGCGTGCACTTCGAAGGCGCGCATGGCGTAGCGGTCATAGGCGGTGACGAAAATGGTCAACGGTAATTTGCCCTGCTTTTCAAGCGCTTCGACCACGCCGAAGCCGTCGACTTCGGGCATCTGGATGTCGAGAAAAACGAGGTCGGGGTTCTCGCGCTCGATCAGCGCAATGGCGGATTTGCCGTCGCCGCACTCGGCCACGACCTCCAGGTCGGGTTCGTCCTGCAGCAGGCTGCGCAGGCGCCCGCGGGCCAGGGCTTCGTCATCGCTAAGCAACACTCGTATCGACATGTTCGGTCGTGACCTCCTCAATGGTTGTTCGATAGGGAACGCGGATTTTTACGCTGCATCCGCCGCCAGGAGCGTCTTCCAGCACCATGGCGTGATCTTCGTTGTAAAGCTGGCGCAGGCGGCCGCGCGTGTTGCGCAGACCCACGCCTTCGTGGGGAACAAGTCCGCGGCCATCGGTGAAGCCGACGCCGTTGTCGCGAATTTCCATCCACACGTCGTCGCGATCGCGCCAGGTGGTGATGCGAACCAGGCCGGGCGCGCGGCGCGGGCTGATGCCGTGACGGATGGCGTTCTCCACCAGGGGCTGCAAAATCAGGTTAGGCACCAGCGTGTTGACGGTGTGGGGATCGATTTCGGTCTCAACGCACAGGCGATCATGGAAGCGAGTCTGCTGAATGTCGACGTACTTCTGCAGGAAGGTCAGCTCCTGATGGAGCGGGACTTCGTGGACGCCCACGCCATCGAGCGACATACGCAGCAGGTCGGCAAGTTGAAGCGTCATATGCTCAGCAGCGCGGCCATCGTGCCGCGCCAGCGAGGCGATGGAGTTCAGAGTATTGAAGAGGAAGTGCGGCTCCAGTTGGATCTTTAGCACTTCGAGCTGCGCGTTGGCGAGCTGCGCCTCAAGCTGCGAGGAGAGGAGTTGGCGCTCTTGATATTTGCCGTAGAACGCGATGGCCTGGGTGATCAGAAGCACGTACCAATAGCGCTGGATGTCCATGAAGGTGCGCGAGAGCACGTGCGCGAAAAAGGGAACGCTGGGCTCTTTCGTCCAGGTCACCAGAGGATTGATGGCAACCATGGCTACGGCCCCGACAAAAGCGAGTACCACGCTTGCGACGATATGAATGGGGAGGGAGAGCTTCCAACTGGCGCGATCGAGGGCGTATCGGCGCGCGAGTTCGTAAACTATCGGCGTGAGCAGCGACCACACCAGGGCGACGGTCATATTCCACGCGATCAGTTGGGTCCAAGTGACAGGCGTACCCATGGACGACATGTACACGTGTGCGCCGGCTGCGCTGAGGAACGCGAGCAGCGTCCATAGTACGAAGGCGATCAACCAGATGCGGCCCCACCGTTTCAACATCGCGCGACTCGACGGTACGAAGTGATCCCCCGGGCGGACGAGGACCCGCCCTCCTGTGATAGACGCAAACCGCGGGAAAATGTTTCCTGAAAGTTAGGAAGAGAGGTGAGTTAGTAGTGGTGAAACGTGTCCAGAAGCGGACACAGCGGGTCGGTGTGCGGCTAGCCTGAATCATTTACATAATCGGTGGTGACAGTGCGACAATGGCTTTTTGCTCGGCGCGATTGCGGACATGCACGAACTGGGTATCGCAACTTCTATCTTGGAATCGGTGCAATCGGCGGCGCGCCGCAATCCCGGCGTGCATATCACGAAAGTGGGGGTCAAGGTCGGGGAACTCGCTGGCGTCGATGTTGACGCGCTGCAGTTCGGCTTTGAGTGCATCGTAAAGGATACAGAGTGGGAGCCGCTGGTGTTGGAGGTTGAGTCGATTCCGCGGGTGCAACGATGTCCAAAGTGCCAGCACGAGTTCCGCATGACGGACTATGATCCTCAGTGTCCGCAGTGCGGCGAGTTTGCGACGCAGTGCATCAGCGGAGAAGAGCTGGACATCGCATACATGGAAGTGGACGAATGAGCCGTGTCGAAGTTGAAAAGAAGGTGCTGAACGAGAATCAGGTTCTCGCCGAGCAACTGCGCGAGCGCTACCGCCAGTTAGGAATCCTGTGCGTGAACTTCATCAGCGCGCCGGGATCGGGCAAGACATTGCTGCTGGAGAAGACGCTGGAGCGCATGGACAAGAGGGCGCGCGTCGCCGTGTTGACGGGCGATTTGCAGACGGAAAACGATGCGCAGCGTCTGGCGAAGTTCGGATTCCCGGTAAAGCAGATTGTCACAGGTGGCACGTGCCACCTGGACGCGCGCATGGTGGAAAAGCACCTGGCGGATTGGAAGCTGGAAGACCTCGATTTGCTCATTGTGGAAAATGTCGGAAACCTGGTGTGCCCGTCGAGCTATGACCTGGGCGAGGACGGGAAGATCGTCCTGCTGAGCACGACCGAGGGCGAAGACAAACCTCTGAAATATCCGTCGATCTTCTTTAAGTCGGAGCTGATGATTCTGACCAAGATCGACCTACTGCCGTACGTTCCATTCAAGGCAGAGGTCGCCAAGCAGAATGCGCGGCGAGTGCATCCGCAGATGGAGATTCTGGAGGTGTCGAGCACGACGGGCGAAGGGCTCGACACCTGGATGGCCTGGCTCGAAGCGCGACGGCGCAAGGCCAAAGAGAAGGCTGGGCTCGTTTCAGCGTAACCCGCAACTCTTCTGCGCACGTTTGGCGAGGATGCCGGTGCACCCTGTTGCACACGGTGGCTCCGCATTTCCACACAGTGCTTGAGTCCCGCACTCGCATGGCCTAACATGAGCCGCGAGCAGTTGTTGCGCGTGTTTCCGTCAGAAGACGGAGGGACTTCTCGGTGAAGCGCCTCAAAGAACATCGTCTTATGCCACTTCTGGCAGTGGCCGCCCAAGTTCTTATTCTCATCCTCACATCGGTTCCTGCATTCGCCTGGCAAAGCGACCAGGAGAGTGCTCCTGAGCAGCAAAATCAGGGCTATCCGGTCATGGTGGCCGGGTACGAAGTATTCCAGATTCACCAGCCTCTGGGAGCGGCGTCGCCGCAGGAGAGGGCGCAGAGAATTTCGGCGCGTCTGGAAGAGCTGGCGCGCGCGAGCGATTTTGACCCGGCTGCGATCACGATTGCCGAAGAAGGCGGAGTGACGACGATCCGTTACGGCGATGGGCTGATCGTGACCCTCAATGACGCAGAAGCTCGTGGCTCGGGGCTGCCGCGCCAGGCGCTCGCCAGTCAGTACGCCAAGCTGCTGCGGGAAAAATTAACGCTGGCCCATGAGCAACACACCCCGCGATATCTGTGGCGGGCGGCCATTTACGCAGCGATCACGGTACTGATTTACCTGTTAGCCGTGTGCCTGATCGTCGTGGGAACGCGATGGATGCTGCGGACCCTCAAGACTTCCGCCGGGACGCGATTCAAGGCCATCAAGATCCAGCAATCGGAGATTGTGCAGGGAGCGCGGCTGGCCGCGGGGCTGGCATCTGTGGTGAAGCTGTTGCGGAACGTGCTGATCGCCATTATCACCTACCTCGCTCTGGCCAAGGCATTCAGCTTCTTCCCCTGGACACGCGCGCACAGCCAACGGTTGTTGGGATACGTCGTGAATCCGCTGATCGCGATGGGGCAGGCATTACTGGCGTACCTGCCGAACCTGTTTTACATCTTCGTGATCGTGGTAGTGATGCATTTCGTGTTGCGGTTCCTCCGCGTTATTGCGAGAGAAGTGGAACGCGGCCGAATCCGATTTGCCGGTTTCTATCCAGAGTGGGTGCAACCGACCTACAAGATTATTCGCTTTCTGCTATACGCGCTGGCGGTAGTGATCATCTTTCCCTATTTGCCATTTGAGAAGTCGCCAGCCTTCAGAGGGGTCAGTGTCTTTCTTGGTGTTCTGTTCTCGTTGGGCTCGACTTCGGCCGTAGCTAACTTTGTGGCGGGGATCATTCTGATTTACACGCGTGGCTTCCGCAAAGGCGACTGGGTCACGATCGGCGAGAACACCGGGGAGGTGGTGCACCAGTCGACGCTGGCCACGCATGTGCGCACGATCCGCAATGAGGAGATCACCATACCAAATTCGGTTGTACTTGGCAGCTACGTCACCAACTTCAGCCTGCAGGCGCAGGAGCAGGGCGTCATTCTGCACACTTCCGTCACCATCGGCTACGATGCTCCGTGGCGCACCATTCATAAGCTGCTGATTGACGCCGCGCTCAGGACGCAATACATCCTGCACGAACCTCAGCCCTTTGTGCTGCAGGCGCAATTGGAAGATTCGTACGTGAAGTACGAGATCAATGCCTACACCGATCACCCGCTGCGGATGCCATTCATCTATTCAGATTTGCACGCCAACATTCAGGACAGCTTCTTTGAAGCAGGAGTAGAGATCATGTCGCCGGTCTTCCATGCGTTGCGCGATGGCAACCACGTGGCGATTCCGGACATGTATTTGCCGCGAGACTATCGGGCGAAGAGCTTCCGGGTGGAGCGGACGGACGAAACATCAGAGGGCACGGGACCCAAGGGTTAGGTCCAATTTGGTCTTAAGCGGTTGCTGAAAAAGTCCGAAAGGCAGGTTCCTCGCGGACTGAAGTCCGCTCGGAACATCAAAAATAAAGGGCTTATCGGCACGACTGAAGTCGTGCCCTGACGCAAAACTGTCCGAAAGTGAGTTTTTCAGC
>Ga0074046_10002586_pt1 | contig 15566 bp, 12 predicted proteins | sample BogForMeECP23OM3_FD_94441 | JGI IMG/M metagenome (GOLD analysis project Ga0074046, IMG submission 94441) | Bog forest soil microbial communities from Calvert Island, British Columbia, Canada - Bog Forest MetaG ECP23OM3 | ecosystem: Environmental > Terrestrial > Soil > Wetlands ...
GTGGGCGTGAGCCCGCGGTCGGATTCGGGTTATGGAATGAGAGTCGGTTTTAACCGACGACACAATTCTGCGAAGGCGTGAGCCCGAGTGCCCCCAACGCCTCTACGCCTTCTCCGGCGCCGCGCTGTCGTCATCGGTCACGAACTTCCAGAATGACAGCAGCCCCTTGCTCCAGCGCAGATCACGCACCGCGATGCAATCCAGGCACGTGCGCACTTCTTCTTCCACCCCTCGATACGTCGGCAACAGGCGGAACACCACGCGGTGCTTGTCCGCGGACTCAATCGGCTCCACCACTGTGGGATAGAACACGCCGCGCCCCACCGCAAAGCTGTTCGCCCGTCCGACCACCATCTTCTTCTCCGGCCCGACCAGCAGCCGCCGATAGGCGAACACCAGCGACCCGTTCTCGCCCGTAGCGAGCTTCCCGTACGTTCGCTTCTTGATGTTCTTCACGCCCGCACTGAAAGCACGAACACCGTTCTCCCTGCTGGGCCTTTCCTGGATCTCCAGCAGCATCATCTCCAGCATGCTCCAGGCAAACAGCGAGCCGAAAAACGACAGCCGCAACGCCCATCCGAACAGCATGAAGCTCACGATGATCACCACCAGGCACAGCACCAGCCCAACGTGCGGACTGATGATGGAGGTCCCTAGCAGCACCGCGAAAATGACATTGCGCACCAGCTTCAGCACGAAATCCACAAACGGAAACGGACTGATCAGCGCCAGCACGTCGAAACAATGTCCCAGCAGCCACACTACTCCGGCCACTGCGAACCCGACGATCGTGTAAAGCACCGCAGTGGCCACGCTCAACGCATGGTGGACTCCCGAAGTCTGCGCCGTGGCCGCGTACACCACCGGCCCACTCAGCACCTCGGCAAACAGCCCCTTCAGCGAGGTGTACCCCATCACGCGCGCCACCTGGTTCATCACCACCGGAAACACGATGAGTATGAGCGCCGCGTGATTGACGAACAGCACCTCAATCGCATCGAGCGGCTTTTTGATGAGCGGCGCAAAGCCGCCAAAGGTGTCTTTGATGAAGATGAGGACCAGAAGCACCATGGTCGGCGCCCAGAAGTACGGCCGGTCAAAGAATGGGAGCCGTCCCCGCTGCGGCCCCGGCGTTCGAAAATACTGCCAAGCCCCAATCGCGCTGACCCCCACCAGTGGCGAAATGGCGGTGCTGGTCACCGTCGCCAGCGCGTTGGTGACACTCTCCCCACTCTTCAGCGCCTGCGTCGACTCGTCGGGTTCGGTGGTCTGCGCCCCCGCGAACATGACGACCCCCATCAACAAAACGGAAACCAACATCCAACTACGCATGAGATTGTCCTCCGAGGGGGGCAAGTAATTTTACATGAGGACGACTCACATCTTGTTCTTCCGTTTCCTCCCCTTGGTCGTTGACCTCTCTTCTACCACCCCAAACTGAATCCGCTTCTGCATGGCGTCGATGCGGTCGACAAACACGCGGATCGGGTCTCCCAGCGAATATGTCCTTCGTGTTCGCTGCCCGATGATCTGTCGCGTGTTTTCGTGGTACAGGTAGTGATCGTCGGTGAGTGTCGCCAGCGGCGCCAGTCCTTCGATGAACAGGTCGTTCAACTCCACGAACATTCCAAACTTGGTCACGCTCACGATGAGCCCGTCGAAGTCGTCCCCGATATGCTGTTCCATGAACTTCGCCTTTTTCCACTCCATCAATTCGCGCTCAGCTTCATCGGCCCGGCGCTCAGACTGGGAGGACTCGTCGGCAATTTCCTGCAGCACGGTTTCGGGAATCGGTCCATGCACGGGTGCACGATACTCCTTCGCGCGTTCAGCCTTCTTCGCCCCTGGCAAGGAACGCTTCGACCACGGCGACGGGGACTCGCTGTGTTCGCCCGCGGCCACACCAACAGGCACACTGCCTTCCGTGCGCTCTGGTGACTCCCGCAACACATCCTTCAGAATGCGGTGCACGATCAAGTCCGGATATCGCCGTATCGGCGAGGTGAAGTGGGTGTAGGCCGGGGCTGCCAGCGCAAAGTGTCCTTCGTTATCCGCCGAGTAGCGTGCCTGCTTCAGCGACCGCAGCATGAGGTAAGACAAGATGCGCTCTTCCGGCTTGCCCGCGATTTTCTGTGTCAGCTTCTGATACATGCGCGGCGTGATGTGCATATCCTCCGGCAGTTCAATCGTCTTCGCGTGCCGTCCGCGATGCTGATCTCGTCGTTCCGACTTGAACTGCACGCGCTTGACCGGCAGCGCCCCCACTCCCAACGAATACCCAAAGGTCGCCGCGATGGTCTCGAAGTCATACACGCGCTTGGGATCGGGCTTCTCGTGGATGCGATACAGCGAAGCCACGTGCTTCTTCTCGAGGTAACTGGCGACGCATTCGTTCGCCGCCAGCATGAACTCCTCGATCAGCCGGTGCGCGACGTTGCGTTCCGAGCGCGTCACCCCCTGCATCAATCCGTTTTCGTCGAACTCGATCACTGGCTCCGGCAAATCAAAGTCGATGGAGCCTCGGCGCGCCCGCTTGCGGTTCAGAATCATCGCCAGCTCGCGCATCAGCTCGAACACATCCACATACTGGTGATAACGCTCCCGCAGCCCCTTGTCGCCCTCCAGGATGAGATTGACGTTGGTGTAGGTCATGCGCTCGGCCGAACGGATCACGCCTTCGTTCAGCGTATAGCCCACGACTTCGCCCTGGTGGTCGATCTCCATCACGCACGACAGCACCAGCCGGTCCACCTGCGGCCGCAGGCTGCACAAATCGGTCGAGAGCTCCATCGGCAGCATGGGAACGGCGCGGTCCGGAAAGTACACCGACGTGCCGCGCAGCCGTGCCTCCAAGTCAATCGAAGATCCCTCCGATACATAATTCGCTACGTCGGCAATGTGCACCTGCAGCTCGAAATTGCCGTTGGCCATTCGCCGGACCGTCACCGCGTCGTCGAAATCGCGCGCCGTCTCGCCGTCGATGGTCACAATCGGCAGCGCCCGGTAGTCATGCCGATGGGCCAGCTCTTTCCCGGGAATCGTCCGCTCAAACTGCTCCGCCGCCTGTAGCACCTCCACCGGAAACTGGTGCGGCAGATGATGCTTGCGAATGATGATCTCGACATCGACGCCAAAATCGCCTTCATAGCCAAGTATCTCGACCACCCTCCCCTTCGGATTGTCCGCGGGCGAAGGCCAGCTGGTGATCTCGACATCCACCACCAGCCCTTCCAGATCGTCCCACTGGCGGCGCTGCGCCTCCTTTCCGTACACCCGGTCGCGATCCTGGCCGGGTGCCCCACTCAAGCCGGGGTCCCCGCCGAGCGCCTGTTTGCGCTCGGTGGGGTGGAAGCCGGTTTTGCTTGAGTGGGTCTTTTGAATTTCTCCGAATTCGTCCGCCGGGTGCCCCGTTCTATCGCCCTCCTTTGGCGATAGGGCGGGATGCGGATGCCCCAGGCCCGCCGCCTTCTTTTTTGCGCTAACCTGGGCGGCGGGTGGAAACTCCATCCCTCGCGGAATGATGATCTCCTTGGTGACCTTCTCGTCGATCGGTACCACGTAATTGTGCCGCGAGCCGAAATGAAACGTACCAACCACGGTCGGATTGGCCCGGCTCAAAACGCGCAGTATCTTGCCTTCCGCCCGGCCATCTTCCTTGCGGCGGCCGAGCTCGACCAGCACCTGGTCTCCGTGCATCGCCGAACCAATTGCCTGCGGACTGATGTAAACATCGCCCTCAATCGTGCTGCGCTGGCCTGCGTTGGGAATGACGAACCCGTACCCGTCGCGATGCATGGTCAACCGCCCCGCAATCAGGTTCTGGTGTGCCGCGGCATGTTCCGCCAGCGTAAAACGGTCACGGCCCGTCTCGATCAGGCGGCCGACTTTCACCAGTGCCTCCAGGCGTTCTGCGAGTTGCCGGCGCTCGTCGCCCCGGATGCTCATCTCGCGAACCAGTTGCTTGTATCCCGCCGAGCGGTGCGGCTGTCGTTCGATATGGCGAAGAATGGCCTGGTCGCTAATCATGAGGTCGAGTTCGTCAGTTTTTCTAGCCCTGGCATGCCCTTGTGGGTAAGAAAGTGCGAGCCCGTTCCTTCTCAGGTACTAATCGAACGCAAAAATCCACAACGCCGCTTTGCCTTCGTGTGGAACTCGCTGTATGGTAGCAATAATTGTTCCGCGGGGCGGCAATGCGGCCCCGTATGCTCAAAACTGAGCCTTGCCGCAGTAATTCAGCAGTTCCCGACTACGGACTCTGGAGTTGCGGTTCGACACAAATCGAGCACTTGTAAGCGAAGTGACACTCCAGAAAGGAATCTTGCTCCATGTGGAAGCCCACGAACCAACCCAACGTCGCACCCACCCCAAGCCCTGAACCGCAGCGCAGCAACACACCTCCCGCCCCCGAGACGCCCGTTGCCACCCGGCCGGCCACGGTAACTCCTCAGGAGCAGGCCACCCTCGGCAAGTCGCTCGTCATCAAGGGCGAGGTCACCGGCTCCGAATCGCTCTATATCGATGGCCGCGTGGAAGGCTCAATCAACCTGCCCGGCAACCGCGTCACCGTCGGACGCAACGGTGTGGTCTCGGCAAACATTTCCGCGCGCGAGATCGTGATCTTGGGCAAGGTCCGCGGCAACATGACGGCCAGCGACCGCTTCGACATCCGCAGCGAGGGCTCGCTCACCGGCGACATCACCGCCCAGCGCGTCAGCATCGAGGAAGGCGCCTATTTCAAGGGCGGAATCGATATCCGCAAGCCCGGCCAGAAGCCCAACGGCGAACCGAAGGATGAAGTCCCCAAGACGGAAACTGCAAGTGTGCCGACGACCGTCCGCGTCTGATACTGCTCGTGGGTGCACCGCTCAAGCCGGGGTCCCCGACGAGCGCCTTTTGGGCTCGGTGGGGGTGAAAGCCGATTTTGCTTGAGTGGGTCTCTTGATTTTCCCCACATCAATCTGGGTGCCCCACCCTTGTCCGCGCTTTTTGCGGACAGGGTGGGTCCAACCAACTCCTACGATGTGTCGTCCTGAGCGGAGCGAATCCGACCTGGCGGACGAGCGAACTCGAAGGACCCCTAGCTCTCGCCTAAACTCCGGTTCTTTTCTAGCCACTAGGCACTGGCCACTAGGCACTGGCCACTAGCCACTGCTTTACGGCTGCACGCCCCCCTCGGTTCTCTCCACCACCATCGGCGGTTCGGCCATCAGCGCAGGTCGATCTCTTCTCCGCAAGTCCCTCCACAGCCTCGAGCGCGTGAACCACAACCCAGTCGCGACAACCAACAGCCACGTAGCCCCGATCACCGCCAACGCAATGACATCGCGCCTCCATCCTCCCGGCGCAACCACTCTGCGCGAAACTGCATAACCCACTGCTCCCGCGGCCACCGCCGTCGCGAACGCTTTCGCCACCTCACCCCACGGCAGCCCGCTAGATGGCACCAGCCCCTTGCGGCTCAGCAGCCATGCAATGACGACCGTGTGCAACAGGATCCCCAGGTCCGATGCCATGGCCAGTCCGGTGTAACCAACCCGGTGAAATAGGCTGGCGTACATCGGCAAGGACGCAATCACGATCAGCGTACTTGCCACCATCGGAGTCAAGGTGTCGCCCGCCGAGTAGAACGCGCGCGCATACAGCGCCTGCGCGCACCACAACGCCAGCGACAGCGAGAACCATGCGAAGTAAGCCGCAGTCGACACCGAGTCTTGAAAGGTGAAATGCCCTCGACGGAAGGCCAGGTCCACCAGCGGGAGCGCCGCGGGAAGCATCAGAGCGCTGGCCAGCAGCGCTGCCGATCCCACACGATACACCGACTGGTTGACCGACTCCGCAAACTCCTTGCGCTTGCCCTCGCCAAACAGCCGCGCAAAAAAAGGCATCGACGCTTGGCCTGCCGCCTGGCCGAGAATCGAAATCGGCAGAGCAAACAGTCGCTTTGCATAATTCAAGCGGCTGATCTCCCCGGCGCCACCCGAGGCAAAGTAACGCAGGATCCAGTCATCCGCCGACACCAGCGACACGCCCAGCATCAGCGGGATCGACAGCTTCACCCATTCGCGAAACTCTGGATTGCCAAAGTCGAAGCTCCACCGGTATCGCAGCCCAGTCTTCGCCGCGCCGATACTGTTGATCAGGAAGGGTCCGACGAATGAACCTGCCAGCGCTCCGTACGCCAGGGCGACGATGCCGAAGCGCTGCGCGCCAATCAGTCCGCCCAGGATGATCGACGACCCGTAGAGCACCGGACTGAGCGCCGGATACAGAAACATCCGCTTCGAGAGCAGCACCGCGGAAACGATGCCTCCGGCGTAGAAAAAAATCTGACCCGGCAAAATGATCCGCGTCAGGTGAATGCACAACGCCATTTGCTCCGCGTCGAACTTGGGAAAGATCAGCCGTGCAATCTGCGGGGTGAAACGCTCCACCAGGATCGTCCCAACCAGGACAATCGCCGTCATGATCGTGACGGTGGTGTTGAAGGCCTGCTGCGCCCTCTTCTCATCGCCTCTCGACGTTTGCCGTGTGTAGATGGAGATGAACGTGATGGAGGTCGTGCCGCCTGCCAGCAAATAGAAGAGATAGTCGGGAATCTGGAAAGCCGCAACGTACGCATCGGTCGTGGGCCCGGCCCCGAACGCCCACGCCACGTACATCTCGCGCAGATAGCCGATCACCCGGGCCAGCATGACCGAGCCCATCAGCAGCAGGGTGGCCGAAAACGCGCTGTGCTGGTGTGAGGGCCGCAAAAGGCGCAACAGTCTGGCCGGCAGCCCCGGGCCCGCTCCGCCTGGTCTCGATCCGGATGACCCCATGAAACTGCGATTCTACACGTGGTGCCTCACTCAAGCCGCTTTTGCTTGAGTAGGCCTTCTGACTACGTCCAACGACGAATATGGGTGCCCCATCCTTTCGCGTTCTTTGCGAAAGGGTGGGATCAAAGATGAGCATGCGGGGGCCCCTTTTCTATCGACCTTCGCTCGGTCGATAGGGAGGGACGTTTGCACTAGTCTAGTCACCAAAAAAAACCGCCACCCCTGAGGGTAGCGGGCTGGTCACACAGGTTCTGCGCTTACTCCGTCGCGACAACTCCTTCCGGCTCCACCGCCGGAATATTGCTACTGGGGATGATCGTCAGCAAGTCGGTTTGCACCTTGTCCCACTGCTGGATCACGAATCCCTTGGCCTCAAACACGCTGCGGATGGACGCCGTGTCCCATCCCGCAACGTCTTCCAGGATCGGAATCAGGATCGCCAGCGCGTTGTCGCTGATGATCGACCGTTTGGCGATCGGAGCCAGGTACTTGTTCTCCGACACCGCGATGGTATATCCGTCGCGCCGGTTGACGTGCAGCATCACGTGAATGTCGGAGCTGCCGTCGCCCACGTACACCAGGCGATCGGGGCCCACCTTCAACTCGTCCAGCAGTTGATCGGCTGCGGTAACCTTTCCATAACCAGCCGTCACGTGCACAATGCGCTCGATCTCTCCCTTGCTGTTGAACTCAAACTCCGTGCCGAAGATGTGGTCCGGAGGAATAATCCCCTCCAGCGCCGAACGGATGATCTCTACCGGTCCTGCCGAAATTACGTAGAAGTCAAAGTGAAATCCCTCGACTTCGTTCGACAGGAATCCGTACAGCGCATCGATATTGGGTTTGAGCCTCACCCGCTTTCCCGCTTCGTACAGATGCTCGCGCCGCACTTTGCGGAATTCCGGATCGTGCAGCAACAGGTAGGCAAGCTCGCCTCCCTGCTGCACCAGGTTGATTTTCGCCATCCCCGTGATCTTGCGCTCGTACTCACTCGTCGGAATCCCCAGCAACTCGCCGAGGACAAATCCGGAATCATTGAAGCTCAGCGTCTGGTCGAAGTCGCTGGCCAGGATGAAACGCTTTTTCGGTGGCTGAAATTCTGCCATCTCAGGGTCCCATTTATCTTTCTGAGGCATGCTAGTGGCCTCCTTATAAGTTCACTGATTAAGTCGAAAAACTGAAAACAATATGTGTTGATTAGATGGTTTTCAGGGTTGAAAGATGATGAATTCAGATAGATAATCTAAATACCAGCAATCGATAGAATCTATCCTTCAACACCTTTTATTTCATTGAATTACGTTTTCCTCGCTAATCACAAAAAACGAACAAAAGGCGAACCTCCGAACAAGCCAAGTAACTCCTCCTGCCGTCGCTAGCCGGTTCGGAAGAATCACAAACTTGGGGTTCTTCGCCGCCGATCTATCTGGTATCCTGCGGCTGCGCTGCTCGCTATAATTCACTGGGAATCCAAGCCATGCATATCCTGTCGATCAGTCTCGACGAAGAGCTGCTGCAGCTGCGAAAAACCATTTTGCAAGCCGCCGGTCACGAAGCGGTCTCCATCAACTCTGAGAAAGAGGCCTCCCTCGCGGCACAGTCACTCGACAGCTTCGATGTGGTCCTGCTGTGCCATCGCTTCCCCGCCGCCGCAGCGCGTCAGACTGTCCGTTTGCTTCGCCAGCACCACCCCGAGACCCGGATCATTTACATCTCGCGCGTTTACGGTGAATGGCCGGAGGTGGAAGCCGACCGCTATGTCGTCGGCTCCGACGGCGCGGACGCGCTGGTTCGCGTGCTCGAACAGGTCCACGTGTAGACTACGATCCGCTCGCGATGTTGCCTGGCGGCTCCGCCGGAGTTCAGGGCCGTTAGCCCACGAATCCCCCCTTTCGCGATGCATCATCATGTACGGCCCAGGGTGGCACGCAACGCGTCCCCCAAGTCAGGATGGCGGAAGGCATAGCCCGCCGCTTCGAGCTGGGCGGGCTGCACGCGCGCGGAGGCGAGCAGCAGCGATTCGCCCATTTCGCCGAACAGTGTTCGAACCACGAAGGCGGGCAGCGGAAAGATGGCAGGTCGATGCAGAGCCTGTCCCAGGGCACGCGCGAATTCGACATTGCGCGCAGGGTGCGGAGCGACTGCATTGACTGGGCCGCGCAGATTATCGTTGGTCAAAGCGAACAGGAATGTGTCGACCAGATCGTCCAGCGTGATCCAGCTCAAGTACTGGCGGCCGTTGCCGACAGGTCCGCCTAGGCCGAGGCGAAAGGCGGGAAGCATAGCTTGCAATGCTCCGCCATGCTTCGCCAAGACCACGCCGATGCGCAGGTTCACGACGCGAATACCAGCTTCAGTGGCTGGATTCGCAGCTTCTTCCCACTCATGACAAACCTGGGCGAGGAAACCAGTACCCGGGGTGCTCTCTTCGGTCAGCACTTCATCGCCGCGGTTCCCGTAGTAGCCGATCGCCGAAGCCGCAACGAAAATTCGAGGCAATCCACATCTGCGAAACGACTCCGCTGCAGCGGTCGCGAGGGTCCGCGTGCCCTGAACTCGGCTCTCGCGCACCTCTCGCTTGAATTTTTCCGTCCAGCGTCCGGAGATGCTCTTGCCGGCAAGGTGAACGACGGCATCGAAGCCGTTCAACTTATGGGGATACAGCGGAAGTTCGGGACTCCATTGAACCTCGTTGCCGGCGGCAGCCCTGCGAACCAAGGCCGCGGACGGGTAGCCAGCGGCGGCAAGCGCAGGCCGGATCGCGCTGCCAAGTAAGCCTGAGGCGCCGCTGATCAGAGCACGCATATCGTCTTGACCTTTGACATTGTCGGGGAAGTCTTCGGGCGACGCATGTGCGCTGGTTGAGGTCTCCATTCACCGGCCGTCTATCTCGTATAATCGGTCATGGCGACTTTCCGCCAACAGATCGCCACCAACGTCCTGACGGTCACCAAGTTTCGCGATCTCCTGCGTCAAATCCGCAGCTACCGCCCCAACGACGATCTTACGCTGGTCAAAAAGGCTTACGACTTCTCGCTCCGCCATCATCAGGGACAGACCCGCGCGTCAGGCGAACCGTATCTCGTGCATCCGCTGGAAGTAGCGTCGGTCCTGGCCGATATGCGGCTCGACACCACAGCCATCGCCGCTGGCCTGCTACACGACGCTGTGGAAGACACCTCTGTCACGGTTGACGATATTCGCACTGAGTTTGGCGAGCAGGTCGCACACATTGTCGAAGGCGTCACCAAGATCAGCAAGATCGAATTCGCGTCGCACGAGGAGGCGCAGGCGGAAAGCGTCCGCAAGATGGTGCTGGCCATGGTGGACGACATCCGCGTGGTGATGATCAAGCTGGCCGATCGCCTGCACAATATGCGCACGCTAGAGCATCTGCGTCCCGAACGCCAGGTGATGATCGCGCGGGAGACACAGGAAATCTATGCGCCCATCGCGCATCGCCTGGGCATGGGCAAGATTCGCGGAGAACTCGAGGACCTGGCGTTTCAGTACGTTGATCCCATCGCTTACAACCAGGTCAAAGATGCGATCGAATCGCGGCGCAAGGAGGGCGAGGCGTTTCTGGCGCAAACCCAGGAAGTGATCGAGCAGAAGCTACGCGAAAACAACATCGATGCCAAGGTTGAGGCGCGAATCAAGCGGATTTACAGCATCTGGCAGAAGCTGCAGCGCCAGCACATCTCGGTGGACCAGATCTACGACATGATGGCGCTGCGCATCATCACGGAGTCGGTGAACGACTGCTATGCCGTGCTGGGGCTGATCCACAACCAATGGCGGCCGGTGCCCGGGCGCATCAAGGACATGATCGCCATGCCGCGGCCGAACCTCTACCAGTCGCTGCACACCACGGTGATCGCAGAGAACGGCCACGCCTTCGAGGTGCAGATTCGCACCGCAGAGATGCACAAGATGGCGGAAGAAGGCATCGCGGCGCACTGGAAGTACAAAGACGGACCGATTTCTGCGGTGGACGAGAAGCGCCTGGCCTGGCTGCGGCAGGTGGTCGAGTGGCAGCGTGAGGTTCCCGACCCCAATGAATTTCTCTCGACGCTGAAGATCGATCTCTATCCCGAAGAGGTTTACACCTTCAGCCCGAAGGGCAAGATTGTGATTCTGCCGCGGGAAGCGACCCCCGTTGATTTTGCCTATACGATCCACTCGCAGGTGGGTGACACCTGTGTGGGCGCCAAGGTGAATGGACGGATTGTGCAATTGAAATACAAATTGCACTCGGGCGATATCGTGGAAATCCTGACTCAGCCGGGACACCAGCCGAGCCGCGATTGGCTCGGCTTTGTGAAGTCATCTCGCGCCAAACAGAAGATCAAACACTGGCTGAAGATTCACCAGCGCGAGCGTGCCATCGAAATCGGCCGCAAGCTCATCGAGAAGGAAGCCCGCAAATATCGCATCGCGCTGAAGGAGATCAGCGAAGCCGGGCTCACCAAGGTCGCTTCGGAGAACGGGCTGGGGCGTCCTGATGATCTGTTGGCCGGAATCGGCTACGGCAAGTTTTCGGCGCGATCGATTCTGGCTCGCCTTGCGCCCACGAGCGCGGCCAGTGTCGTGCACGGCCATGAACCGGAGGATGCTCCAACCACATTCACCAGCGTCGTGCGCCGCGTCTTCGGTGGCGACACCTCGGCAATCAAGGTCAAGGGACACGACGACCTGCTGGTGTATCGTGCGCGATGTTGTAACCCGATTCGCGGCGAGGAGATTGTCGGCTACGTGACTCGCGGCAAGGGTGTGGCCGTGCATTCGAAGAGCTGCACCAATGTCGAGAACCTCATGTACGAGCCCGAGCGTCGCATCGCGGTGGAGTGGGGCAAGGACGGGAGCATTGGTACCACGCCAGTTTGGGAGACTGGGTTCCCCATTAAGTTGGTCGTCCTATGCGACAACCGCCCCGGAATGCTGAAGCAGATCACTGCGGTAATCAGTGACGCCAACACCAACATCCGCAATATCGAAGCCAAGACCGCCGAGACTCACGCAACCGTCGATATCATCGTGGACATCGCCGACGTCAAGCACCTGGAGCGCATCATCAGCGGCGTTCGCAAAATACCCGGCGTGCGCGACGTGCAGCGGGTACAGAAGGTGTAGAGATCTTCGTTGCCAAGGCTAGCGCCCAAAGCACCGGCGCGAACCGGGGGCACCCCGTGATGACAATATTCAAACAGTCTTGATAACCTACAAGCGTGAAACTTACAGCGATTTTCGAGCCTGCAAGTGAAGGTGGATACACCTGCTTCGTCGAAGAGATTCCCGCAGCAATTTCCGAGGGTGAGACTCTGGAAGAAGCAAAGGCAAATCTCCTGAACGCACTAAGGTTGGTGCTGGACGCGCAACGACATCTGGCCGAGGAGAATCTTGCGCCGGGAGCGCTCCGGGAGCCGATCGAGCTTGCCGAAGCGTGAAGCTAACCGATCTTGAGCGCCACCTGAAGAACCAGAGATGCTTGTTATACCGAGAGGGCGGCTCTCATGCTATCTGGCTCAATCCTAAAAACCGCAAAATCGCCAGCGTTCCCCGTCATCGGGAAATCAAGACGGGTACGGTTCGCGCAATCTGCAAGCAGCTCGAAGTTCCCGAACCTTGAAGCGAGAGTCCTTGGGGCCGAAAGTTCGGTTGGCCATTCTGAATCCAAGCTGCAGTTGCAGCCTACACTTTGGTTCCCTTCACGTATTTGAGCACTTCTTCCGCATGGCCCTCAGGTTTCACTGGCGAAAAGACGTGTGCGATTTTGCCATCCGGACCGATCAGGAAGGTAGTGCGGACGATCCCGATGATCTTCTTCCCGTACATGTTCTTCTCTTTGAGCACGTCGAATTTTTTGGCGACTTCTTTTTTGTCGTCCGCCAGCAGCGTGTACGGGAGGTTTTCTTTTTCTTTAAACTTCAACTGGGTCTTGGGAGTGTCGGGCGAAATGCCCAGAACCACTAGTCCGGCCTTCTGCAGCTTGGTGTATGCGTCGCGGAACCCGCGCGCCTCTGTCGTTCAACCGGAGGTGTTGGCTTTAGGATAGAAGAACAGCACCACGGTCTTGCCGCGGAACTGTGGCAGGGAAACGGGGTTTCCGTTTTCGTCAGGCAGGGTAAACTCGGGAGCTTTCTGGTTGGTTTCCATAACGCAATATCTATACCGCATTTGCGCGCGCCGTGCTATGGCCACGGCCTTAGCCGTTTTTCTGCTGTTCACATTGGCAGCCGCGCAAGAGCACTCGCGCAACCGCGAGAGCGCTCCGGTTCCGTCCGTCACCGGCAAGAAGGCGAAGCGCGGGCCGCGCGCCATCGCCGTGGTGGAGTTCCTGCCCAATGGTGCCATGCGGCTGGTGCCGGTTGCGCTGTGGATTGAGGGCCATTACTACGATGCCAGCCTTTACGGCGCGAATCCTGAGCCGATGGCCGTTGAACCGCAGACGGTTTACGAAGCGCAGAGCTTCGGCGAACCGACAGGAACCTTCACCATCACCATGCCGAGGCAGGTAAACGGTAACTGGGTGGCTGATGGAACGTGGCAACCGGAGTTGCCCATGGATGCCCAGTTGAAAGCGAAGGCTGCAAAGGAAGCAGCGCAACGGTCCAAGGACGCACCGAGCAAGGTGGTTTCGACGGGCGATGCCGATGAGGGACGCCCGGTGCTGAAGCGGGCGCCCGGATCGGCGGGCGACACGACGAGCAGCGGGCAACCGGCGGCTTCCACCGGCACCAGCACCAGCACTAGTAGCGATTCTGACCGGCCGGTGATGAAGCGTCCGGCGAGTGAGTCAAGTTCCAAGCCGACGATGGGACCGAGCGACGACTCATCCGGCAGCAGGTCGACGTCGACAGCGAAGTCGCAGGCACAAGTGGACGATCATGATCCCAATCGTCCGGTGATGAAGCGGCCGACGGCGACGCCTGCGTCGAACAGCGGAAGCGGCGATTCCGGTTCGACGGCTGTCACGCAGGCGTCCGCTACGTCGAACGATAACGATCCCAATCGTCCGGTACTGAGCCATACCAAAGCCACAAAGCCGCCGGTGCAATCAACTGCGGACTTTCCGGAGTCGAAGGCCGGAACGACGCCGGCGCTCGCGGGGAAAGGTTTGCGTGCGTACCCAGCCATTTCCGATGCGGGGCAGTATGAAAGGCGATCGCTGATTTACTCGATGTCGTCGGGCGAGAGGCAGGGTTTCGAGCAACAGGCGCTCAAGCTCGCCATGGATGAAATTCGCGCGTTCGCTGCCAAGCGAAACGGCCCGGCAATCCCGAAAACCGCGGCCGTCACCGACTATGACGTTCGCGCGTTCGACCTGGACTACAGCAGCTCGCCGACGGTTGTGCTGACGGGGAAGCTCCCGGTCGCCGGCGGGAAGGGGCAGGCGCCGGCCAATTTCACATATTTCGTCACCATCGTCGCCCGCGTCGACATCAACGACCAGGCGCAGAAGATCTTTTCCATGGTCACCGACAGCCGTCATCTCGACGCCTTTCCGCGCATGGAATTGATCGACGCCATTGATGCCGACGCCAACGGGCGTGGCGATCTGCTCTTCCGGCAGTATTCGGACAACGGCATCAGCTACGGGCTGTATCGCGTCTCGCCGTATCAGATTGAGAAGATTTTTGAAGGCGGATCGTCGTTGTAGGCGGGCGCGCACACCAAGATGTCACGAGTCCTTTGAAATGAGGGAAGTTCCGTCCGTTTACAATCTCGACGTGTCATGCGAATTGCGTTGATCCTGACATTGCTGGTGATGGTGCGCTCGGCCGGGGCGCAGAACTACCCATCTCCCTCGACCGCACCGCCGCCTGCAACGCCGGGCCCAGTGGCCGCGCAAGCCTCCAGCTGGCCCACCGCGCAGTTTGCCGCGACGGCTGCGAAGGACCCCGGCGTCCAGAAGGCAAAACAAATTCTCGACGACATGATCCGCGCGCTCGGGGGCGAAGCCTATCTCAATATGCGCGAGATGTCGGTCGCCGGGCGTAGCTACGCGTTTTACCACGGGCGTCCCAGCGGCCTGGGGGTCTTGTACTGGCGGTTCTGGCAGGCGCCGGACAAAGACCGCTACGAGATTACCAAGCAACGCGACATCATAGACCTGTATGTTGGCGACAAGGCCTACGAGACAACCTACAAAGGCACCGCGGCACTGGATCCCAAGCAACTTGCGGATTATCTGCGGCGACGCGAGCACTCCCTGGAGTGGGTGATTCGTAGCTGGCTGCCGGCGCCGGGCACGATGATCCTGTATGAAGGAACGGCCATCGTCGAGCAGAACCTCGCGGACAAGGTCACGATCCTCACCGCGTCGAACGATAGCGTCACCATCGCGGTTGACCCGCGAACGCATTTGCCGGTGCGGATGAATTATTCGTACCGTGATCCGATTGACCGGCAATTTGACGACGAGGCCGAGATCTTCAGCAATTACAAAATCGTCCAGGGGATCGCCACGCCTTACAGCACGGTGCGTATGGAAAACGGCGAGATGAGCAACCAGCGCTTCGTCAACACCGTGAGCTACAACAATGGGCTGGACGCATCGATGTTTGAACCGAAGGGCCTTCTGTACAACCAGCCGAAGCCGGCCGCGGCCAAACCCGATTAACAGGCTTCTGCTTATCTGGTTGCTTCAGCAGACCGCTATAGGTTGGGGTTTACCCTACTCAGCCAGGTCCCGCGCGCCGCGTATGTCCAGGTACTCCGTTGATTTCCGGACGGTTCCAAGTCCGA